>OLVR01000037.1_pt1 | contig 179612 bp, 180 predicted proteins | sample 1673261 | NCBI WGS metagenome assembly OLVR01 (sample SAMEA3178938, study PRJEB25190) | human gut metagenome | biome: human gut; feature: human-associated habitat; material: faeces | place: Austria | collected 2013 | reverse complement strand
TCTGGGGGCTGACGCCGCTTCTGCCAAAGAGGTGTCAGAAAGCCGCCGGGCAGGGATTCCTTCCGAGCGAATCTATTTTTCCGCTCCCGGCAAAACACGGGACGAATTGGAGGACGTCATTGGACGCTGTCACATCATTGCCGACAGCTTTCACGAACTTGACCTGTGCAACCGTCTTGCACAGGAAAAACATGCTGTTCTGCCCATCGGCATTCGTGTCAATCCGGCATTTTCCATGGAAGGAACAGAAGGAGGGCCTTCCCAATTCGGCATTGACGAGGAACAGCTCCTCTCTTCCCATGCGTTCGACGATTTTCCTGCCCTGCGTCCTACGGGCATTCATGTACATATCCAGTCACAGATTCTGGATGCAGACCAGCTGACAGCCTACTATGCCCATGTGCTGACATTGGCGCTGCGGCTGGAGCACCTTTGGGACACCAAACTTTCCTACATCAATTTCGGCAGCGGTTTAGGCATTGTCTACGATCCCGACACCCAAAAGCCCTTGGATTTGGATGCCCTGCAAAAAAAGGTGTCTACGGTCTTTGATGCTTTCCGTCCTCGTTTGCAGGCAAAATTCCTGCTGGAAAGCGGACGTTTTCTGGTGGGAGAAAGCGGCGTTTATGTCACAGAGATCATGGACATCAAAATTTCCCGAGGCAAGACATACTACATTGTCAAAAACGGTGCCAACGGCTTTTTCCGCCCTGTCATGAAAGAATTGATGACAAAAGACCAGCACAACCCTTCTCCGGCAGAACCTTTCTACACCTGCTCCAACATCTCACAGGTGACACTGCTGGCTGATCGGGAAGGTACAGAAACCGTGGATATTGTAGGCGGTCTGTGCAGCCGTTATGACCTGCTGGCATCCAATGTAACACTGCCTCGAGCAGAAGTAGGCGACCGCCTGCTGTTCACAAACGCCGGCAGTTACGGTTATACCCTGTCCCCTTTACTTTTCGGCTCCCAAACACCGCCGGATCAGCTCTGGCTGGAACATGAAACCGAAATCTGAATAAGTCAATCTGGAAACTTCATTCAAAAAAAGTATAGCTGGAATCCTGAAACATCAAGGACTCCAGCTTTTTTTGTCATAATTCTTATCAGGATAACGTTGGTGGTTTTCCTTAATTCTCCTAAAGAAGGCCCACTTCTCTGTCGTTGTCTTTTTTATTTTCTTAACATCCGCAAAAACAAAAAGCAGAGAGAACTTTGCAAAATCCTCTCTGCCTTATTTGCTTTATACTGCTTTTTTGTATTTATGTGGTTAGCCTTACGAATCGTTCTTACAGTACTTTGTTCAAGAAATCCTGTGTTCTCTTGTTTTGTGGATTGCCGAAAACTTCTTCCGGTGTTCCTTCTTCTACGATGTAACCGCCGTCCATAAATACGACACGGTCTGCCACTTCGCGGGCAAACCCCATTTCGTGGGTTACAACCACCATGGTCATGCCTTCTGCCGCCAATTGTTTCATAACTTCCAGTACTTCCCCTACCATTTCAGGGTCAAGTGCGGAAGTGGGTTCGTCAAAAAGCATGATATCCGGTTCCATTGCCAGCGCACGTGCAATTGCTACACGCTGCTGCTGACCGCCGGAAAGGCTTGCGGGGTATACATCTGCTTTTTCCAGCAGACCTACCCGATCCAGCAGTTTTTTAGCTTTTTCTTCCGCCTGTTCCTTTGTCATACGTTTTCTGTCAACAGGTGCCAGCATGATATTCTGCAACACAGACAGATGAGAGAACAGATTGAACTGCTGGAACACCATACCAATATTCTCACGAATTTTATTGATATCGGATGTTTTTGCCATCAGATCGTAATCGTCTACGATGATTACGCCGCCAGTAGGTTCCTCCAATTTATTCAGACAGCGCAGGAATGTACTCTTCCCGGAGCCGGAAGGCCCGATGAGACAAACTACTTCGCCTTCTTTGACTTCCATATTGATGTCCTTGAGAACCTCCAGACTGCCAAAGCTTTTTTTCAGGTTTTCAACTTTTACCTTAATCAATTTGCCAGCCTCCTCTCAAGCAGTTTGAACAGTTTTGTCAAAATGATAACCAGTACATAGTACCATACTGCAACGATTGCGTATGTTTCAAATGCACGGAAGTTGTTTGCGATGAGCTGCTGGCTCTGACGCATCATTTCCGCCACACCGATAACAGACAGGATAGACGTATCTTTCAGTGTGATGATGAACTGGTTTGTTACAGAAGGAATAACGATACGGAATGCCTGAGGCAGGATGATCTTCCGCATTGCTACGCCGTGGGGCAGACCCAAGCTGCGTGCCGCTTCCATCTGACCTTTATTGATGGCACTGATACCACTTCTGAAGATTTCAGACAGGTATGCACCGGAGTTCAGCATCAGTACGATGATGGACGCTGTAAATGAAGTAATTGGCATATTCAGCGCCGCACTCAGACCGAAGTAAATGAATGTCGCCTGTACCATCAATGGTGTACCACGAATGATGCTCAGGTAAGCTCCGGAGAGCTTATTCAAAATGAAAGATTTGGAGATAGAACAGAAGCAGGACAGCAAACCTACCAAAATCCCCAGAATCAAAGAACAAACTGTCATAGCAATGGTCATTTTCAGCCCTTCGAACAGACGAGGGGAAATGCTCACTGCATATTCAAAAAAGTTTGAAGAACCGCCCACAGCCAGTGCAAAATGACCTGTCTGAGGGAACATGTTCGTCATTGCTGTTACAAAAATCTCACCCATAAGGCACTACTCCCAACTAAAATACAAAAAATTTCCTTTCGGATCAAAAATCCTTCGGCAAAGGATTATTCCTGAATATATGTGTTCAGGATTTCGTCATATTTACCGCTTTCTTTCAGGTTCGCAAGACCAGCATTGAACATTTCCAGCAGTTCTGCGTTTTCACCTTTGTTTACAGCGAAACCATAGGAGCTGCCCTGTTCTTTTTCTGTTACCATTTTCAGGCCGGAACCCTGAGAGATTGCATAACCCATTACAGGATAGTCTTCGAAGCAAGCAACGGAGTTGCCGGATTTAACATCCAGATACATGGAGTTGGAATCGTCAAATACAACTGTTGTGAAACCATACTTATCTTTGATGGATTCAGCAAATGTCTGACCTTCTGTACCGATCTTAACAGCTACTTTTTTGCCTGCCAGATCTTCATAGCTCTTGATGTCTTCGTTGTCTTCTTTTACGCCCATAACAACGCCGCTGTCGAAGTAAGGTTCAGAGAAGTCGAATTTTTCCTGTCTTTCAGGTGTGATGCTCATACCAGCGATAACGCCGTCAACCTGACCAGCTTCCAGAGCCTGAACAGCTGCATTGAAGCCCAGAGACTGCAGTTCGATTTCAAAGCCCTGATCTTCTGCAATTGCGTTCAGCAGGTCAATGTCAATACCTACGAATTCACCAGCGTCGTTCTGGAATTCAAAAGGTGCAAATGTTGTATCTGTACCGATTTTGTAAACTTTGCCAGTTGTAGCAGCATCGCCGCCATCTTCTGTTGTTGCAGTATCGCTGGAGCCACCGCAAGCTGCCAAGCTGAATACCATTGTCAGTGCCAATGTTGTTGCTGCAAATTTCTTGAATAAACTCATTGTAATTCCTCCCTTTTCTCTTTTTAACATATTTATGGTATGCCGTACGCCATCAGCGTACCAGCGCATATCAGCCCTTTTGATCCAGCATAGCTACCAGCGAACTGGTTCCCAGACGCTCTGCGCCAAGTTCCAGAAATTTCTCCGCGTCAGCAACACTTTTGATGCCGCCTGCCGCTTTGATCTTGGTACCAGGCTGTACATGCTTCGCGAACAGTTCCACATCCGCAAATGTAGCACCGCCGCCGGCAAATCCTGTGCTTGTCTTGATGTATTCTGCCTCAGAACGGCTGACTACATCGCACATACGGATTTTTTCTTCTTCTGTCAGCAGACAGGTTTCTACAATTACTTTCAGAATTCTGCCCTGACATGCTTCTTTCACGGCATTGATCTCTTCCAAAACCTTCTGATCTTTTCCGTCTTTGACCCAGCCGATATTGATGACCATATCAATTTCATCTGCGCCCTTTGCGACGGCATCTTTTGTTTCTGCCACTTTCACCGCTGTGGTCTGATACCCATTGGGAAAGCCGATGACGGTACAAACTGCCAAACGCCCCTTCAGATATGCCGCTGCATCCGCAACGTAAGAAGGCGGGATACAAACAGAGGCTGTTTTATGGGACAATCCCTCGTCACAAATCCGCTGGATATCTGCCCATGTGGCACCCTGCTTCAGCATGGTATGGTCTACATGTGAAAGAATGAAATCCTTTTGCATATATACATCCTCTTTTCATCTGTTATACATACTCAGCCATTATAACACAAAATGAAACACACAACAATACAGAAAAATTTATCAATTTCCAAAACTTTTTTCTATGGATTCGCGATTATTATTAAAATTTCACATATTTTTATATCACCTTCGGTTTTGACCGAAAATTTCATCCTTTTTACAAATGCACAAATGTCAATACTTTGAAAATCTTAACGTTTTGTTGATGCAAAAAATTTATGAATTCGCCGTTTTTTTCCAAATTTCTCAATACTTTTGCATATAAACGTAAATTTATGAATAAAAATACATTTTTGTTTTCCAGAACCACTGCTTGCGTCCATTACATAAAAAAAGTGAAGAAAACATCTCTTTAAATAAGGATATTTCTTCACTTTTTTCATTCTTTACATCTTATATTCTGTTGTCTGCAAATACTTATCTGGCATTCTGCATTTCCTGTGCCATCTGTGCCATGGCGTCTTCTCCCAGATTGCAGTTATCGGCTGTCATACTGTAAAACAGATCACCGTCTTTCCAGGAATAGATTTCCATAACACTTTCCAACACTTCATCTGTGCCATAAGAAATAATCAGTTCGCCACTCATTTCTCTTTCTTTATCTTCCGCTGTCAATTCATAGCCTTCTGGCACAAATTTATATAGATGGCTGCTGTAGCCTTCCTGCAATTCTTCCCCTGCATCAGTAAAAGGATTGCCGTCTTGTGCAGTCACCACCACTGTTTTTCCTTCTTTTTCATAAGACAGTGTCATCAGCGCATATGGGTCACCTACGTTATTTCCGTTTTCATCCTGCCCGTACATTTCGCCGGTGCCGCCATTGACAAATGTAAATCCATTAGTAAAGGCTTCTACGGTTTTCATATCAAATCCCACTTTTTCTTCCGCCTTTTCAAGCTGCGCATAGCTTGTAACATCAATGGTCGTCCGTGACTCTACGCCGCTGAAATGGACTGCCGCATAACAGGTAACAGACGCGAAGCATACAATAGCAGCAACTGCAATTCTTTTTGGTGTAAATAATTTCATGGAAATTCTCTCCTTCCGCTCTCTTGACGCCGCTTCTCTTTTGATGCGTTCCAGCATCATAGGATCCGTATTCAGATGCTCTGTCCGTTTTTCCATAGCATACTGAATCATTGCGTCCAATTCATCTCTTTTCATAAACCAGTTCCCCCTTCCGCTGTGTGTGTTCCTCCGCCAAAGCCTTCCGCAGACGGCTTTTTGCCGCAAACAGTCTGGATTTTACCGTTGTTTCCAAGGATGATGTGATCTGTGCGATCTCCTTGATAGAAAAATCATTGAAATAGTATAAGATCAACGTGGTTCGCTGCTTCTGCCCCAGACTGTCGATGGCAGCGTAAAGCTTTTCGTACATGGCCTGCTGTTCACTGGGATAACTGTCAAATACCGGCGGCAGACCTTGTGCCCCTTCCGCCAGAATTTCTTCCGCAGGCATCAGTTTTTGTTTCTTTTTCGTCTGCTTCCATGCACATCTGATCAGTGTCTTAAAAAACCAGGATGAAAAGCAATATGGATTTTGCAGCTTTTCGATTTGCAGCAGACAAGTCACAAAAGCCTCCTGGGCAATATCCTCTGCCAGAGGAACCTCCCCACAGATCAGGGCAGCAGTGCGCACCGCTTTTTGCTCATAAGCAGCGAAGATTTCGTCAAAGGCGTCTGTGTTTCCCGCCTGCATCTGACGAACCAGAGCTGCCGTTTCTTCTATGGTCAAAGCCAATGCCTCCTTTTTTCTTTCGTTTGACGCGTCTACTTTATAGAGCAAATTTGTAAGAGAAAGGTTTGCTGTTTTTCCCAAAAAATTTAAAAATTCAGTTTTTTTCGGAAAAAGCTGTATGCCATCACTCCTAACACACCGCTTCCGCCAATAAACAGCAAACGACTGATCTTCATCACATCCGCCAAGGGCCCAAATATAAGCATCCCCAGTGGAAATGCCATGGACATGGCGATCTGCAAGAAGCCGAATACCCTGCCATGATATTCCTGAGGCACTCTATTCTGCAAAAAAGCAGTTATAGGCGCATTATAACAGGGTGACGCAATGCCAATGAGGGTATTGCAAAGCAAATAAATCCCAAATGTCGGAGCAAGACCAATTCCAAACATGAGTATTCCATACCATGTACCTGTCAAAAGAGTTGCTTTGGCACGCCGTGGATACCCTTTCCATACAGCCAACAGCAATCCCCCTAGAATCATGCCCAAGCTATAAGTCATCTCACTACATGTTAGCCGCCAAACTTCCTTTCCAAAAGAACGGGACACCAAAAGAGGTGTCAAGAAGGCTGACGGCGTTACAAAAAACAATGTCATGAATTCGAATATCAGCAAATAGCGCACATCCTGTTTTCTTCGAATATATGCAATACCTTCCGCCATCTGTACCCATGAAGAAACCTCTGTTTTCCGCTTCAATTTGGGAATCATAACCGTTGCCGTAATGGAAATTCCAATCATTGCTGTGATTACATCCAAAAACAATGTCGCTTCTATACCAAGGATGCCCAAAACAGCCCCGCTGGCTACCGGGCCTAAAAAATTGGTAATGGCAGAGCTGGTGCTTTGTATGCCATTGACCTGTACCAACGCTTCTTTGGGTACCAGTTGGGGAATGACTGCCTGTACTGCCGGTGTTTGTATGCCAGAACCAACGGAACGTATTGCAAGCACCACAATAACGCTCGCCGTTGTAGCTGTTCCCATCAAAAAACTGATTCCTAAAATTCCTGTTACAAAAGCAATCACCCCATCAGAAATCATCATCAGTTTTTTTCTGTCATATCGATCCAGCCATGTGCCCGCAAAAAGAGAAATCAAAACCTGCGGCAAAAATCCGCAGATAGTAGAAAGTGTCAATACCTTCCCAGATCCTGTATGCAATGTCAGATACCATACCATAGCGTACTGCACCAATACCGAACCAAAAAGAGAAATGGTCTGTGCAGTCAAGAACTTACCTGTTTGTATTTTCCAGTTTTCATACATATCAAATCGTCCTTCCTTTTTAAAAAAGGGCGCAAAAAATCCACGGCTGCCCTTCTGCTGTCTGCAAAAAGGCTTTCCGCGGATATTCTTTCTTTTCGGCACGCAAACAAAACATAGTTTCCTATGTTTTCATGCCGATCTTATGTAAAAGAATCTCCGCCCCATACAATCTCGATCGGTCTTATTGTACAGAGCTGATTTTCCTTGTGAAAACACAAACTTTATCCGGTTTCATAGACGTTCATCTCCTATTTGCATCATACCACGGTTTATTTTCATTGTCAAAAAAACTCCCGTGCCAAAGCGACACGGGAGCAAGGTATTTTTTATTTCCAATATTCCACTGCGGATTTGAACAGTTTCATATCAAATTCGCCGGGTACGTTCTGATACAGACGGTCAGCGATACGTTCGGAGTGACCCATCTTACCCAGTACACGACCATCGGGAGAAAGTAGACCTTCGATAGCGAAGGCAGAGCCGTTGGGGTTGTACTGAATGTCGTTTGTAGGGTTGCCGTTCTGATCTACATACTGTGTGAGGATCTGACCATTTTCTGCCAACTGACGCAGCAGCGCTTCATCTGCCAGCAGACGGCCTTCGCCGTGAGAAATAGGCACGGTGAAGATATCGCCAGGCTGTACGTTAGACAGCCAAGGAGATTTGTTGGAAGCCACACGAGTGCGAACCAGTTTGGACTGGTGTCTGTGGATGGTGTTATAAGTCAGTGTCGGGCAGTTTTCATCGGTGTCGATGATCTTACCGTAAGGCACCAGACCCAGTTTGATGAGCGCCTGGAAACCATTACAAATACCACAAATCAGACCATCTCTGTCTTCCAGCAGTTTTGTTACAGCTTCTTTTACTTCAGGGTTTCTGAAGAATGCTGTGATGAATTTACCGGAGCCATCAGGTTCGTCACCGCCAGAGAAACCACCGGGGATGAAGATCATCTGGCTGTCGTTCAGTTTCTTCGCGAATGTTTCTACGGAGTTTGCGATACCAGCTGCGGAAAGGTTGTTGATGACAAAGATTTCCGCTTCTGCACCTGCACGTTCCATAGCTTTTGCGGAATCATATTCGCAGTTTGTGCCAGGGAATACAGGAATCAGAACCTTAGGTTTCGCAAACTGCAAACGAGGTTTTGCGAAACTTTCCGCACGATAGGTAAATGTAGGCAGTTCTTTTGCTTCTGTTTCGATGTTGCAAGAATAAATGGGTTCCAGTTTGCCTTCGTAAACATCGTACAGGTCAGCCAGGGCGATGGAAACGCCGTCTTTTGCGATGGCATTGCCGCCGGTTCTACCCAGCAATGTGCCAACTTCGTCTTCGCTGCTCAGTTCCAGCACAAATGCGCCGTAAGCATAACCGAAGATATCTTCTTTGGTCAAGCCATCTGCGTATGTGAAACCGATGTCGTTACCCATTGCCATTTTCAGCACTGCTTCTGCTACGCCGCCATATGTGGGGGTGTAAGCTGCGCAAACCTTGCCAGCACGCATCAGGTCATTCACCTGTGCGAACAGAGCTTTCAGGCTGTCAGCAGTAGGCAGACCGTTTTCATCGTAAACGGGTTTCAGCAGTACCACTTTATGATTTTCTCCTTTGAATTCGGGAGAGATGATATTTGCTACATTTTCTGTTGTCACAGCGAAAGAAACCAGTGTAGGAGGTACGTCGATATGTTCAAAAGTACCGCTCATGGAGTCTTTACCACCGATGGCAGCGATTTCCAGACCTTTCTGAGCCATAAACGCACCCAGCAGAGCTGCCATGGGTTTGCCCCAACGTTTAGGGTCTTTCATGGGTTTTTCGAAGTATTCCTGGAAGGACAGGTATACATCTTCAAATTTCGCGCCTGTTGCGATCAGTTTCGCGACGGATTCCACAACTGCCAGATAAGCGCTGTGGTAAGGGCTCTTTTCCGCGATGAACGGATTGTAGCCCCAAGCCATCAAAGAGCATGTCTTAGCGTCTGCTTTTTCCATAGAAACTTTGTTTACCATGGCCTGAATAGGTGTTCTCTGGTTTTTGCCGCCGAAAGGCATCAGGACTGTGCCTGCGCCGATGGTGGAGTCAAAGCGTTCAGACAGACCACGTTTGGAACAAACGTTCAGGTCGCCAGCCAGATCCATGTAAGCATCTTTGAAATCGTCTTTGATTTCTTTATCATAGCTTTCGGGAGCCGCAGGTGTGATATCGATATGTTTTTCCGCACCGTTGGAGTTCAGGAATTCACGGGAAATGTTAACGATCTTCTTATCGTTCCAGTACATTACCAGATAAGGATTTGCCTTTACTTCCGCTACAACAGTAGCTTCCAGATTTTCTGCGTAAGCCAGTTCTTTGAAGCGTTCCACATCTTCTGCCGCAACAACAACTGCCATACGTTCCTGAGATTCACTGATTGCCAGTTCTGTGCCGTCCAGACCTTCATATTTCTTAGGAACAGCGTTCAGGTTGATTTCCAGACCATCTGCCAGTTCCCCGATGGCAACGGATACACCGCCGGCACCGAAGTCATTACAACGTTTGATGAGACGAGATGCTTCCGCATTACGGAACAATCTCTGCAGTTTTCTTTCTTCGGGAGCATTACCTTTCTGTACTTCTGCGCCGCAGTTTTCCAGAGATTCCAGTGTATGGGATTTGGAGGAGCCTGTTGCACCGCCGCAGCCGTCACGACCAGTTCTGCCGCCCAGCAGGATAACGATATCGCCATCTTCGGGACGTTCTCTGCGTACATTTTCCGCAGGAGCCGCACCGATAACAGCACCGATTTCCATTCTCTTAGCCACATAGCCGTCGTGGTAGATTTCGTCTACCTGACCTGTTGCCAGACCGATCTGGTTGCCGTAAGAGCTGTAACCAGCAGCAGCTGTGGTAACGATCTTTCTCTGAGGCAGTTTGCCCTGGAGTGTTTCGGAAACGGGTGTCAGAGGATTGCCTGCACCTGTCACACGCATTGCTGCGTATACATAGGAACGACCGCTCAGAGGGTCACGGATGGCACCGCCTACGCAGGTTGCAGCGCCGCCGAAAGGTTCGATTTCTGTGGGATGGTTGTGTGTTTCGTTTTTGAACAGCAGCAGCCATTTTTCCACTCTGTCTTCCACTTCCACGTCAATTTTCACAGTACAAGCGTTGATTTCTTCGGATTCATCCAGTTTATCCAGTTTGCCCTGCTGTTTCAGGAATTTTGCCACGATGGTGCCCATATCCATCAGATTGATGGGTTTTGTTCTGCCGATAGCTTCTCTTGTTTTCAGATATTCGTCATAAGCGCTCTGAAGCAGTGCGTCTTCAAATTTCACGCTGTCGATGGTTGTCAGGAATGTGGTATGACGGCAGTGATCAGACCAGTATGTATCGATCATTTTGATTTCTGTAATGGTAGGATCTCTGTGTTCGCTCTGGAAATAAGCCTGACATACTTTGATGTCGTCCAGATCCATTGCCAGACCCTGATCCGCTACGAACTGCGCCAGTGCAGCTTCGTCCATTTCGCAGAAACCGTCCAGTGTTGCCACGGAAGTAGGAATGTCATATACCATTTCCAGTGTATCTGCTTCTGCCAGAGCTGCTTCTCTGGATTCCACAGGGTTGATGACATATTTCTTGATGGCTTCCACATCAGCGTCGCTCAGATCACCGTACAGCAGGTAAACTTTCGCGCTCTTTACCAGAGGTCTGTCCTGTTTGGAAATGATCTGGATACATTCTGCTGCGGAGTTTGCTCTCTGGTCAAACTGACCGGGCAAAAATTCCACTGCGAATACTTTCGCGCCGTCCTGAGGGATTTCTGTCAGCAGATCATCCAGCTGAGGTTCGGAAAATACCGTTGTTTTGCAGTTTTCAAACAATTCTTTGTCAATGTGTTCTACGTCGTAACGATTCAAAAGGCGCAGACCTGTCAGACCTTTGATGCCCAGCAGGTTCACCAGATCGGCTCTCAAGCCGTCTGCTTCTGTCTGCAAACCCTGTTTTTTCTCCACATAAATTCTATAAACCATAGATGTTACACCTCCGCCGCAAGGGCTTTTTTACCAATATCTTTCCGATAATATGCGTTTGCAAAACTTACGGTTTTTACCGTTTCATATGCTTTATCCACAGCTTCTGCCAATGTGTCAGCCACTTCTGTTACGCCCAGTACACGGCCGCCGCCGGTTACCAGTTTGCCGTCTTTGATTTTCGCGCCAGCCACGAAGATTCTGCTGGAATCTGCGGGCAGTGTAATTTCATAGCCGGTTTCATATTTGCCAGGATAGCCTTCGGATGCCATGATGACACAGCAAGCCGCTTTGTTGCTGAATTTTACTTCAGCCTCTGCCAGTGTACCGTTGGCGATATGCTGCATGATGCTCAGCAGGTCGCTTTCCAGCAAAGGCAGAACTACCTGTGTTTCGGGGTCACCGAAACGGCAGTTGTATTCGATGACTTTCGGGCCATTGGGTGTCAGCATCAGACCAAAGTACAGGCAGCCTTTGAATGTTCTGCCTTCTTTGTTCATAGCTTCCATGGTAGGCAGGAAAATGGTTTTCATACATTCTTCCGCAACAGCTTCTGTATAGTAAGGGTTGGGAGCGACGGTACCCATACCGCCTGTGTTCAGACCTTTATCACCATCCAGCGCGCGTTTATGGTCCATGGAAGAAACCATGGGGATCATGGTTTTGCCGTCTGTGAATGCCAGAACGGAAACTTCGGGGCCTGTCAGGAATTCTTCCACAACAATGTGGTCACCGCTGGCACCGAATACTTTATCTTCCATGATGGTTTTTACGCCGGCTTTTGCCTGTTCTCTTGTTTCCGCAATGATAACGCCTTTGCCCAGCGCCAGACCGTCTGCTTTGATAACAGTGGGAATGGGTGCTGTTTCCAGATAAGCCAGAGCGTCTTCAGCGTTGTCAAACACTTCGTAAGCCGCTGTGGGGATGTTATATTTCTTCATAAGATTTTTGGAGAACACTTTGCTGCCTTCCAAAATCGCCGCGTTTTTGTTGGGGCCGAAGCAAGGTACGCCGATGGCTTCCAGTGCGTCAACTGCGCCCAGTACCAGAGGATCATCAGGAGCTACCACTGCGAAATCGATAGCTTTTTCCTTTGCGAATGCCACAATACCGTCAATGTCCTTCGCGCCAATATCCACACAGACTGCATCCTGGGCGATACCGCCGTTGCCGGGCAGTGCGTACAGTTCTGTCACATCTTTGTTTTCCTTGATCTTCTTCACGATGGTATGTTCTCTGCCACCGCCGCCTACAACCATAACTTTCATATATTGATTCCTCCCGTTTTCTCTCTTAGTGATGGAACAGTCTCATGCCGGTAAATGCCATAACCATGCCGAATTTGTTGCAGGTTTCGATGACATTGTCGTCACGGATGGAACCACCGGGTTCCGCAATATAAGTTACGCCGCTCTTAGCCGCACGTTCGATGTTGTCACCGAAGGGGAAGAACGCGTCACTGCCCAAAGCCACACCTTTGATGGAATCCAGATATGCTCTCTTTTCTTCTTTTGTAAGAGGTTCTGGTTTTTCGGAGAAGAATTTCTGCCATGTACCTTCTGCCAGAACGTCTTCATAGTCGTCAGAGATATAAACGTCGATGGTGTTATCTCTGTCAGGTCTGCCAACGGTAGGTAGGAAAGGCAGGTTCAGCACTTTTTCATGCTGACGCAGATGCCATACGTCCGCTTTGCTGCCAGCCAGTCTGGTACAGTGGATTCTGGACTGCTGACCTGCACCAACGCCGATTGCCTGACCGTCTTTGGCAAAGCATACGGAGTTGGACTGTGTATATTTCAGTGTGATCAGGGCGATGATCAGGTCGCGTTTTGCTGCATCAGGCAGTTCTTTGTTTTCTGTCACAATATTGTTCAGCAGTTCTTCGTCGATTTTGAAATCGTTTCTGCCCTGTTCAAATGTGATGCCGTAAACCTGTTTTCTTTCCTGTTTTTCAGGTACATAGTTGGGGTCGATCTTTACGATGTTGTAGCTGCCTTTGCGTTTGCTTTTCAGGATTTCCAGTGCTTCGGGTGTGTAGCCGGGAGCAATGATACCGTCAGAAACTTCTCTTTTCAGCAGGCGAGCAGTTACTTCGTCACAAACATCGCTGAGGGCAACCCAGTCACCAAAGGAGCACATTCTGTCTGTGCCTCTTGCTCTTGCGTATGCCAGAGCGATAGGAGAATCATCCAGACCTTCGATATCGTCTACAAAGCAAGCTTTTTTCAGTTCCGCGCTCATAGGTACGCCTACGGCTGCGGAAGTGGGGCTTACATGTTTAAAGGAGGTTGCCGCAGGCATGCCCAGGGCTTCCTTCAGTTCTTTCACCAGCTGCCAGCTGTTGAATGCGTCCAAAAAGTTGATATAACCCGGTTTGCCGTTGAGAATTTCAATGGGCAAATCGCTGCCGTCCGCCATAAAGATTTTTGCCGGTTTCTGGTTGGGGTTACAACCATATTTCAATTCAAATTCTTTCATACCGCTTCTCTCCTTCTAAATTTTCAAACCTTCAATTCTGCCTGGATTTCGCCGTCATGCCACCGCTGCAAAATGGGCTGGATGGTATAAGCCACCAGTTCTTCCACCTGAGAGGCACATCTGCCGATATAACGCTTGGGATCCAGTTCCGCATAGATTTCCTCTTCTGTCAGAGGGAATGCTGGATCGTCCACAATGCGCTGAATCAGGTCGTTGGCGCCGCCTTCCAGTTTCACTTTTGCCGCTGCCCCATGGGAATGGGTTCGCAGACGTTCGTGAAGTTCCTGTCTGTTGCCGCCTTTTTTTACAGACTGCATCAGGATATTTTCTGTCGCCATAAAAGGCAGTTTTTCCATGACACGGCGGTTTACAACCTTATCATAGACCACAATGCCGCCAGTCACGTTGATATAGATATTTAAAATGGCATCTACTGCCAGAAACGCTTCCGCAATGGAAATACGTTTATTTGCTGAGTCATCCAGAGTACGTTCAAACCACTGGGTTCCTGCTGTCAGTGCCGGATTCAGAGAATCTACAATGACATATCTTGCCAGTGCGGAAATACGCTCACTGCGCATGGGATTGCGCTTGTAAGGCATTGCGGAAGAACCGATCTGATTCTTTTCAAAAGGCTCCTCCATTTCCTCAAAGGACTGCAAAATACGCATGTCATTAGAGAATTTATAAGCGCTCTGGGCAAAGCCGGACAGAACAGAAAGGAAATAAGCGTCTACTTTTCTGGAATAAGTCTGACCGGAAACGGGAACCACGCCGGGGAATCCCATTTCATCGGCAATCATGGTTTCCATTTTCTTGATTTTTTCCTCATCACCGTCAAAAAGCTCCATAAAGCTTGCCTGTGTGCCTGTGGTGCCTTTGGAACCCAAAAGCAGCAGCTTGTCCAAACGATGCTCCAGTTCCACCACGTCCTGAGAAAGTTCATACATCCACAGAGCCACACGTTTGCCCACGGTAGTCAGCTGTGCAGGCTGCAAATGGGTATAAGCAAGACAGGGCATGTCCTTATATTCCATGGCGAAATCAGACAGGTTTTTCAGCACCTGCGCCGCTTTCTTCAGAATGATTTCGGAAGCCTTCCGCAGGATAATGATGTCTGTATTATCCCCTACATAACAGCTTGTTGCGCCCAGATGGATGATGGGTTCTGCCGCAGGACACTGTTTCCCAAAAGCGTATACATGGCTCATCACGTCATGGCGAACGATACGTTCTCTTTCTTCCGCCACTTCGTAATTGACGTCGTCTTTGAAAGCCTCCATCTGTACAATCTGTTCATCTGTAATATCCAAACCCAATGCTTTTTCCGCCCGTGCCAATGCAATCCAAAGTCTGCGCCATGTGCGGAATTTAAACTGTTCAGAAAATACTTCCTGCATTTCCTTGCTGGCATAACGGGTAGAAAAAGGTGAAATATAAATTTCCTTGTTTTCGTGCATCCTGTACTCCTCTTTTGATTTATTTGTTTTTGTTGATCATTCTGTTTTCCACAGCGCCTGTTTCCAGATCGATGTAGCGAACATAAATGGAGATTTTGTTCTGTTCATTCAGGTTTTCCCAGATTTCATTCAGGAATGTGTCGATGTCATCGGGAATTGCCACACGTTCGGGTTCACCCTGGAATGTAGGCAGGGGATTGCCGTCGCAAGCATAAGTATGGATGAAGTGACCCAGACCTGCTGTTGCAGCGTAGGAGAAGGTGTAGCGGTTGCATGCGCTGCCTTCTGCGTCTGCGCTTTTCAGGATACTCATTTTGTATGCGAAATCTTTTTCCCCGAATGTGAGCATACCACTGATTCTAGGGGTAAAGTTAGGTGCGTCAGGTTCAAATTCTCTTGTTTCCAGAGCTTCTTCGAATGTTTTGCCGTCTTTGATGAAGTCATAAACGGTGTCTGTCTGGTCGCCGTTTGTAACGATCAGTTTGTTTTCCCATTTTTTGATGGGAGAATAAATGATCAGGGAAGGATCTTCCACTTTGGAAACATCAAAGGGTTCGATGATGACTTCATCGCCTTTTTCGATAAACACACGGTTACGGCTGTTTTCGCTGCGACCCATGATGAAGTAAGCCACTGCAGCTTTTTTGGCATCAGCTGTTTTGCCGATGACAATGCCTCTGCCCACATAAGCGTTATCTTTCACCAGTGTAGCCATAGAATCTTTTCTGTAAATATCCATGAAAATTATCTTCCTTTCTGCAATTCTTTGGAAACCTGCTCTGTGGCACGAGGCAGCAGAATCCATTCCGCTTCCTCCATGACACGGCGCTGGAGCACTTCCGGTGTATCTCCATCTTTGACCTCAACGGCTTTCTGCATGAGAATTTCGCCGCCGTCAGGGATTTCATTGACATAATGCACCGTTGCCCCTGTCACTTTCACCCCATAAGCCAAAGCCGCTTCGTGGACTTTCAGGCCATAATACCCTTTTCCGCAGAAAGAAGGGATCAAAGAGGGGTGGATATTGATGATCCGCTTAGGGAAAGCGGAAGTAAAGTTTTCACTGAGAATGGACATGAAGCCTGCCAAAACGATGAGCTCGATGCCATATTCTTTCAGAACTTCTTTGACCTTTTCTTCATAAGCCAGCTGGGAATCAAATTCCTTTCTGACAACCACAGCGGAAGGAATGTTGTTTTCCGCCGCTCTTGTCAGGGCATAAGCCTTATGGTTGCTGGCAAGAACCAGGGCGATTTCGCCGCTTTGCAGGATGCCGCTTTTCTGGGCATCGATCAATGCCTGCAAATTGGTGCCGCCGCCGGAAACAAAAACTGCGATTTTTGTTTTCAGCATATCACCACGCCCTCCTCGGAAGGAATGATTTCGCCCATGATATAAGCGTCTTCACCGTTTGCTTTCAGGATTTCCAGTGCTTTTTCAGCGTCTGCTTTGGCAACCACGACACTCATGCCAACGCCCATGTTAAATGTGTTGAACATGTCACGTTCGGGGATGTTGCCTTTTTCCGCCAACAGTTTGAAGATGGGAGAAATACGCAGTGCGCTCTTGTCGATTTTCGCACCGAAGCCTTTGGGGATGCTTCTGGGAATGTTTTCATAGAAGCCGCCGCCTGTGATATGAGAAACTGCTTTTACTTTCACTTCTTCGAACAGTGCCAGCATAGGTTTTACATAGATTTTTGTAGGTGCCAGCAGTGTTTCGCCCAGGGATTTGCCGCCCAGTTCTTCCATAGGTGTTTTGATGTCTGCATTTTCCACATCAAATACACGACGAACCAGAGAGAAACCGTTGGAATGTACGCCGCTGGAAGGCAGTGCGATGACAACGTCGCCAGCTTCCATGGTTTTGTTGTCCAGGATTTTGTCTTTGTCTACAACGCCTACTGCAAAACCAGCCAGATCGTATTCATCTTCTGGATAGAAACCGGGCATTTCTGCTGTTTCACCGCCGATGAGAGCAGCGCCGGACTGTACACAGCCTTCTGCTACGCCGGAAACGATGGCAGCTACTTTTTCAGGGAAGTTTTTGCCTACGGCAATATAGTCCAGAAAGAACAGAGGTTTTGCGCCGCAGCAAATGATGTCGTTGACACACATAGCTACACAGTCGATACCTACTGTGTCATGTTTGTCCATCAAAAACGCCAGTTTCAGTTTTGTACCAACACCGTCAGTACCGCTTACCAGTACGGGTTTTGTGATGCCTGTCAGATCCATTTCAAACAGACCGCCGAAACCGCCGATATCGGACATTGCACCTGCTGTTACGGTTCTTGCAATGTGTTTTTTCATCAGTTCCACTGCCTGATACCCAGCGGTAATATCCACACCTGCTGCTTTATAGCTTTCACTTTGACTTTTCATGATTGTTGCTCCTTTCGCTCAGCTTGCCTTCAAATCTGTTCTTGCACGTTTCTTTTGGAACTTCTGTGGGATAATTCCCATCAAAGCAGGCGGCGCAGTATCCGCAGCCCTTGGGAGTACCCATGAGCATGCCCAGATGGTCCAGATTCAGATAGCCGATGCTGTCCGCACCGATGATATCCCGAATCTCGTCCATGGTATGATTCACCGCAATGAGGTTTTCCTGGGAATCCACATCTGTTCCGTAATAACAAGGGAATAAAAACGGTGGTGCGGAAGAACGGACATGGACTTCTTTTGCCCCTGCTTCCCGCAGCAGTTTAACGATCCTTGCAGAGGTGGTGCCTCTAACAATGGAGTCGTCCACCATAACCACGCGTTTTCCCCTGATGGTTTCTGATATTACATTCAACTTGATCTTTACTTTATCCTCCCTGGCCTTCTGTCCCGGCGCGATAAAGGTACGACCGATATATTTGTTCTTGATAAATCCCATGCCGTAAGGAATGCCGGACTGTCTGGCATATCCAATGGCTGCGTCGATACCGGAATCCGGCACACCAATGACAACATCCGCCTGTACGGGATGTTCCATGGCAAGACAGGCACCTGCCGTTACTCTGGCATGATGTACGCTGACGCCGTCGATTCTGGAATCGGGTCTAGAAAAATAAATATGCTCAAAAATACACAAATGCTTCTCTGCTTCGCCCATATGGTCGGAAATGGTACGGATTTCATCGCCGTCAAAGACCACGATTTCACCGGGTTCTACATCCCGCACAAAGGCTGCGCTGACTGCATCCAGCGCGCATGTTTCCGAAGCAATGACGTAAGTCCCTTCTTTTGTGACACCATAGCAGAGAGGATGGAATCCATGAGGATCTCTTGCCGCAATCATCTTGGTTGCAGACATGACCACCAGAGAGTAAGCCCCCTTGATGCGATACATTGCCTGATTGACCGCCTCCTCGATGGAAGGTGCTTTCAGCCTTTCCTTGGTGATGATGTAGGAAATGACTTCTGTATCGCTGGTGGTGTGGAAAATGGAACCTTCCAGCTCCAGTTCCCGCCGCAGTTCAAAGGAATTGACCAGATTGCCGTTATGTGCCAGAGCCATTGCTCCTTTCACATGGTTCACAACAATGGGCTGGGCATTGATTCTGCCTCCGCCGCCGGTTGTGCCATAGCGCACATGACCCACTGCCATGTTCCCTTCCCCCAGATGCTCCATCACTGCCGGGGTAAACACATCATTGACCAGACCGCCGTCCTTATGATATGTGAACACGCCCTCGTCGTTGACTACAATCCCACAGCTTTCCTGTCCCCGATGCTGCAAGGCAAACAAACCGTAATATGCCGTAGATGCAACCGAGGTTTTCTCCTTGGCATATACACCAAAAACGCCGCATTCTTCATGGATCTTATTCATTTTTCCAGCTCCTTGTTCCGCCTGTCTTTTCTGACAGGGGTTCTTTTGTATCTGTGTTTATTTCGTATGTATCTGAATCAGTGGTTGTATTTTGCTTCCACTGCTTTGTTCTTTTCCAATACTTTTGCTGCTGCTTCCGCTCTGGCCGCATCCAGTTTTGCTGCCAGTTCCGCATCAGATGCACCCAGTACCTGGATTGCCAGCAGAGCCGCGTTTTCTGCGCCGTCAATGGCTACTGTTGCAACGGGAATGCCGCCGGGCATCTGTACGGTAGAAAGCAGTGCATCCAGACCGTCCAGTGTAGAGGATTTTACAGGAATGCCGATTACAGGCAGTGTTGTGTTGGCTGCAATGGCGCCTGCCAGATGAGCTGCCTTGCCTGCTGCCGCGATGATGGCACCAAAGCCGTTGGCTCTTGCCTGCTGTGCAAACTCTTTCGCTTCTACGGGAGTTCTGTGTGCAGAATATACATGCACTTCATAAGGCACACCAAATTTGTCCAGTGTTGTCATTGCCTTTTCCAATACAGGAAGATCACTGTCGCTGCCCATTACAATACCGATTTTTTTCATGGATAAACCTCCTCAAAAATAATACAAATTCCATTTGCAGACGCAAAAAAGGACAGTCTGATTCCTTGGCGGAAACAGAACTGCCCAGACGGTCGACAAAAAGCAGCACGCTTTCCTTCTTTTCTCCTCATTGACAGCAAAAAAGCGATATTTCCATTCATCAAAAACACCGCCGACCACCATCACATAGAAGAAACAGACCGAAGAAATTCCGTTAAGCCCGGCAATTATAAAAATATCCGCCAGGCAGTACTGCACTGCTTAGAAAAAATTCCAATTTTCTGCTCCCCTGTGGTCTCCCACCAATCCGTCAGTTACAGAAAACCGCTTTATTTGACAAGTTCAGTCTAACACATTTTCCAATTTCCTGTCAATGAAGGGGGAAGAATTTTCTCGGAAAGAAATGCTTGACAGAGCCAAATCCCTATGATATACTACTGACAATTTGTAAAGAAATACATAACAACCATGCAGACAGAAGAAAGGAGAGAAATACATTGAACTACATTTTATCCAATGCAAACGTATTTATGCAGGGCGAATTTGTAAAATCCAACGTATTTGTCAACAATGGTATCATTACCGATATTTCTTCCGCCGCACCCACAAAAGGCAGCGTTGTTTTCGATTTGGAAGGTTTCGCTATCTTTCCCGGTTTCATTGATGTCCATACACATCTGAGAGAACCGGGATTTTTTTATAAAGAGACCATCCGTACCGGTACACAGGCGGCAGCACACGGCGGTTACACCACCATTTGCGCTATGCCAAACCTGAATCCAGTGCCCGATTGTGCCGAAACACTGGCACCTCAGCTGGAAGCCATCGAAAAAACCGCTTTGATCGAAGTCCTGCCTTATGGTGCCATCACCTATGGTGAAAAAGGCGAAGCTCTTGCGGATTTTGATGCACTGGCACCTCATGTTTGTGCCTTTTCCGATGATGGACGAGGTGTACAAAGTGACGAAATGATGCGCCAGGCTATGAAAAAAATCAAACAACTTGACAAAATGGTAGCCGCACACTGCGAAGTCAACGAACTGCTCAATGGCGGCTATATTCATGCAGGCGAATATTGTGCGCAGCACGGACACAAAGGTATCTGCTCCGAAAGTGAATGGAAGCAGATCGAACGTGACATCGCCCTGGTGAGAGAAACAGGATGTGACTATCACGTCTGCCACATCTCCACCAAAGAAGGTGTTGAGCTCATCCGTCAGGCGAAAAAGGAAGGGCTTCCCGTTTCCTGCGAAACAGGCCCTCATTATCTGGTATTGACCGATATGGACTTGCAGGAGGACGGCAGATTCAAAATGAATCCCCCTCTGCGCAGCAAGGCGGATCAGGATGCCCTCATCGCAGGCATTCTGGACGGCACCATCGACATGATCGCCACCGACCATGCCCCTCACTCTTCTGAGGAAAAAAGCAAAGGTCTGGCAAAGAGCATGATGGGTATTGTAGGACTGGAAACAGCCTTCCCCATTTTGTATACCAATCTGGTGAAAAAAGGAGTTCTTACCTTAAATATGCTCATCGATCTGATGCACACAAATCCGTCCAAACGTTTCGGCATCGGCACACCTCTTGCTGTTGGCATGCCTGCCAACCTGACCGTGTACGATCTGAACGAAACATACACCATTGACCCTGCGGAGTTCTGCTCCATGGGCAAAAGCACACCTTTCACCGGCTGGGAAGTATCCGGCAGATGTAAACTGACCATGTACAAAGGTATTCCTGTATGGGAAGAAAATCTGGACAGCCGGAAAACAACCATATTATAATAAATTCAGGTAACTAGGAAATTTTATATATATAATTCTTAAGGAGGAATTACAATATGCCAAAGAGAACTGACCTCAAAAAAATTCTGATTATCGGCTCTGGCCCCATCGTGATCGGACAGGCTGCCGAATTTGACTATGCAGGCACACAGGCTTGCCTTGCGCTGAAAGAAGAAGGCTATGAAGTAGTACTGGTAAACTCCAACCCTGCTACCATCATGACAGACACAACCATTGCAGACAAGGTTTACATGGAACCCCTGACACTGGAATATGTTGCAAAAATCCTGCGTTATGAACGTCCCGACGCTATCGTTCCCGGTATCGGCGGTCAGACAGGTCTGAATCTGGCAATGCAGCTGGAAAAGAAAGGTGTTCTGAGAGAATGCCAGGTAGAACTGCTGGGCACAAGCTGCGACAGTATCGAACGCGCTGAAGACAGAGAACTGTTCAAAGAACTCTGCCAGGAAATCGGCGAACCCGTAATTCCTTCCATCATCACATACTCCGTTGAAGAAGCTATCGACGCTGCAAAAGAAATCGGCTACCCCGTTGTACTGCGTCCCGCATTCACACTGGGCGGCACAGGCGGCGGTTTTGCAAACAACGAAACCGAACTGGTAGAAATCATGGAAAACGCGCTGAAACTTTCTCCCGTACACCAGGTACTGGTAGAAAAGAGCGTAAAAGGCTACAAAGAAATCGAATTCGAAGTTATGCGTGACGGCACAGACCACGCAATCACCATCTGCGGTATGGAAAACATCGACCCCGTTGGTGTACACACAGGTGACTCCATCGTTGTGGCTCCTATCCTGACACTGAGCGATGCAGACTTCAACATGCTGCGTGACAGTGCTCTGAAAATCATCCGCGCACTGAAAATCGAAGGTGGTTGCAACGTACAGTTCGCACTGGATCCTAACTCCTCCAAGTACTACCTGATCGAAGTTAACCCTCGTGTATCTCGTTCCTCCGCTCTGGCATCCAAAGCAAGCGGTTACCCCATCGCCCGTGTAACAGCTAAGATCGCTGTTGGTATGACACTGGACGAAATTAAGATCTCCGAAACAAACGCAAACTTCGAACCCGCTCTGGACTATATCGTAGCGAAAATGCCTCGTTTCCCCTTCGACAAATTCGCAACAGCAGCAAACACACTGGGCACACAGATGAAAGCTACCGGCGAAGTTATGGGTATCGGCAGAACCATCGAAGAATGTCTGCTGAAATCTATCCGCTCTCTGGAAATCGGTGTTTGCCACCTGTACATGGACAAATTTGACAACACACCCAACGAAGAACTGCTGGACTACATCGCTAAGAGCCCCGATGACAGAATCTATGCCATCGCACAGCTGATCCGCAACGGTGTATCTCTGGATGACATCTTCGAAGCAACCAAGATCACAAAATACTTCCTGGAAGTAATGAAAAACATCGTTGACTACGAAACAGTACTGGCTGAAAACGTTGGCAACGTTGAAATCCTGAAAACAGCGAAGAAAATGGGCTTCTCCGATAAATTCATCGCAAAACTGTGGAACTGGAAAGAAGTTGAAGTATTCAACCTGAGAAAAGAACAGAAAATGTTCCCTGTTTACAAAATGATCGAAACAAGCGGCTGCGGCGGCTATATCCCTTACTTCTACTCCACATACGAAGAAGGCAATGAATCCCGCCTGAGCGACAAGAAGAAAATCATCGTACTGGGTTCCGGCCCTATCCGTATCGGTCAGGGTGTCGAATTCGACTACTCCACAGTACATGCTGTAACAACCATCAAACAGTATGGTTATGAATCCATCATCATCAACAACAACCCTGAAACTGTATCCACAGACTACACAACCAGCGACAAGCTGTACTTCGAACCTCTGACAACAGAAGACGTTATGAACATCGTAGAAATGGAACAGCCTCTGGGCGTTATCGCTTCCCTGGGCGGTCAGACAGCTATTAACCTGGCACAGCCTCTGATGGAACGCGGCGTAAAAATCATCGGCACAGACGTTGCTGCTATCGAAAGAGCGGAAAACAGAGATTCCTTCGAAAAGATCATGGAAGAACTGCACATTCCTCAACCTAAGGGCCAGGCAGTTACAAACATCGAAGACGGCGTAAAAGCAGCAGAAGAAATCGGCTATCCTGTACTGGTTCGCCCCAGCTACGTTCTGGGCGGTCGTGCAATGCAGATTGTTGCTAACGAAGAATCCCTGCGTTCTTACCTGAAAACAGCCGTTAAGATCAACGAAGATCAGCCCGTACTGGTTGATAAATATATCCAGGGCAAAGAACTGGAAGTAGACGCAGTATGCGACGGTTACGACGTATTCGTTCCCGGTATCATGGAACACGTAGAAAGAACCGGCGTACACTCTGGTGACTCCATCAGCGTATACCCTACATTCAGCGTATCCGCAAAAGCAAAAGGCACCATCCTGGAATACACCAAGAAACTGGGTCTGGGCATCGGCATCCGCGGTCTGTTCAACATCCAGTTCATCGTGGATAAGAACGATGATGTATACGTAATCGAAGTAAACCCTCGTTCCTCCAGAACTGTACCTTTCCTGTCCAAAGCAACAGGTTACTCTCTGGCAGACATCGCGACACTGGTAATCCTGGGCAAGACTCTGAAAGAACAGGGCATCTTCGGTATCTACCCCGACGAAAAGAACAGATGGTATGTAAAAGTTCCCGCATTCTCCTTCTCCAAACTGCACGGTATGGACACTTACCTGTCCCCCGAAATGAAATCCACAGGGGAAGCAATCGGTTACGACAACAAACTGAACCGCGCACTGTATAAAGCGCTTCAGGCTTCTGGCATGAACATCCTGAACTACGGTACCGTATTTGCTACCATCGCAGACAAAGATAAAGAAGAAGCACTGCCTCTGATCCGTCGTTTCTACGAACTGGGCTTCAACATCGAAGCAACCAAAGGCACAGCTGAATTCCTGAAAGAACATGGCATCCGCACAAGAGTAAGAGCGAAAATCAGCGACGGCAGCGATGAAATCATCGAATCCATCCGTCACGGCTATGTAAGCTATGTAATCAACACCAGAGACATCAACGACATGCAGAACAGCGATGGCTGGGAAATCCGTCAGTGCGCCGTAGAAAACAACGTAACCATGTTCACAGCACTGGATACTGTTCGTGTTCTGCTGGATGTTCTGGAAGAAACAACACTTTGCATCTCTACCATCGACGCATAATCTAGGAGGTACGTCGTGAAGCAGTCTATCTTTACTGTAAAAAGCAATCAGCATCTGACCGACACAGTATTGAAAATGGTTTTGGCAGGGGATACCTCTGCCATCACCGCTTCCGGTCAGTTCGTGAATATCAAACTGGATGGTTTTTTCCTGCGTCGTCCCATTTCCGTATGTGACTACAACGAAAAAACCCTGACCATCCTTTACAAAGTGGTTGGCAAAGGCACACAGTACCTTTCCACACTGGCAGCCGGCAAACAGCTGGACATCCTGACAGGTCTTGGCAACGGCTATGACACCAGCAAAAGCGGTATGCGTCCCCTGCTCATCGGCGGCGGCGTAGGGGTTCCTCCCATGTACCGTCTGGCAAAAAATCTGCTGGAAGAAGGCAAAAAGCCTGAAGTGATCCTGGGCTTCAACACCAAAGCGGAAGCCTTTTATGTAGATGAATTCCGTGCCCTGGGCGTACCCGTTCATGTAGCAACGGCAGACGGCTCTCTGGGTACAAAAGGCTTTGTCACCGATGTGGTGAAAACACTGAAAGACTACACTTATTTCTACACCTGCGGCCCCGAACCCATGCTGAAGGCTCTTTCCGATGTGACAGAAACCAGCGGCCAGCTCAGCTTTGAAGAACGCATGGGCTGCGGCTTCGGCGCATGCATGGGATGCAGCTGTGAAACAAAATACGGCAACAAACGTATCTGCAAAGACGGCCCTGTACTGGAAAAGGAGGAAATCAAGTGGTAAACACAAAAGTAACACTCAGCGGTATTACGCTGGATAACCCCGTGATTCCCGCCAGCGGTACTTTCGGCTATGGCTACGAATTTGCGGAACTGTATGATATCAACATTCTGGGTTCCTTCTCTTTCAAAGGGACTACCAGAGAACCCCGTTTCGGCAACCCTACACCCCGTATTGCGGAATGCACCGCAGGGCTCATCAATTCCGTAGGGCTCCAGAACCCCGGCATTGACAAAGTTATTTCCGAAGAACTGCCCAAAATGCGCAAGTGCTTCTATAAACCTGTCATTGCCAACATCAGCGGTTTCTCCGTTGACGAATACGCTTACTGCTGCGAACGCATCGACAAAGAAGATCAGGTTGGCATCATCGAAGTCAATGTAAGCTGTCCTAATGTACATCATGGCGGCATGGCATTCGGAACCAGCCCCGAAGCAGCGGCAGAAGTAACCAGAGCCGTAAAGGCAGTAACCACAAAACCCGTTTACATCAAACTGAGCCCCAATGTAACAGACATTGCGGCTGTTGCAAAAGCATGTGAAGAAGCAGGCGCAGACGGCATCAGCCTCATCAACACCATGATGGGCATGCGCATCAATCTGAAAACAAAACGCCCTGTAATCGCCAACAAAATGGGCGGTTTCTCCGGCAGTGCCATCTTCCCTGTGGCTGTTCGCATGGTATATCAGGTAGCGGAAGCCGTAAACATCCCCATCATCGGTATGGGCGGTGTTTCCTCCGCAGAAGATGTCATCGAAATGATGCTGGCAGGCGCTACTGCCGTACAGGTAGGCGCAGCCAATCTGGTAGACCCCTTCGCATGCAAAAACATCATCGAAGACCTGCTCCGCGTCATGGAGCAGTATGGTATCAAAGATCTGAATGAAATCATTGGAGGTGCTCACAAATGAACAGAGATGTCATCATCGCTTGTGACTTCAACAGCAAGGAAGAACTCTACACCTTCCTGGATCGCTTCACAGAAGAAAAACCCTTCCTGAAAATCGGTATGGAACTGTTCTATGCGGAAGGTCCCGAAATCGTAAGAGAAATCAAGGCAAGAGGCCATAAGATCTTCCTGGATCTGAAGCTGCACGATATTCCCAACACTGTAAAAAAAGCTATGGCAGTCCTGTCCCGTCTGGATGTTGACATGTGCAACGTACATGCCGGCGGCACCATCGCTATGATGGAAGCAGGTCTGGAAGGCCTGACCCGCCCCGATGGCACACGTCCTCTGCTGATTGCTGTTACACAGCTCACATCCACCAGTGAAGAACGTATGCAGAACGATCTGCTCATCGACAGACCTCTGGATGAAGTTGTTATGCACTATGCGGCAAACACAAAAATCGCAGGTCTGGACGGCGTTGTTTGCTCCCCTCTGGAAGCAGGCAAAGTAAAAGACGTCTGCGGCAAAGACTTTTTGACAGTAACCCCCGGCGTGCGTTTTGCCGATGGGGATAAAGGGGATCAGGTAAGAATCACCACCCCTGCAAAAGCAAGAGAAATCGGTTCTGACTACATCGTTGTAGGCAGACCTATCACACAGGCAGACGACCCCGTCGCTGCTTACAGAAGATGTGTTTCTGAATTTTTAGGAGGCGAAAAGTAATATGACAAATATGAAAAAACAGATTGCAAAAGACCTGTTATCCATCGGCGCTGTTTTCCTGCGTCCCGAAGAACCTTTCACATGGGCAAGCGGCATCAAAAGCCCCATTTACTGCGATAACCGTCTGACACTGACAGCACCTGAAGTGCGTACTCGCGTGGAAAACGCACTGGCAGAAACCATCAAAGCAGAATACCCTGACTGTGAAGTCCTGATGGGCACAAGCACAGCAGGTATCGCTCACGCTGCTATCGTTGGTCACCTGATGGGCCTGCCCATGGGTTATGTACGTTCCGGTCACAAAGACCACGGCAGACACAACCAGATCGAAGGCAGACTGGAAAAAGGCCAGAAAGTTGTTGTTGTGGAAGACCTGATCTCCACAGCAGGCAGCGCCATCGAAGTTGTAAACGTACTGCGTGAAGCAGGCGCAGACGTACTGGGTATCGTAAGCATCTTCACTTACGGCATGCAGAAAGGTCTGGATCGTCTGGCAGAAGCTAATGTGAAAAATGTCAGCCTGTCCAACTTCGACGCTGTTGCTGAAGTAGCTGCTGAAGAAGGCTACATCAAAGAATCTGACATCGCTAGACTCATTGCTTTCCGCAACAACCCCAGTGATGAAAGCTGGAGGACTGATGTGAAATGAGAAATCTGATTGATATTACAGACCTGACTATCCAGGAAATTGACGAACTGATTGCCACCGCTTGTGACATCATCGCCAATCCCGATAAATACTGCGACGCATGCCGCAGAAAAAAACTGGCTACCCTCTTTTTTGAACCCTCTACCAGAACCCGCCTGAGCTTTGAAGCGGCTATGCTGGAACTGGGCGGCAGTGTGCTGGGCTTTTCCGAAGCAAACAGCAGCTCTGCATCCAAAGGGGAAAGCGTTGCGGATACTGTACGCGTGGTAGGCTGCTATGCAGACATCATCGCCATGCGTCATCCCAAAGAAGGGGCGCCTATGGTTGCTTCCATACACTCTCCCGTGCCCATCATCAATGCCGGTGACGGCGGTCATAACCACCCCACACAGACATTGACTGACCTGCTGACCATCCACAGAGAAAAAGGTCATTTTGATAACCTGACCGTTGGTCTGTGCGGTGACCTGAAATTCGGCCGTACCGTACATTCCCTGATTCATGCGCTGTCTCGTTACACAGGCATCCACTTTGTGCTGATTTCTCCCGAAGAACTGAGCCTGCCTTCTTACATCATTCACGATGTACTGGAGAAAAAAGGCATGTCCTACGAAGAAACACAGGATCTGGAAGCAGTTATGCCCAAACTGGACATCCTGTACATGACAAGGGTACAGCGGGAACGTTTCTTCAACGAAGCGGACTACATTCGTCTGAAAGACAGCTATATCCTGACACTGGACAAGCTGAAAGATGCCAAAGAAGATCTTTGCATCCTGCATCCCCTGCCCCGTGTCAACGAAATCGCCACCAGTGTGGATAACGACAGCCGTGCATGCTACTTCAAGCAGGCACACAACGGCAAATATATCCGTATGGCACTGATTCTGAAATTACTGGGGGTGGAAGTGTAATGCATATCGACGAAATCCAAAACGGCATTGTCATTGACCATATCAAAGCTGGCAAAGGCATGGAACTGTATCATTTCCTGCATCTGGATGAACTGGACTGCTCCGTTGCCATCCTGCGCAATGTAAACAGCCAAAAAATGGGCAAGAAAGACATCATCAAGATCGACAGCGTGCTGAACATGGATCTGGGCGTACTGGGCTACATGGACCCCGACATGACAATCAGCATCATTCAGGACGGCAAACAAGTGAAGAAATTCCATCCTGAACTGCCCGAACAGATCACAAACGTCATTTTCTGCAAAAATCCCCGCTGTATCACCACAGTGGAACAGGAAATCGACCATATCTTTAAGCTGACAGACAGAGAAAAAGGCGTTTACCGCTGCCTGTACTGTGAAAGCGAAGCAAAAAAATAAGATGCCCTTGGCATCCCATAGAAAAACAGCCAGAACATTAGGGGCTTCTTCATAAGAAAACAAAGAAAGCTGAAACTTTTGTAAAGCAAAAGATTTCAGCTTTCTTATTTATCAAGATTTCATTGGACTTATTTTCTTCTGAAGGCAGCTGTTGCAATTCCCCTTAAGAGATCAAAGAAAAGAAAAACAATGTTTTCTTAAGGAGAAATTGCTTCATTCTGGCTGTTTTTTATTTCTGTTCAATACAAAGCAATTTTGTATACACCATGCAATTTCCTTTGTAAGCCTTTCTGTGACTTTTTTCTTTTCTAAAGATCAAATCCTCACAGTTTATAAAAAATCCGTTTCTAGCCCTAAAAATAGGAAAATACAGGCATATTCTCTTTACTTTGCCAATTTCAGTGTGAAAAGGAATGTACTTCCCTCTCCCAGCTTACTTTTCACTGCCACAGTTTCTCCATGGGCCTGGATGAATTCCCGCACAATGGAAAGCCCCAGACCAGCACCGGTCTTATCTTCATTTCTGGTGGCGTCTGCTTTATAGAACCGATCAAAGATATATTTCTGATCTTCCTCACTGATACCAGCACCGTGGTCTTTCACAGAAATCAGAATTTTATTCTTTCCGGAAAATGTGGTTTCTACCTCAATGATGCTGCCTTCTTTGGAGAACTTCACGGCGTTATTCATGAGGTTATGAAGCACACGGGAAATCTTATCCTGATCCGCATGCACCATTGTTTCTTTGGCTGCAAAGGAAACTTCGATGCGCATGCCCTTTTCTTCCATCTGAGGTTCCAGCACCGCACAATTTTCCCGAATGATCTCATTGAGGTCGAAGTCCGTTTCTTCCAGCACAATTTTACTGTCTTGGGCACGGCTCATATCCACAATGCCTTCCGCCAGTCTGCTGAGCCGCTGGCTTTCTTCCAGCACGATCCGCAGATAACGCTCCTGTTTTTCCGGCGGAATGGTACCATCCAGCATAGCTGTCAAAAATCCCTGAATGCTGGTCAGTGGAGAGCGAAGATCATGGGAAACATTGGCAATGAATGCCCGTCTGGACTTTTCAATATTCTCCAAGCTTTCTGCCATATGGTTGAAGCTTTCCGCCAGCTGTCCCATCTCATCGTCACTTTTGATCTCTACTCGTTTTTCAAAATTCCCGCCAGCAATTTCTTTTGCCGCCCGGTTCATATCCATCAATGGTTCTGTCATTTTCCGGGATGTCACCAGACTCACTAACGCTGTCAGCAGAAATGCCAGAAGCAGGCAGAATACACCGGCTCGATACATCTCATTCAAAGAAACTTTAATCTCTGGCATGGAGCGGCACATGAAAATGCCGGAAAGCTGCCCTTCGGAAAGGGGATAACCCACAATCAGCATGGGCGTGCCGAAAATAGAGGAAGAACCCGTTTCCAGAGAAACCACATTCCCCTCCTGAATGCCTTTCACCAATTCATCATATGCCAGCACATGCCCCAGCAGACTGCTGTCCATACCAGGGGATGCCAGAACGATGACGCCTTCTTTGTTAACCAGCAGGACGCCCGCTCCCATATAATCCTCCAGCACCTGCATTTCATATGCCAGATTATTGATATTCCCCGTATTATATGCCTTATTGATGGCACCGGCGATCTTTTCTCCCTGTTCGATCAATTCCTGTTTTGTTTCCGACATATAATGGGTGGTATAGATTACAGAAAGCATCCCGCCCATCAATATGACACAAAAACTGATGGTTGCCATGTATAACAAAAATTGCTTGATTACAATGGATTTTTTAAACATAAGCATTCCTCCGAAAAGAAAAAAACAGAAAAACATTCCAAAGAATAAAATTCATGTTATAATAAAACAGGAATGTTTTCATAAAAAACTTCCTCATTATGAAGAAAGGAGTGGCAGATGTTTCTGCCGTATGTACCATGAACAATCAAAGACCCAATCCGCCCAGAAAGAAAATCAAACCGACAGACCTTATTCTGTTTGCTGTTGCCATCTTTCTGCTCTTTATGACACCCTGGGGCAACACAAACAGCTATCATCGTCTGATGTTGTTCTTATATTTCCTTTGTGTTCTGCTTCGTTTCAGCAATATCCGCAAGCAGAAAATGCGGGAATTTGAGCATAAACGCAAAATGGAAGAACGTGCCGCTATGCAGCAGGCCACTGAAGCACTTCCTGCTGACACTGCCGAAGCCGCTCCCACAGAAGCTCTGCCTGCGCAGTCTTGTGAAAACACTTCTGAGGAAGTTCAGACAGAACCCAAAAATGAATAAAATACTGGATATGTAAGGAATCAGCCGCCTGAAAAGCGGCTGATTTTTCTATGTATCTCTTTATTTTGGACCAAATTTATAACCAACACTCCAAACGGTGCGAATGCCCCATTCATCGTCCTGATTGAGCTTTTCACGGATTCGTTTTACATGAACATCCACGGTACGGGTATCTCCGGCGTATTCATAACCCCAGATACGATCTAACAGCTGTTCTCTGGTAAATACCCGTTTGGGATTGGATGCCAGAAAATGAAGGAGTTCAAATTCTTTCGGCGGGAAGTCCACACTCTTGCCATGGTACATCACTGTATAGTTGGAAAGATTGATTTCCAGATCAGGATAACGCAGTACCTGACCATCTTCTTCCTCACCTTTTGCACTGCCGGCTTCATAGCGGCGGAGCACCGCCTTCACTCTTGCCACCAGTTCTTTGGCATCAAAGGGTTTGACAATATAATCATCTGCCCCCAGCTCCAGCCCCAGCACTTTATCAAATGTTTCCCCTTTTGCCGTCAGCATAATGATAGGAACTTTGCTTGTTTTCCGCACTTCCGCACAGACCTGATAGCCGTCCATACCCGGCAGCATCAAATCCAGCAGAATCAAATTGGGCTGGTAAGTGGTCACTGCTTCCAACGCCTTTTTGCCGTCGTAAACCTCCTGTGTATCATAACCGTCTTTCATCAGATACAGAGAAATCAGCTCCGCAATATGCTGATCGTCGTCTACTACCAGAATTTTCTGTTTCTCACTCACGGCATTCATCTCCTTTATACCCTCGCCTTTTACTTCAGTTCTACAACCGTTACGCCGGCATCCCCTTCCCCGAAAGTACCGGGACGCTGACTTTTCACATGAGGATTGGTACGCAGATATTTCTGCACGCCGGCACGGAGAGCGCCGGTTCCTTTCCCATGGATGATGATGATCTGTTTCAAACCGGACAGATACGCATCATCGATATATTTATCAATATTTACAATAGCTTCATCTACCAGCTGACCGCGGCAGTCGATTTCCGCGGAAATAAACTGGCTCTTTTTCGCCTTCGCCCGTACATTGGTCTGTCTGGGCTTGGGTTCTTTGGGCTGTGGTGTATCATCCAGCATCAGTTCCGCCAGAGGCACTTTCACCTTCATGATACCCATTTGTACCATAACGTCTTTATTCTTATCCGGCGCGGAAAGAGCCACGCCATTCTGGTCAAAGGAAATAACATAAACTCTGTCCCCTGCCTGCAATTTTTCAGGCGGCTTGTGGGTAGGTTTCACCTTTTTGGACTTGAGGAAGTCTTCCTGCACGGAGGAAAGCTTTTCTTTCAGCTTTGCTCTGTTTTCCAGTGCCTTCTGCTGGTTTTTCTGCTTTGCTTCCCGGTTCATTTCCTTGATGATCTGGTCGGCTTCTTCTTTCGCCTGGGCATAAATCTGTTTTGCTTCTTCTCTTGCCTTCTGAAGGATCTTTTCTTTCTGTTCTCTCGTTTTCTCCTTCTGGCGTTCCACTTCTTTTTTCAGGCTTTCCGCTTCTCTGCGGTACTGTTCCGCACGTTCCTGCTCGAAAGCCACACTTTTCTTGCTGATTTCCAGGTCTGTGATGACATCTTCAAAACGTGCTTCGTCATGGGAAATGAATTCTCTTGCGCTATCGATGATGTAATCCTGCAAGCCCAGACGTTTGGAAATGGCAAAAGCGTTACTTTTCCCGGGAATCCCGATGAGCAGACGATAAGTGGGACGCAGTGTTTCCACATCAAATTCACAGCAGGCATTTTCTACCCCTTCTGTGGAAAGGGCGTATACCTTCAATTCGCTGTAATGGGTGGTAACAGCAGTACGGATTTTCCGGTCATGGAGATAAGAAATAATAGCCATAGCCAATGCGGCGCCTTCCGTAGGATCTGTACCTGCACCCAATTCGTCGAACAGCACCAGAGAATGGTCTGTCACATCTTCCAGAATCTTGACGATATTTGTCATGTGCGCAGAGAAAGTACTCAGGCTCTGCTCAATGCTCTGTTCATCCCCGATGTCCGCGAAAACTTCATCAAACACTGCCAGCTGGGAATGGTCGTTGGCAGGGATATGCAGACCTGCCTGCCCCATAAGGGAGAATAGACCCAATGTTTTCAGTGCAACGGTTTTACCACCTGTGTTAGGCCCAGTAATGAGCAGTGTGGTAAATTCTTTCCCCAGATAAATATTAATAGGCACGACGGTTTTCTTATCCAACAGAGGATGTCTGCCCTTCTGGATATTCACATAGCCTTTTGTATTAAACAGAGGCTGTGTGCCGTCCATGGACAGAGAAAGCTGTGCTTTTGCGAAAATAAAGTCCAGCTGTGTCAGCAGTTCCAGGTTTGCGCTAAGCTGTGCTTCATTCTGAATGACCATAATAGACAGGCTAGTAAGGATTTTTTCGATTTCCTCCCGTTCTTTCGCCTGCAATTCCTTAATTTTGTTGTTCAGCTGTACCACGCTCAAAGGTTCCATGAACACAGTAGAACCAGTATTGGACTGGTCATGTACCATACCGGGGAACACACTGCGGTATTCGCTCTTGACAGGCACACAGTATCTGTCATTTCGGATGGTGATGACAAAATCCTGAAGCATATTCCGATATGCGGAAGAAGAAATAACCCCATTCAGATGGTCTTTCACCCTGTCATTGGAAATCTTAATTTCCTTGCGGACGCTTTTCAATCCTGAACTAGCATCGTCTGCAATTTCTGTTTCAGACACAATACATCTGGTAATTTCATTTTCCAGATTGGGAATCAATGTGAGCAGTTCGAAATATTCGTCCAGACGTTCATAAGTTTCCGCCTTATTTTCATTTTTCGCGTAATTCTTCGCCTTACGGCAAACATAGAGAAATTCCCCGATGTGCATCAATTCGGGAATGGACAGAGTACCGCCCATTTCCGCCCGTTTCAGCTGGGGACGGATTTCCCGAAAGCCGCCGAAGGAAGGGCTGCCTTTGCGCAGCACCATGCTGACCGCTTCAGTGGTTTCCTGCTGACGCAGCACGATTTCCGACATGGAAACAGAAGGCTGCAAATGATGCGCCATTTCCTTCGCCATAGGAGAAACGGCAAATCCCGCCAGCATATTTATGATTTTATCGTATTCCAAAATACGCAATGCTTTTTCGTTCATTCCATTACCTCAATCTATACTATGCCCCTCATGGGACTGTTTTCTGACATACAAATAAGGCAGCTTACCGCCGCTTATTTTGTTATTATACCATCGGATCAGCCAAAATACATCGGCTTTTCCGAGAAATTCACAGAAATGTTACATTTCCGCCGAAACAAAAACGGAAGAATCCACCGCTTTGGCAGAATCAGGGGTATCTTCATAAGAAAACAAAGAAAGCGGAAATCCTTGTCACCCAGAGAATTTCCACTTTCTTATTTTCACTAATATTTTATTAAGCGGAAGTTGCTTCTTCCATTCGTTTTTCTTTTTTTGGGGAATTATTTCCAGAATTCGAATTCCATATCGTAAATCCGAACGGTATCGCCTTCCTGAATACCTTTTTCCTCCAAAGCTTCGATGATGCCTTTTTCTTTCAGATAACGCTGGAAGAAAGCGAAGCCCTTTTCTGTATCGATATTGGTGTAACCGATCATCTTTTCGACGCCGACACCTCTTACCACATAAACTTCGTCCTCGATTTCGATGGTGAAAGGTTCCTGATCCACTGCCACTTCGTCGTATTCTTCATATTCTTCTTCAAATACGATGTCTTCGGGATAGTTTTTCAGGATTTCCGCTACTTTTGTCAGCAGTTCATCCAGACCTTTGTTGGTTGCTGCGGAAATGGGGAATACTTCGAAGCCTTCTTTTTCATAAGCTTCTTTCAGGCGTTCCACATTTTCCTCGGAACCGGGAATGTCTGTTTTGTTTGCCGCGATAACCTGAGGGCGTTTCATCAGTTCAGGATTGTATGCTTCTAGTTCCTGATTGATTTTACGCACGTTTTCCACAGGGTCGTCACCTTCTACGCCGGCAGCGTCTACCACATGGATAAACACTTTGGTACGTTCTACATGACGCAGGAATGCATGTCCCAGACCAACGCCTTCGCTGGCGCCTTCTACCAGACCAGGAATATCAGCCAGTACGAAGGAATCGCCGTATCTGCCTTCTACCACGCCCAGATTGGGAGCCAGTGTGGTAAAGTGATAGTTTGCGATTTTAGGGTTCGCGTTTGTTACCATAGACAGCAGTGTAGATTTGCCAACATTAGGGAAACCAATCAAACCAACGTCTGCGATAAGTTTCAGTTCCAGAATGACGTCATATTCTTTTGCCACTCTGCCGGGTTCCGCATAACGGGGTGCCTGTCTGGTGGGTGTTGCGAAGTGCTGATTGCCCTTGCCGCCTTTACCGCCGTGAATCAGGATTTTTTCTTCCCCGTGTTTGGTAATATCCGCCATAATCTTGCCGCTTTCCGCTTCACGGATAACAGTACCAACAGGCACTTTGATGACAACGCTTTCGCCGTCTTTACCGAAGCAGTTGCGTTTGCCGCCGTCCTGACCGTTGCCTGCCTTGAACATTCTCTTATAACGGAAGTCCATAAGGGTACCCATGCTTTCGTCCCCTACAAAAATCACGTCGCCGCCTCTGCCGCCGTCACCGCCATCAGGGCCGCCGTGGGTAATATATTTCGCACGGAAGAAAGAAACCATACCATTGCCGCCGTTGCCGCCTTTTACATGAATCTTGACTCTATCTACAAACATATTCTCACCTCGTATCCTTTCTCTTTCTTTCAAAACCTTTTTCGTCAGAAGCAAACTGTTTTGCTTTTCACGAAAAAGGCTTCAAATGATATCATTTGAAGCCTTCAACATTCTTATTCAGCGATTTCAACAGGGTATACGGAAACCTGTTTTTTATCTCTGCCTTTTCTTTCATATTTTACACGACCGTCAACCAAAGCGAACAGTGTATCGTTGCCGCCTTTGCCTACGTTCACACCGGGATGGATTTTAGTACCACGCTGTGTGTATAAAATATTGCCTGCCAGTACAAACTGACCGTCTGCACGTTTTGCACCCAATCTCTTAGCGTTGGAGTCACGACCGTTCTTTGTGGAACCGCCGCCTTTGTGGTGCGCGAAGAACTGAAGGTTCAATCTGAACATACTTACACCTCCTCAATTTTCAAAGTAAGATACTTGTTATATTCCGTTTCAATGCCGGACAACCCGAGCCATAATGTCTGCAAAAGCAGCTGTACCCGTTCGTCCTCCATTCCCTCTAAAGGGAACACGACTTTGAGATAACCGCCTTTTTTCTCATCGGCTTCTGCCTGAAAGGGCACGTCCGTAAACTGCTCTATGGCATTGACCGTATTGAGAGAAAGTATGGTAACTGCCGCACAGACGATGTCTTCCCCATGGGGCGCATAGCCTGCGTGACCGGAAATCTCAAATGCACAGATTTTATTCTCTTTCTGATAAAGCTTAGCCTTGATCATAATTAGATGGATTTAATCTGCAGTTTTGTGAAAGGCTGTCTGTGGCCGTTTTTCTTGTGGAAACCTTTTTTGGGTTTGTATTTGTAAACGACTACTTTTTTCGCTTTGCCGTCACCGATTACGGATGCTGTAACTGCTGCGCCTTCAACGTAGGGAGCGCCAACTTTTACATCGCCGTCTTTCGCCAGTACCAGAACTTTGTCGAAAGTATATTCCTGACCTGCTTCAACACCCAGTTTTTCTACTGTGATGATATCGCCTTCTGCTACTTTGTACTGCTTACCACCAGTTTCAATAATTGCGTACATGTGAACACCTCCTCGCAATTTACTCGCTGGATACGGTAACCGAAGCCTTTCTTCGGTTTTCCAGAACCTCTCCATGCGGCTGACATACTTCATTATAGTATCACAGGGTTTTCAGCCTGTCAACACTTTTATTCCAATTTTTTGCCTTGTTTTACAGCAAAATACCGCTCTTCCTGGCCCAGTTTCCGCAGCACGGACAAAAGTGCGGCAAGACCATCTCTGGTCAGACATTTTTTGCCGTTTCTTGTCATTTCATAAGCGATGGAAAGGCAGTCCTCTGCCCGTTCCAGACTGCCATTAGCGGCATACATCCGTCCGATGCGGTCGCAAAGCTTGCCATAAGCTTCTGTATCCCTGCCTTTGGCTGTTCCCAACAGCAAAGCGCGATCCAAAAGAGTCACCGCTTCTTTCTGATTTCCCTGGGCAATATGAGAAGCCGCTGTTTTCAGAAGCAAACGGGCAAAATTTTCTGTTTCCCCTTCCATCATACGGGTTGCCAGTGCCAATTCACTGAAACATTCCGCCGCATCTTTATGGCGTCCGCTGTCTGCCAGCAGTCTGCCTGTGCGCTCCAATCTGCGCTGATACTGTTTTCCTCTGGGCAGCTGGAGTTCACGGAACAGCCGTACATAAGGCAGATACATGCCCACAGCCTTTTCCTTTTCTCCCATTGCAAAATAGCAGTCACCGATTTCCGCCAGCAGTTCGCAGTAGTCTTTTGTTTTCACACTGTCATATTCTTCGATGTAATTCTTGGCATTGGTAAGCTTTTGCAGACCTTTTAGATATTCTCCCGCTGTCAGGTACCATTCGCCTAATCTGCGACAAGCCTGTGCATATTCCATGCCTTCTGCCGCCTGTTCTGCCGCCTGATACCAGAAAAATGCCTGTTCCCGATTGCCTGTACGCATCTGCAAATCTCCCAGAGAAATGGCATTGCGCACCGCTTCTTTATCCAAAGACTGTGCCTGCTCTCCCCGCTGTGCCAGCATTTCCGTAAAAAGGTCTTTGGCCTTCTGGAGCCGCCGTCTTTCTTCCATTCTCGCCTGACGTTCCGCTCCGGCATAAGGCAATTTTCCTTTGTTTGCCAGCATGTCATACTGCTGATGGCGTTTTGCGAATTTCTCTGTCAGTCCGCCGCCGGCACGGCTAAGTTTTTCCACAGCTTCTTTCCGATAAGCCTCCGCCTTCTTCTCATTTCCCATGGCAAGATAACAAACGGCAACAGCCAGCAACGTTTCCGCCGCCCGCTGTTTTTCTTCCGCCGTTTCCTCATAGTTTGCGTCATTGATGGCCAGATAATGCTGGACTGCCACGGTGTAATCGCCTTTACGCACACAAACTTCTGCCAGATATTCCAGTGTTTTCAAATATCTCGGATTGTCCTCATCCAGCATTTCTTTCTGGATAGCGGCGCTTTCTGTCAAAATCTGAATGGCTTCGTCATACTGCTTCTCTCTTGCCAGAATCTCACCCAGCTTTGCCAGACCGATGGCATACTCAGGATGGTTTTTGCTGAAATGCTTTTCCAGAAGTTCTATGGCTTCCCGGCAAAGGGCTGCCGCCGCCTGACCCTCTCCCGCTTTTTGCTTCACATCCGCCAAAAGCTGCAAACCGCCTACCAAATCACGGTCTGTGCCTGTTTCCGCCTCTCTACGGATGTACAGGGCTTCCTGCAAGTATTCCGCTGCCGCTTCATATGCGCCTTTGGCTGTAAAAAGTCCTGCAATCTGTTCCAGTGTATCGGCATACAAAGGGTCCATTCTGCCTACGGCATCCCGACGAATGAGCAGGGCTTTTTCGTAAGCTGCAAGGGCGTCTGTGTCCCGTCCCATTTTTTCATAAAGTCTGCCTCTGCTCATGTAGCATACAGCTACCTGTGCGTGGGACTCTCCCAAAGCCGCTTCTTTCCGACGCAAAGCTTCCGCATTGGCTTCCAGCGCCTTTTCCATCTGCCCCATGCCACTGTAATCAGCACTCATGTTGTTGAGGGTATCTGCGTAAAACAAGTGATCGCCGCCCAATACTTCCCGTACCAGTTTCAGCACTTCCTCATGACACTGCAAGGACTTTTCAAACATCCCTGCCTTACAGCACAATATGCCCAAACTGTTCAGACTATTGATGTAATCCAGATGGCTGTCCTGCATCATCTTCCGGCGCATCTGCACCGCTTTTTCACAGTATTCCACCGCCAATTCATTCCAGCCAGCTTTTTCGCAGACCTCCGCCAGAGATAATGTCCAGATCATATAGCAGAAGCTTTCCTCTACCCCTGCTTTTTCCATAAAGTCCAATGCCTTTTCATAAGAAGAAATGGAACGTCTGTAATTGCCGCCGCCATCATAGGCTGACCCCAGAGAGGCAAAAATGTCCGCCATATCTTCTTTGGAAAAATCCGCAGAACGTCTTGCCCGCTCCAAAGCCTGCTGGTGGTATTCCACGGCTTTTTCGTACTGCTGGAGATCTTCTTCCGTATTGCCCAGGTGGAATAGGCTGTAAATGGTATCAGGATGGTCTTTTCCCAGTTTCGCTTCCCGAATCTTCAGCACCTCTCCATGGAATCTGCGGGCTTTTTCCCCTTCTCCCATGTTGTTGTAAGCAATGGCAAGGTTATTCACCGTATCCGCATAGGAAAGTCTTTCTCCGGAACAGTCCCGTTTCAGCACAGCCGCTTTTTTGTAATACTCCACCGCCTTTGGGTACATACCCATGGTGTCGAAAATAACCCCCAGATTGTGCATATCTGACGCATACTCCATGGTGTTGGCGTCGTCATTTTCCATATATTTCTGTAAAATATTTTTCCCCAATATCAATGCTTTTTTATATTCACCGGCTCCATAGGCCGCCTGCAGTTCCCGCCGCAGTTTACGGACTTCCGCAAAATAAAATCCCATTTTCATACCTCCCCTGCTTCCACAAGCGCCATAGCTTCCCGAATGGTATCCCATCGGTAGCCTTTCCGCTGCAAGAAGCCGTAAAGCCGTTGTTTTTCTTTCTCATCCAATTCCAGATTGCCCCGCGTTTTTTTCAGTATCCAGCGGGCAGCATCTTCTGCTTCGTTCAGATCTGTTTCTGCCAGCACTTCTTCGGCAATTTTTTCGGAAATACCTTTTTGCCGCAGTTCCATTTTCAGGGCATAAGCTCCCTTTGGTTTCAGCCGCAGACGTTCTTTCACAAAGCTTTTGGCATAGGCCTTGTCGTCACAATATCCATAACGACAAAGAAAATCCATAACCTTTTCAATGACCTGAGGCGCAAATTCCTTTTCTGTCAGCTTCCGCCGCAATTCCGCCTCTGTTCGCATCTTATAGCCCAGATAATGCAGAGCTGTATCCTGTGCCTGTATATAAATCAAATTATCCTGAATGATGTCAAATGTTTCCTGTGGAATGGGCTCTCCTTCCCGCAGTTTAAAATACAGCACATCCTGTGCAATGAGGGAAAAAGCAAATTCCCCATCAATAAAAATATTTCGTTTCGCAGGATCTTTTTTCTGCGGAATGATAGCCGTCACCAGCATGGCGTCCTCTCCTTGCTCTGATTTCATATCTTATTAGTATACTACAAATAACAGGAAAATGCCAAGGTGTTCCGCCCATAAAAAAAGCCCTCTGTTTTCACAGAAGGCTTTGATATATTCTTATACAAAAAGATATTTCAATACAAATGCAATTGCCAGTACATACATGAGCCAGTGTACTTTCTTTTCTCTTACTTTACCGGAAACAATCTGGATCAGCACATAAGAGATTACACCCAGGGCAATACCTTCGGAAATGGAATACATGAAAGGCATCACGATCATGGCAACGAAAGCAGGAATGGCTTCGCTCATATCATCGAAATCAATGCGGAATACTGTTGTGATCATCATAAACCCAACGACTACCAGCGCAGGCGCTGTCGCAAAAGAAGGAATCGCCAGGAAAATGGGAGAAAGGAACAGTGCAACTGCAAACAGCAGACCAGTTACAACGGAAGTCAGACCGGTTCTGCCCCCTGCCATAACGCCGGAGGAGCTTTCCACATAGGTGCTGACAGTAGATGTACCCAGAACCGCACCCAAGCTTGTACCAACCGCGTCGGCCATCAATGCGCCACGGATACGAGGCAGTCTGCCTTGTTCATCCAGCATATCCGCTTTGGAAGCAACACCGATGAGGGTTCCCATGGTATCAAACAGGTCAACAAACAGGAAAGAGAGCATAACTGTGATGAAATTCAAGCCAAGCAAGCCGGAGAAATCCATCTGCATCAATGTAGGTTTCAGAGAAGGGATGCCAAAACCGCCGGAAAAATCAGGCAGTACAGAGTACATTCCCAGTTCTGGATTAGGCTGATAAATACCAGCTACCTGCAAAAGGATGCCCAGCAGCCATGTGCACAGAATGCCCAGCAAAATACCGCCAGGTACTTTTTTAATCATAAAAGCAACAGTCAGTATAATCCCAACGAATGCCAGCAATGCACCAATGCCTTCAGACCAGAATCTGCCATCAGCCAGCGCCGCTTTGAAGGGATAAATCGCAACCAGTGTGGAGCCGTCCACCACCAGTTTGGAATTCTGGAAACCGATGAAAGCGATAAATAGACCAATACCGCAGGTAATACCGGCTTTCAGAGACATGGGGATACAGTTAAAGATTGCTTCTCGCACATTTGTCAAGGAAAGCACGATGAATATGATCCCTTCCACAAATACCGCTGCCAGTGCCACATGCCAGGTGAAGCCCATCTGCCCTACAACTGTATAAGCAAAAAAAGCGTTCAAGCCCATGCCGGGTGCCAATGCAAAGGGATAGTTGGAAAATGCAGCCATCATCAGTGTTGCCAAACAGGATGCCAGCGCCGTTGCCGTAAATACCGCGCCGCTGTCCATTCCCGCAGATGACAGGATAGACGGGTTTACCGCAAGGATGTAGGCCATTGTCATAAATGTTGTGATCCCTGCCAAAACTTCCGTTTTTACATTGGTATGGTTCTTCGAAAGATGAAACGTTCTCTCCAGCAGACCATTCATTGGTAAAATCCTCCTTTTTCTTCATAACATTTTTTATTATTGGCATTATCAGCGTATTAAATTTTTCTAATCCTGTCAATGTTTTTCTTAACGGCACCTTAACATTTTCCAAAAAAATACAATTTTCTGCCTATATGGGCTCCAGTTGCCCCCTCTCCGGCTTTTCCTCTTGCTATACCGACAAAGTGCCTTGACAAAAAAATCCGCCCATTCTAAGATAAAAATAAAAAACCATAGGAGGTCAAGATGCAGAAAAAACAAACAAGACTTGCCGGCATAATTCTGGCGATTTGCTGTATTCTGGCAGTGATCGTTTTCTTCCAGACCAGACCAGATACTACTGTCGGCGAAAAAAAGATCACCATTTCTGTCATTCATAGTGACAGCAGTAAAAGCACATTTTCCTATGACACGGACGCGGAATATCTGGGAGAAGCATTGACAGAGCAAGGTCTTGCAGAGGGTACTGACGGGCCTTACGGCATGTTCATCACCACCGTTGACGGCGAAACCGCAGACGAAAGCAAAGAACAGTGGTGGTGTATTACTAAATCAGGTGAAATGGTCAACACAGGCGCTGACCAGACTCCTATACAGGATCAGGATATCTTTGAGCTGACTCTGAAAGAAGGCTATTGATTTGGCAAAGCAGAATATCCGCCAATTGACAATTCTTGGCCTTTTGACCGCCATACTGTTTCTGGGACAAGTCTTTCTGGCAATCCTGCCCAATATCGAAGTGGTGAGCCTGCTCATCATCCTCTATACCCTGACATGCAGAAAAAAAGTATTCCTCATCATATACGCCTTTGTGCTGCTTGAGGGATTCTGTTATGGCTTCGGGATGTGGTGGTTCAGCTATCTCTATATCTGGAGTATTCTGGCACTGGTGGTTTTCCTTTTCCGGCAAAATCGCTCTGTTCTTTTCTGGAGCATTCTCTCCGGATTCTTTGGACTGGCTTTCGGCGCCCTTTGTGCCCTGCCTTATCTTATTGCCGGCGGCATCGGTGCCGCTTTGGCTTACTGGACATCCGGACTTCTCTTTGATGTGATTCACTGCATCGGCAATTTCGTTGTTTGTCTGGTGCTGTTCCAACCTTTACATCGTCTGCTGGAATGGCTGTATGGCGAACATCCCACATCATTATAAAAAGACCGTCTGGTACACACAGATGGTCTTTTTTTTATAACACGATTTTTTCCGGAAAAGCTTCCTGCCGCAGGATGCCCCACATTTTGTCGATATAGGCAAGGGTATAGAAATTCTCGTAATAATGGTAATAAAATGCGCCTTTCAGCGTCATTTGATATATGCCATGTTCCTCTGTCACAAATCCCAATACTTTTGCCATTGTCATTTCCCAGCCATATGCTTTTTTCAACGGAACACCAAAAAATCTTTCAAATGCAGCTGCATCCACCCTTGTACTATATGCTGTCCAGAACAGATAATACACCATCCGCTGATGCAGAGAAAATCGAATGGTCAAAGAAGTGGGTAAATTTCCTTCATCAATCCTTTTGCAGTATTCCTCTGTGGAAAATGTATTGATCTTAAACTGATCCTTGAGCAATGTGGTTGCCGAGCATCCAAACCCCAGAAAATGATCTCTTGTCATGGAGGAATACTTTGCTTCTTTTTCACTGGAGAATGTCCAGATGGAACTGCGGTCATATCCTTTCTCCATGCAATAACGGGTGATTTCATCCAAAAGCACCCGTTTTTCTTTTTTGGGCATCGTTCTTACATTACTGGATGTAAATGTAAAATCAATAAAGGGGTAAATTGCCACATGATTGGCTCCCATTAGGAAAGCGGTATCTATATCTGCTTTCAGATCAGCAAACGTCTGTGTCGGCAAAGCAAAAATGAAATCCATGGAAACAGTTTCAAAAGGAACTTCTGACAATGCAGCCTGTAAAGAAGCCATATCCACCTGTTCTCTACCCAAAATACTTTGAAATTTTTCCTGAAAAGACTGAATGCCTATGCTGATCTTCGTCACACCTGCATTTTTCAAAATCCGTAACACAGAAGGCGTTACATTATCAGGATGAAGCTCTACGCCAATGCCTTCCGTAATGATAAAATGTTCCTGAAGAGCGTCTATGATTTCCTTCAGACGATCCGCCACAAGTGCCGGTGTGCCGCCGCCAAAATATAGACTGGTGGCCGTTTTTCTGCCTTCCCGCTGGCTGCCTACCAGATGGATTTCACGAATCAATGCGTCAATGTAGCGGTCACACTGTTCTTTTTCATATTTTACCTTGCAGTAAGGACAGAAATGGCAGATGCTTTTACAGAATGGAATATGCACATAAAGTCCCAGACCATCACATTCCGCAAAAGGCAGCTCCTGGTCGTATTCATTTTTAAAGATAAATGGTTTTGCTGAACGAGTCAGCCACATCCGGGTCAAGTTCGTTATAATCCCCATAATACTCCTAAATATATTTCAAATATGTCCTTAACATTTCTATGATGATCTTGGGATTCCCACTAAATAACAGGGTGTATTCCGCCACAAAGAAGTAACCACAGGCTTCACAAAGCCCCGGAACTTCAATGCATCGTCCGCAGGTAGAAAGCTTTCCGTTTTCCATAACCACACATTGATGGCAGGGAGCAGGAAACGTATTGTTGATGAGATATGGAAAAGCACTGCGCAAATTGAATACAGGAACCCCTGCCTTCATCATTTCCGTAATGACATCACAGCATCTTTCCTTTTCTTCTCTGGAAAGCGCCAATTCCTTTGTATCGGGATATGGTGTATGAAAATTGAAGGACACCGCGCGCACATTTTTCATATCCCGTGCAGTGAGGCAGACATGCTGTACAGCATCTTTATTGATCTGATTGATGGCCATATAAAAACAGATATTGTCAGCCGTGGCGTTTTTAATATTTTCCATAATGGTATCGTATGTATCACCACGGATGGCATTATGCCGCTCCCTGTCACCATCCAAACTCAGCAAAATCAAATCTGCCTCTGGCAAATCAATGGGAAATGTGCCATTCGTCACTACATTGACAATAAGAAATCCCATTTCTTTCGCTTCTTTTACCAGATCCCGCAACGTACGCCCTTCATCTTTCCAAAGGAATGTCTCTCCCCCGCAGAAAAACAGAATCCGTATCCCCATATCATAAAGCTGCTGCATTTCATTTCTGATCTGCGCATAAGGATGTATCACGCCCGTGATGTTGTTGACAGAACAGTGTTTGCATTGCAGATTGCATTTATCTGTCACAATAATAGTGCCTAAAATGGGTTCTTTATTGCGAAATAAAATTGTTTGCATGCCAAAACGGGCAAAGTGAATAAAGGAAGAAAATTTCATGTGATTTCTCGCTTTCTATGGATGGTCGTAAATGGATTCTAATCTTATTGTATCATGTTTGGATATCATCTTCTACCACGGATTCTATCTGTTACAACACTTCTGCATTTTCTTCGAAAATCAGCAACACACAAAACATCCCCTCTAATGGTCTGTACATGTCTTTTCATTGCGCTTTTGCAATCTACGCCAAATCTGAAAGCAATAAAAAAACGACATCAATTTTTATGATATATCGTATCTAGGTTTTTCTTCGTATTTCGCCACAAAAGCATATCCTTATAAATATCCAGGATAAACAAGTATACCCTGCTATTCTTCCAAATCTATAAAAAGAAATTATCCTTTCACATACTACGTTACTCCAACTTCCCAGTTTTGTCCTGCATTTTAGATTATAAATAGCATAGACTGAAGCTCCCTCTTTCTGATGCAATATCTTCACCAATGGCAATACCTTTCCTTCCATGAAAATACATGATAAATCAATCAAAATTAATCTGTGTTTATATACCATGGGATCGAAATATAGAATTTGTCGATACATATTGCTTTACAGATACATTTTAAATAAATATCAGAAACACTATTTGAGAAAGAAACAACACAGAATCATATTGGTTTATATATATTCATTTCTATGTAATACTCCACTTATTGCAGATAACTTGTTTTCCTGTCACGCCACTTGCACATTGATCAGGATACCTGCTCTCTTGCTGGCAAACAGACTGATATTTCCATTGATTCTCTCCTTTGCATTTCTCTGAAAACAAAAAGGCAGTAAGATTCTTTCTCTTGCTGCCTTACGCCTTTTCTTGTTCCACTATTATCTGCCCCACAGTTATAATCACTGGACAATGTGGTTCCTCTCTATGCCTCTTAATCTTGATTTCTGAGTAATAAGTAAACCATACCTCTAATGTAATCCTGAATTGAATGCTTCTTGCTATTCTTTTTCTTCTATAAATTAATAAGCTCTTTGTTGGCATCAGTAATATGGAAATATACATTTGAAAATAAATGATACGTCTACTCTCATAATCTATGAAGGATATCAATTTTCCAGCATATTGGGGTAAACTTTTAATAAAGCACATAGAGGAATTTATCCATGGCAGTACAAAATAATATACATTCTTTATACATTCTTTCCTCATACCGCTTGGAATGTAGTACTTTCTCAAATAAGCAATCCCTATCTTACCAAAACAACAATAGCCTAGCTTATTAATAACTTCCATATATTATTTTTTGAAGAGCCGCGACATGTCTTATTTTTTCATCAAATTGTTAATATCATATCGAGAGTCATATATATTAAGTATATCTCTAGCGAAATTATCAAAACCTAAAGTTGCATATTCTATTTCAAAAGAACTTGAGATTACTCCTGCTCTTTTTAATTCATCGCTACTACGGAATAACCTAGGCTGTGGCTTACTGAAGTCCACAACCAAAAGCGTACATCTTTCGTACATATACGCAGGATCATCTAAGTTTCTACCATTGATAGAATTAAAAAAGCTTATGTATTTCTCAACATCTGTCTGATGCTTTTTAAAAGCAACCTGATTTTTTTTAACCGCTTCATCATCGTACTCATGAATAGGGATCAAATATACTTCTCCAAGAACCATATGTGAATATCTCATATGGAGATTCTGCGCTTCAGCAAAAGTTCTCTCAAACAAGGTATCAGAATTTTTTGCCAAGCTACTCATTTGACTTCTGACATTAATTACCAATGTATTATTTGAATACTCATATCCATATGGATCCCTTTTTCTTTGAAAAGCCATCGGCCCCCAGTCTATGATCAATGGCTGCTTACGAACATTTGAGGGAACAACACAGACATCCTGATCTTTCTGTTTCAGAAATCCAGCAAGCTTTATCTCTGGTTTTTTATCCCCAAATCTTGGAAAAATCTGATTTCTGGCAACACCAAGTTGAATAAGTTCATATTTAACTGCATCATGTATAAGGTTAATCAGCTGTGAGGAACGAATCATTGATTCTTTCCCTTTTACTCCTCCAGTTTTGATGGACTCTTCTATCATGTTTTTAAATATGACCAACTGATTATCAATAAATGCCATAATAACCACACCTCCCCTGTATGTTGTAAACAAATTGTGATGTGTATATTATATCAAAAATAGACAAAAATGTACAACTAAAATATTATATCGCATGAAGAATTGTCTTATAATGTAAAAAGCTGTGTATATGGGGTTCAGATAATGATAACATCATCAATCAAAACTTTTCTGCTGTTAAAATCATATCGCCACCAGACATTCCATTTCATGATGAATATTCAAAGATAAACTATGAAAACAGGTTGTGTGATTTCACAGGTTTTGGAAAAACAATCTAATTTTAAAACCTATTAGCCAAAGCAACTTCCCCTTAAGAAAACATTGATTTTCCTTTTCCTTAATTTCTTAAGGGGAATTGCGACGGCTATCTTCAGAAGAAAACATAACAAATAAAATCTTAATAAAAAATAAGAAAGCCAAAATTCTTTGTAATGATAAGGATTTTGGCTTTCTTTGTTTTCTTCTGAAGATGCCTCTAAGATAGGATTTTGATTTTTGTTAAACATTCAATAAAAAAATATATTGTAGGATTTACAGAGATTAAAACAACAAAATGTTCATTAGGATATGCCAACTACTATGACTGTATTGAAAAAATACTGCTTTATGATTTAACTAAATTCCCATCATTTTCAAGTCCTATCTCCATGCACCAGCAAAATTCTCTCGAAAATGTTTACAGTCCTATGTGTAACTCTCCCTACATAAGATCTAATAAAATTCTTTATTCATAAGCAAAGCTCCAAAGTATATTGGAGCCTTGCTGATTAAATCTTCAAATCATATCTTTTTATTAAAAATTCATCCAATTCTTTATCAGAAAGAATACGCATTTTTTCTTTCTCTTCCTCTGAAAACAGTGGTAAAGAAAATTTTTCGATATACTTCTTCTGGTAACAATAGTAGCCACCTTCTATGGCATAGCTGGTATTCGATACATAGTATTGCATTAATACTGAATTCAAAATTCTCTGAAGAAGATCTAAATCTATATAATCATTTTGAAATACAGCATACCCATTACAGAACAAAGCAAATTCATCATCTACAAGTTTAAATCTTGGCGAATTTGCAAAAGTAGGAAACAAAAGTTTTATACCGTATTTATTTAAACCTTGAGTTCGTCCATATGCATACCAAGCCACAGGGTTTGGTTTTCCCTTATCTCTTGAATCTAATTCCGCCTTCTGTTTTTTAAGATATTCGTAGATTTTGGGGTAACTTTGCTGCAGTTCCCCTTCCGCTATAATTTCAAATCCTGTTTTTCCTTTTTTATAAGGGAAAATAATGTATCTACATATGCTTTGCAAATCCACACCATTTTTAAGATCCGGAATCTTATAAAGTCGCTTAACAATCCCATCTTCAAAATCATACCTTTTTCCATCAAAAAACTTATAATAACCCGCAGCATCTTTTTCGACCATATATATATCATTTCTTAAGGTTGCAATTCCAGTCCGAATAAATTCTTTTATACTCTTAAACTGTCCTTCTATTTTCTGCAGATTTTCCATTGTTTTTTTATCTACAAGTTTCCACCCATTTATATCTAACCTATCTATCGGCATAGTATCAAATGTTATTTGTTTCATTCCTTTCTCAATGTCATCATAATTATCCATAACACAATACTTGAATGACTCGTTTGCTAACTTTGTTAGCTGTATTATACAATTGTATGTTCTCACTGGCTTAAACACCATATTATTGGAAAAATCCAATATGAACCTCAAACTTCTTCGCTCAGATATAAATTTTCTTAAATCTGTTGCCGACTTAATTGTCAAAAAGTTGTTTGGAACAATGTAGCTAAGAATGCCATCATCCCGCAAGAATTCATACGCATGCTCAATAAAAGCATAAAAGATATTATATACACCTGTCTTAGTAGTTGTAAAAGAACTTTTCAAGAATTTTGCCGTTTCTTTAGTCATATCATGTGTATTGACATATGGAGGATTGCCAAAAATAAAGTCAAATCCTGTTACACCAAATACCTTTGTCCATTCACACTTTAAGCTATCTGTGCATTTGACATTTATACTTAAGCCTTTATTAGTTTCACCGTATAAAATCGGAAGAAGATTTAAAACAATTTTACACCTTCTTGCATTAGCTTCGTCAAGTTCAATCCCAAAAATAGCTTCTTTCAATATTTTTTTAAATGTCCAGCCTGTAATGGCATGCAATCTAACTGCAGAAGCTGCAAGAAAAATTCCGCACCCACACCCTGGATCAATAATCTTAGGCAACCGTGTAAAATCATATGTCTTTGTTGCCACATCGAAAATATAATTAGCAATGTATTGTGGTGTGAAAACAATTCCATTGGCAGTAATATTATCTTGGTCTAACAAAGCTTCGAAGAATTCAATCACAAACTCTGCATTTACAGGAAATAGCTTTGCTTTAAATTTGTTTACTAAAGCTCTATCAGCTTTATCTTGAAAATGTTCGAATTCTCCTTCATATACGAACTTCATAGCTGATTCTTGGCTGATATACTCAATTACAGAAGCTTCTATTGTTTCATCAGTATATCCTTTTACAGCCTGAAGCAATGCTGAAATAGCTTGTAAATTGCTCCCGGTCATACTATATCCTCCTTATGTTTAGGTTGTTAAATATTAACAGAACAACCCAACAAATATCAAATTCAATTTAATAAAAGAATCCAGAGTTCCCCAATCATCCTTAGGAATCCTTTTATAACGATATAATTCCGACCAGCAAAGGTTTCTTTCATTTTCTTTGAATATTTCTAGCCTGAATTGAATACGAAGATAGATTAATTATTCTATCTGCTCCTCCTTGTTTTTCCGCAATAATTATATAGAGAGATTCTACAAAATTACCCTTCCCTCTCTCTTTATTAGCGCCTTTTCCAGATCTTTCATTAACCTTCCCTTGACAGAATACAAACAGATTCCACATGGACTGTTCTGGGGAACATATCCATGAGCCGTACCCGTTTCACCTCATAGCCAGCCGCCTGGAATTCCTGCAGATCTCTTGCCAAAGATGTGGGCTTACAGGACACATAGACGATTTCCGGCGCACCAAAGTCAATGATCTTTCCGATCGCTTTGGGATGGATGCCTTCTCTGGGAGGGTCAACGATGATAACATCGGGCTTGTCCGTCAATTCGTCCACCATCTTCAGCACGTCCCCAGCCAGGAATGTACAGTTGGTCAAGCCGTTTCTTGCAGCGTTTTCATTGGCTGCCACAACAGCTTCTTCCACCAGTTCAATCCCCATTACTTTTTTAGAGCCAGCTTTTGCCATGATCTGACCGATAGTGCCTGTACCGCAATACAGGTCGAACACCATTTTATTTTCCACATCGCCGGCAAATTCCCGCACGATGCTGTAAAGCTTTTCCGCACCTTCTGTATTTGTCTGGAAGAAGGAATAAGCAGACACTTTGAATTCCAGATCAAAGAGTTTTTCCATGAAGAAATCTCTGCCGTACAGTACTGTCATTTCATCGCTGCGCACCACATCAGCTACGCCATCATTTACGGAATGAAGCACACCGCAGAGTTCTCCCTGCAAAGGCAGTGCCAAAATCATATTCTTAAATTCTTCCATAGAAAAAGGTACGTCAGACGTAGTCACCAGATGCACCAGGATTTCCCCTGTTGCTTTCCCCTTTCTTACAACCAAATGGCGCAGAGAGCCATCGTGGCGCATGCGATGATAGAAGGCAACGTTTCTTTCCTGGAAAAACGCCAGCGCCCCCTGAACGATGGTTACAAAGTCCACATCTACGATATTGCAGTCTTTCAGTGTTACCACTTCATAATGGCTCATTTTCTTACGCATACCCAATGCCAGAGGGCCATCTTTCACTTCATCCCCAAAGGAAAATTCACATTTGTTGCGGTAGCCTGTTTCCAAGGGAGAAGGTGTGATGCCTTCCCAGCTTTCCACATGAATACCTGCATCTTCCAGCAATGTTTTCACCTGCTGTTCTTTCATATCCAGTTCTGCCTGACGTTTCATAGTCTGGTAAGTACATCCGCCGCAAATCTCATAATGAGAACAGCAGCCTTCCTGCCGTTCCAGCTCGGATCGTTCTGTTACTTCCAGCAGGCGGGCTTCCACATTGCCGCCACGCTTTTTGATAACCTGTGCAGAAACAATCTGACCAGGCACACCATTTTTCACAATCACTTTTTCTCCATCCACAAAACCATAGGCTTTATTGGGAAAGCGTACACCGTCAATTTTCACGGTAATGATATCTTTTTTCTTCATTTTTTCCTCCAAATGCAATATAAATTTATTTGTATTCACATGTATTCTGTGTTATACTGTTCCCGTATTGATTTTTAAAATTACCGAACAGGAGTGTATTACAGAATGTCTGAAAAACCCGAAGTTGGCAGTATCGTAGAAGGCAAAGTCGTTCGCATCAAACCCTTTGGTGCCATTGTTTCTCTGGGAGAACAGGCACAGGGTCTGGTTCATATCTCACAGGTAGCAAACACCTTTGTGCAGGACATCAACGACCACGTAAAAGTGGGCGACATTGTCAAGGTTAAAGTCCTTTCCATTGATCCAGAAACAAACAAAATCGCTCTCTCCATGAAAGAAGCGCTGCCAAAGGAAGCGCGTCAGCCTAAAGGAGATCGTCCTTACAAAGGACACAAGCAGGAAAACAGAACCACAAATCCTGCCGAAGAATATTTCAAACCACAGACCGTCAATCCTTCTGCCGATTTTGAAGAAAAAATGCGGGAATGGATGAAACAGTCCAACGAAAGACAGACCAGTCTGAATAAGAGAGCCAACAAACGCTCTTATTGATTCTTGCTTATGATACCATGAAACGCTGTTTCTGGCAACGGAAACAAGATAGGAGGGAATCCCCATGATGCTTTTCTTTGTGGCAGGCATCTATTTATTTGCCCGGGGCATATTCGCATGGTACGGACAGCCTATTTTTTACAGAAAAGGCACACTGGAAAATATTGACCCTGATCATCTGCCTGCATATCTGCGGGAAGAAGGTGTATGGAACTTCCTGACGGGCCTTATTCTTGTGGGAAAGGCCATTCTGGATAAAGTCTTTCCAGGCAGCACGGCATTGTTCATTGTCTTTATTTTGCTGCTGCTGGTGTGCGTGGTATTTTTATCCAAATGCAATGAAAAATACCGAAAAAAATAATCACAAACATAAAGAAGCCGAAAAATCTGCCAAAGATTTTCGGCTCTCTTTTTGTCTATCATCAGGAGGACGTTATGACCGAAATCATCTGCATCACAGACAAACATCATCCTGCCCTGCCCGCTATCATTCAATGGCTCTATGACTGGTGGGGAAAGGACGAAGATTATACAAAAGAACAGGTGGAAGCATACGTACGCAACGCCGTATGCAAAGACCGCATTCCACAGGTATTCCTGATTTTGCAGGATGGCGTTCCTGCCGGCACATTTCAGTTTGCCATGTCCGATATTGACACACGCCCCGACTGCTATCCCTGGCTGCGGGACTTCTGGATAGAGCCTGCTTTCCGCGGAAAAGGCCTGACATATACCCTCATGGAAGCCGTCAAAGACCATGCCGCTCGCCTGCATCTGACAGAGCTTTATCTCTTTACCCGCCATGAGGGGTTATACGAAAAATTCGGCTGGGAATACATCGAAACATTCCCTACCCACCTGACCCCTGAGGACAAACAGCGTCTTTACCGCCTGTCCATTTGTAAAAATTGATTTTCTCGAAACCAAAAACAGCATCCAAGGTAAAAACCTTTTGGATGCTGTTTCTTTTTTTCTCAATCTGCCATCAGGCAGATGAAACATTTCATATTTATCTTATATCAAACAGGATTAGCCCAGAATGATTTTTGTCAGTTCAACGGGTTCAACGATTTTGCCGTCTTTGTAAACACGCATGTTACCGGAAGCGATTTCGTCGATCAGGATAACTTCGTTGTTGTTGTAACCAAATTCAAATTTAATGTCGTACAGATCCAGACCTTTTTTCGCCAGTTCGTCAGCAACGATACGAGTGATTTTCAGTGTCTGTTCTTTCATGCTGTCGTACATTTCACCGCTCATAACGCCCAGAGCGATCAGACCGTCTTTTGTTACCAGAGGATCGCCTTTTGCGTCGTCTTTGAATGTTGTTTCAACATAACCACCTTCCAGAACTGTGCCGTCAGCGATGTAATCGCCGTAACGACGGATGAAGCTGCCTGTTGCTTTCAGACGGCAGATAACTTCCAGACCGTGACCGAATACTGTTGCGGGCAGAACTTCCATTGTAGCGTTGTCTACATCAGCAGAAACATAATGTGTTTTGATGCCAGCCTCTTTCAAAATTTCGAAGAATTTGATAGATGTTTCCAGATTAGCTTTACCGATACCTTCAATGGTCAAACCAACGGAGTTTTCACCGGGATCGAATACACCATCTTTACCTGTGCAGTCGTCTTTGAACTTCAGCAGCACGTTGCCGTTTTCCAGTTTGTAAACATCCTTAGTTTTGCCCTGATAAATCTTTTCCATAAATCTTTTCCATCCTTTCTGATTTAAGACCGACATAAAAGCATGCCTGTTATGAAATTTTCTCAACAAATAAAATTTACTGCAAAATCCGCTTGGATACAAGTATTTTTTGCAAATCTTTGAAATCTCGGCAAATTATGCAATTTCGAGGGTACATGGGGAAATATTTTCTCACCAGATGTGTAAAAAATTTCCCGCCTTACCCCCTCCTTACGGATTTTTCTGCACAATCGGCATTAAAAATCCGTCATTTTTCTCTCATTTATTGACTTTTTCGCGATTATTCCACAGGTTTTGCGTCGCCCCAAACATGCTCCAAACCATAGAATTCACGCTGTTCTTCATTGAACAGGTGGATCAGCAGGTTGCCGAAGTCTAACAAGATCCATGTGCCTGTGCTGTAACCTTCGGAATGGTGCATTTTTACACCAGCCTGGAACAGTTTCTGTTCCACTTCGTCTGCCATTGCACGCAGATGGTTGACATTTTTACCACTTGCAATGACAAAGCAGTCTGCCACATTGGACAGACCTTTCAGATTCAGTACCTGAATGTCCTGACCTAATTTATCGTCTAACGCAGCCTGTGCGATTTTTGCAGCTTCTAAAGCGTCCATATAATTCCTCCTTGTAATCTTATCTATTTTTATAGTATTCCAATGCCTCCAAAGACAGAGGATGGAGCAGTCTGCCCCGTTCTTTTACAAACTCAATGGTCTGTTCCAGAATGAAGCGCATTGCCATATCCAGATCCAGATACGCCAGACGTCTTGCTTCATCCAGACCTTCAAACTGTTCTCTGTTGGGCTCAATATAATCAGCGATGAACACAATCTTTTCCAGTACAGACATGCCAGCACGACCTGTGGTATGGTAGCGGATGGCATTGAGGATATCTTCATCTTTGATCTTATATTCCCGTTTTGCCACTTCCGCGCCCAAAAATGGATGGATCAGATCCGGCTGCTGTTCCAGAATGTCGTCCATTTTGACCTTGTATTCCTTGCAGAAACGCTGCCGCAGTTCCTTTGGATAATCCTTGGCACAGTCATGGAGCAGACCTGCCACTTTGGCTTTCTGACGGTCTGCCTGTGTGCCGTATATTTCTGCCAGCCGCACTGCTTCTTCGGAAACGCCCATGGTATGGATATAGCGTTTCACAGACAGAGCAGACTGAAGTTTTTCCTGCATAACTTCAATGGGCAGCATAAATTTCACCTCGTCTTTTCTTTCGTTTTGATACAAACCGAATTTATGAATATAGTCCTCTACTTCCTGTGGAAGCAGGTATTGAATGGGCATACCTCTTTGTGCCCGGGTACGGATATCCGAAGACGAAATAGCCAATGCCGGCACTTCCATGTAATGGATTCTGCTGGCATATTTTTCCTGAATTTCTCCGATTTCCTCGAACATCTGATTTTTCTGATAACCGGGTCTGGTTACTGCCACAAAGTCGCAAAGGGACAGCAGACGTTCCGGTTCTTTCCAGCTCATAATCTGATGGATGGCATCGGCACCGGTGATAAAATATAGACGCACATCGGGACGGCACATTTTTTTCAGCTGTTCAATGGTGTCGATGGTGTAGGTGGTGCCGGGGCGGTCGATTTCAATACGAGATACTTCAAAGTTCTCATTCCGCATGGTTGCCAGAACCGTCATCAGATACCGGTGTTCATTATGGGTTACTTCTTTATGAGATTTATGGGCAGGACGGCCTGTGGGAATAAATACCACCTTATCTACATGAAAACGGTGGCGCACCGCTTCTGCCGTTACCAGATGTCCATAGTGAATGGGGTCAAAGGTACCGCCCATGATGGCAATACTTTTGCAGTTTCTGAAATTAGCGATTTCGTTTCGCATGATTTTTCCTCCCTCTGCCTGCTTATTTCTTCACAGGAGGCAGTTCAATGACAGGTTTTGTCTTGGAAGCACGGTACAGTACAAATTTATTGCCGATGACCTGCACGATGTCCGCACCAGTTCTGCTTGCCAGCATTTCTGCCGCTTCCGCAGGGCCCAGCATATTATTGTCCAACACACTGATTTTTACCAGCTCTCTTGCCTCCAGTGCGTTGTGTACTGTATCACGCAGTTCTGGTGTCACGCCATTTTTTCCTACCTGAAAAATCGCGTCAATACCGTTTGCCAGAGAGCGCAGATAAGCTCTTTGTTTGCTTGTTAACATAATTTCCTCCTCAAATTCGTCTTTTTTCAATCTATAATCCTAAACATCATAGCACAGACACCTTGATTTTGCAACGAAAGACGGCGAAAAACGGCTGTTTTTTCTCATTTGTCCCCCTTTGGAGAGAGAAAGGAAAAAAATTCCTGTCCCTTGTTCCCTTCCGGAAAAAATGATAAAATGATAAAAGTTTTCAAAAATCATTTCATCAAGGAGGAACCCATGACCCAATTCAACGGCAGCAAACTGCGTGAACTGCGCAATGAAAAACAAATGAGCATCGCCAAGCTTTCCACCATATCCGATGTGAGTACAGGGCTCATCAGCCAGATTGAACGTGATCTGGTGGTTCCCTCCGCTCTCATCCTCTTTCGGCTGGCACAGGCGCTGGAAACAGACATGTACGCCTTCTTTGAAGATACACCGCCGGAAGATACGCCTGTCATCCGCAAGGGCAGCCACAACCTCCTGACATCTCAGGAAAATGGCTGTATCCACAAAATACTCTGTCCAGACCACCCCGGACGTATGCTGGATTTTGCGGAACTGACACTGAAAAAGGGAGGCTCTTATGATTACCGCCCTTCATTTGCCCAAGGGGAAACCTGCGGCTATGTGATCCAAGGTGCCTTACAGGTCGTAGTGGAAGGCAGAATCTACACCTTACAGGACGGGGACAGCATCACGCTGGACAGCACCCTGCCCCATCAATGCAAAAATACCAGCGACACGGATTCCGTATCTGTCTGGGTCATCACACCAAAATATTTCTAAAAATCAAAGGAGCCATGCTTCCTGTTTTTACAGGAAGTACGACTCCTTTTTTATTGACTGAAATCGTCAAATCATCTTATTTTTCGTTAGGGATACCTTTGTATACAAAGCCCTTCGCCGCATCTACGGTAATGAGGGTATCATTAGGGATAAAGTCAATGACTTTCGCATTGCATACCACAACAGGGATATCCAGTGCTCTTCCAACGATTTCCGCATGGCAGTTTTCCACATGATCCATGGGGCCAACCACAATGGCGGATGCTTTCTGCAGATAAGGCATAAAGTCATTGTCTGTTGCTGTTGTTACGAGAATATCGCCTTTCTTGAATTCCCGTTCCATTTCATCCCGTACTTTGATGACTCTTGCAGTGCCGCTGACTCTCTGTTTGCCAACACCAATACCTTTGCACAGCACATCGCCAACGATGTCAACACGCAGGGTATTTGTGGAACCGCTTACGCCTACGGGCATCCCCAGTGCCATAACGATGGTATCACCGTTTTTCACCAGACCGCTCTTCTGTGCCACTTTCATGGCAGAGTCAAATACCTGACCTTTGGAAATAGGCGCTTTATGCAGTACGGGACGGCAGCCCCATACCAGGTTCATCTGACGCCATACCTGATCGCACATAGTACCTGCCGCAATGGGGCATACAGGTCTGTGTTTGGAGATCATTCTTGCGGTAAAACCGGATTTTGTGATAGTGGAAATGCAGGTTGTTTTCAGTTCTGCCGCTGTGGTGCATGCCGCAAAGCTAATGGCATTTGTGATATTGGTCAGACCTGTTTCCAGACTCTTTGTCAGGTTTTTGCCGTAGTTGATGCTGCTTTCTGTTTTTTCAGCGATTCTTGCCATGGTTGCCACTGCTTCACAGGGGTATTTGCCCATAGCTGTTTCACCGGAAAGCATGATGGCATCGGAGCCGTCAAAGATGGCGTTTGCTACGTCATTTGCTTCCGCACGAGTAGGTCTGGGGCTTTTTACCATGCTTTCCAGCATCTGTGTTGCTGTAATGACAGGTTTGCCACGTCTGTTTGCCAGTGCAATCAGCGCTTTCTGCACCAGAGGTACTTCTTCGGGAGGGATTTCCACACCCAGATCCCCTCTGGCCACCATGATACCATCGGAAACTTCCAGAATTTCTTCGATGTTATCCACACCTTCCTGATTTTCGATCTTGGAGATGATCTGGATGTTTTCGCCGCCGTTTTCTTCCAGCACTTTCCGGATCTTCACAACGTCAGAAGCGGAACGGATGAAAGATGCAGCCACATAGTCAAATTCATTTTCAATACCGAATTTCAGGTCGGAAATATCTTTTTCTGTCAAAGAAGGCAGGTTTACCTGCACGCCAGGCAGGTTCACGCCTTTACGGGAGCTGATGTCACCGCCGGTCACAACTTCACAGTGTACTTCGGAACCAGTGATGCTTTCTACCCGCAGTTCAACCAGACCGTCGTCAATGAGCACACGGGAACCTCTCTGCAGATCTTTCGGCAAGTCTGCATAAGTTACAGAAACACGTTCCTGTGTACCAGGTACATCTTCTGTTGTCAGTGTAAATTTATCCCCCTGTTCCAGACGGATTTTATCATTTTCGAAGGTTTTGATACGAATTTCAGGGCCCTTTGTATCCAGAATCAGTGGAATGGGCGCGTTCAATTCTTCTCTTGCCTGTTTCAATTTTTTGATAATTTCTCCATGAGTTTCATAAGTACCGTGGGAGAAGTTCACTCTTGCCGCATCCAGACCATTGCGGATCAGCTCTTTCATGATCTCTACATCATCTGTTGCAGGGCCCAGGGTACAAACGATTTTCGTTCTGCGCATGGAATACCTCCTCTTAATTATATAACGATTAAATTGCCAGAATCTTGATTACTTCGTAAATTTCGCGATCCAGTGTTTTTTCCATCTGCAATGCTTTTTCCAGATCCAGAATTTCATATCTGCCTCTGTTGTAAGCTACCACTTTATTCTGCTCCCCAGCCAGAATTGCTTTTACAGCATGGTAACCCATCATGGAAGCGTGCATACGGTCTACTGCAGTAGGGCTGCCGCCGCGCTGCAAATGGCCCAGGATAGTCGCTCTGGTCTGAATGCCAGTGATTTCCTGGATTTCTTTTGCCAGTTTCTGTGTGCCGCCAACGCCTTCAGCCACAACGATCAGGTTATGACGTTTGCCGATGCTTCTGTTTTCCAGGATCTGCTGGATGACTTTGGCACTGTCCACTTCACCCTTTTCTTCGGGGAACATAACGTCTTCTGCGCCGCCGACCATACCGCACCAGATTGCGATATAACCAGCATCTCTGCCCATAACTTCCACAACGGAGCAGCGTTCGTGGGAGCTGGAAGTGTCACGCAGTTTGTTCAGGGCGTCCATACCAGTATTGACAGCAGTGTCAAAACCGATGGTGTATTCTGTGTTGTTCATATCCAGGTCGATGGTAGCAGGGATACCGATGCAGTTTACACCGCGTTTTGCCAGTTCCGCCATACCACGGTAGGAACCGTCACCGCCGATAACAACCAGTGCATCCAGCCCCAGAATTTTGTAGATGGCAGCTGCCTTGTTCTGACCTTCTTCTGTCATCATTTCGGGGCAGCGTGCTGTATGCAGGATGGTACCGCCCAGGTTCATCACGTTGGAAACGTCTTTGCTGTACATTTCCTTGATTTCGCCATTGATCAGACCATTATAGCCTTTACGGATACCAATGACAGAAATGTCGTGATACAGTGCTGTACGTACAACAGCACGGATGGCAGCGTTCATGCCGGGAGCATCGCCGCCACTGGTCAGTACACCGATTTTCTTAATTGTTTTCTGTTCCATGTTCATTCCTCCCAATAAGTGTTACGCCTTCTTCTTCGTCTCCACTGCGAATAATGCCGTAGTGTGTATAAATTTCAGCTTTCCCGCGGATTTTGATCCCGGAAGTATGTTCGGTAAACTGTACGATCAGCACTTCATTGCGGTCAAGTTTTTCTGTGTGATGAATCTTTGTCACTTCTCCCCTGGTGACACCGATAATGTTCACACCCTTTTCCAGTGCTTTCACGCAGACATACGGTGCGTCAGCATAGAATTTGTCATCTTCTTTCATCATTTGCCTCCTATCCGTTCTTTACCGCCACGTTTTTCTCACCCAGCAGTTTTCGCAGTTCCTCCAGCAGCCCTTCTTCTAAGGTTACCCAGAATTTGCGGTCTGCTTTCATCTTTCGTTTTGTTTTTTCTTCATATATATACACAGGCGTATCGCCTTTGTATTTCTCCAAAATGGCTGTGATCCACACAAGGGGCATTTCATTGCCTGCCGCCTGTTTCAGCCAAAGGGACGCAGGTTTATTTTCGTCCTTTTCTTCCATAAGTGGTGTCACCGAAGCGGCAATGACTTTCGCCTCACCGTCAGCGGAAACATTTGCCCGGCCTTTGACCAGTACCACTGCTTCTTCATCCAGAAAGGCACTGCACTGTTCCATGATCTTGGGGAAAACAATGATCTCCATGGTGCCTTGCAGGTCTTCCAATGACAGGAAACACATTTTTTCATTGTTTCTGGTATATTTTACGGATTTTGCCGCAATCATACCGCCAACGGCAACTTTTGTGCCCTCGGCGATCTGCACGCGATCCTCACCTTCTTCCGCAGGAAGAAAATCAATGCTGGTATGGCTTACCTTCCGGCGCAGCATTTTTTCATACTCCGCCAAAGGATGGCCGCTGACATAAATCCCCAGCACTTCTTTTTCCATGGCAAGGCGGTCACGCTGGACATATTCGGAAATAGCAGGCAGTTCGTCTTTCTGGGCAACGGCTTCGTTTTCACCGCCCAAATCGAACAGATTCATCTGTCCGGCAATGTTATTTTTCTTCGCCTGACCGATACCATCCAGAATATTCTTATAAACCGCCATATACTGACTTCTTGCACCGCCGAAAGAGTCCACAGCGCCGGATTTGATAAGACTTTCAATGCCTCGCTTATTCCATTCGCCGTCACTCATGCGGTTACAGAAATCTGTCATGGAAAGGAATGGGCCATTCTTCTCCCGTTCTGCCACCAAAGCATCCACGGCATTTCTGCCGATGTTCTTGATGGCAGCCAGACCGAAGCGGATTTTCCCATTGGATACGGAAAAATGTCCAAAACCTTCGTTGATGTCCGGCGGCAGAAGCTGGATGCCCATTTTCTTACATTCTTCGATGTAGCCGGAAACCTTGGAAGCGTTATCCATGACACTGGTCATAAGCGCCGCCATAAATTCCACGGGATAGTGTGCTTTCAGCCATGCCGTCTGATAGCCTACCACAGCGTAGCACGCCGCGTGGCTCTTATTGAAGGCATACTTTGCAAAGTCCGTCATTTCATCGAATATTTTTTCCGCCACTTCTGCGGGAATGCCGTTTTTCACACAGCCCGGCACTTCATCGCCGATGCCGTAAACGAAATTCTTCCGCTCCTCTGCCATAACAGAGGCTTTTTTCTTACTCATGGCACGGCGCACCAGGTCGCTTCGTCCCAGACTGTACCCCGCCAGATCTCGTACGATCTGCATAACCTGTTCCTGATAAACGATACAGCCGTAAGTATTTTTCAAAATCGGCTCCAAAGCCGGATGGGTATACTGAATATTGTCTTTGTCGTTTTTCCCTTTGATATACTTGGGAATAAAATCCATGGGGCCCGGACGATAGAGGGAAATCCCCGCAATCAAATCTTCCAGGCAAGTAGGCTCCAGTTCCCGCATGAACTGCTTCATGCCGCCGCTTTCCAACTGGAATACGCCTTCTGTTTTCCCTTGGCTGATGAGCTGATACACCGCCGGGTCATTATCCGGCAGATGTTCCATATCCAGTTTCACACCATGGATACGCTCCACTTCCTGTACGGCATTTTGGATAACCGTCAGGGTTCTCAGCCCCAGGAAGTCCATTTTCAAAAGCCCCAGTTCTTCCAACAATGTCATGGTGTACTGGGTATTGACCTGCCCGTCATTGGCACTGAGGGGCACATATTCCATAACCGGTTCCCGACAAATGACAACCCCTGCCGCATGGGTGGAAGAATGTCTTGGCAGACCTTCCAGACGCATGGACATATCAATCAAATGATGGGTATCTTCTTCATTTTCATAAGCCTTTTTCAGGTCTGGGTTCATTTGCAGGGCTTTTTTGATGGTGATGCCCAATTCTGTGGGGATCATCTTGGAAATTCTATCCACATCGGCGTAAGGCATCGCCAAGGCACGGCCTACGTCCTTGATGGCAGCCCTTGCCGCCAGGGTACCGAATGTGACAATCTGCGCCACATGGTCTTCACCATACTTGGAAATGACATAATCAATAACTTCCTGTCTGCGTTCATAACAGAAGTCTACGTCAATATCAGGCATGCTGACACGTTCCGGATTCAGGAAACGCTCAAAAATCAGGTCATACCGCAGGGGGTCAATGGTGGTAATCTGCAAACAGTAAGAAACCATACTACCAGCAGCAGAACCACGCCCCGGGCCTACGATAATGCCATGGTCTTTGGCATATTTGATAAAGTCCCAAACAATCAGGAAATAATCCACATAACCCATGGTTTCAATGGTATGCAGTTCGTATTCCAGCCGTTCCTTCCATTCGGGCTTCGGGTCTGGATACCGCATGGCAAAACCATCATAACAGATTTCCCGGAGATATTCCGGCGCTGTTTTGCCTTCCGGCACATCAAAACGAGGCAGTTTCAGATCATGGAACACAAAGTCCACATTGCAACGCTCTGCGATTTTCACGGTATTTTCCAAAGCCTCCGGCACATCACCGAAAAGGTCATACATTTCTTCTGGACTTTTCACATAAAACTGCCCGCCCACATACCGCATTCTGTCTTCATCCTCCACAGTTTTCCCTGTCTGGATACACAGGAGGATGTCGTGAGGCACTGCGTCCTCTTTATAAATATAATGGCTGTCATTGGTGGCAATGAGGGGAATTCCCGTTTCCTTGGACATGCGAATCAGCGCTTCATTGACCCGTTTCTGCTCAGGCATGCCATGATTCTGCAATTCCAGAAAAAAATTGCCTTTGCCGAAAATTTCTTCATATTCCAAAGCGGCTTCCTTGGCGTGGTCATAGGACAATGTCAGCACATCCCTTGCCACTTCCCCTGCCAGGCAGGCGGAAGACGCAATGATCCCTTCGTGGTACTGCCGCAGCAGTTCTTTGTCTACACGGGGTTTATAATAAAATCCGTCGATAAAACCATAAGAAACCAGCTTAATAAGGTTGTGATAGCCGGTTTCGTTTTCCGCAAGAAGCACCAGATGGTAATAACCGCCGCCCTTGCCTTCCTTTGTCAGGCGGGAACCTGCTGCCACATAGACCTCACAGCCGATGATGGGCTTGATACCCACTTCTTTCGCTGCTTTGTAAAACTCAATGGCACCATACATGGCACCATGGTCTGTGATGGCAATGCTGTCCATCCCCAGTTCTTTTACCCGCTCAACCAATTCTTTGATTTTCGCGGAGCCGTCCAGAAGGCTGTATTCCGTATGGACATGCAGGTGTGTAAAAGCTCTGTGTTCAGTTGTCTGTACTTCCTGTTCCATGGAAAAAGCCCCCTTTCCGTATTTATCATCTAGGTATTATACCATACTCGCAGAGAAATCAACACAAAAAAAGGTGTAACCCATGAAATTTTTCCATGTTTTACACCTTTTTCATCAATTTATGAGATTTTTTTATTCATAACGCAGAGCGATAACAGGATCTGCTTTGGCGGCTTTTCGTGCAGGATACAGCCCGAATCCCAAACCGACCATGGCGGAGAATGCCACCGCGATCACGATGACTTGCAGTTTCACCACAGTGGTAATGCCGAAAAGCATACCGCCCAAGGCAACTACCGATATGCCCAGGAAAGTACCGATAAGTCCCCCTGCGGCAGAAATCATGGCTGCCTCGATCAAGAACTGGGTAAGGATATCCTTTGTCCTTGCTCCAAGGGCTTTTCGGATACCGATTTCACGGGTACGTTCTGTAACGGATACCAGCATGATATTCATGATACCGATACCGCCAACCACCAGGGAAATGGCTGCAATGGCGCCAACCACCGCAGACAGAGAGCCCAGCATGCTGTCAATCATGCCCATTTCTTCAGAAGCGGAACTCATGATGATATACTGCTGATCCAGATTTTTCATGCGCGCTATGTAGCCTGTCACACGGGATTTTAAAGCATCCAGCTGGTTTGCATCTGCTGCCACGAAATAAAGAGACCAGTTATAGGAGTCTTCTGATACCAGCAGGCTTTCGGGGATATAAGCAAATTCCATGCTGCCCCCCTGCAAAGCTTTCATCAATGCGGAATCCTGATTTTCATATACACCTACCACCAGAAATTCTTCCTGATCCTCATTAAGCTTCACTTTGACCGTTTTCCCAACGGCGTTGGCATCTCCAAAGAATCCTTCCGCTGTTTCTTTCTGCAAAACAATGTGATGGCGTTTTTCCTGAAAATCTTTATCACTGAGCATTCTGCCATAAATGATCTTCAGATTTTTCATGGCTGTGGGATTTTCCGCCAGACCGGTTACATACAGTGTTTTTGTTCTTCTGCCGACGGTCATATCCTTTCGCAGACTCTGATTGAAGCCCACATAAGCCAAATCGTCACCCATGGCTTCTTTCAGCTTTTCCGCGTCTGCGGTGGTGAAATATGTATTATCTCCATAGGTGTCATCTGGAGGATTGATATACATATACGCCAGACCCAGACCTACATTCTTATACTCATTAGCGACAACGCTGCGCATGGTATCCCCCAGGGAAACAATGGCAATAACGGAGCTGATGCCGATGATCATACCCAGCATGGTCAGAAAAGAGCGCATTTTATTGGCACGGATGGAGGAAAGCGCCAAACGGATATTTTCAAAAATCAACATGAGCCCTTCACCACCTTTTTGTCACTGACGATCTGCCCATCCTGGAACCGAATGATACGGTCTGTATAGGCTGCGATTTCTTCCTCATGGGTAACAACGATTACAGTTGCGCCTTCTTTATTCAGATTGGTAAAAAACTCCATGATTTCATAAGACGCCTTTGTATCCAGATTCCCGGTAGGTTCGTCTGCCAGAATGATGGCAGGGTCATTTGCCAATGCCCTTGCAATGGCAACACGCTGTTTCTGACCGCCGGAAAGCTCGTTTGGCATATGATGGATACGCTGTCCAAGGCCTACTTTTTCCAAAAGGGCAGCGGCTTTCACTTTTCGTGCGTCTGCCTTCATGCCAGCGTAAATCATGGGAATTTCCACATTTTTCAATGCGGACGTTCTGGGAATGAGCTGGAATGCCTGAAAAACGAATCCGATCTTCTGGTTGCGGATGGCAGAAAGCTGATTTTCGCTCTGCTGAGCAATGCTGATGCCATCCAGTTCATAGGTGCCGGAAAACTGTCTGTCCATACACCCCAGAATATTCATCAGTGTGGATTTACCAGAACCGGACTGCCCCATGATGGCAACATATTCCCCTTCATGGATGGTCAGGTTAATCCCCCGCAGGGCATGCACCTGAATGGCACCGGTATCATATGTTTTATTCAAATTTTCGATTTTAATGATTTCTTTCATATACCATCACCCCTGCTGTTCCGCTACTGCCATACCTTCTGTCATGGCCGCGCCGGGATTGAGAATGATTTTCTGTCCTTCTTTGATTTCATCAGATTTGATTTCCACCTGCAAATCTGTTTCCAGCCCTGTTGTAACAGGTACAATATGTACAGTTCCCGCATCTGTTACCGTGTAAACAGCTGTGGTACCATCTTCCAATTCCGCCAATGCTTCCAAAGGCACTACCAGAGCATTTTTCGCAGATGCGATCTTGATGGTCGCGCTGGCATTGATGCCGGCAATGAGTTTTTCGTTTTCTTCTTTTACTTTGATATAAACAGGAATGACTCTTTCAGAAGATGTGGAGCTTTTCGCTTCCCCTGTGGGAGAAATCCGTTCCACTACACCGTCAACAGTTTCTTTTCCCAGCACATCCGCGGAGATTTCCACTTCCTGGCTCACCTGAATACGATCAATGTCATTTTCGCTCACAAGAACTTTCATTTGCAGGTTTTCCAGATTTTCAATGACAAACATAGGTTTATTGTTTTCTGTTTCATCAGCAAAACGACCAACTGTTGTATTCACTCTGGTCACAGTACCGCTGATGGCACTGCGAATCTGGCAGTCGCTTAGTGTAGAGGACTGGATGCTGGCTTTCTGCTGGGCATTTGCCTTTGTCTGTTTCTCAGAAGCAGTCAGCACCGCTTTTCCATTTTCATTGGGAATATTGTCCAGCGCACGCTGTGCTTTATCCAGCGCGTCTTTTGCCGCGTCTACATCTGCCTGACTGGCTGCACCAATGGCAAAGAGATCCTGTTTATCTTTATAATCTTTTGCCGCATTTTCCTTTTCCATGATGGCGTTGTCAATCTGACGCTGACGTTCTGTCAGTGTTTCCTGCTGCTGATATTCCAGAAGCTGGATATCCCCTTTTGTCTGGGCAATCTGATCCTGAATATCACCGCTGTCCAGCACTGCCAAAAGCTGTCCTTTTGTAACTTTGTCGCCTTCTTTTACCAGTACCTGTTTCACTTCATAGTGAAGTTTGGAAGCCACTTCCGCACTTTCTGTGCCTTCCAATGTTGCCTTCTGCTTCAGAACTTCTTCCAGATCCTGACGTACCACGGTTCCTGTTGTCACAGGTGTTCCAGCGGGCTCCGCCTGTCTGCTGCCCAAAGCCACTTTCAAACCGCCGGCAATCAAAACAACCGCTACGGCTGCCAATATAATCTTCTTTTTCTTAGTCATGGTGCTTTCCTCCTCTTAACATACGTTCACATATTCTGGTGCCCATTATAAACATAAAATTGGAAGATGCACGGCAGACTTTTTTAATTTTTCTTTAATGTTTCCGCAAACAAAAAAAGACAGAGAAATGATCCCCATTTCTCTGCCATTTTCTGTCGGTTTATCTGAATTTATTTTCTTCTTGCCAGCTCTGCCACTTCCCGAATGTTTTCCGGTGTGGTACGGCAGCAGCCGCCTACGATCTTCGCACCGGCTGCGATCCATTCCGCTGCAAAATCGCAGTAGCATTTGCCGTCTTTATTCCCATGCCATGTTTTTGTAACAGGGTCGTATTCTTCCCCGCTGTTGGGATATACGATGATAGGTTTTGTGCTGTTGTTTTTGATTTCTTTGATGAGGCTTGCCACAAAATGAGGGGCTGTGCAGTTGATGCCGATGGCTTTTACGCAGTCATAAGCTTCCAAAGCTTTGGCACAATGCGCAATTTTGGTACCGTCACTGATTTCCGCTTCATTTTTGCAGCTGAAGCTGATCCAGCATGCCGCATCCATTTCCTGAGTCAGTTCCGCCGCCACAATGGCTTCTTCCAGACAAGGAATGGTTTCTACCGCGAAAAGGTCTGTGCCTGCGTCCCACAGCAGTTCCATACGGCGTTTATGGAAGTTACGCAGTTCTTCTTTGGAAACACCATAATTACCGCGATATTCGGAACCATCTGCCAGATACGCACCATAAGGCCCTACGGAAGCGCACACCAGAGGATATGCTCTGCCAGAATCTTTGCCTTCTGCCTGCCACCAATCCGCTCTTTCTTTCACCATGATGTCAACAGAACGGCGGATGAGCTCTTCCGCTTCCGCTTCTGTAAAACCGCGTTTGCAGAAACCGTCGATGGTTGCCTGATAGCTTGCGGTGATGCCGCAGTCTGCGCCTGCTTCAAAATAACTGCGGTGTACTTTTCCGATCAGTTCCGGCTGTTCTGCCAGTACCTTTGCGCTCCAGAGAGAGTCGTTCAGGTCACAGCCCATCCGTTCCAGTTCCGTTGCCATAGCACCGTCTGCCACCATGATGCCTGTCTGTTTCAAAACTTCTTCCAATGTATTTCGTTTCATGCCACACACCTCGTTGATGATCTGTTCATAAGCCAATGCCACTTTTTTGATTTCATCCACATGGATCTGTTCTTCCGGACGATGGGACATACCATTTTCCCCTGGCCCAAAGTATACCACCGGTATGCCGTAAAGATTCATGAAGCCGCCTTCGCCCCAGCCAGTCATGACGGTCAATTCCACTTCTTTTCCCATGGCCTTGGAAGCCGCCTGCCAGATACGACGGAAAGTCGGGCTTTCCCTGTCTGTACAAACATCATTCCATTCTCCAATCTTCGTGATCTTCGCGGAAAAGTCTTCATTTTCTGTTTTGCACAGAACCGCCAGATTCTGCAATACCTTCAAGAATGATTCGGAACTGGTTCCTGGCAAATAGCGGATATCAATGGTAATCTTTGCATAGGGCGGCACCACATTGGGCGTACTGCCGCCTTCGATGGTTCCTACACTCATGGTAGGTGCGCCATAGAGGGGGTGTGCCATTTTTTTCATTTCCGGCAAATATGCCTGCAAATTATGCAAAAATGCTGTTGCCATATAAATGGCGTTTTTTCCCATATGAGGCATGCTGGAATGGGCACTTTTGCCGAAAAATTCCACATCAATCCAGGCTTCCCCTTTATGCGCTGTTGCCATGGTTCCATTGGTCGGTTCCGCAATGAGGGCAAAATCCACTTTGGGCAAATGACCCTTTTCCAAGGCTTTTTTGATTTCTTCCCCAGCATATTCTTCATCTGTGGAAAACATCAGGTACAAATCCCCTTCCAGGGGTTTCTGGCAGGCAGCCACAAAAGCCGCCTGCACGGAGCCACAACCGCCTTTCATATCCACGGAACCGCGGCCATACAAAATACCGTCTTTGATTTCCGCGTAAAAAGGATGTTCCATGCCTTCGGGCGAAACCACATCCAGATGACCTTCCAGCAAAAGCCGGAATTTGGGGTTTTCGCATATTTTCTCCGCAATGATATAGGGTTCTTCTGTATCAGCGTCATAAACAGTGACTGTTGCGTCACAAGATTCTTTCAATATTTTTTCTGCCAGAAACACAGCTTCCCGTTTGCCCGCACCCAAAAAGCTGTTGATGCGGCAAAACTGCTGTGTCCATGTGACAGCGGCATTTTCGTATCTTTCTTCCATTACTCATTCCCCCATTTGTTTTCTTTGCTCTTATCCACATACTGACGGATGGTGCCATCGGAAATGTCTTTGCGCAGGACTTTTCCGAAAGACCAGAATAATACTACCAGCGCTACCAGCACAGGCAGAGAGGAAATGATAATGAGGGACTGGATGGTGCTAAGCACGTTCAGTCCTTCCACATTATGTTCCAGCAGCAAAATGCCCACAGGAATAATCATAAACAGTACGCACCAGAATGTTTTGTACCATGTATGAGGTTCTTCATCGGCTTTCAGGCCTTTAGATGTATACATACTCAAAGCGGTACCGTTTGCTGTGGCGGAAGTTGCCAGATTGAAGAAAATCAAAATCATGAATACGAAAATGCAAAGTTTCGTCAAAGGCATGGTCTGGAGTACCAGCAGTGTAACGCCGTTGTTGCCCACTTCACTGATGACGCCGGAGAAATTCTGGCCATGGAACAGTTCCTGACCCATACCATAGTTACCCAGAATACCGAATATTACCCAGCATGCCAATACTGCCAAGATGCAGTTTGCCACGGTGATTTCACGGAATGTTCTGCCATAAGAAGTTCTGGCAATCCACAGACCGCACATAAATGTCAAAGCCACATACCAAGCCCAATAGAAAATTGTCCAGTTCTGTACGAAACCAGTCTGGGCAACAGCGTCAGAGTTGAAGCTCATGCAGACAAATTCACGGATGTTGGTACCGATTGCCATGACGATATTATTCAGAATAAAGCTGGTGTCCCCAACGATGAGTACGAAAACGAAAAAGCCGATCGCCAGCCATACGTTGAAGTCACTGATGCGTCCCATACCCTTTGCAATGGTTTTGGATGTAGAAAGGGTAAAGAACAGACAGAAAATGATGATGATACCGATTTTCAGGGCAAAAGAGTTTTCAATGCCCAGCAAGCTGCTTGCCAGTTCCCCCATAACAGGCGTACCGATGCCGACAGTGGTCATCATAGCCATGAAATAGCAGAATACCATGATGGCATCCAGCACCCAGCGGAAGGCTTTTTTCCCTTTGGAATCACCGCCGATGAGGTTGCTGCACAGAGCGGAAATGCGCAAATCGCCAATCTTTTTATTCCAGTACAAATAACCAATGGCTACCCCTGCTACCAGATAGAACGCCCATGCGGAGAAACCCCAGTGGAACATACCATAAGCGGAAGCATATTCATAGGCCTGTACGGAATAAGGTTCAATCCCAAAAGGCGTACCTGTTACATAGTACATCCATTCACACATACCAAAAATCAGGATACCTGCTGCCAGCGCGGAGCAAAGGTTCATGGCGATCCAGGTAAATGTCTTATAATGAGGCTTCGCATCTCGTCCGCCCAGACGAATATCCCCAAATTTCGTTGTCAGAAGCACGATGGCGCCCACTGCCATACCAAAACCAATGAGCAGATAGAGCCAAGCCATATCTGTTGTAATAAAGTTATAAACCTGTCCAATGGCTGCCACCATGGCTTCCGGCACCAGCACAATCCGAATGATTACAATTGCCAAAATCAAAAAAGCCGCTGCGATAAGGGCTTTGTTTGCGTGTTCAAACATGTTTTTCCTCCTCCCAAGTAAAAGCCGTTCCCCAAAGAATTATTTTATACAATATGTTGTATTTTTTATGCTGTATCATACCTTTTTTTCATATTGGGAACTGCTTCCGTTTTCCTTTGTTTCATCTTTTTTACCTTCTCTTTTGTTGTTTTTTCGCGCTATTTTTCAGTTGTCCCCCTTTGACAGCCAAAGAAACACTGTCACTGTTTTCAGCCGTTTTTGTATAGATATGCACTACTATGTACCTTATCCAACGCCAACGCAATAAAAATTTTCCATGCACGAAAGAAAACACAATCTTCCGCCCCTGACGCACAAAACAAAAAGGGAGCATCCAAATTTGGATGCTCCCTTGGAAGTTTTTTTATTTCAGTTTGAAAGAGCTCTTCAGAGGCACAATGCGGTTGAATACCAGATGATCTTCTGTGGTATCTTTGGTATCTACAATGTAGTAACCATTACGCATGAACTGATAACGCTGACCTTTCTGTGCACCGGCGATAGATTTTTCAATGACCACATTTTCCTTCACTTCCAGAGAGTTGGGGTTCATGATCATTTCACCGTTAGGATCGTCAGGGTTGTCCAGCATCATGTAGTCGTACAGTCTCGCAGTTGCCTTCACGTTGTCGGAAGCGCTTACCCAGTGCAGCGTACCTTTGACTTTTCTGCCTTCAAAACCACTGCCGCTTCTTGTTTCAGGGTCATATGTGCAGTGTACTTCTACTACATTGCCGTTTTCGTCTTTGACAAAATCGGTACATGTTACGAAGTAAGCCCCTTTCAGACGAACTTCTTTGCCGGGAGCCAGACGGAAGAATTTTTTCACAGGTTCTTCCATGAAGTCTTCCCGTTCAATATACAGTTCTCTTGTGAAAGGTGCCAGTCTTGTGCCCAGTTCAGGATTTTCGGGGTTGTTTTCCAGTTCCATCATTTCTACCTGATCTTCGGGGTAGTTGGTGATAACCAGTTTCAGAGGATCCAGAACTGCCATCACAACAGGTGCTTTTGCTTTCAGGTCGTCACGGATGCAGTAATCCAGCAGACCGCTGTCTACCATACTATTTGCTTTGGATACACCGATACGTTCGCAGAAATCACGGATGGATTCAGGTGTATAACCTCTACGGCGCAGACCGCTGATGGTCGGCATACGAGGGTCATCCCAGCCGTCAACCAGACCGTCTTCTACCAGCGCGCGGAGTTTTCTCTTACTCATAACGGTATTTGTCATACCCAGACGAGCAAATTCAATCTGTCTGGGAGGATTTACGGTAAAGCCTGCTTCTCTGACTACCCAATCGTACAGAGGACGATGGTCTTCAAATTCCATAGTACAGATAGAATGGGTAATGCCTTCGATGGCATCTTCCAGAGGATGCGCAAAGTCATACATAGGGTAGATGCACCATTCTGTACCTGTGGTATGATGTGCCGCATGAGAAATACGATAGATAACAGGGTCTCTCATGTTGATGTTAGGAGAAGCCATGTCGATCTTCGCACGCAGTGTATGAGAACCATCAGGGAATTCCCCTGCTTTCATCCGTTCGAACAGATCCAGGTTTTCTTCCACACTACGATTGCGGTAAGGGCTTTCTTTACCAGGTGTGCTCAGTGTACCTCTGTACTGACGCATTTCTTCTGCTGTCAGGTCGCATACGAAAGCTTTGCCTTCTTTGATGAGTTTCACTGCCACTTCATAATATTTCTGGAAATAGGAAGATGCGTAGTACAGTCTGTCTTCCCAGTCGAAGCCCAGCCATTTTACGTCTTCCTGAATGCTTTCTACATATTCCACATCTTCTTTTGTGGGGTTGGTGTCGTCAAAACGCAGGTTGCATTTGCCGCCGTAAAGTTTTGCCAGACCAAAGTTCAGGCAAATGGATTTCGCGTGACCAATGTGCAGATAGCCATTGGGTTCCGGTGGGAAACGGGTATGAATTTTATTCAGTTCCCCTTCCAGGTCTGCCTGGATATAGTTATGTATAAAGTTACCGGTGGCACCCAGACCACTGTTTTCCATTGTTTTTTCTTCTGCCATAGGGTTTTCCCTCCTACTTCCTATTACATTAAAAATACTTGTCTTTCATTATAATATAGCATGGCATCAAACGCAATAAAAATACATGATTTTTCCTTTCCGCCTCCCGCGCATTGTCAAAGAGGGCAAAAAAATGTATAATGACAGGCGAAGAAACCAAAGGAGGATACAGCAATGCTTGCTTTTACCATACCAGACACCAGACACTTTATGGCGCTGCTCTTAAAGGGCGATGCCTTTGACGATTTTGCTTTCCGGCAGGGAGAAATCTCCGCTTTTGCTTACCTTTCCATTGACGGCAAACGGGATCTGGATTATTACGACGAAACCGTCACAGAGCCATGGTGCAGCTGGAGCGAGATCAAGCCTCTTGTGTTTCAGGCAGTAAAAGGAAAGAAAACACCCAAGAACATGAAGCTTGTTCTTTCCCTTTCTCAGAAAAAAACAGCGGCTTTTCCCAACACAAAGGCGCTGTTCTGGAATCTTTTATTCCGGGAAGATGCCTTATTATGTACTCTTTCTGCCGCACAGGAAAGTTTTTCTCTGGATAAGACCCATGAAGCCCAGTGGGAAAGCTGGGTACTGGACTTTTGCCAGAGCCATGGCATTGCCATTCAGAAAGAAAATTAATATTTGAAATTTTGTTAGCACTCAATTTGATTGAGTGCTAATTTCTTCTTGACTTTTGTCCTCCCAGTGTTACAATATTCTTTGTAAAGCAGAAAATATATGGATTTTCCATCTATTATAGGAGGCTGAAAAATTATGAATGAAAAAGGGAATCTTTCCATTAACAGTGAAAATTTCTTACCAATTATCAAAAAATGGCTCTATACCGATAAGGATATTTTCATCCGTGAATTGGTATCCAACGCCTGTGACGCAGTAACCAAGCTGAAAAAGCTCATGATTATGGGGGAAGCAGACCACATCCCTGCTGACGAAGCCTTTTCCGTTCATGTGGTACTGAACAAAGAGGAAAAAATCATGCAGATCGTGGATAACGGTATCGGCATGACCCACGAAGAAATCAAGAAATATATCAACCAGATCGCCTTCTCCGGCGCAACCGATTTTCTGTCCAAATACGAAGAAAAAGCAGATGGCGACAACGAAATCATCGGTCATTTCGGTCTGGGCTTCTACTCCGCTTTCATGGTAGCCGATAAAGTAGAAATCGACACACTGTCTTATCAGGAAGGTGCAGCGGCAGCAAGCTGGAGCTGTGCGGACGGCATCGATTACGAAATGGCAGATGGCACCCGTACCGAACGTGGTACCACCATCACACTGCACGTCAGCGAAGACGGCGAAGAATTCCTGGATGAAAACAAGATGTATGAAGCATTGCAGAAATACTGCGCATTCATGCCCGTTCCTATCTTCATTGATGTGATGACCAACGAAGAAGAAAAAGCAGAAGCAGCCGAACCCGAGAAAAAGGACAACACCATCCATATTTCTCAGGAAGAAGCTGCCACACTGACAAAGGATGAAATCCTGGCAAAAGCAAACAAAGACAGTGAAGAAGAAAAGCAAGAAGAAGAAAAAGAAGAACCCAAGCCTTTGAACGATCCTTCTCCCCTGTGGCTGAAACAGCCCAAAGACTGCACCGACGAAGAATACAAGGAATTTTATCATAAAGTATTCTTTGACCTGAATGACCCTCTGTTCTGGATTCATCTGAACATGGACTATCCTTTCCGTCTGAAAGGTATCCTGTACTTCCCCAAACTGGTAGAACAGATGGATGTCGTAGAAGGTCAGATCAAATTGTACTCCAATCAGGTTTATATTGCAGATAACATCAAAGAAGTGGTTCCCGAATTCTTGCTGCTTCTCAAAGGCGTGCTGGATTGCCCTGACATGCCTCTGAACGTATCCAGAAGCGCATTGCAGAACGACGGCTATGTGGAAAAAATGAACAGCTACATCACCAAGAAAGTAGCGGACAAACTGAATCAGCTCTTCAAAGCTGACAGAACCGCTTACGAAGGTTTCTGGGATGACATCGGCATGTTCTTCAAATATGGCTGCATGCGGGAAGAAAAACTCTATGACAAAATCAAAGACGCGCTGCTGTTAAAGACCACCGACGGCGTATACGAAACCGTTGCAGAATATCTGGAAAAGAACAAAGAAAAACACGAAAACAAGATTTTCTTTGTCACCGACGAAGCACAGCAGGCGCAGTACATCCGTATGTTCAAAGAACAGGGTCTGGAAGCGGCAATCCTCACTTCCCCCGTGGATAAACCCTTCGTTTCCTTCCTGGAATACAAGAATCCCGGCGTAAAGGTACAGCGTATCGACGCTGACATCACCGATACTTTGCAGGAAAAAACAGAAGGCGAAGAAAGCGAAGCAAAGAAACAGGCAGACGCTTTTGCAAATACCCAGATGGAAAACCTGTTCCGCGGCGTACTGGGCAATGAAAATCTGAAAGTCAAAGCGGAAAACCTGAAAGCACAGAATGTATCCGCTATGATTCTGCTCAGCGAAGAAAGCCGTCGTATGATGGAAATGATGGAAGCATACGGCGACAACGAAATGTACAAAGCTATGTTCGCACAGGTAAAACCTGACGAAACACTGGTGCTGAACAAATCCAATAAACTGGTGCAGTTCCTTATGGACGCAGCAGGCAAAGAAGATAAGAAAGAAGATTGTGACATGATCTGCCATCAGGTATATGATCTGGCACTGATGAGCCACAGAACATTGACCAGCGAAGAAATGACTGCTTTCATTGACAGAAGCAATCAGATTCTGGAAAAACTGGTAGAACTGGAAAAATAAAAAAACAGCGAATACAAAACAAAAGCCGAAACTTCAAAGCAACTTCCCCTTAAGAAAACATTGATTTTCCTTAATTTCTTAAGGGGAATTGCGACGGCTGTCTTCATAAGAAAACATAACAAATAAAATTCGAACAAAATAAGAAAGCCAAAATCCTTTGTAATCATAAGGACTTTGGCTTTCTTTGTTTTCTTATGAAGATGCCCCCAAAGAAGTTTCGGCTTATTTTTCTTCATAAAACCAGGTTCAATCCCGCTTCATGGTCTGTATCACATGGATGGCATATTCTTCCTGATCTTTGCGTACATAAATGCTGTATTGTGTCACTGCTCTTGCACCAACACCATTGAGTACCATAGGATCTCCCCCAAACAATACATCTCTGGACATTCTGCTCCGTACAGGATTATCTGCTTCCACCTTATAGTCGATGTTTTCTCCTTCCAGTGCCTCCTTGATCTTTCCTACCAGAACCATATCATACCCTTCATAGATTTGTCTCCATCCAATATGCAACATAAACCATGCACCTCCGTATCCAATGAAAGATTCTTTTGATCTTACAAAGCAATATCCAATTCCACAGGGCAATGGTCAGACCCCATAATGTCACTGTGGATTTTTGCATCCTGCAATGCATCCCGCAGACGCTCGGAAACCACATAATAATCAATACGCCATCCAGCATTATTCTTTCTGGCGTTGAAACGATAGCTCCACCAGGAATATGCCCCTGTCACATCAGGATAAAAATGACGGAAAGTATCCACAAAGCCTGCTTCCAGCAGTTCTGTGAATTTACCTCTTTCTTCGTCTGTAAAGCCTGCGTTTCTGCGGTTAGTAGAAGGATTTTTCAGGTCAATTTCCGTATGTGCCACATTCAGGTCACCGCAGACGATGACAGGTTTTGTTTTGTCCAATTCCTGTAAGTATGCCCGGAAAGCATCGTCCCAAGTCATGCGGTAATCCAGACGGGCATTTTCCTGCTGGGAATTGGGTGTATAAACGGTCACATGATAGAAATTCTCAAACTCCAGTGTAATAACACGCCCCTCTTTGTCATGCTCCTCAATGCCCAAGCCGTAAGAAACAGAAATGGGTTCCTGTTTGGTGAATACCGCCACACCGGAATAGCCTTTCTTTTCCGCATAGTTCCAGTACTGATGATAGCCTTCTGTGGGCAGGTCAATCTGTCCTTCCTGCAATTTTGTTTCCTGTATGGAAAAAATGTCTGCGTCCGCTTCTTTGAAATAATCCAAAAAGCCTTTGCCTACGGCTGCCCGCAGACCATTGACGTTCCATGAAATCATTTTCATCTCAATCCGCTCCTTTTCCTGTTTTTCAAAGTATACCATAATCCTTCCCCCTTGTCTTGTGTCTTTTGCACCAATGGAGTAAAATAAAATCAGCAAACCCCAAAGCAGCTTACCCTTTATTTTTTCTTTCTGAAAAGGAGCTGCAACGGCTATCTTCAGAAAAATATTTCTCGCAATATTTTTCACGAAGATGCCCCTAGGAAAGGAGTTTTATATGAATATTCAAATTTACGGCGCAAAAAAATGTTTCGACACCAAAAAGGCGGAACGATATTTCAAGGAACGGAAAATCCCTTTTCAGTCCATTGACATCCACCGTTTCGGCATGAGCAAAAGCGTTTTTGAGTCTGCAAAGCGATGCATCGACGTGGAAGACATGATCGACCGCAAAGCAAAGGCATACAAAGATTTATATATGGATTACATCGACGAGAAAAAACGGGAAGGCACCCTCTTTGAAAATCCTGCCCTTTTCCGGACACCCATCGTCCGCAATGGAAAGGAATTCACATTGGGTTACTGCCCGGACGTATGGAAAAACTGGGAATAATAAAGGAGGTTTTTGTATATGAAAATCGCATTGGCACAGCTGGATATGGGTTTTGAGGACAAGGGTTTTGCCATGAAAACCTGCGTGGAACTCATGGAAAAAGCCGCGGCAAAAGAGGCTGACCTCATTGTCTTTCCGGAAATGACACTGACAGGCTTCACCATGTCCCCTGCTACCTACGGAGAATTAAAGGAAAACAGTATGACCATCACTTTCTTTCAGGATGTGGCAAAAAAATTCCAGATGGCTGTTGTTTTCGGCGTAATCTTTTTAGAAGATGGAACGGCACGGAATCACAGCATCGTCATGGACAAAAACGGTCAAATTTTGACAGATTATGCCAAAATTCATCCTTTCTCTTACGGTGCGGAAGCCAAGTATTACAGCGGCGGCGATGAACTGGCATTCTGTCAGGTGGACGGCGTACCTCTGTCCTCTTTTGTATGTTATGACCTGCGGTTCCCGGAAATCTTTCAGGCTGCTTCCAAAAAGAGCCTTGTTATGACCGTCATTGCAAACTGGCCCGTTGCCCGTGTGGGTCACTGGAAAACACTCCTTCAGGCACGTGCCATTGAAAATCAAAGCTTCATCGTGGGTGTCAACCGCAGCGGCAAAGACCGCACCCTCACTTACAGCGGCGACAGTATGCTCGTCTCTCCCACAGGGGAAATCTTAGCTCACCTGACAGGAGGAAATGAATTAGCTGTGGTGGAAATCGATCCCAAAGATGCTGAAGCATATCGGGCAGAATTCCCCCTGAAAGAAGACCGAAAAGAAGACCTTTACAGCCGCTTTTTTGAGGAAACAAAAGCATGATTTGGGAAACACCTCGCCTGTATCTGCGAGAATTGACAGAAGCAGACCTGCCCCAGCTGCTGGAAATGATGAACGGGCAGCGAAATTTTTATGAGCGCCAGTTTTCTCAAGCAGAGTTACAAAACTGGCTCGCCAGACAACAACAGCGATACCAGCAAAACTTTGGCATCTGGGGTGTCTGCCGAAAAGATAACGATGTCCTCATTGGACAGGCTGGTCTGACATTCCAGCGTTTTGGCAGGCGGATGCTCTGGGAAATCGGCTACGGCATCATACCTTCCCAACGGAAAAATGGCTATGCCAAAGAAGCTGCTGCCGCCTGCGCGCAGTTTGCTTTTTCTGTTCGCAAGGAACCTGTTGTCTATGCTGTCATTGCTTCCGATAATTATCCCTCTCTTTCTGTTGCCAAAGCCATCGGCATGGCACAGGAAGAAGAAACATTAGACCGCATGGGCAAATCTTATCTGCTTTTTTCCATCCATCGTTCAAAATCTATATAAAGGAGAATTGATATGAGTTTTTCACTGCGCCCCTATACACCGCCAAATTTCACACAGCCTTTTCTGGCTGACGCGCCGGATGTCTGTTTCCAGCCTGCTCCCTTTGACGGTGTGGCACCGGAACAGTATCACGCCATGAGCATTTTCCCGGAATACTTCAAAGTTAACGGCACATGGCTGCTGGCAGAAGAAAGCCGCATGGACTGTGTGGCTGTTTATGAAAACGGAAAAATCATTGTACGGGAATTCCGTTTGCTGAAAAAAGGCGATCTCATTGCCGTTGGACGTACTGAAGATGGCTCTGATGGCATTTATGTCCACGCCAACGGCTTTTCTGAAGAAGCGGAATTGCAGGAAGTTTTCGCATTCCGCCAGGGACGTTCCCGGGAAACAGCCTTTTCCAAAGATTATAATGAACTGTACGAAATCCTGCGTCACGACCGTGACCATGGAAAAATCGTCTGGGTGCTGGGGCCCGCTTTCACTTTTGACAAAGACGCAAGGGACGCTTTTTCCAAAATGATTGCAGGGGGATACGTTCACGCCCTCATGGCAGGCAATGCCCTTGCCACTCATGACTTGGAAGGAGCATACTTAAACACCGCACTGGGACAGAACATCTACACCCAGAAAAATCAGCCCAACGGCCATTACAATCATCTGGACACCATCAATCGGGTACGTTTCCACGGAAGTATTCCCGCTTTTCTGGAAAAAGAGCACATCGATAACGGCATCATTTACAATTGCGAAAAATATCATGTGCCTTATGTCCTGGCAGGCTCTATTCGAGACGACGGCCCCTTGCCTCCAGTTTTCGGCAATGTATATGAAGCCCAGAACGCCATGCGTGACCAGATCCGCAACGCTACCACTGTTATTTGCATGGCAACCATGCTCCATACCATTGCCACAGGAAATATGACGCCCTCTTACCGTGTCATGGCAGATGGTACTGTGCGGCAAATTTATTTCTACTGCGTGGATATTTCTGAATTTGCCGTCAATAAACTGGCCGACAGAGGTAGTCTGTCCGCAAGAGGCATCGTCACCAATGTACAGGACTTTATCTGCACCACCGCCAAAGCTTTGGGATTATAAATATTTGCGGCAAAACACACCCTGTTATTCATAAGAAAACGAAGAAAGCTGGATTCCTTACACTGCAAAGGATTCCAGCTTTTTTTATCTGGTATGTTTTCTTATGGGAAATTGGCTTTCTCAGCTTTTTGAAATTTCAAATAAATCTGGCACTAGCTTCTGTTTTCTGAATAGGATAGTATAACTGGCAAAATGAAAGCGGGGAGTCATCGTGTCCTTTTTTTATCACTGCTACTGGAGAGGCCCCCTTCCGCCTCCCTGCTGTCTGCAAATCTGCTGTATCTGCCCAACAGGCGGAACTGGCGGAGAAACAGGACCGACCGGGGAAACAGGGGCTACCGGTGAAACTGGCACCACTGGTGAAACCGGCGCTACTGGGGCTACTGGGGCAACTGGCGCCACTGGCGATCCTGGCCCTACTGGTATTTCCGGTGATACTGGTGAAACAGGGCCCACAGGTGCAACTGGCACTACGGGGGCAACTGGCGCTACGGGGCCTGCGGGTGCAACTGGCGCGACTGGCGTAACTGGGGCAACCGGTATAACTGGAGCGACTGGGGCCACAGGCGCCACGGGGGCGACCGGCGTTACTGGTGCAACTGGCGCTACGGGGGCGACCGGTGTTACTGGTGCAACTGGAGCGACTGGCCCTACCGGCCCCATACCGGATGACATTTTTGCATCTTATATCAACACCCAGTTTCCCCTGGTTCGCGGCACACAGCTTTCCTTTTTTCCTGATGTGCGAGATCCCACAGGAAACATCGTCCAGACCAGTCTGGAACAAATTTCTCTTGCCCCTGGATATTACCTGATTTCCTACAAAATATCCGCCCTGTTTTCCTCACCGAACTACCTGTAAATCACCCCTTTCTATAATGGGACTTCGCATCTGGAAACAGGCATTTACTTTGCCACTGCCGCCAACGGCTCCACAGCCTGCGGTTCTGCGCATCTGATATTAAACGCCCCTGTGGCTACCACGCTTTTCTTCAACTATTCCGGCTCTGCAAATGCCACCGACGGAGAATTTAACCTAACCATATTAAAACTCCGCCGTTTTGCCTAATCTGCATTTTCCCCTTTCATGGAACTTATTGTGTTCCCGTAAAATCGTGCTATAATAAGAAACATGCAAAGCACAATAAGGAGGGATTTCCCATGAAAGTAATACTGGTAAACGGCGGCCCACACAAAGAAGGCTGCACATATACAGCACTGCGTGAAGTCGCAGACGCTTTGGAACAAGACGGCGTAGAAACCGAAATCTTCTGGCTGGGCAATGACCCCGTTGCCGGATGTATTGACTGTGGCTACTGTAAAAAAACAGATCGTTGCTTCCGCAATGACTGTGTTAACGAATTCCTGGAAAAAGCTGAAGATGCTGACGGCTTTGTCTTTGGCACACCCGTTCACTTCGCTTCCGCTGCCGGGGCTCTGATTTCTTTCCTTGACAGAGCTTTTTACGGCAGAGATTTCAGCGGAAAAGTTGGGGCTGCTGTGATCAGTTGCAGACGCGCCGGCGCTACGGCAACTTTTGATGAAATCAACAAATACTTTGCCATCAAAGGCATGCCCATCGTCACATCCAGCTACTGGAACATGGTTCACGGCAATACTCCCGAAGAAGTCAAACAGGATCTGGAAGGCATGCAGACCATGCGGATTCTGGGCAAAAATATGGCTTGGCTTTTGAAATGTATCGAAGCCGGGAAACAGGCTGGTGTTCCCGCACCGGAAAAAGAAGAAAAAATCTGGACTAATTTTGTTCGTTAAGACCACAAAAAACCGGAAGTTTCTGTTTTTTCAGAAATTCCGGTTTTCTTTTTTTACAGTTCTTTTTCCAGATGGGTAAGGAGGCCTTCACAGCCTTCTAAAATATCATCATAAGTTACATCAAAATTTCCTGTGTACCATGGATCCGCAATGTCTCTGGGATGGTCGGAAAAATCCAGCAGACAACAGATTTTTCCTTCCGGATCTGCGGGAAGAATCCGTTTGATCTCCCGCAGATTATATTTTTCCATGCAGATGATGTAATCATAATCTTCGTAATCCTGTTTTGTCACCTGACGGGCATATTTTCCCTTTGTGGAAATGCCGTACTGCGCCAGTTTCTGCACAGTACCACGGTGAACAGGATTTCCGATCTCCTCTCTGCTGGTTGCAGCGGAAGCAATGGAAATCTGTTGGGACAGACCTTTTTTCATAACCATATCTTTGAATAAAAATTCTGCCATTGGGGAACGGCAGATGTTGCCGTGGCAGATGAATAGTATTTTTATCACTCGAAAATTCCTCCTTCAATGCCGTGATTTGCCCTGTTTTACGCACTTTTTCGGCATTTTTATTATTCTACACTATTATAAATAATGTAACCAAAATTGCAAAATGAGGCAAAATGATGCCTTGTGTAGTAGTCTTAAGTAGTCAAGTAGTAGTCAGTTAAGGGGGTTCAGACTACTCCATATTTTAAACATTTTAACGATTGAAGAATAAGGGGGTTCAACCTTCAATGCTGCAATTCCTATCTCTTCGACAACTTGGAATTTATGAACTTAATGCTGTTACCAACGATAAATATCTTTCTGTTTTTTTCTTAATATCATCTTCACTAACACCATAAAAGATATACAAATCTTTTGAAATTTTTTGAAATTGTTTCATTACTTTCTTATTTCCAGAATACGATATCACGAATATATTCCAAATATAATCTATATTCATTTCAAGAGAATCATCACCTATTCTTATTTCATATAGATGGAAGTTCATAGGAATTACATTATCTGGCATTTCGGCAATCATTTCTCTTCGTGCCTCTATTTTATAAAGATATTCTCTAATAGATTTTTCGTTGTAAATATTCGGCTTTGGAATATCCTTCATTTCACCTAAAATTTCTGGTTTATGCTGTAAAATCAAACTCTCCTTTAGATTGTTTTGTTGTTCAATATATTTTCTCTCAGATGAATTAGTTTCAATTAGATTGTAGCTATTCTTTGCATATTGTACTAACTCATCAAGAGTATGTTCGCCTGCAACTACTTTCTTCTCTGCTCTCTTACGTTTAAATCTGTAGAGAATACTTCGTATCCTTACTTTTAGAGGTCTTTTCTGTGCTCTACCAGCTATAAAAATACTTGTTGGACCATCTGCACCACCTATTATTGAAACTCCACTTTTACTTTTTCCTTTCATAAATGTTCATCCTCGCAACTTCAAATTTGTCATTTTCATTAGTTTATCATACGCAACTCTCAATTTCAATGGAAGTGACTTTTACCAACTTAAAAGGGCCAGCTACCATGCCGACCCTAGTTCAAAACTATTTTACTTATTATGATGTTCCCATATCCTCTGTTCTACTTCTTCAATTGTTATTTTCCCCTCGATATGCCTTCTTGCTAATTCGATTAAAACCTGGGATACTTTTAAGTTATCTACCTCTTGAAGACCTATCGCAATTTGCCAGTTTTCTGCTCGTTCCTTTTGTTCCGGTGTACCATTCTTTATATACTCTTCAAACATAAGTACCTCTCTATTCTCTGGAATCATCGATCACTTCTGATAAATCTTCCCAGTCTTCACGATTTCCGCAGCGACGAAGGTAGTCTTTACCACCGTCTACTGCAACTGCACCACATTTGCAAAACTTGAAATCATGAACTGATTTACTTTCTATAATCTCACCACACTTGTTACACCTTATTTTATTAACTTTGATTCTCATATAACCGTACCTCCTAAAAATAGTAAAATGCTCCAGCATTATATCTAGAGCATTTCTTCTTAAACCACTTTGAACATGTTCTGTCTCATCGGTTTCTTTCCTTCCGTTTTATCAATTTCTTTTCGTGCCTGATTTAACTCTTCCATACGAATCATTTCATTCTTTGCGTCATCCAAGCCAAAATGTGTATAGGTATTCATCGTAACTCCGATCTCCGAGTGCCCCATCAAATACTGTAGCGTCTTTGGATTCATCCCGGCTTTTGCCTGGTTGCTGCAGTAGGTATGCCTACATACATGAGGTGAAATCTTCGGCATCTGTACTTTGAAAATACTGTTGTATCTATTAACAGCGTGTTTAAAACGTTGTTCCCAATGTAATGCCACCTCCGGCATACCCTTTTTATCTCGGAAAAGAAATCCAATATAGCCTCCAACCATAATTTCCGGTAAATCTTTCGGACGGTTGGCAAGAATTGTTTTAAACATTTCATACACATCATCTGTCAGTGGAAGTTTTCTTGTTCCTGCATTCGTTTTTGTAGATTCGATATGATACTCCATATGGTTCGTTCTTTGTAATTGATGGTCAATATTTATGATGCGATTCTGCATATCAATGTCTTTAATTGTAAGACCACAAAATTCCGAAATACGAAGTCCTGTATGGAACAAAATGTAAAACACTTCGTAGTACTTGTGGTAAACATTGTCATCATGCACGAACTTCAGGAACTGCTTCATCTGTTCCTTCGTTATTGCCTCTCTTGTATGCTCAGTATTAATAATAACGCCAGCAAGCTGAAATCCGAATGGATTCTTCACAAGAATGTCATCATCCACTGCCATTTGAAAAGCAGGTCTCAAAACACCACGTACTGTTTTTATCGTACTTGAGCCTCTTCCATCTTGTTGCATCTTGATAAGAAACAGTTTAGCATCCGACGTTTTGACCTCTGCAATTTTTCTGCTGCCAAATGGCTCTTTTGCCATTAAGTTTTTTACATAACTGTAATTGGTAAGTGTGTTAGGTTTGACCCCTGTTCTAGTCTGCAGGTAACGTTCAATTAATTCATTGACCGTCATCTTTCTCCCTAACGGGTCCAGTTTAGAATCTATATCCTGCCTTACCATTTTTTCCAGTTCTCTCAATGAAAGACATGGTTGTTTACCTACTGGCTGTGGATCCGTCGGAACTAATCTCCAACTGTATAAAAACTTTGGTTTACCATCCTCAATATATTTATATTGGTATTTTCCGTTCGCTCTTACTGACTCTCCAGTATGCAGAATTCTATGTTTCCTGTCTCTTCTTTGTCCTTGGCTTGCCATTCGCTAACCCCTCCTTTATTCCTGGTTTGTTTAAGTACTTAACAAACTCTGCTTTAATAATTAACTTACGTGTACCGTACATTGCTAGAAAAGGAAGATTCTTTTCTTCTACAAGGCGGAACAGCTTTCTCCTACTAAGACCGTAGAATTCTGCCGTCTCAATGACAGTCAAGAAGTCCTTATCCGCTAATGATGGTTTACCCATTTTTGTCACCTCCTTTTTTGGTAGTCTATTAATCACTCTAAACCGTATAAATAGCAACTACTTTTAACAGATAAAAGCAATTTATATCGTAGAATTGTTCTGTAAATATTCTTCGAATTTTGTGCGGATTATCAGATAACGATTACCACTAACCAGTGCGAAATTCCCCATATTTTCTTCTGCTAATCTACGCATCTTTTTAATTCCTATATTAAAATAAACTGCTGCCTCCTTTATCGAAAGAGTATATTTTTCACCTAAAGGTAATTCATACATCTGATGCACCCCCAAATCTACCTTTTATATAACAATCATGACTACAATATTTTCTCTTAGAATTCCCATAAACCTTAAAGACCTTTTCACAAACAGGGCAGACATATTCATAATTTGCTTTACGCTTTACTTGGTCAAGGTGTGCATTCCACCATTTATTTCTGCATCTGTCAGAACAAAATCTCTTATGTTTCTTTCCTTTTCTCGGAACAACGATTTTTCCACATTGTTCACAGACCGAATCCGAAACACTTTTTTGTAAATCTTCACTACACAGATTATTTCTTCTACAATAAGTTTTTACGCTGTTTACCGAAATGCCAATGTCCTTTGCTATCTGCTTATATCCTATTCCATTTTTTCGATATTCTTCTATCATGATTTTCTGTTCACTGGTCATAAAAAAGCACCTCCTACCAGGTAGCCTTGGCAGGAGGTAAAAAAGGACGTTTTTCTAATCTTTTTTATAAAATTCACAAGTGTAGCCATCAGTGCGAAGGAGAAGTCCTTCTGCCCACTTTGGTACTCTTGCCATCTGTTCACATACGGCATCAAGGCTCATGCGTGGATCTGCTTCAATGATAATTTCATCGTGTACATGAGCAACGATACTGCAGCATCGAAGTGTCTTCATGGCATACATCAAAATGTCACGGGATGTTGCTTGGACGATATTTTCCACGAACTTCGGTCCGTAGCTTTCCAGACGTTCCCACTTCTTCGTACCACCTACACCTTCATATGTGACAGACTCACCACCAAACTTATTCTCTCCCATGCGTGGTTTTACATAGGAAAGAACTCTACCGGACGGTAAGGTAATAAACAGCATACCGCTTCTGCATGAGAAATGAACTCCGTGAGTTGCTGTTGACGTCTTACCCTTTATAGCCTTTTTTACAGCACTATCAACATCCCACCAAAATCTAACGATATTCGGATTTGAACTTCTCCAGGCTGATACCAGTTCCGGTAATTCCTCTTCAGAAAGCCCCATCTCAAGAGCACCCATTGCTTTCAGAGCACCTACTGACCCTCCATATCCTAAAGCAAGTTCCGCAATTTTACCTTTCTGGCGAAGATGTCCGTTCACTCCATGCTTTTCAACCGGAACACCAAACATCTGACTTGCCGATGCACAGTAAATATCTCCACCCTTTGCAAATACATCTGCTCTCCAGGTTTCTCCCGCAAACCATGCAATGACTCTTGCTTCAATGGCAGAAAAATCAGCAACGATAAATGTTCTATTCTCTGTAGGAATAAATGCTGTTCTGATCAGCTGTGATAATGTATCTGGGATATCATCGTATAAAAGGTCGAGAGAATCGTAATCTCCACATCTTACAAGACCTCTTGCTTCATCCAAGTCTTCCATATGATTCTGTGGAAGGTTCTGTAACTGTACAAGTCTTCCCGCAAATCTACCTGTGCGGTTGGCACCATAGAACTGAAACATTCCTCTGACTCTGCCATCTGCACATACAGAGTTCTTCATTGCCTGGTACTTACGAACCGACGACTTTGCAAGTTTCTGTCTTAAAGAAAGAACCTCTGACATATCGTCCGGCACTTCATCAATCAGTGCTGCAACAGCTTTTTTACCCAAGGTATCTGTTTCGATTCCGTTATCTGACAGCCACCCTTTCATCTGTACTACTGAATTTGGATTCGTAAGACTAGTCAGCACTTGCATCTTGGTCATAAGGCTTCCACGGGACACCTTATCAATCGCAATGCACTTCTCTACAAAATCCATATCAACCAGAATCCCTCTATCGTTGATTTCCTGGTCAAGATGATATTCATCCCACACAAAGTCCGGCACAGGGAATTTCTGCAGTCTGCTCTGAATCTGCATCTCTGCTTCAACATCACGAATGTTATATGCTTTGAAGCGTTCCCACTTTTCCATATCATGCTGTGGCAGGTTTCTTGTTCTGCCGCCATTGGATTTCGTAGGATTACATGGTGTGCAGAAATACTTTATAAGTTCTTTCCCTTCGGTCAGTTTCTGCTTTTCAAGTCCAAGCACTACACCTACACCTTCCAGTGATAATGGAAGTCCCATATACGCAGACCACACCATCGAACATTTCCACGAATCTGGATCAAGGTAAGTCCCATGCTCATATCCCAGGAACTTCGACAGACAGATTCTTTCAAACTGCGCATTAAAGGTCCACTTGGTAACTGAATCATCTTCCAGAGCATCATATACTTCCTGTGGTATTCTTTCCCCACAGGCAAGGTCAATTACTTTCACTTCTCCACCATCAATACTGTATCCAAAGAGCAGAATCTCAAAATCCGGTGATTCCACATATCGATATACACCTGCCTTTGACAGATTGACTGAAGAATACGTTTCGATATCTATTTCTAAATTCTTCATTCACTACCTCCAATAAAAAACGGGCGATACAGGATTCCCCCATACCGCCCTGAACTAGTTATTCTGCTTTTGCCTGCTCTTTCTGTTCTTTCTTCTTACGTCTCTTTTGTTTAAGATAATGAATACCGTCAGATACCATCATTGCAAAAGTTCCGATTAAGAAACCCATCGTACATCCGAAACAAACTGTAAGCATAAAGCTCTGTATTTCTGTCATAGTAGTATCCCCCTTATGCTAAGAAATCATCATCAGCTACTGTACCGAAGTCATCTGCTGCAGAAGTCTTACCACCAAGAGATTCTCCGTCACGGATTTTCTGAATATTACCAAGACCACAGGCGATTCCCTTATTTCCGTTGAAGTTAAATGCATAGAAGTTAAGAGACACTCTCGCATAGCAACCGGAATATACTTCTCCTCTATCAAGGATAGGTTTCACTGCACGGTCTACGATCTGTGGTGCTGTTGTGCTGTTAGCATTGATGAAGTAATGTCCTTTGTACGCCTCATCATCACGTTCAATGTCACCATCTCTTAAAGGTAACTTGATTGCTGCCTTGTTAGGTTTCTTACCACCGAACTTTGCGATACCATCTTCAATTGCAGCATCGATAGCCGCATTGATTGCATTTACTGTTTCTGTGTCTGTCTTTGGAATAAGTACGGAAACGGAATACTTTTCTGCACCGCCGTTAATGGAAACTGGTTCCCAACCGTGGAAATAAGATAATCTTGTGTCAACACCTGTTACTACTTTAGTTCTGTTAATATTAGCCATAATTTTAATCCTCCATAATTTCGTTAAATTCGTTTTTTGCGTTTGATACGTTTACTGCCGGACGCTTGTCTGTGTTAGGTACAAGTGTCAGTTTGCCCGGTGGTTTGTAAATGAGGTCACCGAGAATCTCCTCAAAGGCTGCCTTTCCCATCAGCTTCTGCATCTCTGTCATAGGGATAAGTGACTGACGGTAAATATCTGTGTAGCCATGTTCCTTTGCGGTTTCAGCTACTTTTTCTTCATCACGATACTTACGAACGGAACGTCCTTCTACTACCTTAAAGCCATACCACTCTTTTCCGTGGTTTACTGCAGCTTCTGTAGCATAAGCCGTGATTTCGTTTGCCCACTTTGTAAGGTCAAGCAGAATGGTAAGCACTTCTTCAATCTCCGCATCTGTCAAAAGCGGTGGGAGTTTGAATTCATGTCTTGCCAGTTTCAGTTTTTCTTCTGCTCTTGCTCTGCACTTTGTGGCAGCTCTGCAGAAAGTACACCATTCGCCTGGGATATACTCACCTTCTCCGTTGTGGGCCATCTGTGCCTTCGGCTTTAATTCTTCCTCTGCCCAGGACTTCAGCTGTTCGATTGAAATCGTCCAGGTGCTGATGTTTTCCCTTCTAGGCTGAAAGATTGTCATCGACACAGTCTTAATGTCATAAAGTGCATCGTAGATTTCAAGGGCACCGAGAGCATATAGCATCATCTGTGGATTTTCTTCAGACTCTACTAAAATGCCAAGTCCGTACTTGAAATCAATGATATGAAGAGTGTCATCAGAAATGATGATGCAGTCTCCAGTACCAAAGCCATCCGGCACATAGCAGGAGAAATCAAGTCTCTGCTCGATGAGGATGATAGGGTCTTTACAAGACTTCTTTGCCTCTTCGTACTGCTCCATGGCATACTCTGCGTAAGAATCAGTGCATTCTTCCATCTCATCGGAGTTGTAATCCGATACTGGACGTCTGCTTCTCATCTTCAGAGCTTTCTTAAGTTTGTGTTCACAAAGGGCGTGTGCTGCAGTTCCTTCTTTAGCCGCCTCAGATGTCTGGGATTCAAATTCCAGTTCCAGTCTTGCCGATGGTGTGCAGTTCAGCCATCTGTGTGAACCTGATGCCGATAAAATTGCATGACTACTCATTTCCAATCGCCTCCGCATCTTTTAATACTGCAGCATAGTCTTTTGGATCGATATCACTAAGACGGCTTGCACCATACTTGGATACGATTGCTCTGACTTCTGCTGAATACCCTGCCTGACTTTTTCCTGCAAGAACACCACGTACCTTTTCAAGGGAAATAGTTGGCTCTGCTTTCTTTTCCGGAAGGGCTTTTGCCTTTGGTTCTTCTGACAGACCTTCCAGTACGGTATTGCATACCACTTGGACACTGTCAGATAAAGAACGAAGGTCTTCGACCACTTTCAGCACTTGCTGTGCTACGTCAACAATCAGCTTTACCTTATTCAATATTCACACCTCCTTCTGACTCACAAATGGAAACTTCACTGATACTGTCACCTGGAATAAGGATTGTGACCTTCTGCTTTCTTCCGAACAGCAAACGAAGGAATCTTTCCCTTACATTCACATTGCGGCAAGTAACAACTCCGCCCGTTTGTGGAACTTTTGAAACACTGATTTTTAAGTTATGCTTCATTTTCTCTACCTCTTTCCGAAGGCTTGTTTTCTTGTTGCCTCCTAATAGGTAGCCAGTTAGGGATGGTCAAAAGGACGTTTTTTATAAAAATTTTTCAAAAAAAATAAACCTCATCATTTCGACAAGGTTTATATCAGTTCTTATTCAGTTTTATTTCAGCAACTCATCATAGCTTGTGTCCAAACACTCTTTGATTCCACGTAACTGTGAACCTGTGATATGTTGAATACCTCTTTCAATCTTCACAAGCGTTTCTCTCGTTATATCTATATCCTTTAATTGCAGCATCCTTACCAGTTCTGTCTGTCCCAGACCTTTTTCCGTTCGTACTCTCCGGATATTTCCACCGATATCGATGCCTTTCTGCTTTATTTTCTGTTCCATAATAGCCCCCTATTTTGTGGACTCAATCTAGTCCGATTTTATCTTTATCATATCGGCTACTACTGATATAATGGGACTAGTACTAGTCCAGTTCAAAAAGAGAACATTTTTTATGGTATACTCTAAAGACAAAAATTATTCAGGAGGTCAGACATGGATGATAAATATATAAGAATAAGAAAAGATATTCTATGCAAAATAATCATTAGCATAGTCATCATAATTCTTGCAGGATTACTCGTTTTTCAGATCCATAACAGGATAGAAGAAAAGAAAGCAAACGAATACACTCCTGTTGAATATGTAGATATTACATATGAGGATTTGAAATCAAAAGTAACCGACAAAGAAGATTGCTTTATCTGCGGAAGTCCTGAAATGAGCCTTATGCCATACTACAGAAAGTTCGATACCCTTGGCATCATTTCGCTTAATGATTGCTACGTTATCGATCTGGGACTCAAAGCATATGATGAAGTTGGAAAAGAAATGTCAGATGAGGGCAGCACATCTATTCGTAGCACCAGCCTTGATAATGTGAAATACACCGTACATAGCACTGCATCACGCGGTATGGCAGATATCGAAATCACTGTAACAGAAGATGTCCGTCTTGATACGAAGAACCTTGAGAAAAATCTCTGTTCTGATTGTCTGCCAAAGGTAGCAGAAGTATTAGAACATTCCTATAAAAAAGGTGACGAAAAGAAAGAAACTATTCCACTATGCTTAATCGACTTCGAAACTTTAGAAGTATATTCCATGCAGGATTTCTACAGAGGTTATTTTGTAAGAGATTACTGGGTTCAGCTTGATTTCATTGATGATAAAATTGAACTTGAAGCCTTTTACTTACCAGTTCGTGAATAAAAAAAACTGCCTACCGGGACCAATAAAATCCTGGTAGGCATTCTTTTTACAGCAATTCATTTACTCTCTTCTGCACAGCTGCGTAATCGTATCCGGCAGCTTTGAGTTTCTTTTCTCTTTCCGCACCATTTCCCCAATTACCACGGATAACCTCACGTGCAATGGTATCAATGGACTTTTTAGAAGTAGTTGTCACAGCACTATCACTCTGTGTAGTAATAAAAGAGTCAAAGCCTTTTGCTTTCAGTTTCTTCTGCATAGCTTCAGCATTTTCCTTCTTACTGTATGCTCCAACTTGAATTTTATAAAGGCCACCTACTTTGACCATATAAGTATCAAAGCCGGCAGCCTTTACTTTCTTAAGCTGAACATCAGCGTTATTTTTTACAGAATATGCTCCTACCTGTACACGGTAAAGCGTATCCTTCTTTGTAGTAGTACTTGCAGAAGTTGTTGTTTCAGAGAGATTTGCAGTCACCTTTTCTGCCAGATCATCAAGTCTGGAATACAACCAGTCACCTGGGCAGGACTTGTTAGCAAACCATCTGTGAACGGTAAGCACCATTTCATCAGACTTCGGTGAGTAATTAAGAGCCTTACTCTTGCTACCAAGCCATAACAGTTTCTTCTTACCATTTCTCTTGCAGATATCTGTACATAATTTGATAAGAGATTCATACACCTTGCTGTTCATAGCATATGGTGCCTTCATATCACTTGCACATTCGATAGTTACTGCTCTCTGGTCATTAGCATTACTTGAAGAACACCATGAACGGTTCTTTTCTTCTACGCAAAGGGATACTCTGCCGTCTGTACCAATACCATAGTTACAGCTTGCCTGTCTTGATGTGCTTGTAAAACATCCGCAGATTCTTTCTGCAGAAAGCTGCCCCACTACACAGTGAGGTGTGATTCTGTCAATTGAATGAGTTCTTTTGCCCGAATGGTTCGGACTTAATTTTGTGTACGATACTAATGAACTGTTTGTATAAGCCATATTATTTTACCTCCGTTTCTTTTTCTGCTCTGTCGTGAAGCTGTTCTAACACGACCTTGATTTTTTCTGGGATAGGAAGTCCGAGGTGTCCTGCATTTTCTAAAAGGCTGATACCTTCATTAGAAATGTAGAAGAAAATGACTGCTGTTCTAAGAACACTACCTGTACCAATCACCTGAACATCAAGAATATTTGCAATTCCTACAAGTAAAAAGATGAGTACCTTTCTGCAGATACCCCTAAATCCCACTGAACTAGATAAGGTCTTATCGTTGATCGCACACATCACACCTGTGATGTAATCGACAACCACGAAAACCACCAATGCATAAAGAAGACCATCACAGCCTCCTAAAAAGTATCCAAGCCATCCTCCAATGGCTGTAAAAATAAGCTGGATTGTGTTCCAAAATTCCTTCATGATAAAATCCTCCGTTTCTTTAAAATAGGTAATAAAAAAACACCTCATGCGAGATGTGATTTCCCAAAAAATTATGCTGTTCGTTTCCACATATAAACAACTAAATAAGGCGGCATATTATTATGCGATCCACCACCTCCGGTATTGCTGACCGCTACCGTACCAGTAACTGTATGTGTATGTGCTCCATTTGATGAAGTTGCACCTGCCATTTTTTCTGCACCGGTACTTGCTTTATGGACTGTTCCATAAACACTTCCACCCCCACCATCATAGTCTGTTCCGATTTGATGGGTATGTGCTCCTGCTGATGCTGCCTTACCACTACTAAATGTTGCTCCATGCGCGTGAGCCGGTAGCTGTGAAGTTGTAAGAGTTACAGTTGCTGCACCTCCGGTTGCACCATTGGTATAAGTGGATCCTGCACCAAGTAAGAATCTATCTTTTAATTGCGTCCAGGTCCCACCAAATATAGTACCGGGATTGGTAGAGTTTACACTTAAATAAATACTTCCTACTGGATACAAACCTTGTAGAATATAATCTTTCAGTAATTTTCCATAGACCTTTACATGCCACTTTTCTGATACTTCAAAGGTATCATCAAATTCCGATACCTTACCGATTGCAACCCCTTTTCCACCTGCCTTAAAGTCCATAACTACGGCAGCTGTTGTTACAACGTCATATACACTAATCGAATTAAATTCATCAGCTATCGTGTACTTAATGTCATAGGAATATTCCGAAGATAAATTTCCGCCTCCAAAAGTAATCGCTGTTCCAGACGAAAAGGATGTATTTGCATTCGTCCAAGCTGTATCGGTCGACTTCTTATAGTAAATACTTCTTGTAACTATATTTTTGCTACTGCATGAAGCATAGGAATAAGATACCGTTGCTTTTGCATAGGTTCCTTCATCATTTAAAGTTCCGCTGCTCAAACATCTCTGTGTCAGATAGGAGTTAAACTTAGGCTGCGAGTATGCAATCACCGATATAGATACCGTTTTGGCTGCCGATGTTCTTCCTCGTGAATCGGTAACTTTTGCAGTAAAAGTAATCGTTCCACTAGAATTTAAAAATCCCGTTGTTAAGGAAGAACTCGTTCCGGAATAGCCGCCTCCTGAAATGGAATAGGAAGAAATAGTAGAACCATAACTTCCTGAAGCACTTGCTATCTTTATCGTTGCTTTTGATTTGGATTGCACATAGATTCCCCAATCACTGGGGACATCTCCATCCACTCTTGTCGCAGTCAAACTTCCTATTGTTGGAACAACGGAAGAAGGGACCGTAAGCGTTAATGTGCAGGTCTTGCTTCCGATACTTGTACTTCCGTTATAGGTTGTACAAGTGATGGTACACGTTCCTGATACTGCACTTGGTATTTGGTTTGCCAAGGAAACAGCCGGTGTCCATGATACTGAAGTTGACGATGTCTTTGTGGTAATCGTTCCACTGGTATTCCCAAACTTATAGGTTAGCGTATGTGTAAATGACGAAGATGCTCTTGATATAGAAATCGTTGTAGCATTTCCCATTGTCACAGATGATGCTGATACACTCGATGCCCTTGGAATCGTATTCAGTGTATGCGTTCCACTTGCGGTACAGTTTACTGCATAATTGTAAATACCTGCCTCACAACTCAAACTAAAAGACTTTGTACCATCAGAGTTGTGATTAATTTTCAAAGTACCGGATGCAACAGTTGTACCGTTATATAACTGAATTCGTGAATCGGTAGATGTAGAATAAACAGTTGTACCATTGATGACTGCTTTAAATCCACCTGCCATAACCCAGCCGGATGCCGAGCCATCTCCTTTTAATTTCCATGATATGTTGGAGTAGTTATCGGCTACGCTTTGGCTGGAAAGCGACCAAGATAATGTTAAAGAACGCCCTTGGCTGGCGTTGGTTGTTATGCTTCCACTTGATGCCATTTATAAACCTCCTTATACAGGGTCTCTCCATTTGATAGAAAGATTCCCGGTCTCTCTAGGTATAAAATCAAACCATCCCCTGGATTCATTTCCAAGGGACAGTTTGTTTCTGATTTCTGCATTTGTAATTACAAGCTGCTGATTTGAAATATATGCAATCTTTTGTCCGTTTTCTAAGAAAGCAAGCTGTTCATTCGAAAGCTCTGCTGTAAATGCATTTCCGACTTTTCCAAGTTCGATGAGCGCACCCTTAAATCGAATGTACTCCTCCAACAGTTCTTGATTTGTTGCAACCGTACCTTTGATTTCATCAGTAACAGCAGTAAAATCCATTCGAATCTCACTGCTGTTTTGTGTGATACTTGTCTGAAAATCCTGTTTAATGGTTTCCAGTTCCGACTTTTCTGCATAGGTTTCACTCACAAGAAGTACGATCTCATTTGCCGATTTGGAAATCTCGGTATAACTTTCTTTGACGCTTTCTTTTATAGAATCCAGTTCTTCTTCATATCCGATAAAGTTCTCAAATGTGGACTGGCAAGATGTGAGCAAAGCCATACTGCCACCTCCTTAATTCGATACATCACACTGAAGAGTAACTAAGCTATCAATATCTGCTGCCGACAAGTAAATAACTTTTCCCGTCTTACCAAAGGTTGATTCCTTCCCATCCTTATCCTGCTTGTACCATGTGTACTTAAGTTTTTGTGTATCCTTACTTGCTTCCCAGGCACTGCCGCTATATTTCATCAACGTCACCGCCTGTTTCGTGTGATTGATCTGATACCAATAATCGCCACTTGAAGGAGAGGTTGGTTCCGTTTCACTGATTGGTCCAAGAAGAGAATCGACTTCCTGCTGATTGGTACGAACGATAACATAAGGAACAACTCCACCAATGTTATTTTTTACTGTGAATCCACCAATGGAAAGCATCTCAGATACATACGGGTCTGATTTATCCTCCACCGTTATCACATCGACATAAGGCTTGCCACCATAAGTCATGGTACATCGGTATGATTGAATATTTACAATATCACTTCCGGAAACAGTGAGCGTTGCAGATGTTGCATTGCTAATATTAGCCCATGTTCCTGCTATATATTTAGCCCACTGATAAGTACCTGTGATTGCTGTCGCTCCACTATACGCAGAAGTCGCTAATACTAAACTTCCGGACTGATTCATCACAACAGTTCCATTAGGAGCATATACAGAAAACACAACAGCATTCTGTCCATTACTTCCATTGTTACCTTTATTGGATTTCGTCCATCCGAATTTTTTAGTAACGGTTTTTCCTGAAATTGTGAAGGTAAGGTCAATCGTTCCATTCATAGCTGAAGCATTACCAAGTGTTCCATTGGCTGCAAAGGTAAGAACAACAGAACCTGCTGCACTTGCTGTCGCTGCGGTATTGGATTTTAAAGTGACTCCTGACGGCAATGTTCCTACGGAACAGGTACAAGCAGTCTGGGTAATACCAACATATCCGGTGAAAGGAATCGTAACATCAAGTGCTGTTGCCACAAGTCCGGCATTGGTACAGGCAATGGTCTGTGCTTCGTTTCCAAGAATAATAGAAAGTCCACCAGAACCTGCACTACCAGCAGCACCCGTATCACCTTTCACACCATCATACATTTTGGTGATGGTAATGGTGTCATAAACATCTACATCATTGGTAATGATTTTAATCTGAGCCACATTATTCACGAATACACTATGGGTTGGTTTCACAACCAAAGTACCACTTGTAATGTTGCTGTTATCAGAGGTAGTCGGATAATCCGTCCATGCACCGGAACTATTTTTATACTGCCATTTACTAATAGCGACACCTTGTACAAGTGCTGTTAAAGTAGACTGACTTGCACCCACCAAGGCAGAGCTGGTGTTATATTTAAACACATAGGTGTCTGCCGTAATATATGCGAGTCTCGCATTTTCCGCATTCTTTACCAAGGTATAAGTAATATCCGATGAGATATTTACTGTATTCTTTGTTTCCGAATCATAGTAACTGATATAGCAGATATAGGTGATCATTCCGGATGTGGATGCCGCAAGATTGTCTTTGCTTACCGTAAGCTTTCCAAGGCTTGCTGATTCACCTGCAATCAAAGCCGATTCTGCCCCGGTTCCATCTTTTCTTTTCCAAGTGATAGAAAGACCCGCAGCATTTAATGCCACATTGGTCTGGTCAAGAAAAATAACCGGAGTAAGCACCAAATTGGTACTTGCCCAGCTCGGTGAATAAGTGTGTGGCAGAACATTCGGATTTTCGCTCTGCGTTTTTGGTAAATTCGATGTGATATATGCAGACAGCTTTCTTTGGTCGGTAATATCAACAAAGGTCTGCTGACTGGATGTCAAAACTGTAGCCATTTTTTATTCCTCCTTCATATTCACTACACAATAAAAGGATGCGTTATCAAGCACATCCTCTGTTGTAATATATATTTGTTTCATGCCGACATGGTTTGCGTCCCAATCAGCATCACTTTCTTCATTATCTGATTTTCGATGCCACCAAAAGCAAGCAGCATCTATGGTATCTGTAATGTCCTTATCCCAAGAATACACCTTGCATTTTAAAATGCTCTGCTGTCCTTTATTCTTAAAGATACTCGTGCCATCACAGATGAGTTCTGTTCGATACATTTTGGATGCGTTAATATCATCAATCTTGCCATTAATCTGTTCTATCTTTGATGTCTGGCCAAGGATACTATTTTCCAAATCGCTGATATTTTGATTTTGCTTCACTGATATTGTGGTCAGTTTCACTCCGCTTGCACCGATTGTAATCGTATTACTTGCAGGATTTAGATAGTCTGTTGTTTTTGAAACACACAAGTATCTCCCATCAATCCCATGTGGTGGTGATTTACAAACCACATACTGTCTGGCATGAATGTCTCCAATATCTGCTCCGGTATCCGATTCATCAACAATGGTAAGCTCCATACTGATGATTCCCTTTACCAGTTCAGAAAGTCTGGTATTCGCTTTCTTTAAAAGAACTCCCGCAAGATTTACATCCTCCCACACTTCACTGGTCCATATCCAGCCGATTTCTTTCACTGCCTTTTCATCATACACATAAGGTACTCCACCATTTACCTCAGCGATTCCAACTCTTTCATCGGTTTCAGTTTCATTTCCTTCTTCGTCAGTACTTTTTATCTTTGCACCATAAGGAATCAGTGCTGTCACTCTTTCTGTATGATCTTGTGTAATTTTCACATCAAGCAGGTTTTTCCCAAATTCAACACTCTGGACGGAATATGTTTTAAAATCTGACAGATAATCAAGTACTCTGCCTTTATCCGTGTATCGTATGCTAAGATAACCACCATGCGTCTTAATCAGTTTCTCTTTTATAGCATCAAGGGTAACAGAATGCTCCGAATTGGAATAATGAATATAATCATTGCTGTCAGTAACCGTAACATTCCCAATGATAAATCGTTTCTTTTCCTCCACATTCGCATTATGGTTTTCTATGAAGAACTCTAGCAAACCTTTCAGTGTTCCTTTGTAATCAAAAGGTGGCTGCAAGGTATCCTTCAAATATGCCAATGCCGATTCGCACGTCCAAGTATGAGTATTGTAAAAATCACTCCCATCATCAAGTGCTCTGCCTTCAAACACCACCTGATCATCTTTTTTACAGACAATCGTTGATGCCATTGGTTTTATCCGTTCAAGATATGGATGGTTAAATGGTGCTGAAATTGTCAGACTATCAATATTTTCTGCATCCTCTTTTATCTGTGCCTGCGTGATTGCAAGCTGCGATAACTTTGGATGATAAAATAACGCACCGTCTACAAATACACGAAAAAGACTCATAAGCATCCCTCCCTGTATCTGAAGGTGGTTGTTCCATCTCCCGTAATTGAAATTGTATTTTTCCCGTGTGCCAGTTCCATCTCTGGAAATGTCCAGGTACCGGCACTGACTGTTTTTATAAAGGAGTCACTTCCTACTTTCCAAGAAAGTGTCGTATCAGCAGATGTTATAACCGAAGGGATAACCGGCATATAGTCATTTTCTAAGATAACCTTTCCACCACCGGTTACAGTTACTACTGTTTCTTCTATATAATATCTGTACGAATCCCCATCTTCACATGACACCTCCATCGAACCTTTTCTTGTTAAAGGATCATAAGATGATGTCACACTCAGTGTTCCTTTAACATACAAATTTGGTTCTTCGCTTGTGATAACTTTGGAAAGTACACCCTGAAATTGATTTGCTACTTCACAAACCATCTTGTTATATTTTTCTCTGCTACCAAGCATAGAAAACTGCAGCTGAAAAGTACGAGGCTCAAAGGACAACTTTCCAAGAGCCTCTGTATATCGGATAGGACTATTTCTTCCAGGCACAACAATCGTATTGCTTTGTGCTTTCGGAGTTGGAAAACTTATCGTTTCTCTCAGCCATCCAAGACCCATCATCGATATGCCATTTATTTTTATATCCGGTCTCATAGACTTAACCTCCTACTGATTTTTTGTGCCTGTCCAAGCTGGCTATCTATGGCAGGAAGTAAATGTCCCACCAAAGTTCCATCTTCAAGATAAATTCCTTTACTGCTGTTTGCAGCAATAACGGCTAAGTATTTCTCCATTTCCGTCATATCAAGTCTGTTTGTCAAAATGTTTTCCAGCTGATTGTAAAATCCTTTTAAAGGAAGGATTGCTTCTGCACCAGCCTCACCACCTGCCATAAGACTCGTTCCATTCATTCCAAAGACTGTAGGACTTGTCATGATACCACCTTCCTTGTACCAATCAATGGATAACTTCGGAACACTTGGTGGGGCTATAGACAATTTACCAGAAATCTTAAAATGTGGAAGTTTAATCTTTGGCAAGCTGATTTTCATGTTATTGAAAAAGCCTTTGATTGAATCTACAATACCCTTTATTTTCTCCTTTGCTGCTTCAATCGGTGTTAGAATCGCATTCTTGATACCATTCCATATAGTTGTAGCTGTACTTTTGATTCCATTAAAAACAGAAGAAACTGTATTTTTTACAGCGTTAAACACGGTAGTAACTTTTGTTTTCACGCCATCTACCACAGTTGAAATGATAGATTTTATTCCATTCCAAATGGTTGTAACAACTGACTTAATCGCATTAAATACAGTAGTGACCACTGTTTTGATCGTATTCAAAACTCCGGATACTTTTGTACTGATAGCAGTCCATATTGTAGAAATAACAGTCTGGATTGCTGTCATGATAGTAGTGATCACATTTTTAATGCTTTCAATAGCTGTCGATACAAAAGATTTGATGCTTTCCCAAACCGACATCACTATCTCTTTGCAGTTTTCCCAGATGAATTGAAACGGCAGTGTTATGATCTGGATTGCACCTTCTATAATCGATCCAATCAACATAAATGCTGTTTGAATTACATTACAGATACCATCCCACACCGTTTGGATATGCGTCCAAAGTCCCATGAACCAGGTCTTAAGACTTTCGATTGCCGTACCAATTCCTGTGCAAATGGTAGTCCACAAATTTCCAAACCACTCTGTAATCGTTCCCCAGTTTTGGAAGACTGCTATGATCACTGCAATTGCAGCTGCAACAGCCGCTATGATTGCCAGTATTGGCCACAAGGAAACATTCAGTGCTCCAACCGACACAGCCAGTGCTGCGATTACCGGAACTAATGCAACAAACACCGCCATCAATGCTCCAAGAATAATCGTGAAATTTTGAACCGGCCCCGGTAATTTTCCAAACCATTCTCCGATTTTGGAAATCACAGCCGTAAGTGGTGGCAAAATCGTATTTGCAAGTTCCGCCATCTTTTCTCCAAGTGGCACTAATGACTGCTGAAGTTTTCGTGTATTGGATTCCATCTGCTGCATCGGAGTGGTTGTCGCATCAAACATTCCTTCTGCAGAACCGGTTACACTATCATAAGCAGAACCCACAGATGTAAGAGATGTGATGAACTTAAGGTTTCCATCTTCCGCCATCGTACCAAATGCAAGTGCCGCCATATTCAGTGCTTCCTGCTGATTTTCACAGTTTGCAATATCCGCAACAATCGAATCGATTACATCTTTTTGGGTCGCACCACCATTTTGCCATGAAGTAAAAAGTTCCTGCGTTTTTGTAGAAAAAGAGCCGATAGAATCTCCAATCGTCCCATCGGCAAGTCTTGTTGTCACTTCATTGATTGCATCATTGACTTTATCCAGGTTATACGCACCATTCTTTAGTCCGTTATCCAATAACTGAAAATACTCTGATGCAGAGTATCCGGCCTGTGAAAACTTACCTGAGTATTCAGCCAAGTTATCCCCAAGCTCATTGGTTTTATCAAGGCCATTCTGTGTACCTTTTACGATATAATCCATTGCTTCCTGTGCCGTAAGACCATACTGTTGCATCAAGGCATTGACACCTCGAAGTGTCTCATTCATATCGATGCCGTATACTTCGTCCAGTGTGATTGCCTGCTGTGTGATATTAGTAAGATCCGTTTCGCTTAAATCACCAAGGTTCTTCTTTACCATAAGCACAGCACTCGCAACACTGTCCATGCTATCTCCGACACCGGAACCATACACGTTCTTAATTACCGATGCAGACTTTTCTGCTTCAGCACCTGTTTCTCCAAAATATGCGTTCACCTTTGTGATTGCATTTTCTGCTTCTGTGTAGGCAGTATATGCGCTCTCTCCGATTTGCTCGATTTTCTCTCCCACAGCCGAAAAAGTCTCTGCCGCTTCTACAAGTGCAGCACCTTTTGTCACTTCCGCTATTTCTGAGATATCCTCTGCAGTATCATCTGCAGCATCTCCTGCTTTTTTTAGTTCTATGATGAGGTTCTTGATTGCCTGTCCATCATCGACCGTATCCACTGCATCTGTCAGCTGCTTGATGTCCGCTTTTCCACCTGTCGCAGCCTTGCCGATTTTCGCAAAGGCTGTTCGTAATTGTTCTGAATTGGCACTCCCACTTCGAATAGCAGATGTCAGTTTACTTCCAAGAACATCTGCGTAATCGTCTACTTCTGTTCCGGTTGCATCAAACAGTTTCTGAAGTCTTGTAAGATTTGTAGCAAGGCTTGTCTGTTCAATCTCAAGTCCGGACAGTTCACTTTTATACTGAGTCAGTTTCTTTTTGGTTTCTTCCACCTCTCGCTGGAAAGCCATATATTTATCCTGACCCATATCTCCATTTTTGAATGCTGCCTCGACCTGTTCTTGGGCATCTTCAAGAGCCTCCAACTTTTTACTTGTTTCCTCTACTGCTTGTGACAAAAGCTGTTGTTTTTGTGCTACCAAAGTTGTATTGGAAGGATCCAGTTTCAAAAGACGATTTACATCATTTAACGCAGATTGTGTTTTTGATATCGATGAATTTACCGATTTTAAAGCCTTATCAAGACCTGTGGTATCTCCACCAATCTCAACTGTGATTCCTTTGATTCTGTTCGCCATGCTCTCACCTCCCTGCAAAAGAAAAGCACACCCATCGGATGTGCCTTCTTAAAACTTATCAAAATCTTCCTGTGTTGCTACTCGGTTATATTTCACGCCATCGTTTGCTTTCTCTGTCCACATATCAATCACAAGACCTACCGTAAGTAAGTCCATATCCTGTATTGATATGCCAATTTCTACACTACGCAGAAGGAACAGTGGCGTTGTCATCTCCCGCTCACTTCTGCCAATCCTTTTTTTGATGCAATATCTGTCTGCATATTGTCTCCCCAGAGTTCCAAAATCTGTGGCAGCACTTCATAAATAGAAAACATCTCAAACTGATCCAACCATTCCTCAATGGTAGAAGGGATTGTATTATCCGCATGATATGCCATGATATATGCTACGTTTTCAAAAATCTCCAGGTCCTCAATCTGAAATTCTTTCCCTTCCGATTTCTTTCCGGAATAGGAAGATTCCAGTTTCGATAAATCCTTAAAGATATCTCTTTTGAATTTTGCTCTATACAAACGAGGAATTGTGGCAGAAGAACGGAATGGAATCTTCTTACCACAGATTTCAATTTCTCTTTTTATCATTGCACTGTTCCTCCTTATTCATCGCCCTCTGGTGTAGGCTCATATACCTTTTTGTACCAGTTATCATATTCTGTCTTATCTGTGGTATCACCGGTTCTTGCTTTTACCAAACCATCTGCTCTAGGGTCTGCTGTAATAGAAAGAGTCTCTGTTCCCGGTTCGATCGTATCTTCCTTTGTTTCAGATTCGATAGACGGACGAGATGCACTACAGTTATATAAAACATGACGGATTGCATTTACATCACCATCAAATTCAAAAAGCAAAGCGAATTTTACGCTTTCTGTCACATCACTTTTCTCTACAAGAACGCCCTTTTTATCCAGTTCTTCCTGCAAGATATCTGTTCTAAACCACTCCGGAATAAGAGCAATCTGCAAATCACCACTGTATCCGTTATTTGTGGAAGAACGAAAATACACAATACCATCCGCATAGAACGGACTGGATTCTCCCTCTGCATCCAAACTAATACTTACTGCACCTGGGATTGCTTTTGGAGTTTCGTATTTAAAAGATGTCACACCTTCTAAATCGGTTTCTGTCATTTTCGCTGCATATACATTTTTAAGATTGTATTTCACTTTATTACCCATGTGTCTTAAACCTCCGTTTCAAAAATATATAAGACCTCATATAGCTTTTCGCTTTCGATCCATGTTTCAGATTTGTTATAAAAATAGCCATGCTCATCCAGCACAGCTTCTAATCTCTGTTCCACCGCCAAATCTTTAAAATCGGTGTACAGTTCAATATGAACTTCATTTATCTTAAAATATACTTTCCCATCAGCAGAGAAATGATTGCTTGCCGGCATCATGTAACAAATAAATGGTGGTTCCGGTGATTCACCCTCTGCAAAGTGATCATAGGCAAATGGAATCTCTGCTTCTTTTAATACTGCTAGGATTTCATCCATTTCCATCACCCTTTCAATGCTTTTTCAATATCGTCTTCAAACTGCTCAATGCCTTTTGCTTCTGCTGATGCAATATGCACTTTTCCACTGACTCTTCCACCACCTCGTTTGGCATGACCAAATTCCAGAAGATGGGCAAGCTGATAATGGCTTTTTGAATGAACGGATACCTCCAGGGAATTTGATGTCTCTTTGACATTTTTAATAGCCCAGCTTCTACTGTAATCTCCACTATCCTTTGGTGCGCTCATTTCAATTTCCTTCTTCACGGTCTTACCCGCTTCCTTGACTGCAGTTTTCACTTTTTCTGCTGACACATCAGCATATTCTTTAAGCGTATCTTTGATGGCTTCTGCCAAAGCATTCACCCTTACTCTTCTTCCCATCGCTATCGTCTCACTTTCTGACATCTGAGTTTCAACGACTTCTTTTTATAATTCATGTGATCTACTGACAAAACATTATAAATTTCTCCGTCAAACCTCACACGATACTCTGTGTTATTTATAAAAGAGACCTTTTTACAATATCGAATGGAAAAGCTGATATCCGAATCATCAACTGTAATGCCTGCAACTGCTGTTTCTTTTCCTCCTTCACCACCAACTGTAGCAAAGCAAGAATAGTAGGAAACCCATGAATTTTTTCGATTACCGATTTCATCAACAACCACTGCATTTTTCTCAATCACTATTTTCACATTCAAAAGTGCAATATCCATTAGAACATCTCCTTTCGAATACCAAAAAGCAATGACCTTAATGAAAGTGTAAGCTGATGATGGTCAGCCTCTTCTCGGTTTTCATACAAATATGCTACGGCATACATGATGGCAATCCGTGAGTTCTTTTCCTCGGCAAATTTGGAGACTTCATCACATCTTGCAACATCCATACACATCTGTTCTGCTGCTAAAATTAAAGACTTCAAAAGCTCATCGTCATCATCAAAATCTACTCTTAAATAATTCTTCATTTCTTCAAGGGTCACGATTTCCATGCCATCACCTCACAATCATGGGTGCTGCCACTTTAGAGCAACACCCTTATATCTGCTTTCCCTTATTTAAGCACCCTTTTGTGCAAGTACTTTTACGGCTTCCGGTAAAATAAGCTTTCCGTCTACTCTCTGTGAACCAAGGAAGCCAACCTGTCCAGTTGTTGCATAAAGTTCGTTCAATCTTCTAAAGGAACGTCCCTGTCTATCTGCAATCCAGTAATACTTGAAATCACCGAATGCGATTGTTTTTGCACCTGCTGCAGCTGTAGGCATATACGCAGATGTATAAACCGGTCTTCCAAGTAACTTATCCGGAGTTCCTTCTGTAAGTGCAGACTGCCATAAGTACTGACCTGTGCTATCCTTTAATTTACGAACAGCTTTCACAGTCCCATCATTCAAAATCCATACCGCATTTTTTCTGTACGGAGTCTTTAAGCTGTAGAAAAGGTCGATGATTTCATCCGCTGTAATTGCTGTTGCGGATGCTGCAGTCACACCTACCTCTGCGCCACCAGTCTTTGCAAGGAAACCTAATGGCTTACCATTACCATCCCCTGTAAAGAAGGCTTCTTCTTCACGAGAAGCAATACGTCTGGCAAATTCTTTAGAGATATAGTTCTCAAGGTCAAATACACTATCATTGATCAGTTCTTCTGACACTTTGATTGTTGTACCAAGTTTGAAAGAACCAATTGTTACCTGTCCGAAAGCATCATCACTGTCTGTATAAGGACCTTCTTCATCAATCCAGTTAGCAGAACCCTTGGATGCCACAACAGGAATCTTTCTTTCACCACTGGATGTCTGAATGACGTGTGCAAGAGAACGGAACATATTCTCTTCTTCCAACGCTTCTACAAGTGTGTGTTCAAATTCGTCCGGTACTAAATAGCCACCTTCGGTATCGACACCTTCCTCCAATGCATTCATGATTACCGGATTTGGAACCTTAGAACGCATTACATTCCAGAAGTTTTTCTTGTAATCATCTGCCGCTCTGCCTTTTTTCTCCTCTTTTTCCTTGCCACCATTCATAGGCTTTGCTGTGATAGGTGTATTTACAGGCTTGTTAAGTTCATCTTCCATAGCAGCCTCTCTCTGCATACGAGAGATTTCTCTGCTCATGTTCTCGATTTCCTTTTCCATGCCCTGGTAAGTTGCGTAATCTTCATCAGAAAGTACGCCCTGTTCGTTTTTGTGGGACTCTGCATAATTTTTAGCAGCTGTCCACGCTTTGCTTCTCTTATTCATCATTTCTAAAATAGTCATGTTTCTATACCTCCATTAATTACATGAATTTTTTCATTGTGTTGAGACGCTCCATGATTTCATCTACGGAGTGTCCATTCTTTTCAGGCTCTTTAATCTGTGCCTGTTCAGTTACTGTAGGTTTTGTTTTCTGAACCTTTGCTGCGACCTTATTGAATAAGGCATTGTTCACAGCTTTTCTTGAAAACATCACTGCGGCATCTCCTGCTTCTTCACTCTTGCCATCACGGCTCACATCATCTGCAAACCCAAGTTCAATGGCCTTATTGGCATTCATCCAGGTTTCAGAATCCATAAGATGTGCAAGTTTGGTACGGGATAATCCGGTTCTGATTACATAGGCATTGATGATGGATTCTTTCACTTCATCAAGCATCTCAATGACCTTTGAAAACTCTGTATGATCTCCAAAGGCACCCGTTGCCGGATTGTGAATCATCATCATGGAAACCGGAGACATGAGTACTTTGTTTCCTGCCATTGCAATGACCGATGCTGCACTTGCTGCGATTCCATCAATCTTGATAGTTACATTGCCTTTGTATTCAGTGAGCATGTTATAAATCTGTGCTGCCGCTATGCAGTCACCTCCGGGAGAGTTAATCCATACCGTAATGTCACCTTCTCCACTATTCAGTTCATCCTTGAAAAGCTGTGGAGTCACATCGTCATCGAACCAACTTTCCTCTGCGATTGTCCCGTTCAGAAACAGAGTTCTCTCCGCTGTTTCCGTCTGATTCTTCCAGTTCCAGAACTTCTTCGTTTTCATCTGTGCTTACCTCCTTTCCGTTATCTGCATCTGCAAAAATTCCCGCATCCTTCAGCTTTGTCATATTTCCGTTGATGAGATATAAATCACCGCCTTCTTCAGCAGGGATGCGGTCAAGGTCTTCAAGTTCACGGATGTCATTGGCACTCATCCAACCATTCTGTCTTCCGATGGCATAGCCATTCATACGGCTCTGATAATCACCACGAAGAAGTCCGTCTACATTGAACTTGATGAAATACTTAGCTTTATCAGCACCTGGAATCAGAGAACGAATCATGGATTGTTCCCATCTGGAAACCCAAGGGTCTAGCGTGTACTTCACGAATTCCAGGGACTGTTGCTCAATATTAGAAAAGCTCGACTTCTCAAGGTCACCCACCATGTGAGGAGGAACTCTGAAAATTCGAGCTATCTCATTGATTTGAAATTTTCTTGTTTCCAAGAACTGTGCCTGTTCCGGTGATATGGAAATCGGTGTGTACTTCATCCCTTCTTCCAAAACAGCTACTTTGTGTGCATTGGAACTTCCGCCAAATGTTGAAGTCCAGCTGTCACGGAGCCTTGCCGGGTCTTTGATTGTTCCCGGATGTTCAAGCACACCACTTGGTGCAGCACCATTAGCAAAGAACTTGGCTCCATATTCTTCACAGGCAATTGCCATACCGATGGCATTCTTGGCCATTGCGATAGGCGAATATCCTACAAGACCATCAAACCCTAATCCTGGAATGTGGAGCACATCCGTGCTGTCCAGTTTTACCATGCTCCCTTTCATGGTCGGAGCATCATCTCTTGAAGTATTGTAGGTGTAATAAAGTCTTCCATTTTCATCTCTGTCCACGGTCATTCGGTTTAGCATCAGCGGATACAGTGCTACCACTTCTCCCTTACCATTTCTAATAATCTGTGCGTAGGCATTTCCCCAAAGCAGTAAATGTGTCATCAGTGTTTCTCTGAAAACAAAAGATGTCATTTCCGGGTTCGGTTCATCATGCAATAAAAAATACAACGGATGGTCGATGGCTTTTTCCTTTCCACCTTCATCGTTGTATCTGTAAACATGAAGAGGTATACTTGCTACCGCTTCAGATAATATTCTTACGCATGAGTACACAGCAGTCATCTGCATGGCAGAACGTTCATTGACCGGCTTACCGGATGTGGAACCACCCATGAAGAATCGATATGAACTTCCGCTCGTTGCATTTACGGGCTTATCTCTAGCCTTGAAAATTCCAGATAAAATACCCATAGGTATCACGCTCCTCTCTAAATAATAAATAAGCCTCTGTCATCATATACAGAAGCACTTGTATCAGCACCACAACGGATGGCTCTATCAAGACCCATAATCGTTGCAATGGCACCGTCAATCTTTTCAGTTGATTTTTCTTTGTCAGCTTTAATGTTTCCCGCAGGATCTGTTCGAATAAAGATATTATCCATCATCCAACGAAGAACCGGATGACCACCATGTGCAAGTTTCTGCTCCAAGGTAAGTTTCATCAGTTCTTTAGTCGGCGGAGACATATCCTTGAACCCCTGTCCGAAAGGTACTACGGTAAATCCCATACCTTCCAGGTTCTGAACCATCTGTACAGCCCCCCAACGGTCAAATGCAATTTCACGGATATTGAATCTCTCACCGAGTTTTTCGATGAACCTTTCAATATATCCATAATGCACAACGTTTCCTTCTGTGGTCTGCAAATATCCTTGTCTCTCCCACACATCGTATGGAACATGGTCCCTTCGGACTCGCAATTCTAGGGTTTCTTCCGGTATCCAAAAGTATGGAAGTACCACGAACTTTTCATCTTCATCAAGTGGTGGGAACACAAGCACAAAGGCTGTAATATCCGTTGTACTTGAAAGGTCAAGACCACCATAACAAACTCGTCCTTCCAGTTCATCTTCCGATACCCTAAAGGAACAAGCATCCCATTTCTCCATCGGCATCCATCTGACCGCTTGCTTTACCCATTGGTTAAGCCTTAGCTGACGGAAACTGTTCTCTTCTCCGGGATTTTGTTTTGCCGATTCACACGCTGTCTTTACTTTCTCCATTGCTACAGTGATTCCAAGTGAGGGATTTGCTTTCTTCCATACCTTCGGGTCTGTCCAGTCATCACTTTCTTCTGCACCATAGATAACAGGATAAAATGTAGGGTCGATTTTTCTTCCTTCAATGATATCCTTTGCCTTCTGATGTGTTTCGTAGCAGATGGAATTTGTATCCGTACCTGCTGTTGTAATAAGGAAATACAGTGGCTGCGTTCTAGCATCACCGGAACCTTTGGTCATAACATCAAACAGCTTTCTGTTTGGCTGTGTATGAAGTTCATCAAACACTACTCCGTGAATATTGAAGCCGTGCTTACTGTAAGCCTCTGCCGATAATACTTGGTAGAAACTATTTGTCGGCAAGTACACGATTCTTTTCTGCGATGCTAATATCTTTACTCTTTTATTCAGTGCAGGACACATACGCACCATATCAGCGGCAACCTCAAATACGATTGATGCCTGTTGGCGGTCAGCTGCACATCCATATACTTCTGCACGTTCTTCTCCATCCCCACAAGTAAGCAGTAGTGCAACAGCAGCCGCAAGTTCCGACTTACCCTGTTTCTTTGGAATTTCGATATATGCAGTATTGAACTGTCGATATCCGTTCGGTTTTATCGTTCCGAAGATATCCCTTATAATCTGTTCCTGCCAATCAATCAGTTCAAATGGTTTCCCTGCCCATGTACCTTTGGTGTGGCACAGGCATTCAATAAAGGAAACTGCATAGTCAGCCATTTCTTTATCGTAGACAGAATCCTTGGCTTTGAACTTTGTCGGCTTATATTTCTTCAGTTTTCTCAATTGTCCACCTCCCAAATGGCATAAAAATAAGACCATCTCTGGTCTTTTCTGTAACGAGGAACAGCCCCTATGGAGCCGTTCTATTTCATATTTCATTGTTATTCTTTCTAGTTATTACTGTATAAAAGGATACAAAGTGCCATCTCTGCTTCTTCACAAGTCGGCTCTATGTCCCAACCTCTGTCATAATTTGCTATACATTCACCATCCATCTTAAGACTAAGTTTTGATATCCTACCGCCGTTAATTCCATACTGGCTACCTTCTTCGTAAACCTTAATCCAGTAATGTACGATTTTTCTGCTGCCGTCTTTCTTCGGTATGCCGATTGTTCCTTCTTTCCACATAGTTTAATCCTCCCCATGCATTATGAAATGTACATATTCACTTCGATGCTCTTCTATGAAAATAACCAGTTCATAAAAGTTCATCTCATGGGCAAGTCTCTGCACATAGTGGATATCGAACATATTAGTAAGTCCGGTGCTTCGGATAGCAAGAATCTGTTCTTTAATCTTCGTATTCATCACTGCATTCCTCCATCCCAGAAAGAAGTTCCACATAGATTTTTGTGTATCTTTCGCACTCACTACCTTCTGAACCCGCAATGGCCCTCAAGTAAAAATCTGCTGCCTCTTTTCTGCTGTCCCAGACCTCTGTCTGTCCGTAGCAAGTAACCCTTACGGAATCCAGCTTTCTGCATTTATCTTCTCCGTAGACTACATTCAGTCCACTTCCGTTATCCCATGAAACCAGGATGCTGCCTGTGTCATCGACACCTCTTACCGTTCCCTTTGTTCCAATAGGTGGAGCCTGCATATCATCCATATGCAAAAGCTCCACTCTAGTACCTTTCGGGAACTGTCTTTTTATCTCATCTACTATCTTCTTACTTGGAAACACCATCGCTCTTACCTCCGTTCTTAAATGCTGCAGAACCTGTGAAGTTCTGAAGTAAAATCTTTCTTTCCTGTTTGTACTCGTTTCCGATAAACCCGAGTCTTAAAAGGAAACATCGGAAGGCGTATTTCTCATTTTCTACATCCTTTTCCTTCGCATTGACTCTCTTCTGATTTTTGGCCATTTCGCAAAGTGCGTAAATGAAATGGGTATAGGCTTTTACCGCATCGTCTTCTGTCGGCTTAATCCCAAACCAAGGAAAGCTGACCTTTTCATCTGTTTCTTCGATTGGAAGTTCGGTGAGTCCTAACGCCTTTTTAATAAGAGTCTGCTTGGATGCCACGATGGCCTTTAAATTTTCAAGTGTTCCCTCAGTAAAGTAATTCTTTGGCATTGCAACCGTAAGCCCCACATCCTCGCCCTGTGGCTCTTCAGTTGGGTTCTCGTCCCATTCTTCTGGGTGAGTTCCGGTTGCCATCACGCAGGCATCAATGACCTTACTGCTTTCTTCGATGCCTTCGGTAACATCAAATTCTAATGCTCCGTCTTTAAGCACCTTGTAAGTACCGATCTGGTATGCAGCACTTGGCATCCCCAGGTATTTGGATTTGATATCCAGTTCCTTCTCGATTGCTTTTACCATGTCTTTTCTTTTTTCTCCTGTTACATTGAAATGTAATATCATGTGTGTACCTCCTTTGTTTTGCGGTACTACATATATCACTCTAAAGCACATAAATAGCAAGTAATATATCGCAAGAACAATGTAGTTTTATTCCTCCTCATTCTGGGCATAGTACACAATACCAGAAAGCACAAACACTACATTAGGAAGTGCCACGCCATTGCCCCAAAGCTTATATTCAGCAGAATCAAAATGCGGGGCTTTAAGCCACTTTATGATCTGCTTTTCACTTTTCGGTTTTGTAGATTTTCCTACGATTTCCCTATGAGTTTCAAAGACCTCACTCCAGAACTTGATGTCGTTTTCTGTCGGTTCTTCCGTTTCAAGGTGGCTGCACCACCAATCTGGGAATCCTTGCAGCCTAGCACATTCCGTAGGAGTAAGTCTTCTTACGATATAGGAAGGAGCATTGTCATTTACAATCGGAGGGTCTTTATAATCTGTAGCAACAAGTGTGTTTGCCAGTTCTTCGTTAGCTTCTGTAAAAAAAGATGCCTTGGAAGAAGAAAACACAGGTATTGCAACAGCACTCGGTCCCTGGGTATTTAATGTAGAATTGACTCCCTTATCATTGATCCCTGGAGTTCTAGCAAACTTCTGTCCACAATTGAAAGCCTCACGGTCAATGGCATAAACAACAGCGTGTTTATCTGTGGCATTTAATGTAAATGAAACATCTTCATTGATGCCGTCACCTCTTGGACCGTTCTCTTCTTTTCTTCCTATCATGGAACCTTGCAGTGATACAACTGCCATGCCACCCTGATTGCAAGTAGGATTACCTCCGTTACCGTCCAGGCATCTTGCCGTGTCAGCTTCATAAAAACCACTATGTGGATTGGAAGATTTCATGGCATTACTGTCTTTTGCACAGATACCATATACAACAGCAACTCCGCCCTGGTTGGAATCCGGAGCATTGCCACCCGTGTCTATGGTTCTTGATGTCTCTGTTTCATAACAATTCTGTCTGGCATTTCTTGTTCCTTCAGAAGTAAATCTCACATCAAAGCATTTGGCATCTTCTACCACAAAAGGCTGATTGTTACCACCAGTTCCATAGGTAGAACTTACCGTAGGTGCTGTTTCAAGTGGACCCGTGTATCTGGTATCCTGTGAATGGTTCTCAAAGACTAGCTTGCTGCCTGTTTCATCAGTGCCTCCTTCAAGACACTCGGCAGTTCCTTGCCACGAGAAGATGCCCTTCTGAGAATACCCAGACAAGCCTTCTGACTCAAATAATATTTTTCCGGCACATCCGCCTGTAAAATCTGCGACAAGGTAGATACGCTTTCTTCTTTGGGGAACTCCCCAATACTGAGCATCAAGGACTCTCCATGCGATGGAGAAATCATCTGCCACGATGTTTCCTGCATTCTTCCATTTCCCTTTTGGAGGTTCAGGAACAGTAACATCTGCTGATTTGACTTCGCAGAGACTCTTGAGGACTTCTCTGAAGTCTTCGCCTTTGTTCGAACTGAACGCACCGGGGACGTTTTCCCAGACCACAAATCTTGGATACTCGCCATTTGTCTTACACCTCATTTCCTTTATGATTCTGACTGCCTCATAAAATAAGGATGACCTTCCACCAGATAGTCCCTCTCTCTTTCCCGCAATGGACATATCCTGGCATGGACTTCCGAATGTGATGATATCAACAGGCGGTATCTCACCTCCATTTATCTTGCTGACATCACCCAGGTGCTTAACCTGTGGCAGTCTCTTGGTAGTTACACGAATAGGAAAAGGCTCAACTTCCGATGCCCACAAAGGGGTAATCCCGGAAATCAAGCCTCCTAAAGGGAATCCTCCACTACCATCGAAAAGACTCCCTAATGTTAAATTATTCTTCATCGGCAGCAACCTCCAGTTCATCAAATGGAATAGTCATGCCATCTCTAATTACAGAAACTTTTTCTGTATCTCCAACCTGTTCAATATATCTTTTTACGATTACATCACAGAACTTTTCATCCAGTTCTATTGTTCTGCAAATTCTTCCTGTCTGCTCACAGGCAATGAGTGTAGAACCACTTCCACCAAATGGATCCAAAACAATGCAGTTTGTCATACTGGAATTTTTAATCGGATAAGCAATCAGAGGAATTGGTTTCATTGTTGGATGATCACCATTCTTCTTTGGCTTATCGAATTCCCATATGGTAGTTTCTTTTCTGCCGGAATACCACTGATGCTTACCATTCTTCTTCCAACCGAAAAGGCAAGGTTCATGCTGCCACTGATAAGGACTTCTGCCAAGAACAAGACTCTGTTTCTTCCAAATACAAGTACCGGAAAGATAAAATCCTGCATCTGCAAATGCCTTTCTGAAGTTAAGTCCTTCTGTATCCGCATGGAACACATAGATACTTGCATCATCGGCCATAGCCTTATTCATACAAGTGTAAGCATCAAACAGGAACTGATAGAACTTATCGTTTGCCATGTTGTCGTTCTTGATTTTGCCAGCACTTCCTTCATAGTTCACATTGTAAGGAGGGTCTGTTACAACAAGGTTTGCCTTCTTTTCTTCCATCAGAATCTGATAAGTTTCTTCCTTTGTGCTATCCCCACAGATAAGTCTGTGCTGACCAAGTATCCACACATCTCCCGCTTTTGTCACAGGTGCCTTTTCAAGTTCAGCATCTACATCAAAGTCATCGTCTTCCACATCATCATCCGATGCAAAGAGGTCTGCGATTTCCTTTTCATCAAAACCTGTAAGACCAATATCAAATGCTTCAGCCTGCAAGGATTCGATTTCTACTCTTAAGAGTTCTTCATCCCATCCTGCATCCATAGCCATTCGGTTATCTGCCAGGATGTATGCTTTCTTCTGTGCTTCGGTCAGATAATCTACAAACACACAAGGTACTTCTTCAATGCCCTCTGCCTTTGCAGCCATGATTCTTCCGTGGCCGGCAATCACGTTGTAATCTCTATCAATAATGACAGGATTGATAAAACCGAACTCACGAAGGGAAGAACGCAGCTTGTTAATCTGCTCCCCGGAATGAGTTCTTGCATTATTTACATATGGAATCAGTTTAGAGGTTTCCACCAGTTTCATTTCTGTAGTTGTTTTCCCCATGTTGCACCTCCATTAAAAAAGACCCCATTCAGCGAACTTCTCAAATCCACCAACGGAGTCTATATATTCTCTTGCCTGTCTTACAATTTCATCATAAGGGATTCCATCAATCGTATCGTCTCCGATAGCACAGCAAAGGCTGACAGGCTTTCCTGTTTTCTGTGCTTTTAAGAATGCATAGATATTTACAGATACATCTGCCTTGGATAAGTCCTTACCGTGAAGACCACCACCTGTTACGGAGTCTGCCATATCAGATCCAAGTTTTCTGTTAGTAGCACCCGTATCTACATTTGTGCCACCAGTCCAATCACCCAGGGGATTAACTTCTGCATAGTAATATCTGTTCTTCAGTTCCTCTGTCTTCGCATTGCTCTGACAAATTATAAGTCTTGCCTCATCAAGAATGTACTTTCCATCATATGGATATCTGCTGTAGATTTCTCTTGCAATCTTACCCAACTGTTTCTGTTCATCTGTTAAAGGCATTCCCTTAAAGATACCGTTGTCCCCACATCTATAACCTCTAGCCTGGTTATCAGACAAATGCTTATCCTGGGGAACAATGACAATATCACACTTTACTTTTCCTGCAATACGTTTGATTGCACTTTTTACCTTATTCGGATTTAAGTCTGCTGTGGTTTCGATGATGGTATGACACTTACCATGTCCAACTAGCACCTCCACGGCAATCTTTGGATTTTCTTCTGTTTTGTATGCAAGGTCTACGATTGCCCCTGCGATTCTATCTGCCACCTTGTCCGGATGGCTCGGATTTACTTTTTCAATCATAATTACTGTCCTTTCCTTGCACGGAGCAATCGCTCCATAACATCGTCTTGTGGTGTTGCCCCTTTGTATTCCACAGAAGCATTTTCTCTTACAATCTGATAAATCTGATACCAGGATTGGTTTGCCTGCTTTGTGAACTGCTGGAGCATAGAAACATATGGAGATGCAATGGCATTTCCGGTTGTCGGATGCTTTGCTAAAAATCCATACTCTGAAATGCTCTGCTCACACTGAATCTGTCTTGCCACACTCATGGCATACTGATTGATGAGCTGCACATTCACATAGTCGGTACATCCTACTTTCTTAAGCCACTCCCATGTTTCTGCAAATATTTCTTCCGCACAGAGTTCTGTGCCTGTTTTCTGCTTTGCCTTCATATATTCCTTCACGGGCGGCATATCAACACCTTCCAGATTCGGAGCTTCAGGCAAATCAATGATGGTTGCTGTTTTACCCGCAGAGATTTTCTCCGTCAGAGCTTTTCGTTTCGGGCCACTTCCCGGTCTGGCACCACCTCTTGCTGTTCCGTCTTTCGCCAATATTTCTCACCTCGTTTCCCGGGACCTTTAATACCCCGTTTGAATAGCAATTTTTGTGCGTGACACCCCCGCACCGTTCCCCGCCAATTCATCTGTAGAGATTCAGACCGCCCCTGGGGTCTAGTTCCTATGCCATCTGTCACCATTTTCTGCATGGATCTTAGCATGGCACGATTTACAAAGAGCAATCAGATTACTTCTGTCATGAGTTCCTCCCTTGGACAGTGGTATCTTGTGATGAACTTCTTCTGTCTCTACAAGAACTCCCTTCGCAAAACACAGTTCACAGAACGGATGCTCACTTACATACTTGTCTCTGATTCTTTTCCAGGCTCTGCCGTATCTTCTCTTGGTAGCAGGGTCTCTGTCATACTTTTCGTATCGTTTGTTTTCTTCCTTTTCATGCTCCTCACAGAATCTTCCCTCTGTCAGATTAGGACAGCCGGGGTAGGAGCAAGGACGCTTCGGACGTCTTGGCACTTCATTCTCACCTCCTGTTTTGGGCATAAGAAAAGCCCCCAAAGGATTGCTCCCTTGAAGGCCTGGTATCATTCTGCTTTTCGCTGATTATACTATATCACATTATACACATGGACATTTTAGGACAAATGTGGACATTTCGGGCGTTTTTATATTTTTAATAAATTTTCCGGTAATGTCACATGACCAAGTGCCTGTCCGTGCCATCTTCTAACAGTACGGGAATCAGCACCAAGTACATCTCCGATCTGTTCCCATGTATAGTTATGGATGTATCTGTAACGAAGAACCATTCGTTCATCGGTGTTACTTACCATATCAATTACACTGCGTATCTCTTCCTTCAGATTCACAAGGAGGTCAATCTCTTCATTTATCTTTTCTTCTAATGAATAGATACGCTCAAGACATTTTACAAAAGGTGCATCCGTATTGCGGTTTGTCTGAACCTTCTCTCCTAAACTGGGAGAAGATATGCTTGTAGACATTTCGCGCAATCTGCCAAGTTCTGCAATGTCAGAGTTTATTCTATGGTCAAGGCGATAGGCTTGTTTTAAATATTCTTTTGGTGTCATCTGCTATCCTCCTCATATAATTTTCTTAAAAGGACTCCTCCGTCCACATCAGTCAGTTCTCTGAACCAATCTGAACGGAAGAATCTCTCGCAACTTTCCAGTTCAATTCTGGCGCTCTCATTATGATATTTTCTCTTTAGTTTCCTTCTTGCTGCTCGCCAATCCTTCACAGCCTGGAGGACTATGGCATTAGCAAGTCTACTGTAGGCTTCATCCATCACGCCACCTCCAGTTTTGCCTTTACCGCATTGATAAGGGCATTCTGTATTTTTTCTTTTCTCTGAAGTGCAGCCATTACATCTTCATCAATGGTGCCTTTGGCAATAATATGATGAATGACTACTGTATCCGTCTGCCCTTGTCTGTGAAGTCTGGCATTGCACTGCTGATAAAGTTCAAGTGACCAGGTAAGTCCGAACCATACAAGTGTTGAACCACCGGATTGTAAGTTAAGTCCGTGACCTGCCGATGCAGGGTGTATTACTGCAAGCGGAATTTTTCCTTGGTTCCAATCTTCGATATCCTTTGATGTCTTAATCTCACGAACCGGAAATCTCTCCTTAATTCTTGCAAGATCATGCTGGAACCAGTAGGCAACAAGAAGTGGTTTTCCATTAGCACTCTCGATTAAATCTTCCAAAGCATCCAGTTTTCTGTCATGGATTTTTAATGCCTTCTTATCCTCATCGTAGATACAGCCATTTGCCATCTGCAGAAGTTTCCCGGAAAGAACTGCAGCATTGGCGGCATCGATTTCTTCATCTTTAATCTTTGCAACCATATCTTCCTTAAAGGTTTCATAGATTCGTTTTTCTTTTACATCCATAAAAACAGGAACTTCATTGATGATGCATTCCGGTAGTTTCAAGTAATCTGCAGATTTCATGCTGATGGTAATATCAGAAATTCTGTCATATATCATCTGCTCCGCTCCATCTGCAGGCTTATAAGTGAAAATCCTGTCTGCACTTCTCTTATCCGGAAGAAAGTAAGCATTACGATAATGAGTAATATATCTTCCGAGTCTTTTTCCCATATCCAGGATTCTAAACTGTGCCCACAAATCCATAAGTCCGTTACTTGATGGAGTTCCGGTAAGACCTACGATTCTTTTGATGAAAGGTCTTACTTTCAGTAGGCTTTTAAATCTCTTTGACTGATGGCTCTTAAAAGAGGAAAGCTCATCAATGACCACCATATCGAAGTCAAAGGAAACTCTGCTTTTATTTACAAGCCAATCTACATTCTCTCGATTGATGATGTAAATGTCTGCTTCTTTTCTTAATGCAGCAAGTCTTTCAGACTCACTACCGACAGCCACCGAATAACGAAGATGCTTTAGATGGTCCCACTTCTTTATTTCAGCAGGCCATGTATCCCTTGCTACACGAAGAGGTGCAATGACCAGAACCTTCGAAACTTCAAAGCTGTCAAATATCAAATCATTCACAGCAGTCAGTGTGATTGAGGTCTTACCTAGACCCATATCTAAAAGGACTGCTGCTACTTCATTGTTTTTTATAAAGTCGATTGCATATTGTTGGTAATCGTGAGGAATGAATTTCACTTGCCATCACCTCCGATTCTATTTAATATGCTGTCTATCTGTTCTACCCCGTCTATGCAGTAAACCGAAAAGCCTAACTTTTCCAGTTGTCTTTTTCGTCTTACTTGGAGAGGTCGCATTTTTTCTCCAGATACCTTTAATTCAACAAAGGCGATTCTTCCCATTGGGAAAAGTACGATTCTATCTGGCATACCATCTAATCCCGGACTTACAAACTTTGGTGCGAAACCTCCCATTTTCTTTACTGCATCCACGAGCTTTTTTTCTATAAATCGTTCTCTCATGTCTACTCCTAACTGACACAAGAACACAAAATCACAACTATCACCTATATATTCCTTACGCGTGTGCACAGGCTATTTACCTATATCTCTTAATAAAAACGATTTCGAATATAAGGAAAATAGTTGTGTTGTGTCGCATTCTTGTGTTCTTAACCTCCAAATTTGTAAAGTCGCTGCCTACCGTAAATCGGCTGACGCTTAATGGTAGTGGTTCGTTCCCATCCGGGAATCTGACTCATCAGAGCCGCAATGCTATAACTGTCCGTAGGCTTAAGTTCCTGCAAGGACTTGCCGAAACATTCACACCAAATCTCTGCATTACTTACTTCCGTACGAAGTTCACTGCCTTTATGCACGGGAGTTCCGAACTCTGTCCCTTGCAGATAATTTCTTCTCTGGAACAGATCCATAGAATCCCAATCATCTGGCAGCATTCTATTAAGGTACTCTTCCACCATACCTACACGCTCGTCCACTTCCATTGCAGACTGCTGTATCTTTTCAGCTTCCTCTAGCATTTCATCTCTTAAGAAAAGCTCCTCACCGGACTTCCATATTTCCTTTGCTTCTGCCCAGAACTGTGCTCTGAATTCAGGCGTAAAGTCCCATTTCTGTTTCTGCTTCTTCTGATGAAGTTTTATAATCCAGAACCTACGGTTACCTGTGATATCACGAAGGTATCCTCTCTCACCATTTACTGTTGCAATGATGATGCACTGACGAGGATGTGATTCCACCACTCTTCCGTAAGATGGTCTGTACTTGTCATCGCAGACAGAAAGGAATGCTTTCACTTTCTCTACATCAGCTTTCTTCATACCTGCCAGTTCTCCAATTTCAACTGCCCAGAACCCTTGCAGTTTTTCAGCACCCGCCTTATCTTCCATATCCGTAAGAGATAAAGTTTCGGAATAAAACTCTGAAGTCACAAGGTCTTTAATGATAGTGGACTTACCAATACCCTGACCACCGTCAAGAACTGTAACGCAGTCATACTTGATTCCAGGAGAATAAATTCTTGCCACTGCAGCTACAAATGTCTTTTTTGTAACAGTACGAACATACTCCGTGTCATCTGCCTTCAGATATTTAATAAAGATGTCTTCCACTCTCTTCACACCGTCCCACTCTGGCAGACTATCAAGGTAATCACGGATAGGATGAAAATGACGGTCATCTGCTACCTTAGTAAAAGCAACATCATGGTTACGGCTTGAGAATGGTAAGTATCTGACATCAATGACAGACTTAAGCTGCGCCGTATCGGCTTCTCTCCAGAACTTATTGCCTTTCGGTCTTTCCCAAGGGAGAGGTCCTGTTATTTCGATACGATTTGCCAGTTCGTTGAAGGCAAAGTGCTGAAAGTCAGGGTCGTTATTCAAGATAAGGTTCAGATTGTAGACACTGTTTTCAAGCTGCCCGGTTCTTGGCTGATACTTCAGTTTCGTCATCCAATCAGAGTCAGTATCGTTAAAATCCTCTTCTGCCTGTTTCAGTTTTTCTTCCATTGCATTGCGTTTCACTTCATCATCTTCCATAGCCAGTTCGCACATAGCATTGAAGGACTTCTTGTCTGCATCATCACCAAACTTATGAATACGCACCAGGTCAAAGGCATTACACAGTTTCAGGTACGCAGGGTCCTTTGCATGATGAGAATATGCAAATTTACCGTCCTCGATAATTTCCACACCTGCCATACTGGATGACTGTTTGTAGTGCCAACGATTCTCATTGTCAGTCGGTTCATATACATCTGACAGGAACTTTTCCATAGCACGGGTGATTGGAAAATAAGTACGGTTAAAGATTCCAACAGCACCTTCCTTTTCAAGCGGATCTTGAACTGTAGATACACCTGTGCTGTTGGCTTTACTTTCTCTTGATGATGTTGGAAGTCTTGTGGGGTCTTTCCATTCGGGATGTGCTGCTAATAATTCATCCGGGTCAAGCCACTCTTTCTCTACTTCCTTAAATACGAACACTCCGTTAGATGGTGTGGATGGCCAGTACATGAGCTGGTTAGGCTGATAGGAACATTCATCGAAGTAGTCGATACCAAGCATCTGTGCAAGATATCTTGAAACTGCAACAAACTCCTCTGCACTGACATCACGAGTTAACGGATATACAAGACGCACTCTCGGATTTTCTTCCGTGCTGCTATGCGTTGTATAAAGAAGTGATGTGTACGGAGCATTCTCTTCGTAATTTTCTAAAAACGCTTTATCGATACGGTCACCGTCAAGAGCAAGCATGGAACGAAGCTCCACTGTATCGATTTTTCTTCTTCCACCTTTTAAGGCTCCTGCCACAAAGCCACCGTGGTCTTTTGCCTCATCTCGTTTTGTTTTACTGAACTTCGCATACTCTTCTGCAGACTCCGGTGTACGAATCGTAACCTTAAGGCGTTCTTTCAGTTCAGCATAGGTGGTTGTTTTATTTGTCCAGTTCTTTGCCTGACGGTTACTTCCATAAGCAATAGCAAGTTTTCTCATCAGCGTTCCACCTCCACAAAATCATTACTGAAGTAACGAACTGTCTGTCTGCGTTTTGTAGCTTTCTCAATTTCTGCACTCATACCGGATGTGATGCGTTCTGAAAGGACCCATACTTCCTGGCATTTACCCATAAGGACGATATCCATATGAAGTGCAAGTGCTCTTTCGTTAGGTCTCTCATCGTTCATAAAAGGAAATAGCAGATGTGGAGTTATCGGAATGCATCCATTCTTATAAGCAAATTCCGCAAACTCTGCTGCCTTCTTCTTGTTTCCTTCGATGTCTCCATTAAACGGAGCACACACATAGATCAATGGTCTGAAGGCAGATTTGGTTTCTGCCTTCTTTTCACGATCCACATTCATGATTGCTTTATATGCAACCAAATCCATGTAGCCTTCTGAATTTCTAATCTTCATCGTTATCCCTCCATTTCAATCTGTGGGAAAATACCATCAGCTTTTAATAAGGAATAAATAAAGAGTCTTCCTTTCTGTGTCCATTTCGTATGAACCTTGGTATGTTCAGAGCCACAGCCATCTTTGTAAATGTGCGTATTCGTTTTTGTGTAACCACAGCCTGCGTGTTTCTGATATAAAAGCCAGATATCAGACTGCTTGTACTGAACGCCCTTCTGATGAAGGTATTCATTCATCTTTTGAGCACTCCAGCCGTAATCTTTTGCGATTACTGAAATGTTCACAGCATCCTTGCACTTAAGAACCACATCGTAGTAGGTTGCCTTTGGCTGCATTTCAGCGATCTGCTGTTTCTGAACTGCTGCCACTTCTTCAAGTGCCATTCTTCTTTCACGTTCTTCCTTAAGTGCTGTAAACGCTGCAATGGCAAGATCAGGATTTGCAATAAGTTCATCTGTTGCATACATACCGTGTCTTCTAATAGAAGGAAGAACTTCTGATGTTACCCATCTTTTAAACTTCTGTGCCTTTGGTAGCTGACTACGAAGAATCAAACTGTAAAGACCGGATTCATTGATAAGAACCCCCTTCGTGCCGTTAACGGTGAACGAATCGTTCAGCGTCTTATCTTCTTCATCCACATGATCACGAAGTGCCTTTTGCGGATTGCTATATCCCAAAATTTCAGCAACGTCCTTACCGACAAAGAATGGTTCAACACCAATAACTGTTGTTCTTACAGAACCGAGTTCTGCGTTTTTGTAAATCTGTAATTCCATATTGAATTACCTCCTGTTTATTTATTCAGAGGCAATGCCTCCTATGGGGTAGCCACGGGAGGCAACGTAAAAGGACGTTTTCTAAAAAATTTTTTCTAATTTTTTTAAAGCTCTGCGATAGCGGTGAGATACGTTGTTTGCATTATCACTGATGGACTCTGCATACTCTTCAACTGTCATGCCGTCCAAAATAATTGCAATAAGCATCTCTGCCTGGGCAGGCTTAACAGCAGCACGGATTTTCTCGCAGTACATCGCATAGTCCATTTTGTTATTTCTCTCGATTTCATCCTTAAGGAAAATACTTGGATCTCTTACCTCTTTCATAAGCGGTTCGGAATCATCCATTTCTTCATCCTCATCATCTGACATTGCACTGCTGTACCCACGATGACGGTCAGCTTTATGCCAACTGTTGTATTCAGGTCTGTTGAACTGCTTGTCCCACTCTTCCTGAATAAGCTGTTCTTTCTCATCCTGTGTCACCGCACCATCTGTTTCGATAGACAATGTCACCCACATTTCTTCTGTTGCCTTTGCATCCAGCTCGATTGTCTGGAATTCGTTCTCGTAACGAATCTTTAATTTCATAATTGTCCTCTTTCCGCCTTGGCTACTGCCATTTGGCGAGGACAACCCAACTAAAAAGCGCACGACAATAAAGCGGGGAAACATACAACCTTACAGAGGACCTTCAGGTCCTGTAAAAAAGTCATATGAACATCCTCGCCAAACGTCGCGCGCCGTAAGGCTATGAATATATTTTTTATTTGAGCCAATGCTCAGATGAAACATTTAGTCTTAAATGGTTCATCTCAACATTCACTCTGGTATAATTGTAAAAAATGGTGTATGATATATTCAAATATTGAATATACTTATTAGTTTTGAATATTTATCTACGAAAGGAATATATCTTATGTCTAATTTCGATATGGATATTCTGATTGAGAATATCCTTAAACTTATGAAGGATAAACATATAACCCAACAGCAACTCGCTGAAAAACTTGGAATGTCTCAACCTAATATCAGCAAAGCCTTAAGTAAGAACGACAAAAAATGTTTTACTCTCGACCAGGTAGTAGGCATCTCCAGATTCTTTAAAGTGTCCGTCGATCAGTTACTTGGAAATCAACAACGTGCTGCTGCCATTGCTACAAGTCCTCGTGCAACAGCCGCCTTCATTTCAGAATTACTTGCACACGAAGATGCCAAAATCATTCCATATGAAGTAGAAGAAGAGATTTTTGAAATCGACTACTCCTGGTCTGACGGTTGTTATCCTTCCACTAAGCATGAAGCACGTAAGGTCGTTTATCCGGCAATATATCTACCTAGCTACTGGGAAGTGCCATTTAAGGTTACATCTGAAGCAGAAGCACAGGCCCGTGATGAGGCTATCCAATGTGGTAATGACACACGAATGCTTCCCGTAAATGACTTTATTAATCGCTTCATAGAGTTACACGCTCTGTATAAGAAGAAGCAACTTTCTGAAGAAACCTACCGCATCGTTATAAACGAGCTGTTAGGCAACCTCCGAGAAATTTAATCAAAAACAGAAAAAGGCCTGACGAAATATAGGTGACATTACACCCATATTCGTCAGGCCTTGCTCACTACTTATTGTGTGGCGATTCGCTCAGTACGAACGTGCTTCAAATGAAAGCTGACTGCGATTACCCCTTTACAGATTGGACACTTAATTTTAATAACGCCCTCCGTGTTTGGATTCGCATCGAATAATCTTCTGTTTTTACAACATGGACATCCTACCTGTATCTCCTTTTCCATAGCCCTGCCCCCTTCCATCAATGCCCATAATAGTATGGTGTTCTATGAAAGTGTTTCTGTGCTTGGACCTTTTGTGGAAGATGCTTTTCTGCATCTTCCTTTGTAATGAAGATACGACCTCTGCGTAGCTTTATGGCACCGCCTGTCGGCATACGCAGCACATAAAATTCTCCATGTTTCGCTATCACTGTTACATTAGTGATAATTCGATTGCTCTCAATGATGTATCCGCTTGAGCCAATTTCTAATTTAACTTGCATCGTTTCCGCCTCCTTCTAAAAAGAGGCCAGTCAAAGGGAAAGTCAAACTGACCATACATTGATACTTTTGCTGTTTAACATTTTTCCTAATGTAGCGATGCTTCAATTATACGAACATCTGTTCGATTTGTCAATTAGATACTGACGAATTAATATAATCTCCCTTCTGGGAGACAGATGGGCAGATTGTTCAAACCTGTCTCCACCTGCCAGTTGACAGAACTATTTCTTACCTGCCTTTGTCTGTGCTAACGCACTTCCTGCAACGGACTTCGCTGCTTTGCCATAACGACCATCGCGAAGAATCTTACTTGCTGTTGCAGCTACTTTCTTTGATGTCTGCTTACTGTTCTTAGCCATTCTAATCACCTCCTTCATCTCTTTGTTCAAGACTATACAAGAAGCAAAAATGCACGTTTTTATCTCATTCCTCTGCGAACGCATAATGTGTCGTTGCGAATGTGTAGATTTTATAAAACTTTTCTGATATAATATTACGTGGATTGATTCCCTCATACAGCCCTCATAAGTAGCAAGTTCTACTGACTGCTTCTTACACTCCTTATTATAGGGTGTTAAGTCGGTAGAACCTGGCAGCATTGGGTAGGCTTCGGTAGGCTTGGGTAGAATGAAAGAAAGAGGTGGATTATGGAATTCACAGAATTTGCAAAAATACTAAAACCAATCATCGGGGGTTCTTATAATACCCATACGTTTACTAGAACCTTGTTCGAATCAATCGTTACCGATGATGGTTCTTTACAAATTGAAGATATAAGTGAGAGTACTTTTAAGTCTTACTACAATGGAAAAACTAAAGTCACAAAGATGTCACAGCGTATTTTACCGCACATTGACCCTGAACAATTCATAAGCTACCTGGATGGATTCTCGGAGGCAACAACCCAGAGGCTTTGTGGTGCATTCGAAGCTCACATAGATGGAATCACTTTACACAACGCTTCAGAGAAAATTGCTTATTTTTTTGAAGGCATACTTACGACTGCTGCCGGACAAGAAAGAAAACATACCAAAAAAGCATAAAAAAAACAGAAGGTCCTACTCCTTCTGAAAGAATTAATGAAAAAATCTTAGCTTCTGGACAAGCACTTGCTGATACTTGGGGGAAAGTTATGGCGGCTTTAGCTGATGAGATGGATAAAACGGAGGCTCCTAAACCAATGAAACCAATATTGGTAGTGGAAAAACTGAGTGAAAGCGATAAACAGTTTCTAAAAAAATTTAGAGCTGAAGCAAAGCCTATACTTAGATACTGCATTGATACAGACCCGTCTGCAGAGGCAACCAAGTTATCCCTTGCAGATGAAATTCACGAGCTTATATACAACTGGCAGTATGATTATCGTGAAATCGAGGATGTTGCTCTTCGTACAATTGTAACAGATACAATGTCGGTCCTTAGAGATTATACATATTATCTTACAGAGCAATTTCTTCGCTTAATTCCAGACCGAAACATCTTATGGTTTAGAAATGAATCCTGGGAAGAAGGCGAACAGTTAAGAAATATACTTCAACCTGAAACTTATAAAAAACGTTGTGAAATGGGTGAGATTTATCTTCGTTTATACCCTCTTCCGGAGGATGTACAAACTGCAAACCCATCCAATTGTGAAGAAGCAGTTCGCAACACTTATACCCAGCAGACCAACAATGTTATTCAGAATGGTAACAATAACGTAAATATAACAAACACTGGGAACTTAACAATAAAAATGTAGGAGGACGGCAATGGATAAAAATGAATTAATATCAACGATGCCAGCTCCTGTAACTGTGCAGCAGACAGGAGATCATAATCTCAACGTCACAAATCAGCCAGGTGGAAATATGACTATAGTTCAAAACCCACCTACTATTTATAACGATGATGGCAAACCTTATACGCCAATCACTCCTGTCCGTTTTGATGCACAAAATGGAATATTATACTTAGGCAATGACCAAGTTTCTATTCCTGTAGAACTTGTTCAGCCAAATTTACTAACACCTGAAGAACTACCATACATCAATGCATTATGTGAGGTGTATGCTGAAAAAATTGGGAAGTCTCTAGATGAAATCACACCGAGTATGATTGCATCCTTACCTACTAATCTGCAAAGACATTTTTCTTCCCAAAGGAAAGCATATTATAAAGCTGAATATGCTAGTCATATCGCAAGGGAAACCTTTGCCGATGGCGAACAACAATTCCAGGTTCTTAAAGATGATGCCTTTGAAGGTATCGAAACAACCTATTATGACGAAGATTACGAAAATGGATATGATCGTTTGAAAGCAGTATTAGAAAAAATCACAAACACTACTCTCTCTAAATCTGCTCTCGTAAACGTTATTGGTCTTATCGGCAATCTTGAAAAGAAAGGCATCTGTCACATTCTTGTGAACGATGATGTTATTAATTCATGGGTGAATGTCGATGAATAAGATTTTCAATTCCCCTTTCGAAGCAGGACTTCGTTCCTTATTAGTGCTGTATACGTTGCAACATCAAACTGCAACAGTAGATAGAATTACTGCTTATGATTTTATTACAATATATAGCGGTGATTTTGAAATTACGGAACAAAATCTCCACGGAGATAACCATTTTAACTTCAGTGAATTAGCCTCAAAGCGAAACAGCTGTGATCAGGGTTTAAAAGAATTTGCATTGAATGGTTTGATTTCTGTCCGCCGTAACAACCAGGGATTTACTTATGGAATTAACAGTACTGGAAAAGCCTATGTTGAATCCTTATCATCTGATTATGCACAGCAGTATTTAGAAATAATTCCGCTGGTACATGGTAGATTCAGAAACACATCGGATGAAGATCTTCTTCTATTAATAAACAAAAAAGCTATTGAAGAATTAAGGAGGTAGACATGAACGAGTTCTATATAAGTAAGGTCGTTGCCAAAGGCAGCGGAAAAACAGACTCCTTTGTCGAACTTCAACCAGGCCTGAATATAATTCAGGGACGTTCCAACACAGGAAAAACCTGCATAATTAAGTGTATTGACTTTTGTTTCGGTTCAAAAGCCAAACCATTTGATGAAAGTTTGGGATATAAGGTTATTGAAATACACCTCTCTACCCCAAATGGCAATATTCAAATATCCCGTACTTTCGGGAAAAACAAGGTAGAAGTTGTTACAGATGTTCCTGGATATAATAGCGGAACCTATGATTTAAAACTAAATACGAAGAAAAAAGAACCTACACCGGTACTAAGTGATTTACTACTCGCTTCTATTGGTATTAATGATGAACATTTTATTATCAAAAATAAATTCTTTGAAAAACAACGCTTAACATGGAGAACTTTACTTCCTCTCCTTCTATTCCATGTTTCTGATATTACAAAAGAAACCTCTGTTATAGAACCAACACAAGGAACTGAAAAAACTGCGTTCTTATCTGCTCTACTATTATTGCTTACAGGACAGGACTTTGCAGATGTTGATCCAAAAACAAAGAAGGAAATTCGTGTAGCAAGAAAAAAAGCAGTCGAGGATTATGTTAACAAGAAAATCGCAGAAACTTCTGATAAGAAAAAATTATTAGAAGAACAGTTTGCTTTATTTGATGGCATCGATGTCGAACAGAAAATGCAAGAAATTATCGATGACATTGAAAAAACAGAACAAAAAATCTCTGCTGCCACTGCACAGAGCAAAGAAATATTAAGCCAAATTATCAGCTTACAGGAAAATTCCGCTGAATGTAGTTTATTACAATCTAGGTACTCTTCTTTGCGTAGTCAATATGTTTCCGACATCAAGCGATTATCTTTTATTGTTAATGGAGAGGTTGAACTAAACAAAGTTACACATAATACCGTATGTCCGTTCTGCGAAGGTACAATTCCTGTAAAAAACCAAAAGTCCTATATAGAATCTGCACAAGCAGAACTAAATAGGATTACACGACAGATGAATGGACTGTTAGAAACAGAAAATGAATTAGCTCTTGAAAAAGAAGAAATCAATAATAACCTGAAAGTGTTGGAACAACAACGAGCAGATATAGAAAAATTGCTCCAAGAAGAACTCCAGCCAAAAGCAGAAATATTACGAAAAGCTCATAATGACTATTGTACATACATCAAAATTCAGCATGAATTAAATGTTATTGCTGCTTTTGCCACTAGTTGGGAGACCGATTTAAGAGAATTACCAAGTGAAGAAGAATCTGATTCTGAATATCATCCAAAGGAATACTTCGATAAAGCATTCCAAGAAAAACTTGATTCTCTTCTTAAAGATGCATTAACAGAATGCAGTTTTCCAAATTTAACTACTGCCAGATTCAACATTACAAGTTTTGACGTAGAAATCAATGGTCATAAAAAACAGAATTTCCAAGGACAGGGATATTCATCCTTCTTAAACAGTATCATTGCAATGTCATTTAGGCAGTATTTGTCTTCGACTGCGGTTTATGACCCAGGATTCCTTGTTATCGATACACCTTTACTGGGGTTAGATCAGGGAGTATCTGATGTTTCACCGGAAAGTATGCGTACTTCATTATACGCATACTTCATGAACCACCAAGATTGTGGTCAGGTTATCCTTTTGGAGAATATCACAAACGTTCCAGATATTGATTTCAAAGCGTCTGGAGTAAATGTCATTACATTTACTAAAGGCTTGGAAGATGGCAGATATGGTTTTCTTATTGATGTAAGAGATTAAATGGAGGATACACAATGCGAATCAGTTATAACAAACTGTGGAAAATGTTAATTGACAAAGAAATGAACAAAAACGATTTGAAAGAGGCTGCCGGAATCAGTGCTGCTTCCATTGCAAAACTTGGCAAAGGTGCAAATATCACTACCGATGTTCTTCTTAAAATCTGCGAGGCTATGGATTGTAAATTAGAAGACATCATGGAAACGATAAAGGATTGAGGTGGAATGAATGAATCGTAAAACCTCAGTCGAACTTACAAATATGTGTATGATTTATGATGGCCATGGGAATGTACTAGTCGAAGAAAAAATCGGCAAAGATTACAAAGGCTTAATCTTCCCAGGCGGTCATGTGGAAACCAATGAAGCTGTTGCAGAATCAATGATTCGTGAAATCAAAGAAGAAACCGGGCTCACGATTAGCAATCTTCAGTTCTGTGGCATAAAAGATTGGATAGAATTTGATGGTTCTCGCTACATAGTTTTCTTGTATAAAACCAACACATATTCCGGTAACATTCAATCCTCTTCAGAGGGAGAAATATTCTGGATGCCACTTGAAGATTTAAAGAGAAGTGAAACCTTATGGCATCTGAATATGATGCTTGAAATATTTGAAGGCAATGGGGTAACAGAACTGTATTTCAACAGAAATCTAAATGCTCCTGATCCAGAACTCAAATAGGAGGTTATATGTCGACAATAATATTAGACGAAAACTCTCCTGCTATCCAACACTTATGCAAGAAAGATAAACGTCTTGCCAAAATCATAAAAACAATAGGTCCTATCTCTTATGAAGTCGAATCAAAAGACCCCTACGCATTTTTGATTCACGAAATTATTGAGCAGATGCTCTCAATTCAAGCAGGAAGAAAAATATATGCAAACCTTGAGGAGTTGTGCAAAGGGAAAATCACACCAGAAACTATCTCGACTCTTAGTGATAGCGAGATAAAGAGCATTGGGACTTCGAATGCCAAAGTTACATATATTCGTTCAGTCACCGATGCGGTAACGACAGGATACCTCGTATTTGAAGAACTTCAAATGCTCACAGATGATGACGTCACAAAGAAATTGATGTCAATTCGTGGCATTGGAAGGTGGACTGCAAAAATGTATCTTATCTTCGTTTTAGATAGGCCTGACATTCTTCCATATGAAGATATTGCGTTCTTGCAATCATATGCGTGGCTATATAATACCAAAGACAGAAACAAACAATCTATAGAGAGAAAATGCAAAAAATGGAAACCTTACTCATCAATTGCTGCTCGCTATTTATATCGAGCATTGGATTCGGGGTTAACCAAAGAAGCATTTCATTTATTCAAAGAATAGGAGTGAAAACACTATGGCAGATGTCAAAACACATTTAAGAGAATTGAGCGTTGCTACAACCATCGGTTTACTTAAAAACAATATCCGTTTTCAATTGAATGATCTATACAATTCCGATACGTTTTGGCGGTTGGCATCACAAGTTATAGATTCAGACATTTGTAATGCTAGCAATATTTGCGATGTTTATAATTATACAGGTGAACTCCGTCAGATTATCGATAATGGTTATCGACTCGGAACATATATTTATAATAATCCTCATTTTGTAATAACTCCGAAAGATCCTATTTATTGGCTTGGGAATGATACCCAGAAAGAGGATCCAGCAGATATTGCAGTAGGAAGATATGGTTTCTCATTAAAAGAGGAAAGTTTCATACTAGAAAATATGGGATTATATAAGCTCTTAAATTGTTATACAGGCTCTAGATATACAAGAAGACACATTTTTAAAGACTATGCTCCATACGAGTATGCTCAATGGTTTTCTGTAACCTGGAATGAGATGTTAAACATTGTTAAGTCAGCTGGCGGTCAGTGGCAATATTCAAATCCAAGAAAGCCTAAAGGTGCCGTTATTACTTTATCTGGTGAATCTGTTGTATTAGATTATTTTGAACATGGTAGAAGCATGGCTAGATCTATTCTCCCATTGAACTGTTCTTTAGCTACATACGAGAACAATACTACTGCAAAAACACGAGAAGAAGTATTTGCTAAATTTATCAATCAATGTCTGGATTCGAATTATGCATATACCATTTCAAAGAAAGAATGCGCAATTGCTGCTTCTGAGGCTCTTGCAGACGAGTTGAACAATAATATGAATTATCGTGCAGGACTTCCACGATTTTTACGAATTCATAATTTTGAGTATTATTATGCAAAAACAACACCTTATGGTGTTGATGTGTTTAGGGTTCCTTCAATAAAAGATTTTGGCGATAGTATTCGAATTGAATCAATTGAAGCATCTGTTCCTAATACTCAAGCAAACATCTTAACGACTATTGTCAATATTAACACCGGAAGACGTCTTGTGTTGAGGAATGAATGTCGTTTCAGTCATGGACAATTTAACGGCACCCCTGAAGCAAAAATGTATTACGAGCATGGTGGTTCCTTACTTACTATCTATGACCCAATTTAAGACTTAACAGGGGATTACGATTGTGTTCGCTGTCTCCCGTTTCTAATATAGGAGGAAAAAATGCAAAATATACAGAAATTTATGTGCATCTACATGTACAAACTCGAAGAAGACTTAATGAATCATAAAGATGAGCTGATTAAGGTCTCTTTTCAATCAGATGAAGCTAATACAGATAGACCACTTAAGGAATATTTAAAGCAACACATTGAAAAATCATTTTCTTCAATTCCAGAAGATACAGATATCACCTCCCTTTGTTTTGAGGGAGATACATTCACAGATTTGCAAGCCATAAAACAAATACGAGTAAATCGTGTTCTTCTTCCAGAAGATATATCAGACGAATTAAAAGAAACTATCAAGGCATCTAAATCAAGTGTATATACTAATCCAGATTTATACCTTGAACTTAAATTAGATAATGAACTTTCTTATGAATCTATAGAGCTGAAGTCAACAAAAAACGACTCTATTCCTGGCTCAAGCATCCAGCAGATTGTGCCTGAAGAATGGGTTATTTTCATCAAACATACTGGAAAAAATATAAGCATTACCACCGGACAGTATATTCATGCAATAAATTCTAAAATGCAATTTCCAGATCGTAGTCCTAGACCTCAGGTATCATTTAAAGCAATGTCTGGTTGGAATAAGGACAACCGTATTGTAAAATCCAATGCTCTATGTTATGAAAAGGATGATGATGACAACAACAAAAGAGCATTAATTTCTGACTGGCAAGATGTTCTCTCCAAACGATGGATTGACGTTCTATTCAACGCTACTTCTACTAAGGCCAACGAGCCTTGGTTCAATAATAATATGCGAAAATTCATCCTATCTTTCTTAGCAAAATATGAAAACCTAACCGATGCTGAGAAAAAAGAATTTAAAGAAAGAGTGGAATCACTTATTTTATCTGATACCGAGTAAATGCTAAAAGAGGAGGAGATCCTATTATCATAGACCTCCCCCTCTTGCTTATTTAAAATATTTATCCCAGTTTTCAGCAAGTCTCATTGCAATATTATATCCCAAAACGCACGGAACAGCATTTCCAATAATTTTATAAGCATCACTTGCACTTACAGCCTTGTTCTGCAGTGTTTTTGGAAGAATGAATTGATAATCATCTGGGAACGTTTGAAGTCGAGCACACTCACGTATTGTCAATCTTCTCTGCTCTAATCCAGCTTCCAATTCTTCAGTATGGGTTCCACCATTTTCTTCACTCAACCTTCTAAATTCAATATTACCATGATGTTCAGATCTAATTGTAGGAGATATTGAATCTAGTTTAATCTCAATATTACCCTGTCCTTTCTTCATGTACTTCGCCTTAGAATATTTTGTTTGAGCAATATCTGTAGTCACTTCCGGTTCTTCCAAGCCTTCTAAAGCCTCACGACAAGTTACAAACAGTGCAAGATTATCACCAGTTGTATTAAAATTGTGCGTAGCTAAAGGATATGGATCATATCCTGGATTGTTAATTAAATCTGCTAAAGCTTCAATCGCAGACTCCTTAAGTGCATTTCGTTTAAATCCATAAAAGATAACACGTTCTCTAGACTGTGGAACACCATAGTTTGCGGCATGAAGAACTCTTGCTGGAATAACTAAATATCCACCATCTGCTGCATTAGCAAAATCATGTTCAATGACTTCTTTCACATCTTCCAATGTTGTTAAGCCTTTTACATTTTCTGCTATAAATATAGCAGGCTGGACAAGAGTTACCACTTCTTTCATCCACATGTAAAGTTGTCCTCTATTTTCAACTGTTGGCTCATCCACATCTAGTTTCCCACCATTATGACTTTTATCGGAATTAAATCCTTTTCTTTTTCCCGCCACAGAAAAATCCTGACAAGGGAAACCGCCTGTTACAATATCAATGTTTTCTGGGAATACATTTTCACCAGCTTGTGCCTTTTTCACTAAATCTACAATACTTTCAATGTGATAGATATCATTTGCATTTTCATACATTGAAGAAAAATATGATACCCATGCAGACTTAGCATCCGGTCTTATATCATTTGCAAATACAGTCTCAAATCCTGTATCTTTGACTTTAACCCATTTCCCGTGGTCCTCTTTTATCCAATTCGGATGGATATCTGTATTGATTGACCTCTTTAGGCATTTAAAGTTTCCCTCAAAGCCAATATCCATTCCACCGCATCCACTAAATAGTGAAAGAACTCTTTTCTTGCTTTTCATAATTTATCCTCCTACTCACTAATGAATGCAAATCATATCACTAGTTATGTTTTCAAAAGTGTGACATACAGGTGCCCCTACCGGATGTAAGTTCTCCTGTAAATAATCTAGCAATGGCAATCCCTCCAAATAATAATACATTTGAGGTATTATAAAATTCGGAAATTTTTCTCTTACTTTCGTCAACGGAATCGCATTCGTGTTCTGAAATTCTTTTATTTCCATTGCCACTTTATGTTGTTTCAAATATTCATCAATTCTCGCCTGTGCAGCTTGATCCGATCTATATTTGTCTTTCCATTCTTCAATATTAATTTTATTATCCAAATATAAAATTCCAACCAAAGATTGAATTGGTCTACTAACATATATATACGCTTTAACAGGTTCGTTCGGAAAGACTTTTCTATGCTCGTATATTTTTTCTCCAGAAACTATTTTTTCAAAAACCTGTGGTTTTAGACTAAGTAATAATGTTCTCATATACATTCTTTCCTTTCAACATTAAGTTGCACTATTTCCACTTTTAACCCAAGCGTCCAGTTCGGATTTTTTAAATTTCCACAGTTTTCCGATTTTATGTGCAGGAATTCCATTACCTCTTTTTATCCAATTTCTTATGGTATCTTTGTTTACACCAAAATAATTAGCTGCTTCTTCAATTCCTATCCATCTATCTTCTGTTATTTCAGCCATAACTCTTACCTCTCTATTCTACTACGACTACCCAAGTATAACATTAAAGTAGGTTTTTTTCAAGTTTTATATGAATTAGTATGAATTGGTATGAATATATAAGATTTCATATGATTTCAATGTTTTCTAAATTATGTTGTATCTTTTATCTTTAATAAGAATATCATTTTTGGTGTCCCATAAATGTCACACCTAGATATTTTTTACTTTTTACAAACAATAGTCCTATTCACTCAGCCCTCTAAAAAGTAGTTTCTGCACTCCACCCTACCTATAATCAGATTACAGAACTACTGTCATTTCCAATAAAAAAGGGATTCCAGGAGGTTACCAATAATGGACCTTCGCACGGACTCCCTTGATTTCAACGTTTTTCAGCTGTTTATTTGTCTTTTCTTGACAGCATACACACAGTCTCCACATGAACAGTTATTGCGAAAATATCGCCTTATTTCCTTCAAAAATCCCCTTTCACACTTTTAATTCTTGAATGTAGTAGTCTAAAAGTAAACCCTTTTAACGATTACTTTTAGGGGGTTCACTACTATATATACTCGTTTAACGATTACCCGTACATTTCTGCCTTTAAAACGGCTCAAAAGTAGTCAGCCGGTAGTTTCATGGCACTATCATCACTTTTATTGCCCCACTTTGCCCCGTTTATCCCCGAATTGCAAGTAGTCCATTTACCCTTCCGTGGCAGATGAATAATACATTTATCATACTTTTTATTCCTTCCTCATCATACATTTTTTTGATATTTTATTCTACCACAACTGCCGCTCTTTTTGCAATTTCTCCTGAATTTTCCTCTATTTCACTTCCAATATTTTACATAAATAATACAATTACATAATTATTATTTTGTAAGATATAGAAAACCGATTCATTCCCTATTGTAATTCTTCTTTATATTCATTAAAATATGATTATATTGTGTTATTTTGCATGGTGTGCTTTTGATATTTCATGTATCACAACCGACACCAAGCCTCTCACAAAACATTTGGCTTGCCAAATGGATCAACTATAATGCTTTATTTTTAAAAGGGAGACTATGTAACATGAAAAAACGGATTTTTGCTTTGCTGACTATGGTATGCCTTGCTGTATCTTTGGCTGCCTGCGGCGGAAGTGCAACACAGGAAGAAACAACTTCTGACACAACTGCAGAAACAACAACTTCCTCCGACGCATCTGACAGCGATCTGCTTTCTCTGGTAGAATTTTTCGCCGCTGATGGTGAAGAAGTTCAGAGCATGCTGGATGCTATGCTGGATGCTATGCAGGCACAGTATGAAGATCAGGGTATCAGTGTAAAACTGTATGCTGAAGGCGATGAAATGCATTACAATTTCACAATCGACAGCGTTGTAACAACAGAAGAAACTCGCCCCGAACTGACAGAAGCACTGAAAGCAGGCACAGAAGCATCTGCTACATCTTACTATGAACTTGCAAAAACTGTAAAAGAAAGCGTTTCCAACGACGTTGTAATCGTAGTGCTGACATTCTTCGATGGCGAAGGCAACGAACTGTATACCCAGTCCTTCTCCTCCGCTGAAGAAGCTGCTGCTGAATAAGATTTCTTTTTTGACGCCGCATATTGCGGCGTCTTTTTTATTGCTTCTCAGCAGAACAAAAAACAGTCTTTCAAAAGAAAGGCTGTTTTTTTCTCTATTCTGTTTTTACTTTTCCAGCAGCAGTTCGCCCTGCAAATACAACACAGCTTTTCCGGCAATCTTCACACGTTCTCCAGCATCCACACAGAAAAGTTTTCCGCCGCGTTCTGACCACTGCTCTGCCAGCAATTCTTTTTTCTCCAGCCGTTCTGCCCAGAACGGGATCAAACTGCTGTGGGCAGATCCTGTAACAGGGTCTTCCTTTACCCCCATTTTCGGGAAAAAGCATCTGGATATAAAATCACACCCACTGCCTTTTGCCGTAACGACGCAGCCCGTTCCTTGCTCCATATACAGCATTTTTTCAAAATCTGGCGCACAGTTTTTCACCGCATTTTCGTTTTCCAGTTCCAGTACAAGATCTCTGGAAAGATAAGCCCCCGTAATGGGCATACCAATGACTTCTTCCATTTCCTGTGTGACAGGTATCTGTTTGGGCATCCGGCTGGGAAAATCCATTTCAAAATACGCGCCCTTCCGTACAACAGTCAATTCTCCACTCAATGTGGAAAAAGTCATGGTTTCCACTTCCGGGTCTACAAAATTTGCCACCACATAGGCTGTCCCCAGTGTAGCATGCCCACAAATGTCAATTTCCGCCTTTGGTGTAAACCATTTCAAGTCATATTTTCCCATTTCATGACGATATACAAAAGCTGTTTCGGACAGATTATTTTCCGCTGCAATGCGCTGCATCAATTCCGTATCCATTGCTTTTTCCAGCACACAGACCCCTGCCGGATTTCCCCCAAACACATACTCCGCAAATGCATCTACTACAAAATACTTCATCAAAAGACCTCCTTCTCTTGTTTTCCCACAAAACATTTCCTATAATCTGATTATAATGACTAAAAATTTACCATGCAATCGAATCATTGTATGCAATACAATTTTGAAAGGATGTGTTTTCATGCCTGTCAATTCATTTGATGATTATCCTATGTCATGGAAACCGAAAAAGGAATTGCTGACAGCCCCTAAGTACCGTGCATTGGCAGACTTACTCGCTGATGATATCCTCACAGGTAAACTGTCACCTCACACAAAGCTGCCTCCCAAGCGGGAACTGGCAGACTATCTAGATCTGAATCTCAGCACTGTCACCCGGGCATTTCAACACTGTACCCAAAAAGGACTCATCTACGGCATCACTGGGCGAGGTACCTTCGTATCCCCTAATGCTGCCATTGACATTGCCATTGCCGATGAAAAAGAAGAAGCATCTTATATCGAAATGGGCATCATCAAGCCCTTGGACGCTTTTAATACAGAAACCTTCACTGTCATGGAGCAGGTACTCCGAAGAAGTGGTATTTCTCTTTTGGATTACAGTTACCCCATGGGAACTCCTTATCAAAGAGCCGCTGCTCAAAAATGGCTGGCGCATTTTTCCATAGATGTTTCCCAGTCAAACATCGCCATCACTGCCGGTGCTCAAAACGCCCTTGCCATACTGCTTCTGACATTATTCCGCCCCGGAGATAAAATTGCCACAGATCATTATACATACGCCAATTTTATTGAACTGGCAAACCTGATGCAGATCCGACTGGTGCCTATTTCTGGCGACAAAGAAGGGATACTGCCGGATGTTCTGGAAAATCACTGTCGTTTACAGCAGCTCAACGGCATTTATCTGGTTCCCAATTACCACAATCCCACAGGGCACATCATGAGCCAGTCCAGAAAAGAAGCCCTGGCTGCCATCATTCGCAAATATCAACTTTTGGCAATCGAAGATGACATTTATGGATTTTTGCTGGAAAAACCAACACTGCCTCTGGCACATTTCGCACCGGATCACACCTGTTATATTTGCAGCTTGTCAAAATCCATCTGTTCCGGTCTGCGCATTGCCTATCTGACCTTTCCCACACGGTTTGCCGCAGATATCCGGCGAGGAATTTATAACGTCAATGTGAAAACAGCTTCATTGAACAGTGAAACAGCCGGAGAACTGATTTACAGCGGCACTGCCCAAAAGATCATACAGCAAAAGCGGATAGAAGCCGCTGCCCGCAGTGAAATCTGCAAAAGCTATTTCCCGGAAATTGCAGCCCAAACACTCGGATTCTCCCTGTGGCTGCCTTTGCCAGAAATGTTCTATGAAATAGACTTTGAACATCTGGCGCAAAAACATGGCATTTCCGTCTGTCATTCTCACCGTTTTCTTGTAGGAGATGCAGATGCACAGCAATATCTGCGGATTGCCCTATCCTCACCTAATTCAAAAGAAGAACTGGCACACGGGCTTTCCATATTGCGTGACTTATTTACTTCCGATATTCATGAAAAATCTTTCTGTATATAACAAAAACCCCTATTCCATAGAATAGGGGTTTTATTCTTATCTGACCATTGCCGGATTCACATGAACCATACAATGTTTTACTTCCGGGAAATTCTCCTCAATGGCATCGTGAACGCCTTCCGCAATGGCATGGGCTGCTGTCAGAGTCAGATTGCCATCAGCGGCGATTTCCACATCCACATAAGCTCTTGCGCCAAACTGTCTGGTCTGGATGCGGTCAATGCCCATAACGCCATTCTGGGCTTCCACAACGGATTTCATTTTTTCCAGTGTTTCAGAATCACATGCAGTATCCATCATTTTATCAATGGCATCTTTGAAAATATCATAAGACGCTTTGATGATGAACAGGGAAATGACTACGCTGGCAATAGGGTCACAGATGGGGAATCCCAGCATTGCGCCGCCGATACCGATCAAACTGCCTACGGAAGACAGGGCATCAGAACGATGGTGCCAAGCATCTGCCATCAATGCGCCGGAATTTACCTGTTTTGCTGCAATTCTGGTGTAATGATACATGCCTTCTTTTACTACGATGGAAAGGATTGCGGCTGCCAATGCCAATTTACCAGGAACCTCCAGGGCACTTGCTTCCGCACCGAAGATTTTTTCCACACCGCCTGCCCCAATAGCAAAGCCTGTGATACACAATACCATTGCCAGCAGGATCGCTGCCACGCATTCCATTCGTTCATGGCCATACTGGTGGTTTTCATCGGAAGCCTTTGCGGACATCTTATAGCCAATCATTACGATGATGGTGCTGAATACATCTGATGCGGAATGGACACCGTCGGAGATCATGGCACCAGAATGGGCAATGAACCCCGCTGCCACTTTAAACACCGATAAGATGATGTTGACGATCATGCTGTTGGTGGAAACCCGCATAACGATTTTCTCATTTTGTTTTGCCAAATCATTTGTCATAAAAAATCCCTCCTAATTTTTACCTCTCCGCCCCTTCTGATTTTACACAAAAAAAGACACCCGTAGAACATAAAACTGTCCCACGAATGTCTGTCATTCGCTGCAAAAAATGCCCGACCACACGGAAAAATCCGCTGTCTGCTCAGTTTGTACTGTATGTGCGAAGGTCACTTCGTATGTGCAGTGCAAAGAGTTTTTATGATTTTATCTCAAAAAATCGCAGTTTGTCAAGCATAACATTTTTTAGATGATGCCACTGCCAAAAATCAAAAAGATGCTGTTTATGTGAACATCTCTTTGGAAAGTTTCTTATTTATCCTTTTCGAAAAAATCCCGGACTTTTTCACCGAAAGACTTCTTTTCCTCTTCAGGCGCAGAAGCTTCGGTGTTGGCCGCCCCCGCCGGGGCATCACCGTAAAACTGCCGCAGCAGATCTTTCTGGCGTTCCGTCATGCTGGTAGGGATTTTTACCTTCAGTGTGACGATCTGGTTCCCTCTGATCTTCGGGTTACGCAGGTTCGGTACACCTACGCTGCGGAGGGTAACCACTGTATCAGGCTGTGTACCGGGTTTGATGGTATATTTCTGTTCCCCATCAATGGTCTTGATGGTAATTTCTCCGCCCAGTGCTGCCTGTACGAATGTGATGGGCACATCACAGTAAATATCGTTGCCTTTACGAACAAAGACACGGTTGGGCTGTACGTAAACGCTTACCAGCAGATCGCCGTAGCCGCCGCCGTTTTCGCCCAGTTCCCCTTTGCCGCCCAGACGAATGGTCTGACCGTTGTCGATGCCCTGAGGAATCTTGACTTCGTATTTCTTTGTCTTTTTAACTCTGCCGGTACCACGGCATGTGGTACAAGGTTCTTTGATGATCTTACCAGTACCATGACATGCGGAACAGGTACGAACGGATGTAACAGCGCCAAACATGGACTGCTGTACAAAACGTTCCTGACCGGTACCGTTACATTTGGAACAGCTTTCTGCATGAGTGCCGGGTTTTGCGCCGGTACCATGACAGGTTTCGCATTCGTCCAGAACAGGTACGGAAATTTCTTTGGTACAGCCAAAAATGGCTTCTTCAAAAGTCAGCTGAATGCTGACATTGATGTCTCTGCCACGTCTGGGGCCATTTCTTCTGGCAGAACCACCGCCGCCAAAGCCGAACATGCTGCCAAAAATATCCCCCAAGTCGCCCATATCAAAGCCTTCAAAGCCGCCGCCGTAGAAACCGCCGCCGCCCATGCCGCCCTGTTCAAAGGCTGCGTGACCAAACTGGTCATACTGCGCACGTTTTTCGGGGTTGCTCAGCACTTCATAGGCTTCGTTGACTTCTTTGAATTTTTCTTCTGCTTCTTTATCGCCAGGGTTCTGGTCAGGATGGTATTTTACAGCCATCTTACGGTAAGCCTTTTTCAGCTCCGCTTCAGACGCACCCTTCTGTACCCCCAGGACCTCGTAATAATCTCTTTTATTAGCCAACTTTCTCACCACCTTGTTTTACTGAAAAAACTGTAAACGTCAAAAGCAGGGGCGGGACGAAACCCACCCTTGCCTTCACTTTATCGCAATCTTATTTATTTTACAGTTCTTTGCCTTCGCCGTCAACCACATTAGGATCGCCGCCGTTTGCTGCGTCGCCGCCCTGCGCTGCCTGTGCCTGCTGGTACAGTTTTTCGGAGATTTTGTAGAATTCCTGTGTCAGAGCTTCTGTTGCGGATTTTACGTTTGCTACGTCTGTTTCTGTCATTGTTTCAGGCTGCATATCTTTTACAGTATCTTTCAGGCTGTTCAGAGCGCCTTCTACTGCTGCTTTTTCGTCGTCGCCCAGTTTGCCTTCCAGTTCACCCAGCGCTTTTTCTGTCTGGAAGATCAGGGAGTCAGCTTCGTTTTTCGCGTCGATGGCTTCTTTTCTCTTCTTATCCTGTTCAGCGAACTGTTCAGCTTCTTTTACAGCTCTGTCGATTTCTTCTTCAGACAGGTTGGAGCCTGCTGTGATTGTGATGTGCTGTTCTTTGCCTGTACCCAGGTCTTTTGCGGATACGTTTACGATACCGTTTGCGTCGATATCGAAAGTAACTTCAATCTGAGGCACACCTCTTCTTGCGGGAGCGATACCATCCAGTTTGAACTGACCCAGAGTTTTGTTGTCTCTTGCCAGAGGTCTTTCACCCTGTACAACATGGATATCAACAGCTGTCTGGTTATCTTCTGCAGTAGAGAAGATCTGTTTTTTGTTTGTAGGGATGGTTGTGTTTCTGTCGATCAGTTTTGTTGCAACACCGCCCAGAGTTTCAATACCCAGGGACAGAGGTGTTACGTCCAGCAGCAGAACGCTGCCTGCACCTTCATCACCAGCCAGTTTACCGCCCTGAATAGCAGCACCTACTGCTACACATTCGTCAGGGTTGATGCCTTTGAAAGGTTCTTTGCCTGTATATTTCTTAACTGCATCCTGTACAGCGGGGATTCTTGTGGAACCACCAACCAGCAGGACTTTGTCGATTTCGCTTGCGGACAGACCAGCGTCGGACAGAGCCTGACGAACAGGGCCCATTGTGCCGTCTACCAGATCAGCTGTCAGTTCATCGAATTTTGCTCTGGACAGTGTTACATCCAGATGTTTAGGACCATCCTGGTTCATTGTGATGAAAGGCAGGTTGATGTTTGTTGTTGTAACGGTAGACAGCTCTTTTTTCGCTTTTTCAGCTGCTTCTTTCAGACGCTGCATAGCCATTTTGTCTTTGGACAGATCCATGCCTTCTGCTTTCTTGAATTCAGCTACCAAGTAGTCGATAACTCTCTGGTCGAAGTCGTCGCCGCCCAGGTGTGTGTTACCGTTTGTGGACAGTACTTCGATTACGCCGCCGCCGATTTCGATGATGGAAACGTCGAATGTACCGCCGCCCAGGTCGTAAACCATGATTTTCTGTTCGCTTTCGTTATCCAGACCATAAGCCAGTGCTGCGGATGTGGGTTCGTTGATGATACGTTTTACTTCCAGACCAGCGATACGACCAGCGTCTTTTGTTGCCTGACGCTGTGCGTCGTTGAAATATGCGGGAACTGTGATAACTGCTTCGGAAACAGTTTCGCCCAGATAGCTTTCTGCGTCAGCTTTCAGTTTCTGCAGTACCATTGCGGAAATTTCCTGGGGAGAGTAAGCTTTGCCTTCGATGTTTACTTTATAGTTTTCACCCATGTGACGTTTGATGGAGCTGATGGTGTTGTCAGGGTTTGTGATTGCCTGACGTTTTGCTGTTTCACCGATCAGTCTTTCGCCGTTTTTCGCAAAACCAACTACGGAAGGAGTTGTTCTTGCGCCGTCGCTGTTTACGATAACAACAGGCTGGCCGCCTTCCATTACTGCTACACAAGAGTTTGTTGTACCTAAGTCAATACCAATAATTTTACCCATAATCTATTTCCTCCTAAATTGTCAAATCAAAATTTCAGTTTTAGTTTGCCACCTTCACCATGCTGTGACGGATGACTTTATCTTTATATTTATAACCTTTCAGCATTTCCAGAATGATTTCGTTTTCGCCGTAAGCATCATCATCTTCATGTGCCACAGCCGCATGGAAATTGGGGTCGAATTTTTCGCCCAGGGCTTTGATTTCCTCAACGCCCATGCCATGCAAAATTTCCTGGAACTGCTTCAAAGTCATTTGCACGCCTTTGAAAAAGGCATCTTCGGCGTCTTTTCCTTCCTGTACCGCAACGGCACGTTCCAGATTATCCACCACTGCCAGCAGTTTTTCCACGGTATCTCTCACACCGTCGTCATACATGCTTGCTTTTTCTTTGGAAGTCCGTTTTCTAAAGTTATCGAACTCCGCCAGACATCTTTGATATTTATCCAGATAATCCGCAGCTTTCTGTTCCAGTTCAGCCATTTTCGCTTCGGTTTCATCAACCACTTCCGCTTCCACAGCTTCTGTCACTTCTGCTTCCGCCTGCATTTCAGCGGCTTCTTCCTGCAGATTTTCTTCTCTTAAATCCTTATCTTCCACATCTGCTCCTCTTTTCTCTAGGTATTTTTATTGCCTTTCGACAGATTTTTCAATACTTTTTCCATATTGGTAACCATACCGTTGAGGACGGATACCACCTGAGAATAATCCATTCGGGTGGGCCCTACGATACCGATGGTACCGCGGGTTTCGTCACTCATTTTGTAGGTTGCCGTAATGATGCTGCAATCCTTCATGCACTGGACGCTGTTTTCGCTGCCGATGAGGATCTGCATGTCATTGGTATCGGTACTGCCCTGCAAGAGGGTTACCAGCACATCCTTTTCCTCCAGTGCCTGGAACAGGGACTTGGCTTTCTGGATATCAGAAAACTCAGGAAAAGCCAGAATGTTTTTGGTGCCGCTCATGTGAACCTGTACCTTTTCCGCAGAACGCATGGTACTTTCGATCGCCGATAAGATATGCGGCAGGATCTGTCTGTATTCATGGAGTTCTGCCTGCAAGCGATTGATGACACTTGCATCTATATCATGGAGGGAATATCCCTGCAACACCTGATTCAGCCGCATGCCCATGGTGAAGATCTTATCTTCCTCAGGAACTGTGCCCATCTGAATCACATGATTTTTGATGAAATTATCTTCCGTTACAATGACCAGAAGCACCGAAACGCTGTCCAGCGGCAGCAGACGAATCTGTTTGATGCGTGTGCGCTGACTGACTGGCTCTGAAATGATGGTGGTGTAATTGGTCAGTGCGGAAAGAGCCTTTGCCGTTTCCTCCAGCAGGTAATCAATCTGTCCCACGTTTCTTGTGATGACATTTTGCAGATACCGCTGTTCCTCTGGCCCCAGTTCTTTTTTCTGCATCAGGTGGTCTACATATAAACGGTAGCCCATGTCTGATGGAATTCTGCCGGAAGAAGCATGGGGCTGTAAGATGAAGCCCATTTCCTCCAAGTCACTCATTTCATTACGAATGGTGGCTGAACTGATGCCCAAATTATATTTTTTGGCGATGGTTCTGGAACCGACAGGCTCCGCCGTTTCGATATAGTCATTGATAATCGCCTGTAAGATTTGAATTTTTCTCTCATTCAACGACATAGCCTTTCGCCTCCTCATTCATGAAGTAAATTTCCGTTTTTTGTTGAAGCAAATTTCTGTTTCTGCCCATTTTCCATTTGGACGCACTTCGTATGGAAATTTGTCTTTTGTTAGCACTCACTCGTTATGAGTGCTAACTTATGTAATAAAGATAGCACTTGCCACCGGCAATGTCAAGTGCTAATCAGAAAAAATTTATGAACTTTTTTTGAATTTTATATTTTGGATTTTCTTTTGGTTTTCTGGGGTTTTTCAGGCATCTTCCTTGAGAAATTCCATGAAAACCTGATTGCTCAGATCCAGTCCTCGCTCTGTCAGACGAAGCCATCCGGCCTTTTCTTCCAGCAGACCTTCTTCCTTACATTTTTCGATTTCCATACCATAAACATCTTCCATGTCTACGCCAAAGCGCTGGGCAAATCTTTTTTTCTCGATGCCTTCTGTCAGACGCAGTCCCATGAACATAAATTCACCATACTGGTCTGCCAGAGAAAGTTCTTCCACATCCTCCATGGAAACATTGCCGTTTTCTGCCTGCTCCATATATGTATGCAGGTCATAGGGATTGTGGAACCGTTTTCCTTCCCAATAAGAATGCGCGCCCAGACCAAAGCCCAAATATCCCTCATCCCGCCAGTAAATGCGGTTATGGCGGCTTTCTTTACCATCTTTGGCAAAATTGGAGATTTCATACTGGTGATAATCTTCCTCCGCCAGAATCTGCACCGCTGTGTGATACATGGCCCTGTCCAGTTCCTCATCCGTTTCCTGATAAACTTCCTTTTCGTACAAATCATAAAAAGGTGTTCCTTCTTCTATAATGAGGCTGTAAGCGGAAATATGCTCCGGCTGTAATGCGGTAATTTCCGAAAGGGTTTCTTCCCACTGACCCAAGGTCTGTTCCGGCAGGGCAAACATCAAATCTACATTAATATTGTCAAAACCGGCTTCTCTGGCGCTGGCAAAGTTTTTCAGGAACTGCTGACGGGTATGAATTCTGCCCAATCTCTCCAGCAATTCATCCTGCCATGCCTGCACACCCATACTCAAGCGATTGAATCCCATTTGCCGCAAAGCAACACACTTCTCCAGACTCAATGTACCAGGATTGGCTTCGGTGGTGATTTCCGCGTCACCTTCCACATTGAAACATTGAAAAACGGTATCCAAAATCCGCTTCATCTGCTGTGCAGAAAGCACCGTAGGCGTACCGCCGCCAAAAAACACGGTCTTGATCTTCCAATCCTTTGCCAGATGGCTTTTGGCTTCGATTTCCCGGCACAAAGCCGCTGTATACCGCTCATATTCCTTTTCCTGTCCGCCAAAAGACGGAAAATCACAGTACAGACACTTCTGCACACAAAAAGGAATATGAATGTAGATTCCTGTTTCCCTCATAAAATCCCCTCCTTCTCTTTCCAAACAGTGTACCATATCCGGCAATATCCGCGCAAGATTCCCCCCTTTCCTCCATTGCGCCCTACCAGAAAATGTGATACATTTTATCCTTAGGAAGCAAAGCATTTTCCTGATTTCAACAAAAGAAAGGACATCATATATGGATATTTTGAAAATCATGGGACTGCCGGAAGGCTACTGCACACGCCACACCGACATGCCCAACCACTTACAGACAAAAGCAAAAACCCTTTGCTGGGAATACAACCAGACCGCTCCTATGGAAACAGAAAAGAGAGCTGAAATCTTACAGCAGCTTTTCGGCACCTGCCATCCCCTGACATTTATCGAGCCGTCTTTCCGCTGTGATTATGGGTTCCATATCCATACCCACGGACTAACCTTCATCAATTACAACTGCGTCATTCTGGATACTTCCCCCGTGCATATCGGAGCCAACGCTTTCATCGGCCCCGGTGTTTGCCTTGCCTGTGCGGGACATGCCATGGATGCAGCTCAGAGAGGGGAAGGTATCGGCACTTCTGCCCCTATCACATTGGAAGATGATGTATGGATCGGTGCCAACGCTACCATCTGCGGCGGTGTCACCATTGGTGCGGGCAGCGTCATCGGTGCAGGCAGTGTGGTAACCCACGACATTCCCAGCGGCGTTCTTGCTGCGGGCAATCCCTGTCGTGTTTTACGTCCCATTACAGAAAAAGATCGTATCACACCTCTGGAAATCACACCTGCTAAAAAATAAAATTCTTTTCATTTCTCCCGCCAGCGTTGAAAATACGCCTTTCCCATGATAAAATAAAACCTCGGGGTAATTGAAAAGAAAGAAGGCATTGACCCATGAAAACATTTTCCACACAATCGAAAAAACTGCGGAAATTTTTCCATTCCGCCCCACTGCCCAGAGCCATATTATGGATACTCACCCTTGTGTTTCCTATTTATATGACCCTTGTGGCAAACTACATTTCTTTTGGCTCCCGTTCCATGCTGTCTACGCTCATCACAGCACAGACAGGCGCCTTTGTTCTGGGATTGCTTCTGGTTTACGGCGTATACTTCACATTTGTATTTCTATTCCGCCGTTTTTCCACAGCCGCAGGCATCACAGGATTTTTGTTCACCCTGCTGCCCCTCATTGACCACTTCAAATCCATTATTTTGCAGGATCATTTTTATCCCTGGGATTTGACACTGGCACAGAACGCAGGCAGCTTCACTGAGTTTTTAGGCTCCATTTCATTCCCATGGCAGTATATCCTGCTCTTTTTGGTAACCATCCTTTATTGGCTATTCCTTCATGTAACCCGTCCTATGCCGCCTATCCGCAGCAAAGTGCATTTTGTAGGGGTTCCGGTACTGGCAGCCCTTCTGGTGGTATTTGTTACCAATACAACCGTGCGGGGATGCTATGAACCCCTTTTCGGCATCGTTATCAACGAAGAAACCGATCAGGATTATATTTATGACAATTATGGCTTTTTGACAGGCTTTGCCCTGAACTTCGGCACCGTAGATACACTGATGCCGCAGGATTACAGCGAAGAAGTCATGGCAGAGATGTTTGCGCCTTTTGTTCCCACTGGGGAAGAAAATACTTCTGATTTCGAAAATCCTGACGTCATCGTGGTACTGTCCGAAGCCTTTTGGGATCCTACCAAACTGGAAGGCGTTACCTTCTCTGATGATCCATTGAAAAACTACCGCGCCATTGCGGCAGAACATCCCAGCGGTGAAATGGTTTCCTGTACCTTTGGCGGCGGCACCATCCGTCCAGAATTTGAAATCCAGTCCGGCATGTCTACCAGCACACTGCCTTCCGGCAATATACCTTATCAGCAGTATTTAAAGGAAAAAACATTTGCTTACGCGCAGCTGTTCAAAAGTCTGGGATATGACACTTTGGGCGTCCATACCTACCAGAAAACATTCTACGAACGTGACCGGGCTTATCCTCTCATGGGCTATGATGATTTTCTGGGTGAAAACGACATGCATGCGGAACTCCACTGGAACAGCGGCCCTTACATTACTGACCAGACTGTTGCAGAAGAAATCATTTATCAGCTGGAACAGCCTCACGAAACCGGCCTGTATCTGACTGCCATCACCATGGAAAATCACAGTCTGTATACAAACAAATTCGATTCTTCCGACTGGGACATCAAAGTCAGCGGGGATAATCTGTCTGAACAGGAAGTCATTTCTCTCCAGAACTACGCCAAAGGTGCCAGCGATTCCGACGCGGCACTGGGTATGCTCTATGATTACATCATGCAGAGAGAAAAACCCACGGTACTGCTCTGGTACGGTGACCACCTGCCTACACTGGGGGATAATTTCACCCCTTACACATCCACAGGCACCATCCATGCGGATAAAGCCGCGGAATGGACAGACGAGGAAAAATACACCATGTTCTGCACCCCTTATGTTATGTTTGCCAACTACGACACCGGCAATGAATATCGTGCGGAAGACCAGAAGGTTTCTCCTTATCTGCTGCCGGCACTGCTCTGCGACTACATCAACGCACCTGCATGCCTGCAAACCAATTTCCTGCTTCATGTATACGAAACCTGCCCCGTTATGAGTCCTTATTACAATCTTTACACACCTGGAACCACAGCGGAGGAACGGGAAGAAATCCAGAAACTCCATCGCTATCTGACCTATGATGAACTCATCGGAGAAAAATATCTGGATAAAATGCAAGGATTTGAATTTTAATCACAAATTATACAAAAGCACCTGACGGAAAAATCGTCAGGTGCTTTTGCGTTTCGTGTTATTTATTTAGGATTGAAGGAAATTGTATCTTAAATCACTTCTTTGATAGAGCGCCAGCGGGAAGCCACTTTTTCCCTTTTTTCTTTATCCAGTACTTCCACAGTACATTCTTCCAGCTGTTCCTCCGCCTGGTCTTTTTCCTCTGTACGGATTGCCCAGTGGATCAGGAAGGACAAACCTGCTCTCAGAACAATGATGCAGCCAACCAACGCGATTTCAGAAAACTCACGCACGATAACCGTACGCAGGATTTCGCCGCCCAGCTTGAATTCCAACGCCATTGCCATGGCACGACATAACTTTACACGAGTATGGGGATCTCCCTTGATATAGTTAACTGTGGCACGCAAAGCGCCTGCCAGCAAAACCAATACGCCAATCAGTTCCAGCAAAATGATGGAATATTCGATTAGTTCTCTCATAAAGTGGTGTAAAATTTCTGTCATATAAGCATTTCCTCCTCTTATCGTTCCATTATCTTTTCTTATATAAAATCTTAACAGAATCTTTATGACCTGTAAATAAAAATATTCACTTTTTTAAAATTTCTTGCATATTATCAAAAACCCTACCATTTCAAAGGGATATTGCCGTACAAATTGTATGTTACATGCTAAAAATCCTCCAATTCTCACCCATTTGTCTGACATTTACCACATTTTGTTGCCATTCCGTCTTTTTCCCATACATTTTGCAGTTTTCGCCGTTTTTTCGTTTTTCGAAAAAGGTTCTTTCAAATTCCTTAAGTTAGCTGTAAGTTTCTATTCACAAATTAGACACATTTTCCCGATATACTATAAGAGAAGTCAAAAGGACGCCCCCTTTTACTTCCCGCCTGAGGTGATTTCCCCGAGTTGCCTCAGGCACCCCTTCCCAAAAGCTAATTTCCAAATTATTTGTAAACATAGAACATACCCCTCCCCTTACTCGATGAAAAAACATCGAACGTGAAAAGGCTCTCGAACAGAGAGCCTTTTTTCTTGCAAAAAAAGAAATTGCTTGTTACACTGAAGATAATCAATCCGAAAGCGGTGAAAACAATATGACACGAGAATATGAAACCTTATTTGCAGAAAATTTTTCTTTCTGGGAACATCTGACAGAAGATCAAAAAGATATGCTCTGCCGCAGTGCCACACTGGCCACCTACCCCAAGGGGGTCAATCTGCACAACGGCAGCGAAGAATGCGCCGGTCTGCTTTACATCAAATCTGGACAGCTGCGGGCTTACCTGCTCTCTGAAGATGGACGGGAAGTTACCCTTTACCGTCTGTATCCCGGGGATATCTGCATTCTTTCCGCTTCCTGCGTGCTCGATGCCATTACCTTTGACGTTTCCGTGGATACGGTGGAAAAGTCAGAGATCCTCACCGTCAGCGCCTCCGCTTTTCATAAACTGGTAACGGAAAACGTCTATGTGGAAGCATGCGGCTACCATATGGCGGCAGACCGTTTTTCCGACGTTATGTGGGCCATGCAGCAAATCCTTTTCATGGCCATGGACAAACGGCTGGCAATCTTCCTTACGGATGAAATGTCGAAAACAAAGTCTGATGAAATCCATATGACACAGGAACAGATTGCCAAATACATGGGCACTGCCAGAGAGGTGGTCACCCGTATGATTAAGTATTTTGCCGAGGAAGGCATTGTGGAAACCTTCCGGGGCGGTATTCGCATTCTGGACAAAAAGAAACTGCGGTCTTATCTGTAAACGAAAAACAGAGCGGTATTTCCTTTCGGAAAACCGCTCTGTTTTTATGTTATAGGAGAATCATTTTGTTGAGGAATACCACAGGCGCCATTGCATCTGTGCTTCGCCTTACAGATGGTCTGGGTCATGGTTCCCATAGGACAGTATACACACCAGGAGCGTGGTTTATACAAAATCATGGTAATCAATCCCAAAACGGTGGATGTGAGCATCACGCTGTAAAAACCAAAGGCAAACTGTGCTACCCACTCTGCAACAGCAGTGCCGTGGTATGCCCAATTCCAAGGCAGTTTAATTGTCCAAAGGAGTGTCACCACTTCTTTCAAGTTTCTTGTACCTTCGAACACCAGATAGGTGCTGAAAAGCATGTTAAAGAACATGATGAAAAAGAAGATCAAAAATCCATAACGGAACCACTTGCTCCGCAGGAATTTGGGAATATCATTTTTCCGGGAAAGTCCCAGTTTGTTGCCCAGCAGGTCAAAGAGCTGGCCTCTGCCACAGAATTTATTGCAGTACATTTTATCTCCGCCAAAAATGGCAATCAGCAGCGGAATAAAGAAGCACAGCAGCCCCATCCATGCAAAAAGGATATTGAAAAAGCCCAAAATCAAATAGGCAGCGGAAACGATCCATAAATAATCATACCATTTTTTCTTCTTTGTCATGGTGTCACCTCCTGCATTTCAATGACCGACGCGGGACAAGCCACAGAACATCTGCCGCAGCCCACACATTTCGCGCTGACATCTGCGTAAAGTCCTTTATAAACAGAAATAGCGCCCACCGGACAGACCTTCACGCAGGTACCGCAGGCAACACATTCTTTGATTTGTACACTTGCTTTTCTTTTTGCCATGATATTTCCTCCTGTTGTTTTATCTGTAACCAGTATACACCATGCCTTTTTCTTCTTCCGTGATGGAGTCACATAAAAAAACGGATAAATCTAAAGCAATTTCCCCTTAAGAAAACATTGTTTTTCCTTTTCCTTCATTTCTTAAGGGGAATTGCGAAAGCTGTCTTCACAAGAAAACATATCAAATATCATCTTATAAAAACAAAAACGCTGAAATCTTCTGTATATAACATAAAAATTTCAGCGTTTTTTGTTTTCTTGTGAAGATGCTCCAAAGATTTATCCGTTTCTTATTTCTCTGCTTAAGCTTTTCGCCAGATAGAAGGCGAGAACAGCATAATCATAGGGAAAATTTCCAGTCGTCCAAAGAGCATGTCCAAACTCAGCACGATTTTAGAAAAGTCCGAGAACAAAGAGAAATTCTCCACAGGGCCTACCAATGACAACCCGGGCCCTACATTCCCCAGAGTGGTGATGACCGCCGTAATGGATGTGGTAAAATCGTAATTGTCTATGGAAACCAATATAAAGGAACCAAAGAGCAGCATAATATAGGTGATGAAATACCCTGTTGTGCCTTGGATGGTTTCGTCACTGACACGCTGTCCTTCCAGTTTGATGATATTGACAGAACGTGGATGAACAATATGACGGATTTCCCGCAGCGTCAGCTTCAGCAGAATGATGAAACGGGAAACCTTGATACCGCCGCCGGTGGAGCCGCCGCAGGCACCCAGCATGGTCAATACCACCAGAATGGTCTTAGACAGTTCCGGCCATTCTTCATAGTTTGCCGTAATAAAGCCTGTGGTACTGGTGATGGTCGCTACCTGGAACACCGCATGACGGAAAGCGCTTTCCAGCGTGGGATACAAATGAACGATATTGGCAGTGATCACCGCTGTGGAAATCCCCACAATGACCAAATAATACCGCAGTTCTTCGTTCTTAAACACTGCTCTGAAATCCCGCACCAGAAGCAAATAGAACATGTTGAAGTTAATACTGAACAGCAGCATGAAAACCGTAATGACGTATTCAAAATATGGACTGTTATAAGCGGCGATACTGCTGTTTTTAATGGAGAAACCGCCAGTACCCGCTGTGGAGAGGGCATGGTTGACGCTATCGAAAAGCGGCATTCCCCCTGCAAAAAGGAAAATCATTTCCAGTATGGTCATAACAATGTAAATGCCATACAAAATTTTTGCTGTGGATTTGATCTTTGGCACCAATTTGCTGACCACTGGCCCCGGAGCTTCCGCTTTCATCAGATGCATGGAACGGTCATCCCCCAAAGGCACGATGGCAAGGACGAATACCAGAATCCCCATACCGCCGATCCAGTGGGTGAAACTGCGCCAGAACAATATGCTCATAGGCAAGCCTTCGATTTCCGAAAGCACCGTTGCACCTGTTGTGGTAAAGCCGGATACGGTTTCAAAAAAGCAATTGACAGCGCCATCAATGGCACCGCTGAGGTAAAAAGGCATTGCCCCAAAAATAGACATAACGATCCAGGAAAGAGCAACGATGACAAAGCCTTCTCTGCCATAAATCCTTTTATTCTTTGGTGCAAAATGCTTCATGGCTGTCCCAATGACCAAAAGCAGTATAATGGTAATCAGAAAAGCCCGTAATTCGTTTATTTCCCCTTTGTATAACGCAAGAAGCGCCGAAATAGACATGAGCAAGCCTTCTGCCTGCATAATATTGCCTAAGATATAGGCCATCATTTTATAGTTCATAATAACTTCCTACCCTATCAATTTCTGCTGGATTTCCCGCAAATCGTTCAAGTGACGGCCTGCTGTCACGATGATAACATTATCACCGATCTCAATGGTGTCATTCCCGCCGGGGATGATGATTTTGCCATCACGGATGATGGTGGCTACCAGTATGTTTTCTTTTGTCTTAAGGTTCTTCAGCGGTACACCCACAACGCCGGATTTTTCCCTTACTTTAAATTCCACCGCTTCCACCTGTTCATTGATGAGATGGTGCAGGGTTTCCACATTGCTGCTGCCCACAGAGTTCTGCATAGCCCGGACATAGCGCACAATGTTGTTTGCCGCAATGGCTTTGGGTGAAATAAAGCTGTCGATATCCATTTTATCCAGAATTTCCGTAAAGGAAAGTTTATTGATCTTCACAATAACCTTGGCAACCTTCATTGCCTTGGCATACAGCCCAACGATGATATTTTCCTCGTCCATACCTGTCAATGTTACCAAAGCGTCTGTTTTTTCCAGACCTTCTTCCTGAAGGACTTCCTTATCCGTACCATCCGCATGGATGATAACCGCTTCCGGCAGCATTTCACAAAGGTATTCGCAACGTGCTTTATCCCGTTCGATGATTTTTACCCGGACTTTAATGGAAATCAGTTCCTTTGCCAGATAATAAGCCAAACGGCTGCCGCCGATGATCATAACACTGCGGGCACGATTACGGAACAGCCCCAATACACGGAAGAACCGTTCAATTTCAATATGTTCCGCTGTGATATGGATACGATCGCCGCTGTGGAGCACAAAATCCCCGGAAGGAATGATGACTTCATCTTCCCGCTGTACTACACAGATCAGGATCTTTACCTGGAATTCTTTGTACAGCGCCCACAGAGGCATGCCATCCAGTACACTGTTTTCCGGTACCTTCAGTCCTACCAGTTCCACACGTCCCCTTGCGAAAGGTTCAATCTGCAACGCGGACGGGAAACGCAGCAGACGGGAAATTTCCTGGGCTGCCGCTGATTCCGGGTTAACTGCCATACTCAGCCCCAGTTCTTCTTTCAAAAGGTTAATCTGCGCAAAGTATTCGGGATTGCGGACACGGGCAATGGTGTGTCTTGCCCCCAGTTTTTTCCCGATGAGACAGCACAGCATATTCACTTCATCGGCGGAAGTTGCCGCAATGAGCAAATCTGCTTCCGGCACCCCTGCTTCTTTTTGCAGTGCCGCACTGCATCCGTTGCCTTCCACACAAATGATATCCATTGTGTTGCCTGCGTTTTCCAATGCGGTGGCATTGCTGTCTATGATGATGATATCATGACCTTCGGTAGACAGCTGGGCCGCAACAGTACTGCCAACCTTACCGTCCCCTACAATTACAATATGCATAGTATCCTCCCTTGCTCTGCGCCCTGCGCAAAGTTTCCTGTGTTTTCATACATTTGCCACTATCTTAACATCTTCCCCCTGCAATTACAAGACAGATTACGCTAAAAAAGCACCGACCTTGTCTTTTGCGCCTTTATATCCAAAGAAAAAGACTGTATCCTAACCGCTTCATAAGAAAACAATATAGCTGGAATCCTTAAAGCATAAAGAATTCCAGCTATCAAATTTTTACAATGATTGTTTTCTTTAGAAAACGGTCAAATACAATCTTTTTGTTTTCCGATTATTTCTCGTGCTGAGGCAGCAATACATACCAAATGGAACCGGAAATGCAAACGGAAGAATATGCCCCTGCCAGAATACCAATCATCATAGGCAGCGCAAATTCTTTCAGCGCAGGCACACCCAATACATAAATAGCCCCAACGGTGAAGAATGTAGTCAGGGATGTATTGATGGAACGTGCCAGTGTCTGACTGATGCTCTTGTTGATTTTTTCCGCTGTCTGGTTTGCATGGAATGCGCTCTTGTTTTCACGGATACGGTCAAAAATAACGATGGTCGCGTTGATGGAGTACCCCAGAATGGTCAGCAGAACGACAATGAATGTGTTGTTGACCGGGATACGGAACACCGCATAAGCTGTCAGAACGATGAGTACGTCGTGAAGCAGTGCAATGATAGCACTGCCGCCGGCGCAGAAATCGTGGAACCGCAGGGAAATATACAGCAGCATTGCCACTGCCGCAATGAGTGTTGCTTTGATGGCTGCTGTCTGCATTTCGTGGCTTACAGTACCGCTGACGTCATTGACTTCCCCCATAACTGCGTTGGGATACGCTTCCAAAATGGCATTGGTCAGTGTTTCTCTTGTTGCACTGTCAATGGACTGAATTTTTACAGTTACTTCGTTTGTACCAATAACCTGCTGAATCTGTGGACTATCCTGTCCCGTTACATCTGTGATGATTTTCTGCAGATCTTCCTGTTTATATTCCTGACCCAGATCCAGGTCAAAAGAGGTACCGCCGGTAAACTCAACGTCATACTGGAAAGCGCCTCTGCCTGCCTGAGCATTGAAGATCATTGCCGCAAAACCAATGATGATGACAATCAAAGAAGCGGCGAAGAATTTTTTTCTGTTTTCTACAATTTTCATCTGCTCCGCCTCCTTACTTACTGCGCATGCCATAATACTTCGGGTTGCTGCATCCGCCCTGCATCAAGCCGTTTACGATCAGTCTTGTTACCACCAGGGCTGTGAACATGGAAATGATGATACCCATGATCAGTGTGGTCGCAAAGCCTTTGACCGTACCGGAGCCAAGGAAGAACAGCACCACTGCTGCAATGAGTGTTGTTACGTTGCCGTCCAGAATAGCAGGCAGCGCACGGGAGAACCCGTTTTTGATGGCAACACGAAGTGTTTTGCCCTGTATCAGTTCTTCTTTCAGACGTTCAAAGATAACGACATTGGCGTCTACCGCCATACCTACGGAAAGGATGATACCCGCAATACCTGGCAGTGTCAGCGTAATGTTAAAGGCATTGAGCAAGATCAATTCCAGACCTACATAAATAATCAGCGCAAGGTCTGCCGCAAAGCCCAGTACTTTATAAACCACCAGCATAAAGATCAATACCAGAGCCAAACCGATGGCACCTGCTTTCACGCCTGTTGCCAGTGCGTCCGCACCCAGTCTAGCACCTACATTCTTCATCTGGATGACATTCAGGTTAAAAGGCAGAGAGCCGGCACGAATGAGGGATGCCAGTTCTTCCGCAGATTCCCCGGTGAAATTACCTGTGATGGATGCTTCCCCTGTGGTAATGGCAGACTGCACCATAGGTGCGCTGATCACTTCGCCGTCCATCACAATATAAATGGGTTTGCCGATATTTGCCGCTGTCGCTTCCGCGAAAAGCTGTTTGCCTTCATCGTTGAATTTCAAAGCAACATAAGGCTGCGCATTGCCGCCCTTTTGGATAGCGCCTACCTGTTTGGTTGCGTCAGCTACCATATCACCTGTCAGCAATACTTTTCCTGTTTCATCCACAAAGGACAACTGAGCAGTTTGTCCAATCTCCCGAATGGCTTCTTCCGCGTTTTCCACACCGGGAATATCCACACGGATACGATTTGTGCCTTCCTGGGCAACTTCCGCTTCTGTCCAACCGTTCCAGTCCATACGCCCCTGGATCAAAGAAACAGCCGCCTGCATTTCTTCTGCTGTGACATCTTCCTTGTCTGCTTCATAAACGATGTACACACCACCGCTCAAGTCAAGGCCCTGCTTGATGTTTCCGGCGCTGAGAATTTTCCCTTCCCCGATCCCCTGGTAGGAAACAAAGCTCAAAGCCGCCGCGATGACAAGCATGATCAACAGCATGAATCTTCCTCTTGCTTTCATCTTTCTCCTCCTGATTTCTGTCCGTCAAAACTGGCGAAACTGTTTTTTTCCAAAAGAAAGACGGTTCTTCCTTTATTCGCCCCTGAAAAAAGAAAAACCGTTCTTCTTTTTTATTATTTTGATAGTATAGCACAAAATAAAAGAGATGCAAAGATGAAATGGCAGGAAATGATGTATTTTTCAAGAAATTTTGTGTATACCCAGCAAACCGCCGGCGGCTCCCCCTGCCAAAGCCACTGCCATCATCCGCCAAAAAGTGGTGTGCAGAGCAAAATCTCCGCTGCCAAAACTGGTAATCGCCCACAGCAAAAGTCCGTATACCAGCCCTGCCAAAAGCCCCCAAATGAGCCCGCGGCGTTTGATGCATTTCGCCCAGTCAAAGCCGGCAATGCCTGCGGATAATGCCGTACAGCACAAAGCAACAATGGGAATTGTGCTTTCTGCAAGAGCCGTGTAAGTCAGCACAATGCCATAGGCAATGAAAAAGATGCAGCTTACCGCCAACGCCACTGCCATTCCTTTCAAGAGACACAGGCCTTTATTCCCTCCTGTTTCTGCCTGACAGCAGTCCTGTTTTTCCTTTCTGCAAAACTTCAATGGTTTTCACTCCTTTTTCTATATCTGATTTATTTTATGGGACTTTCCCGCCGCTTATGATATACTGATACAAAAGGAAGTGATAACTATGTGTAAAACCATTGATTTACATACCCATTCTTACTGCTCTGACGGCACGTTTTCTCCAGAAGGTCTGGTGATTCTTGCCAAAAAGCAGGGTCTTTCCGCCATTGCCCTCACCGACCACGATACCATAGACGGGCTGGAACTGTTTCTGGAAGCAGGGGAAAAACACGGCATGGAAACCATCTGCGGCATTGAGTTTGCTGCCCTTTATGAAGGCTTTCACCGCCCGGAAATCCACATCGTTGGTCTTGGCTTTGACCGTCATGACCCTATGCTGCTGGAAAAACTGGAGGAAATCCGCCAAAGCCGTGACGACCGAAACGAACGCATGGCAAAACAGCTTACTGCCATCGGTCTGCCTGTTTCTCTGGAAGAAGTTGCCCAAAACGCTGGCGGCGAAATCATCACCCGTGCCCACTTTGCCAATGTGCTGTTGGAAAAGAAACTCATCAAAGACCGAAAAGAAGCCTTTTCCAAATATCTTTCTCCCGGCTGCCCCGGCTATGTGGAACGGCAGTTTCTCACACCAAAAGGCTGCATCGAAGCCATCAAAAACGCCGGCGGTGCTGCTGTTTTGGCGCATCCTACCCTATACGACTTGGACATGACTCAAGTGGAAACTCTCTGCAAAGAATTGATTTCCTTTGGTCTGGACGGCATCGAATGCCGCTACTCCACCTATACGCCAGCCCAGACAAAAGCCGTGGAAAAAATCGCCCGCACTTTGGGTCTGCTTCCCTCCGGCGGCAGTGACTTCCATGGAGAAAATAAACCTGACATCCGACTGGGCAAAGGTATGGGCAATTTGCAGATTCCCTACACTTACTGGGAAGACTTGCGCACCCGCTGCCGCTAATTCTCTCTGACAAAAAAACAGAGCATCCTCTTTGCAGAGGACACTCTGTTTTTTATTTTGCTTTTCTGTTTCTTTTCAATCAAACATTCATCTCAAAATTGCGGATTTCTTATTTTACGATGGTTGCTACATGCTGTCCATCTGTATTGGTGTAAGTTACCTGATAGCCCAGTGCTTCAAAGCCGCGTACACCAATGTAGGATGTGCTGTCAACCAGAATACCATCCATAGGGATGACAGTTTCACCCTGTACAACAGAGGCTGTCTTTGTTGCCTGATCCCATGTTACAGTTTCACCCAGCATATCGCAGATGCTGCGCAGAGGCAGGTAAATTCTGCCGTCCTGTACCACATATTCTACGATAGGAGAAACGCTGCCGCCCCAGTAAACGGGTTCTGCACGTTCTTCTGTCAGGAATGCGGTAGGTTCGTCATAGTACCATGTTGCGCTGACACCTGTTACAGGATTGTATTTATCTGTCAGTGTTTCCAGTTCTGTTGTGATGGCATCAGGTCTTACACTGATGGAAGGGAATACCACGGAGCCTCTGGCTTCTTCCATACGCATGGAGGAAGTGATTGCGCACATGGTGCTGCCTTTGTATGCCATCTGATAGTTTTCACTGCCATAGTATCTGTCATTTACTTTTGTAAATTCGCTTGTGTAATGGAAACCATTCAGCAGCGCTGCAACAGTTTCATTCTTCATACCTGTTTCCACTGCGTCTTTTACATCAGCCAGTACTGTGCGGAATGCTTCCACATCTTCTCTTGCTGCCTGCATGGAGCTTGTCAGATCAGCGATTTCCGCTTCTGTTGCGCCGCTTGCCTGCATAGTCACTTTCAGGTATTCTTCCAGTGCATTGATAACAGGTTCAGGATTCTGTGCAATGTAGTCCAGCAGAGAAACCAGCATCTGACCTACTTCTGTACCAGTAGCTTCTACCTGATAGCCGTTCTGGATTCTTGTCACCATGCCTGTGCTGAAGCCACTGAAACCATCTTTATACATGTTGATAGCTGCATCATACAAGCTGTCATAGCCGCTGGGGATCAGCGCATCCAGTTCTTCCTGTGTCAGACCCAGATCTTCTTTCATATCCAGAATGCAGATATACTGGTCACGATCCAGCATGGATTTGAATTCCTGAGCGAATGCATCGCTGAAGAAATAGCTGTCTGTATCTACATCTGTCATATCCTGCATCAAACGGTATGCGCTCCATACAGTTTCTGTGGAGATATACATGCCATCTTTCGCACCGTAATACCATCTGCCGAAAGAATATTCCTGATTTTTATATGTTGCGTCCACGTCAAACATAAAGGACATATCATCCATATTCATCAGCATGGTATATTTCAGTTTTACATTCTTTTTGCCGTCAAAATCAGTCATACCAGCCATAGCTGTGTCTACATCTTCCTGTGTCATGCCGCTTGCCAGCATCGCATCTGCCGCAAATGTTTTCATAGCGTCAAAGTCCAGTGTGATTTCAGCTTCCCCTGTTGTTTCACTGACTTCCATGCCTTTCATCATGTCTACACTCATCTGCAGGTAGCCCACTTCATCAGCGGAACACCCTGTAAAAGCAGTCAGACACAGCAGAGTACACAATACTGCCGCTAACTTTCTTCTCATACATACTCCTCCTTCGTTTTTCCGCAAAACTGTCGAAACAGAAAAAGTCCACACCAAAAAGACATCTTTTCTCGTGTCAACTTATTTTTTATTATACCATCGGAAAGCCATCCTATCTACCAAAAAAGAACAATCAAATATTAAGATTTTGTTTATTTTTTCTCAAAGCAAAAAAGAAGATACCCAAAACAGGCATCTTCTTTCCCATTTCTTCATTTTTCCGCGTCTTCCAGACAGGCACTCACCGCGTCCAGCACCGCCTGTGCGGAATATGTATGGGTATCCGCCACGGTGATATTTTCCACAGACTGGTTCTGTACCACCTGCTGTGCTACTTCTTCCGCAGCATCCTCCACCATGGGATACATGACGGACACTGTTTCCGCATCATCGGTCACTGTCACATCGGCGATGCGTCCATCCCGAATTTCCACAGAAACGGAAGCGGTGCCCTGTCCCAGCGGCAGTTCCGCCTCATAAGTGCCGTCCCGGTAAAGCCCTGCGGATTTGCCATCTCCCATACGCAGGAAAAAGGTAATGAGCCCCACCAGAATGATGACGCCCAGCACCGCAAACAGGGCTGTTTTCAAAAGCTCACGCATTTTTACCACTACAAATCTTGTATGCCGCACCCTCTTTTCTCCCTCCAAAACATATCGTTATCTTACCTTATGAAAAAAGGTCTGCCGATATGCCTGCCGGGAACTTGTCCTTGCAAAAAATACTGCCCTTTTGTATCATGTAACTAATGAAGGAGGGACAGACATGGCATTACGTTTTCTCATTGGTGCCGCAGGCACCGGAAAAACCGAATACTGTATGAAGGAGATCATCACTGCCCAATCCACCCACAAAGGACGGCAGATTTTTCTGGTGCCGGAGCAGTACACCTCTCAGGCGGAATGCGACCTGACAGCACGAACAGAGCGCAAAGGCATCCTGACAGCGGAAGTCCTCAGCTTCGGCAGACTGGCACACCAGTTTTTTGCCAAAAACGGACTGAACAGAGCCGTGATACTGGGGGATGTGGGCAAACAGATGGCATTGCAAAAAATTCTCCTGGAACAGCAGGATGACCTGCCTTATTTCTGTCATATGATGGACAAAAACGGATTCGTGAGCCGTCTGGGAAAGACCATCACAGAATTTTTCCGCTACCGTGTCACACCGGAACAGCTGGAAACCCTGTCCACTCAGGAAGGACTGTCCCACAGCGTACAGGACAAATGTCGGGATATGGCAAGCATCTACCGCCGCTATGAGGAATTCCTCTCTCAGACTTATCTGACTGGGGACACAACCCTTTCCCTGTTAGAAGAAAAACTGGCTTCCTCTGCCGCTTTCGGAGATACAGAAATCTGGCTGGATGGCTTTTACGGCTTCACACCACAGGAATACGGCGTCATTGCCCAGCTGCTCCGTCTATGCAAACGGGTCAGCATCACACTGCCCATGGACGAACACAGCTATTTCGCTTCCAGTCTGCCTCCTGCCGCGCCATTTTTTGAACCACATCTGACAAAACAAAAACTGGTCTCTCTGGCAGAAGAAATGGGCATTGCCATGGAATTCCCTGTCTTTTTCAAAGAAAACCCTCGGGCACAAACACCTGCCCTTGCCTTTTTGGAACAAAACTATTTTTATGGTTATTATAAAAAATCTCCCGACCATGAGGGCATCCATATCTGTTCCTGCGCTACAAGGGAATCGGAAATGGCATACGCCGCAGGGCAGATTCTTTCTCTGGTACGGGAAAAAGGCTTGCGCTATCGGGATATTGCCATTGTTACCAACGCCATGTCCGCCTACGAAAAAGGGCTGAAAGGCATCCTGTCAGAAGCCGGCATCCCCTGTTTTGTGGACAGCCGTCGTGACATTGCCTCTCACCCCCTCATTTTGCTGGTGAATAGCCTGCTGGAATGTGTGGTCTATGACTTCCGCTATGAAGCCGTTTTCTCTTATCTGAAAACAGGTCTGACCCCCATGGCACAGGAGGACATGGATATTCTGGAAAACTATGTTCTGGCATACGGCATCAAAGGTTATAAATGGAAAAAAGACGTCTGGACATACGGCTTTCAGCCGGGACAGGAAGCAGAACAGGCGTATCTCAATGACCTCCGCGTACAGGTCATGACGCCATTTGCTCCCCTCCTTGCCCTGAAACGGAAGAAAAATCTCCCCCTGCGAGATTGGGTAACGGCCCTTGTTGTCCAGCTGGACACCTTGGGCATTGCCCAAAAACTGACAGCTCTTTCCGAAGCCGCCGCTGCCAAAGGAAATGCCGCCAAAGCCGAAGAACATCGGCAAATCTGGCAAATCCTCATGGATGTGCTGCAAAAAGCTGTGGAAATCCTGGGGGACGCGCCTATGTCACTGGATACCTTTGCCCGTATTTTGTCTGCCGGGCTGGAAGAAAGCTCCATGGGGCTCATTCCGCCGACGGCTGACAGCTTGCTAGTGGGGGATATTGAACGAAGCCGTCTGCCGGACATCAAAGCCTTGCTAGTTTTGGGCGTCAATGACGGCATTTTGCCCGCACCTGCGGAAAACACAGGCATTTTCACAGAAACAGAACGAGAAGCCCTGACAGCGGCAGGTATGGAGCTTGCCCCTGATGGCAAACGGAAATTATTTGAAGAACAGTTCCTCATTTACAGAGGATTGACAAAGCCTTCTCATGCCCTGTATCTCACCTACGCCAACGGGGACACAGAAGGGAAAGCATTGTTCCCCTCTTCTCTCATTGCCCGCATTGGGAAGATGTATCCCACATTGACAGAAGAACGGGACGACGTTCTCCCCCTTTCTGCTCTGACTCCAGGCGGATGTTTCCACCAGTTAGGGGCACAGATGCGCAAACACGTGGAAGAATCCCCCATGGAACCCATGTGGCAGGATATTTACAGTTATTTTGCCACCACACCCCAATGGCAGCAGCGGCTTTCTCTCCTGCGACAGGGATTTTCCGTTCATGACAGACGGCAAAAACTTTCCCCAAAAACTGCCAAAAGCCTTTACGGTAAAAATATCCTTTCCAGCGTATCCCGTCTGGAACGGTTTGCCGCCTGCCCCTTCGCTTATTTTGCGGAATATGGACTGAAAGCAAGACCTAGGCAGTTGTACCAGCTGCGTACGCCTGATTTAGGGAATCTGTTCCATCAAGTATTAGAGCAGTTTGCAGCCACACTGAAAAAAGACGGCATTTCCTGGCAAACCTTAACACAGGAAGAAACAGAACGCCGCATGGATGCCGCTGTGGACGAAGCAGCTCCCCATCTGGGTAACGAAATCCTGCTGGATTCTGCCGCCAATCGGTACCTCATCAAACGATTGAAACGGATTTCCAGACGTGCCGGTTGGACATTGGTGCGCCATATCCAGAGCGGTATGTTTGAGCCTGCTGGCTATGAAGTGGGCTTTGGCCCCCATGAAGCATTGCCGCCCATCGTCATTGGCATGGCTGACGGCAGCAAGCTAATTCTGCGAGGGAAAATCGACCGCGTAGACCTACTGGATGCGGAAGGCAATAAATTCGTGAAAATCATCGACTATAAATCCGGCACAAAAGCCTTTGATTTCCAGGACATTTATTACGGCCTGCAATTGCAGCTGTTATTATATTTGGACGCTTATCTGAAAAACCATGGAACGGAATCCTACCGCCCCGGTGGTGTATTCTATTTCCGCATCACAGACCCCACATTGTCTGTGACGGAAGAATTGTCCACCGAAGAACTGGAAACCATGCTTTACAGCAAAATGCAGATGTCCGGTCTGGTGCTGGAAAACGAAACGGTCATCAAAGCCATGGATGAAGTCTTTATTGACCCTGTCAGCGGCGGTATGCGGCTGGGTTCTTCGGACATCATCCCACTGAAATATACCAAAAAAGGAACGCCCACAGCATCTTCCCTGCTGGCTACGGAAGAAGAATATAACGCCCTTATGGCATTTACGGCAAACCGTGCCGCTGCCATTGGCGAAAGCATGAAAGCAGGCGTCATCACCCCTGCCCCGTATCGCAAACAGAACAGCACCCCTTGTGACTACTGCGTATTCTCTTCCATCTGCCGCTATGAATACAAAGACCGTCCTTATTACCGCAATCTGAAAAAAATCGGCAAAGAGGACTTCTGGGAAAATCTCAATGAAACAGACGAAAGGAAATAAACATGATAATCAGACAGGAAACAACCTCTGACGCTTCTGCCGTATATGAGCTGGTGAAAACCGCCTTTGCTTCTGCGGAACACAGCGACGGCAACGAGCAGGACTTGGTAGTACTGCTCCACAAAAGCCCCGCTTTCCAACCTGCTCTTTCTCTGGTGGCAGAGGAAAACGAAAAAATAATAGGCTATATTCTATTCTCTGAAATCAAAATCGGAGAAAAAACAGCCATCGCCCCTGCGCCGCTGGCAGTATTGCCGGAACACCAACGAAAAGGCGTTGGGCTTGCCTTACTGGCAGAAGGTCACCGCATTGCCAAAAAACTTGGCTACGGTATCAGCGTCGTACTGGGCAGTGAAACATATTACCCCAAAGTCGGCTATGTGCCTGCCTCCCGTTTTGGCATCATCTGCCCCTTTGAGGGTGTGCCTGACGAAAACTATATGGCACTGCCTTTGCAGGAACCTGCTGGGGACTGGAATGGCACTGTTACCTATGATAAAGCATTTTTTGAAGTATAAAGGAGAAAATCATGGATACAAAAGCATTTACTTCCTTTTTGCACAGCAATATTCCACTGACAGAATTTATGGACATTCAGGCGGAAACATACACACCAGAAAAAGTGGTGCTTTCCGTACCTTTTGCCCAGAATAAAAACGACAAAAACACAGGTTTTGCCGGCAGCATCAGCGCCTTGATGACGGTCTGCGGCTGGTCTGTCATGTATGCCAATTTCCACAAACTTCTGCCAAAGGGCAATATCGTGGCACAGAAAACTCAGATCCGCTATATTGCCCCCATCACAGGCGATTTTCGGGCAGAATGTATCTGCAATGACCCCGAAGGCAAACAGGCTTTGCTGGATTCTTTCGCAAAATTCCAAAAAGGCAAACTAATCCTCCATATCCAGTGTTTCTGCGGGGATTTACTGACGGCGGAAATGGAAGCCACCTATTTCATCACAAAATAAATACAAAAAAGCACGAAACTTCTTTCCAGAAATTTCGTGCTTTTCTTTTTCAGATCTATCAGAATTTTTCCCAATACTGTTTTACACTGCCTTCATCCAGTGCATCCATATAGGAATCAGCGATTTCAAAGATTTCTTCTTCGTCAAGGATTTTCAGAGATACCTGACCGCCATCTACGATGATGTCTTTGTCTTTGCCTTTGTGTTCTTCCACCCACTGCAAAAATTCCTTTTCCCAGCGTTCTGCTGTCTGTTCTGCTCCTTCATAGCACAGCAATTCATCTTTTACGTTTTCGATCACTTCAGTGATTGGTAATTTCATATTGATTACTCCTTTCCCTCGGGATACGTCAGACCAAAATGGTCATATCCCCGTTTCGTCACAACTCTGCCCCTTGGCGTCCGCTGGATATAGCCCAGCTGGAGCAAATAAGGTTCATATACATCTTCAATGGTTTCGGATTCCTCGTTGATGGAAGCCGCCAAAGTATCCAGCCCCACAGGTTTCCCGCCGAATTTATCAATCATTGCCATGAGCATTTTCCGGTCGATATAATCCAGCCCCATTTTATCCACTTCCAATAAATCCAGCGCAAACCGCGCCACTTCTCCGGTGATTTTGCCGTCGTATTTTACCTGGGCAAAGTCTCGCACACGTTTCAAAAGGCGGTTGGCAATTCTGGGTGTTCCTCTGGATCGGCGGGCAATTTCTTCCGCACCGTCTTCATCCAATTCCACTTTCAGCACATCTGCCGAGCGCAACAGAATCACTTTCAGCTGTGCCACGCCATAAGGCTCCAGCCGATGTACCACGCCAAAACGATCCCTAAGCGGTGCTGTCAAAAGCCCAATACGAGTGGTTGCCCCAATCAGTGTAAATTTCGGCAAATCCAGCCGCACAGACCGTGCGCCGGGGCCTTTGCCGATCATAATATCAATGACATAGTCCTCCATGGCAGGATAGAGGATTTCCTCAATCATGCGATTCAGCCGATGGATTTCGTCAATAAAGAGGATGTCCCCTTCTCCAAGGCTGTTAAGCACCGCCGCCATGTCCCCCGGACGCTCAATGGCAGGGCCGGAAGTGGTCTTGATCTGCACGCCCATTTCATTGGCAATGATATTGGACAATGTGGTCTTACCAAGTCCCGGCGGGCCGTAAAGCAGCACATGATCTAAGGCTTCGCCACGCTGTTTTGCCGCTTCAATGAACACTCGCAGGTTTTCTTTTACATTCTCCTGCCCGATATAGTTTTCCAAACGCTCCGGCCGCAGTTTCGGTTCTGTATCCCGATCTTCCTCCCGCATGCCGGCAGTCAATATCCGTCTATCTTCCAATGCTTCCACCTGTTTCTACTCAAAATGTGACCATTTTCTTGAGGGCAGCTTTTAAGATGTCCTCTGTGGTCATGCCTTCCGCTGCCACGCCGTTGACAGCTTTTGCCGCTTCGCTGCGGCTGTATCCCAGTGCCGCCAATGCGTCCATGGCTTCAAACTTGGCGCCGTTGCTGCCCGTAGGCATCAAATCGTCTGCTTCCATTTCCATGGCAATGGCATCTGCTGTCTGGAATTTATCTTTCAGTTCCAAAATCACCCGCTGGGCAGTTTTTCTGCCGACACCAGGGGCTTTGGACAATGTTTTCACGTCATCAGAAAGGATGGCAAGAATGATCTCCTGGGGTTTCAGCTGAGACAAAAAGCCCAGTGCCCCCTTGGGCCCCACGCCAGTAACACTGATGAGCCGATGGAACAGCTCCAGTTCTTCTGCCGTAGAAAAGCCATAAAGAGAAATGCCGTCTTCCTTTACATTCATGTGGGTATGGATTTTCACCGTTTCCCCCACTTCCGGCAGCACCGAAAGGGTTGCCGCGGAAACAAAAATTTCGTAGCCCAGTCCACTGGCTTCCACGACTACCACGCCGTTTCCTCGGTGAACCAAGGTACCTTTGATATATGAAATCATAGTTTGTCCTCCTGTTTACCCTTTCCATTATAAAGGAGGGCGAAAAAAAGGGCAAGCCCCATCAGAAAATACGTTCGCATTTCTTCTGTGCTGCCCAAATGATTTTTTATACTTCTTCGTGTGATGTACGGAGTGACAAAAGCAGGACTGTGCCCAAAATCAATACAAATCCCAACAGGTCGATCCACTGGAATTTGGAACCCAAAAAGAGAGCTGATACCACAATAGCGGTCACTGGTTCGATGGTTCCCAGAAGGCTGCCCATAAAAGCGCCTACAATGCTGACCCCTTTCAGATATAAGGAGAAAGCAATGGCTGTACCAATGACGATAACGCCAAAGAGGGCAAGGAGCGTTTCTCCATCCAGCGGAATCATATGCTCCCATGGGCGCACAATGGCGCAGAGCACTAAACCGCCAAAAAACATACCAAACCCTACAACCACATAAACGCCATATCCCCGCAGCAAATCAGCTGCCAGCAGATTATAGGACGCTGCCCCTACGGCAGAAGCCAGACCGAAAAATAATGCCTGTTTTGTCAGCATCATATTATGAATATTCCCATGGGTACTCAAGAGGAATACCCCTAAAACAGCCGAAATAACCGCCGCCAGTTCAAATCCTCTGGGCAGCTTCAAGTTACGGATGCAGACAAAAGCCAGAATAACCGTAGGAGCCAATGCCTGAAGCACCGTTGCCGTACCAGCATTGGAATACTGCACCGTTACAAAGTATGTATACTGGCAAAACAGCATGCCAAAAATAGAAAAGCCCAATAATTTCTTGGCATCTGCTCCTTTATGAAATACTTCATTGAGTTTTTTCCCTTGATGGATATAGCCGATGATCAGCAGCAAAATCCCTGCAGTCAGCAGACGGATGGACACCAGCCAGTTTGCCGTAGCCCCCTTTTCCTGAAACAAAAACTGACCAAAACAGCCGGAGATCCCCCAGCACATCCCCCCTGCCAGTGTCAGGAAAATGCCCCGTCTTTTTTCACGATTCCCTTCCATAACTTTCCTATCCTTTCTTTTGCATTAGTATATCTATTATACGACGGAGCACATCACACCACAAGGATTTTTCCTGTTCCTGCAACAGAAAAAGGGACAGTGCCGCATTTCTGCCGCAATGTCCCTTTTTATCGTTATGATTTATGTTGCTTTTGTAGATGCTGCGAATTACAGTACCTGGAAGCCTTTTGCTTTGATTGCTTCGATCATCTGTTCGCTGTGTTCTTTGTTTCTTGTTTCAGCAACGATGTCTACGATACATGTGCTTACTGCGATATCCTGTACCATACGGTCGTGGTTTACGCTGAAGATGTTAGCGCCTGTTTCAGCGATAGCTGTCAGCAGCTGTGTCAGCTGACCGGGTTTATCCATAACCATTACGGACAGTTTTGTGATTCTGCCGTTAGCCTGCAGAGCTTTGTCGATGATACGATCCAGAACGTTAACGTCTACGTTACCACCGGAGATTACGCATACAGCTTTTTTGCCTTTGATGTCAACTTTGTTGTACATAGCAGCTGCTACGGAAACAGCGCCAGCGCCTTCTGCTACCATTTTGTGTTTTTCGATCAGTTTCAGGATAGCGGAAGCGATTTCGTCTTCTGTTACTGTTACAACGCCATCAACATATTTCTGGCACATAGCGAATGTCAGGTCGCCAGGCTGTTTAACAGCGATACCATCAGCCATTGTGCTTACGGAAGCCAGAGCTTCTGTTTTACCAACTTTCAGAGCGTTCTGCATGGAAGGAGCGCCTGCTGCCTGTACACCATATACTTTACAGTTAGGGTTGATCTGTTTTACAGCGAAAGCAACGCCGCCGATCAGACCGCCGCCACCGATGGGAACCAGAACAACTTCTGCGTCTTTTACCTGTTCCATAATTTCCAGACCAACTGTACCCTGACCAGCCATTACGTATTCATCGTTGAAGGGGTGCAGGAATGTGTAGCCTTTTTCCTGCTGCAGCTGTGTAGCTTTTGCAGCAGCATCATCATATACGCCTGGAACCAGCACTACTTCTGCGCCATAGCTTCTTGTAGCTTCTACTTTAGCCATGGGTGCGGATTCGGGCATGCAAATTACAGCAGGGATACCTTTTTTCTGTGCAGCCAGAGCTACGCCCTGAGCGTGGTTACCTGCGGAGCAAGCGATTACACCTTTCTGTGCTTCTTCGTCTGTCAGGCTAGCTGTTTTGAAGTAAGCGCCTCTCAGTTTGAAAGAACCTGTTACCTGCATGTTTTCACATTTGATATAAACATCAGCATCGGGGTTGATGTAAGTGGACTGGAATACGGGTGTTTTTCTAGCTACGCCGTCCAGTACTTTTTTTGCTTCCTGCAGCATTTCCATTGTCAACATAAAATATCACTCCTGTAAATTTAAAAGTTTTTAACTCATGGACAATTGTTTTTAATTGTCCCTCTCTCATGTACGAGTTAATTATAGTCCTCCTTTTTTCCAACGTCAATACAAAATTGTGATTTTTTTGCCGATTTTCTCGATTTTTCCAGGTTTTTTCGGCTTTTCCCCAATAGAAAACCATCTATCCACCAAGGGTGTACGCCGTGTATACAATCCGCAAAATTTCCCATATTTACAGGCTCCTGTCAATTTTTTCCTGACGGTAAAATAAAAGTTTCCAATGGAAACCACCGTATTTTTGTATAAATAGACATACAACCCTTGCCGAGAAAATAACAACCTTTCTCTTTTATTTCATCTCTGCCAAAACACGGCATCTCAGCCCTGTCATCTGCGCATCATCCAACCACATGGTATAAACCGTAAAGGTTTCTGATGTAATGCCAGAAAGATTTTTCAGGTTCTCAATGACATAAACACCATGTCTTTCGCAAAAACGGTCTGCCTGCTGATGCTCTTCATGCTCCCGGATACCGGGACAATCCACACCGATAAAATGAATCTGCTTTTCTACCAATTTTTCAATCAAAGACAGAGAAAGTTTGGGATGATTGGGAAAGTATTCTTTTTCACCATAGGCGTATTCCTCACTTCTTCCGGTGCGGAATAAAACAAAATCTCCTGCTTGAACCTTTGTCAGATCAATATCCGCCTCTATCACTTCCCCAATTCCAACGACCTGAAACAAAACTCCACGGGAACGGAAATACTCCAGCGGAATTTTTGTTTTTTCATAGGTATCTAAATGGGTTCCCACATGGCCCATGGCAATATGGGGATTTTCCTTTGTTTTGCCCATGCGATCATGGAATGGTCCGGTGTGAGTATGGTTGTCAAATCCAAAATCATGATGATCCCTTCTTTCTTTTCTTCCTAAAAAACAAGAGCACGAAACTGCTATTTCTAAAAGTTTCGCGCTCTTTTCCATTCTTACTTTATACAAACAGTTATGCGCTTGCGCCTTTATCCTGTTTTTTCTGACGGGAACGGTGCAGGGGCTTTCTGTTTTCGTTATAGATATACTGGGGCTGTGCTTTGCCTTCCACCACATCTTTGGTGATGATGCATTTTTCCACAGTGGTTTCTGTGGGGATTTCGTACATCACAGGGTTGATGAATTCTTCCAGAATGGCTCTCAGACCTCTGGCGCCGGTTTCCCGTTCCATAGCCTTATGCGCAATGGCTCTCAGAGCGTCTTCTTCAAATTCCAGAATCACATCATCCAGTTCAAACAGATATTCATACTGTTTGGTCAATGCGTTTTTGGGTTCTGTCAGGATATGAACGAAAGCATCTTCATCCAGATTATCCAGTGTTACCACAACAGGCAGACGACCGATGAATTCAGGAATCAGACCATATTTCAGCAGATCCTGAGGCATCAGGCTCTGCAGCAGTTCATCGTTTGTTTTATCCAGCTTGCTGTGAACATCTGCGCCAAAACCGATGACTTTGTGACCCATACGGTTCTGGATGATCTTTTCGATGCCGCCAAAGGCGCCGCCGCAGATAAACAGAATGTTTGTAGTGTCAATCTGGATAAATTCCTGATGAGGGTGCTTTCTGCCGCCCTGAGGAGGCACGCTTGCTGTTGTGCCTTCCAGAATTTTCAGCAGTGCCTGCTGTACGCCTTCACCGCTGACATCACGGGTGATGGATACGTTTTCAGATTTCTTAGTGATCTTATCGATTTCGTCGATATAGATGATACCGCGTTCCGCTTTTTCAATATCGTAATCTGCTGCCTGAATCAGTTTCAGCAGGATATTTTCTACGTCTTCACCTACATAGCCGGCTTCTGTCAAAGAAGTAGCGTCTGCAATGGCGAAAGGCACCTGCAATACTCTTGCCAAAGTCTGTGCCAGCAGGGTTTTACCAGTACCGGTAGGGCCTACCAGCAGGATATTGCTTTTCTGCAGTTCCACATCGTCTGTTTTGGCGTTGCGGAAAATTCTCTTATAGTGGTTATAAACTGCCACAGACAGTGCCTGTTTTGCTCTGTCCTGACCGATGACATACTGGTCAAGGATTTCCTTGATCTGCTTGGGCTTCGGCAGTTCTTTCACTTCGTCCTCTTTTGCGAGGGTTTCGTATTCTTCATCAATAATATCTGCGCAAAGGTCGATACATTCGTCACAGATATACACATTGGGGCCGGCAATCAGTTTTTTTACCTGATCCTGTGTTTTGCCGCAAAAGGAACACCGTAATTTGTTGGTTTCATCGTTTTTACCGGTCATTCCATTCTCACTCCTTTGTCTGAGGCTTTGTGATGACAGCGTCGATCAAGCCATATTCTTTTGCTTCTTCCGCTGTCATAAAGTTATCCCGTTCTGTGTCATGGGCGATTTCATCAAAGGATTTGCCTGTATTTGCTGCCAGAATTTCATTCAGTTTCTTTTTGGTGCGCAGGATGTTTTCTGCGTGGATCTGAATGTCTGTTGCCTGACCTCTTGCGCCGCCGCTGGGCTGGTGAATCATCACTTCCGCATTGGGCAGAGCGTAACGTTTGCCTTTTGCGCCGCCTGCCAGCAGGAACGCGCCCATGCTTGCTGCCATACCGATGCAGATTGTGGATACATCGGGGCGGATATACTGCATGGTGTCATAGATGGCCATACCTGCGGTTACGGAACCGCCGGGGCTGTTGATATACAGGTTGATATCCTTATCGGGATCTTCCGCAGCCAGGTAAAGCAGCTGTGCAACAACCAGGCTGGCTGTTACGTCGTTGACTTCCTCGCCAAGGAAAATGATTCTGTCTTTTAACAGTCTAGAATAAATGTCATAAGAACGTTCGCCGTGGTTGGTCTGATCCACGACCATAGGTACTAAACTCATTCGCAATCCCTCCTGTTTCGTTCTTTTCGATATGAAACAGGCACAGTATCCTGTGCCTGTTTCCATTCACGCAATTTGATTTGCGAATCTTACTTTTCGGGTTCAGTTACGATAGCTGTTTCTTCGATCAGCTTCATAGCAGCTCTTACCAGCATATCCTGTCTCAGAGCTTCTTTGTCTTCGTCTTTCATCATTTCCAGCATTACTTTGCCGTCGATGCCGTAGCTTTCGCCGTATTTTACAACTTCTGCATCCAGATCTTCCTGAGAGATTGTCAGGTTTTCTTCTTTTGCGATCTGTTCCAGCATCAGTCTAGCGTTTACGCTCTTGATGCTTGTGTCTTTGAATGTTTCTTTCATAGCTTCTTCGGAAGTGCCCATGTACTGATAGTAGATGTCCATGGTCAGGCCCTGCTGCATGATGTTCTGTTCGAATTCTCTCATCATGCTGTTGATTTTGTTATCATACATAACCTGAGGTACTTCCATTGTGCAGTTAGCTACTGCTGCATCCAGCAGTTTGTCGCCCTGGAGCTGTTTTGCTCTTTCTACTTTGTCTGTTGCCAGTTTGCCCGCGATGCTTGCTCTGTATTCATCCATTGTGGAGAATTCGGAAACATCTTCTGCGAAAGCGTCGTTCAGTTCAGGCAGTTCTTTTGCTGTGATGCCTTTCAGTTCGATAGCGAATACTGCTGCTTTGCCAGCCAGTTCAGGTGCATGGTAAGCTTCGGGGAAAGTTACGTTGATGTCGAATTTTTCGCCTACGCTGTGACCAACGATCTGATCTTCGAAACCTTCGATGAAGGAATGAGAACCCAGTTCCAGGTCATGTTCGTCGGATTTGCCGCCTTCGAAAGGAACGCCGTCAACGCTGCCTTCGTAGCTGATTTTCGCAACATCACCCATCTGAGCGGGTCTGTCTGTTACTTCTACCAGTCTAGCGTTCTGTTTCTGAACTTTTTCCAGTTCTTTTGCGATTTCTTCGTCTGTTACTTCTGTGGGAACTTTTTCCACGGACAGACCTTTGTACTGACCCAGAGTTACTTCGGGTTTTACAGTTACATCAATGATGAATTTAATGCCTTTTGCTTTGTCGATGTATTCAACATCCAGAGTGGGAGCGGAAACAACGTCCAGACCCAGTTCTTTGATTGCTGCCATGTATTCATCGGGGAAGATGTGGTTGATTGCATCTTCGTAGAAGAAGTTTTCGCCGTACTGCGCTTCGATGAGCTTTCTGGGCACTTTGCCTTTTCTGAAACCAGGCAGAGAGATCTGGTTTTTGTTTTTGTTGTAAGCGAAAGCCAGACCTGTTTCCAGTGTTTCAGGGCTTACTTCGAAAGAAAATTTTACTTCTGTTTTTTCTTTGCTGATCAGTGTTGCATTATTCATGGTTAGAAGTTCCTCCTTAAAAAATATCTGTATCTGACAACTTCATTTTTTCTGTTTTGTATGCTGTCATTTTTCCGGCAGTCCTTGAAAACTGCACAATCAAAGCATATTATAACACAGCAAAATCCGAAAATCTACTGCTATTTATAAAAAATCCCTTTGTTTTCGGGAAAAAAGCGTCAAATGATTTCCCTTTCCGCAAAAATCAGCTCCGCCTCTGTATTTTTTTCCATAAAATCCAGCACATGCTGCACCATACTGTCCGCGTGGCGGCTTTCGTTGGAGACGCAGGCAAAGCCAATGGTCAACAGTTTATGGTTATCCTGATTGTCCACTTCCGCAATGGAAATATTGAATTTGTGCCGTGTCTTTTCCATGAGGCTTTTGAGCACCATCCGCTTTTCCTTCAGGCTGGTGACCCAGTCAGCCCGAAAAGTCACTTCGCAGGTACCAATAATCATTTCCATCATCCTCTCTGACGCTGATTTTTTATACATGGTATACCATGACCCATGTGTCTGCCTGTTCTTCGACGATTTCAAATCCCAATCGTTCATACAATCTATGGGCAGGATTTTCTTTCTGAACGGAAAGAGAAATCCCCGGTAAGTTCCTTTTTTGAATTTCTTCCAAAAACTTCACCAAAAGAACTGTACCAATGCCTTTGCCCCGAAAGGACGGCAAAAGGGAAACTGCCAGCTCTGGCATACCCTCCACACTGCCGTATCCCTGCAAATATCTGCACCATGCGGCACCAATGACCCGCGTTCCTTGTACCGCACACATGCAGAAATCTCCATCTTTGCCAAAATCCACAATATAGGACTGCAATTCCGGCATCTCTACCACTTCTCTGGGCGGGGGTGTGACGCCCGGCGGCAGAAAAATGGCTTCATAGAGAAAATCTGACAGCAAGGGATGCTCTGTGGCTTTCATGGGCCGAAACTCAATTTCTTCCAGAAAGTTCCCGCAGTTTTTCCCGCAATTTTCCATAGGCTTCCTCCACATCTGTCACAGAAAGCACCGTCTGCTCCATGGGGCACATGCCGTCTTTCTTCCGATTGATGATATAAGGCACTTTTGTTCCATAAGAAACAGCAATACCACTATCTTTCAGTGTTTCCAAAGCATGTTCGCTGATGATTTTGGCATACAGGTATTTTGCGCCGCCCTTGCACAGGAGAAATGCTGCCGCTTTCCCAATGACCTGGTCAGCCACTGCCGCTCCCTGCAAAAATTCCGGGCACTCTGCCAAAATTTCCATCATAGGAGCAATGCCTTTTTTCTGTGATGTTTTTTGCTCGCCAGAGGTGGATACTGCTGCAAAAGTCACGCCTTCCGCCTCCAGTGCTTTTTTCGCCTGTTCCAGTAAATCCAAGTGCTTCTCTCCTTTTATTTCCAAATGCGTTCGTCGAAATCTTTCTGCACCTTCTGCAAATCCATGGGAATATTGATCTTCTGAGGGCAATTTACCATGCATTTTCCGCAGGAAACGCAGCTAGTGGGTTTTTCGCTTTCCGCCTTGCCTTCCCAGCCAAAACGAACGCTTTCGTAACGCTGATACATATGATACGTATTCCACAGCTTAAAGTTCCCAGGAATATCCACTCCATGAGGACAAGGCATACAGTAACGGCATCCTGTACAGCCATTCTGTACACGAGCCCGCAGCGCCGCCGCCGTATTGGCAATGGCAACTTCTTCTCTGATATTGAGCGGACGGAAAGGAGAGAATGTTTTAATGTTGTCCTCAACCTGTTCCATGGTGCTCATGCCGCTGAGGATGACTTTCACATTGGGCAGGCTGCCCACATACCGCAGAGCATAAGAAGCGATGGATGCTTTTTCGTCCAGTGCGTGGAATTTTGCGTTCAAATCTTCTGAGAAGTTCGCCAGAGCGCCGCCGCGGACAGGCTCCATAATCACCAGGGGCACACCAAGTTTTTCTGCCAGACGGTAGCCTTTCATGCCTGCCTGTTCTTCTGTGTCCATATAGTTCAGCTGAATCTGGCAGAAATCCCATTTCCGGTACTGCAAAATTTCCTCAAACACTTCGTAATCGTCATGGAAAGAGAAACCGATGTAGCGGATCTTGCCTTCTTCCCGCAGCTGTTCCAGTACATCAATGACACCCTGTTCCACCAGTTTTTCCCATCTCTCCCGATTCAATGCATGAAGCAGATAAAAATCCACATATTCTGTCCGCAGGCGGAAAAGCTGTTCCATACATACCCTTCTGGCGTCCTCCCCGTCTTTCAGTATCCAAACAGGCAGTTTTGTTGCCAGATAAAAAGAGCTTCTGTCCCGTTTTTCCAGCGCCTTGCCCACAAAAGGCTCGCTGGCGCCATCATGGTAGAAATACGCTGTATCCACATAGGTCACCCCATGGTCAAGGGCATAGTTCAGCATTTTTTCTGCTTCCGCTTCATTGATGCTGCCGTCTTCCAAGGTAGGAAAACGCATGCAACCAAAACCCAACATAGACGGCTCAGCACCGATATTTTCCATTTTTCTTTTTTCCATCTAAAAAAATCCCTCCTGACATAAACTCTGTCAAAACGCTTTAACAGCATACTATCATATTCCCACCATTTTTGCACGCAAAAACGCAGGGAATCCCCCTGCGCTTTCCATGAACTAACCAATGGTTTCCATATATTTCAGCCATTTTTTTTGCAAGGATTCTTTCTCTGCCTGAATCCCATCTGCTTTTTGCCGCAAAGATTTACAAATCCTTTCCGTCTGTTCATAAAGACGTTCCATTTCTGCCTGACAATCCACAATATCCACCTGCACCAATGCGTCTATGACAAACCCATCCAGCAGAAAATCAGCGGCAAACAGGTCATCGCCCCATTCTTCATAAGAAATTTTGCTGACAACAAGTGTTTCCCGGAATTTCTTCCGAAAATATCCCAGAATCACATCCAGCTCCGCCAGTGCTTTTCTGGTTTCCTCCATCCGCTCCCGTTTCAGGGCGCTGGAAGTCGAGCCGCCTCCAATCAAATCCACCCGTCCCCAGTTACGGGCAGACTGCAATATTTCCATGATGCGGTGAAGCTGCCACCGCAGGGCATTTCCCAGCTGTAAAACGTCTGTCACTTCTATGGATTCCGTTTCCAAATTCCCCAGCTTTTCTTCCAATTCTGAGAATCCTGTTCGGATTCCCGCCGCTTCCATCTGAGCCGCCTTTTCCTTCAGCGCAGTTTCGTACTTTTCCTTGCTGCCCCGAAGCTGCCGCACTTCTAAATCCACAGATTGCAGTTCTTTTTCCACCTGTTCCAGAACCTTTTTGGCCTCTTCCAGCCGCAAAGCTGCTTCTTTGGCTTCTCTCCGCTCTTTTTCCAAGTTTTTCTGCTTCGTACCGGACAGAGAAGACAACAAAGATGTCATGGTCAAACCTTCCAACGCTTTCACGTCCTGGGTTTCGCGGCTGTACTGCACAGACAATTCCAGCATTTTTTCTTCCAACTGTTTCCGCTGTGCCCGCAACTCTTCTCTCTTTTTGCATAGGGTTTCTTCCATATGGCAATTTTCACGCAGTTCCCACAAATTTTGTTCCATACGAATCCCTCATTTCACAGCTGTTCCATCTGTGTCTGCCATTCCTGTCTCAATTCCGTTTTCTTTCTCTGATTTTCCTCTTTTCGCTGCTGGATAGTTGCACAGACGCGCTCTATTTCCTTTTCCAGACGCCGCATATTAGAAAGGCTTTCTGTAATCTCCTGTTGCACCATATAATCGATGAAAAAGCCATCCATGAGATAATCCATCATAGACCATTCTTTGCCAAAATTTGCAGCGCCTACTGTATCCGCTCCGGCAATGTCAGACAGTTCTGCACGGAATTTTCTAAGGAGATATTCGATTTCTGTCATGGCATTTTTCGCCTGATTCATCCGATCCCGTTTCATCATGGTCGTCATCATGCCGCCGCCCATCATATCCACAACGCCCCAGTTTTCGGCAGAATCCAGCGCATTCAAGGCTTGCTGCACTTGGACATGCACGTCTCTGCCTGCGTCCAACACTTCCTGTAATTCTTTATCCTCAGCTTCCAGCCTTCCAATTTCCTTTTGCAGCTGCAAAAGTCCCGTATCCTGTCCCATGGCTTCCAATTCTGCTGCTCTTTCTTCCAGTGCTCTCTGATACTTGATTTCGCAGTCCTGCAAACGAAAAAGTTCATCCCTGTTTTTTCGGATTTCTTCTTCCAGCTTCTGAAAAGCATTGTCTGCCGCCTCTTTTTGCACCAAAGCCTCCTGGGCTTCCTGCCGTTCCTTTTCCAGCTGTTCTTCTTTCCTGCCAGACAAAGCAGAAAAAATTCCAGCCAGACTGATGCCCTCCAGTTTATCCACATCTTTTTGTTCTTCCTGCCAACGCTGTGTAGCAGTGTCCAATTCCTCTTTCAACTTACGCCGCTGTTCACGGAGTGCATCCTGTTTTCGTTCCAAAGCTGCTTTGCGATGTACCTGCTGTTGCAATTCCTGCCAATACTGTTCCATATGAATCCCCCACTTTTACAGCTGTGCCACACTGTCCTTCCACTGTTTCTGCAAAATTTCCTGTTCCGCCCGGATACGCTGCAATTCTCCCAGAATCACCCGTTCTTTTTCTTCCAGCGCGCCGCTGAAATGATGCAGACGGGCAAGAGCCATTTCAATTTCATCCTGCACAGACCAATCGATGAGGATATTATCCAGGAAAATATCCCATCCTCTCTGTCTTCTGGCTTCCTGTAAATGATCATGGGCTGCGGAAAGCTGTTTATCCTCTACATCTTTGGCACGTTGGACATCTTCCTGTAAGCCAATCATAGCTTCTTTGGCTTTCTGCACCCGTTCCTGCTTCAAAAAGGAACTGAGCAGACTGCCGCGTCCTGCATCCCAGCGGCCATACCCTGCCGCATCCTCCAAAATGCCCAGCACGTTTCTTACTTCCCAGCGTACATCAGCCAGCCGGTTTCTTTTTTCCAGCAAAGTCCGCTCCTGTTCTTCCAGAGTGCGGATCCGCGCCTGCAAATCCTTCATGCCGCTGTCTGTGCCCGCCCCTTCCAGCTCTTCTGCCCGCTGAAGGATATAAGCATCATAACGCACCTGACTGCTGCTCAATTCTCCGATGCGTTTATCCAACTGCCGCAGGGTATCCTCCATCTGCGCAATTTCCCGCTGTACTTTCTGATACTTTGTCTCAGTCTCAGCGGCTTCTGCCTGTTCCTGTGCCAGCGCTTCTCCATATTTTCCGGTCACTTTCGTAAAGAGATTCCGTACGCTTCCCTGCTCCATCCGCGCCACGTCTTCCTGTCCCTTCTGACACAGCACCGCCAGTTCCCTTTCATAACTGCAAAGACTTCTGTATTCCACTTCCAGGCTGTTCCGCTTCCGACGCAAAGCCTGTTCTTCTTCCACTTCCGCCTGCAATGTGCGCAGTCGTTCATCCATACTGGACACCCCCTTCTGACAAAAAACTATTTTTTCCATCATATCATAAAATACAATGCAACAGTGTATCATTGCCCCAGAAAATTCTTACGAAAAAATTAAATAAAAAAAGAGAGCATCCAAAAGATACTCTCTGAAACAGCGCGAGACGAGATTCGAACTCGCGACCCTCGCCTTGGCAAGGCGATGCTCTAC
>OLVR01000034.1_pt1 | contig 185794 bp, 194 predicted proteins | sample 1673261 | NCBI WGS metagenome assembly OLVR01 (sample SAMEA3178938, study PRJEB25190) | human gut metagenome | biome: human gut; feature: human-associated habitat; material: faeces | place: Austria | collected 2013 | reverse complement strand
TGCAACAAGTAAGGTAGATAAGCAATGTAATATATTTGATATGGCAGGAAATTGTTTTGAATGGACAACAGAAACTCATAGCGATTCCTACGCTCCTTGCGTTAGTCGAGGAGGTAATTACAGCTACAGCAACTATTACACGAGTTATCGCGGCTACAGCAATACTTCCCGTGCTGAAAGCATCTTTTCGTTTCGCCCACTTTTATATTTGTAGAGCTGAGCTCTGTGAAAACCAAAAATTTTTTTATCTTAAAAAGTTACCTCAAGTTTTATCCAGATTATATAGGATATTTCTTGAGGTTTTAATATGTGTTTTTATAATCGCTTACGAGAAATCTTGCTTTTTTATGTGTAATGTAGTAGAATAGAGCCATAATATAAAAGAGAAATAATAAAAAGGAGATTTTTTACATGAAAGCAATAGAAATTAGAAATAAATACTTAGAATTTTTTAAAAGACATGGACATGCAGTAATTCCATCTGCACCATTAATACCAGAAAACGATCCATCAGTATTATTTACAACAGCAGGTATGCAACCATTAGTACCATATTTATTAGGAGAAAAACATCCAGAAGGAACAAGACTTACAGATTATCAAAAATGCGTTAGAACAAACGATATAGATGAAGTCGGAGACAATAGACACTTAACATATTTTGAAATGCTTGGAAATTGGTCATTAGGAGACTATTTTAAAGAAGAATCAATAGCAATGAGCTTTGAATTTTTAACAAAGGAATTAGGAATTCCAGTAGAAAAATTATCAGTAACTTGTTTTGCAGGAGATAAAGATTGTCCAAGAGACGAAATTGCATCAAATGCATGGAAAAAGGCTGGAATTTTAGAAAATCATATATATTATTATGGAAAAGACGATAACTGGTGGATTGCAGGAGAAGAAGGACCATGTGGACCAGATACAGAAATGTTTTATGACACAGGAAAGCCAGCTTGTTCAGATGATTGTCAACCATCATGTGATTGTGGTAAATATGTAGAAATTTGGAATAACGTATTTATGGAATATTTCAAAGATAAAAATGGATATTCAAAATTAAAGCAAAAAAACGTAGATACAGGATTAGGTCTAGAAAGAATGACTATGTTATTACAAGGAAAGGAAACACCTTTTGATACAGAATTATTTGCTCCAATTATGAAAAAATTGGAGGAACTTCAAAAGATAGATAGTATTGAAAGCAGAAGAATTGTAGCAGAACATTTACGTTCAAGCATGATGATTGTTTCAGATGGAGGAAGGCCAAGCAATTTAGATAGAGGATATGTATTAAGAAGATTAATAAGAAGAATGATAAGACATATGAATAAATTGCAAATAAACTTAGATGAATTATCAACATTAATTGATATAAATGTTGATAATTTAAAGGAAATGTATCCAGATTTAGCTAAAAATAAAGAAATAATAAAAAGTGTTATATTAGAGGAAAAAGAAAAGTTTGTAAAAACATTAGTAAATGGAGAAAGAGAATTTCAAAAAGAAATAAATAAACTAAAAGACACAAAAAAATTATCAGGTAAAGTTGTGTTTAAACTATATGATACATATGGTTTCCCACCAGAAGTAACAAAAGAATTGGCAAAAGAAAGTGGATATGAAATAGATATGAAACAATTTGAAGAGCTATTTAAAGCACATCAAGAAAAATCAAGAGCAGGATCTGAACAAAAATTTAAAGGAGGACTAGCAGAACAAAATGAAATAACAATAGCTTATCATACAGCAACACATCTTTTAAATGCAGCATTAAAACAGGTTATAGGAGAAAATGCACATCAAAGAGGATCAAATATAACAGTAGATAGAATGAGATTTGATTTTAATTGTGACCATAAAATGACAGATGAAGAAAAAAGAAAGACAGAAGATTTAGTAAACAAATGGATTCAAGAAGGCTTACCTGTAACAAAAGAAGAAATGAAAAAAGAAGATGCTATAAAATCAGGTGCAGAATGTATGTTTATTGAAAAATATCCAGATATAGTAACAGTATATACTATAGGAGATGTATCAAAAGAATTGTGTGGTGGCCCTCATGTAAATAACACAAAAGAATTAGGAAAATTTAAAATTAAGAAAGAAGAATCAAGCTCATCAGGAGTAAGAAGAATTAAAGCGGTTTTGATAAAAGAATAAATTTAGGAAGCAGAGGAAAAGTTTGATTTAAGAAAAGTTTTCTCTGTTTCAATATTTTAAAGGAGGATTAAAATGGCAGATTGTTTATTTTGTAAAATTATAAAAGGAGAAATACCTTCTAATAAAGTATATGAGGATGACGAAATTTTAGCATTTAAGGATATAAATCCAGCAGCGCCTATTCATATTTTGGTCATTCCTAAAAAACATATTACTTCTTTGGCACATTTGGAGAAAGAAGATGAAGCAATTGTTGGAAGGATTTATGGTGTTATAAATAAAATAGCAGAAGAGCAAGGTGTAAAAGAAAAAGGGTATAGAGTAATAGTGAATTGTGGAAAAGATGGAGGTCAAGAAGTAATGCATTTACATTTTCATTTACTTGCAGGAAAACAATTAGGAGAAAAGATTGTCTAAAACATTTTTACTATTTCATTTTTTATTAAGATATGTTATAATATAAAAAGAAGAATTGTACGGAGGTAAAATATATGTTTGAGAGTAAATATAGTAAAGTTTTAACTGTAATATTAGTAATAGTTATTATAGCAATTATCGGTTTATTAGGTTTTTTAGCATATGATTATTATCAAAATTATATGGTAACAAAAGATTCAACAGATTTTGTTGATAATTTTCAAGGAGAAGTAACAGATGGTGAAGCAAATGAAAATACTACTGTAGCTGATAATAACGATACAAATCCTTTAGACCAAATAAAGGATAGTAATAGCAATTCAACTAAAAAGACTAAAAAGACATATAAAGGATTTGGTGTTTTAGGAACAATGGAAATACCAAAAACAAATTTTAAATATCCAGTCTTAGAAAAAGTAACTAAAAAATCTATAGAAACAGCAGTTGCATTTTTATATGGTTCTGGACTAAATCAAGCTGGAAATAGTGTTATTATTGGACACAACTATAGGAATGGTTTATTCTTTTCAAATAATAAAAAATTAAGTGTAGGAGATAAAATATACGTAACAGATAATGATGGAAAAAAATTAACTTATACAATTTATAATAAATTTGAAACAACACCAGAAGATACATCTTTCTATCAAAGAGATACAGGAGGAAAGGCAGAAATAACATTATCAACTTGTACAGATGATAGTAAAGCTAGATTAATTATATTTGCTAAGGCAGAATAAAAATGGATATATTTATAAAATAAAGGAATTTTAGAAAATTTCTTTATTTTTTTTTTGAATTTGTATATAATAGGAAAGAATAAAATATTGTTATTAAAATTGTTATAAAAACTATGACAATAATTGAATAGCAATAAATAAATGCTAGTTTTAGAGGTGCGAAAATGAATAAAAAAGAGGCAAAAAATAGAATAGAAGAATTAAGAAAACAAGTAGAATACCATGCCAAAAGATACTATGATGATGATGAACCAGAAATATCAGATTTTGAATATGATATGTTAATGGTAGAATTAAGAAATTTAGAAAAAAAATTTCCGGAATTTAATTCAAAAGAATCTTTAACACAAAAAGTTGGTGGACATGTAAAAGAAGGATTCGAAAAAGTAACACATGAAGTTCCTCTTCAAAGTTTGCAAGATGTATTTTCAATAGATGAAGTAAAAGAATATGTACAAAAAATAGAAGAAAAAGCAATAGAAAATGATATAGAAAATAATAAATATGTAGTAGAAACCAAAATAGATGGATTATCAGCTGCTTTAGAATATAAAAATGGAAAATTTGTAAAAGGAGCTACAAGAGGAAATGGACTAGTTGGTGAAGATGTTACAGAAAATTTAAAAACGGTAAAAACAATTCCTATGCAATTAAATGAAAATATAGATATAACTGTTCGTGGAGAAGTATTTATTAGTAAGCAAGATTTTGAAAAGATGAATCAAGAAAGAGAAGAAAATGAACAAGAGTTATTTGCTAATGCTAGAAATGCAGCAGCAGGTTCACTTAGACAACTAGATAGTAAAATAACAGCTAAAAGACCATTAGATATATATATATTTAATGTTCAAAAAATAGAAGGAAAGAGTTTTAATTCTCATTTTGAGGAATTAGAATATTTAGAAAAATTAGGATTTAATGTGAATCCTGTAAGAATTCCTTGCGAGAACATGAAAGAAATAGAAAAAGCTATAGAAAAAATAGGAGAAGATAGAGAAAAGCTAACATTTGGAATTGATGGGGCAGTAGTAAAAGTAGATAATTTGAAATTTAGAGAAATATTAGGAACTACAGCAAAAACACCAAGATGGGCAGTTGCTTATAAATATCCACCAGAAAGAAAAGAAACAAAATTAAAAGATATAATATGTCAAGTAGGAAGAACAGGAGTTATTACACCAATGGCAATATTAGAACCAGTAAAAGTCGCTGGCTCAACAATTTCAAAAACAACTCTTCATAATGAAGATTTTATTAAGCAAAAAGAGTTAAAAATAGGAGATACAGTTATTATACAAAAAGCAGGAGATGTAATACCTGAAATAGTAGAAGTAAAAAAAGATAAAAGGACAGGAGAAGAAATTGAATTTGAAATGCCTAAAAAATGTCCAGTATGTGGAGCAGAAGCAGTAAGAGAAGAGGGAGAAGCAGCTATTAGATGTACTGGAATAGAATGTCCTGCAAAATTATTTAGAAACTTAGTACATTTTGTATCAAGAGAAGCAATGAATATAGATGGTTTAGGAGAAAATATTATTAGTCAATTATTAGAAAGAAATTTGATTCATAATATTGCAGATATATACACATTAAAATTTGAGGATATAGCATCTTTAAAGAAAAATGGGAAAAAATTTGCGCAAAATTTAATAGACAGTATAAATACAAGCAAAGAAAATGATTTGTATAGGTTAATAACAGCATTAGGAATTAGACATGTGGGAGTAAAAGCTTCTAAAATTTTAGCTAGAAAATATAAAAATATAGATAATTTGATGGAAGCAAACTCAGAAGAATTAGCAATGATAAATGATATAGGACCAATAGTCGCAAATAGTATAAGAGAATTTTTTATACAAGAGCAAACAATAGATTTAATAACAAAATTAAAACAAGAGGGAGTTAATACAATAAATTTAGAAGAAGAAATATCAGACAATAGATTTGAAGGAAAAACATTTGTATTAACAGGAAGCCTTGAAAAATACACAAGAGGAGAAATAAGCGATATAATTGAAAAAATGGGAGGAAAAACTTCTAATTCAGTATCTAAAAAAACAGATTATGTAGTAGCTGGAGAAGATGCTGGAAGCAAATTAAAAAAAGCTAGAGATTTAGGTGTTACAGTTTTAACAGAAGAAGAATTTGAGACATTAAGGGGACAGGTCTAAAATGTCTCATATAAATTACATAATGTTACATGTAACAACAAAACTCGACAAAAATATGAGACATTTTAGACCTGTCCCTCAATGTCTCAATAGGAGGAAAAGATGGAAAATTATACATTTGAACAAATGTGGCTTGATTTGAAAAATGGATATCAAATTTATTATACTTATGTGGGAAATAGATATTTATTGTTTAAAACAGCTGAGAATTGTTATACACAAAAGTTATTATCAGAGCATAAAAAAAATCCACAACCTAGAATGCTAATGCTAACTTTAAAAAGAGTAAGAGAGATGTTTCCTCATATGGAAGATATTGAATATAAAGTTAGTGGAATAGGAGAAAATTAAAATAAAAGGAGAAATATATAATGGCACAGGTAATAGATGGTAAAGCTTTAGCAAAAAAAATAAGAGAAAATTTGAAAGTAGAATGTAATGAATTAAAAGAAAAAGGTATAGTTCCGAAACTCGCTGTAATCATGGTTGGAGATAACCCTGCTTCAAAAGTTTATGTAAGAAATAAGAGCAAAGCTTGTGAAGAGGTTGGAATAGAGTATCAAGAGTTTTTGTTGAAAGAAAATACGACTCAACAAGAATTAATGGATTTGATAAATGATTTAAATAGAAATAAAGAAATTAATGGCATTTTATTACAAAGTCCAATACCAAGACATTTAGATATTAATGAAGCTTTTAAAAGTATTACATATTCAAAAGATGTAGATGGATTCACACCTTCAAGTGTGGGAAAGCTTTGCATAGGAGAAGATACATTTATATCATGTACTCCATATGGTGTTATGAAAATGTTTGAAGAATATAATATTGATTTGACAGGAAAAGATGTTGTTATTTTAGGAAGAAGCAACATTGTAGGAAAACCGTTAATACAATGTTGTTTACAAAAAAATGCTACTGTTACAGTATGTCATTCAAAAACTAAAAATTTAGAAGAACATACTAGAAGAGCAGATATTATAATTGCAGCGATAGGACAAGCAAAGTTTGTAAAAGAAAATATGGTAAAAGATGGTGCTGTTGTTATTGATGTAGGAATAAATAGAGGAGAAGATGGAAAATTATATGGAGATGTTGATTTTGAAAATGTTGAGAAAAAAGCAAGTTATATAACTCCCGTGCCAGGTGGAGTTGGGCCAATGACAATAGCAATGCTTATGAATAATGTTATAAAAGCTACAAAGCAACAATATAAATAATCAAGTTTTTACATATTTTGTGCACGAACAAAGACGCGGACTTTAAAAGGTTATTAATGTCCGCTTTTGTTCTTTTTTAATGGAATATATTTACAATTTATAATAAAGATGTTATTATAATAATAGTTGGAATCAATTAAATTATATCTTTAGACAAATCTGTCTAGTAATTCAAATTATTAAATATATATATAAATTAACTTTTAATCTAAAAAGGATTATAAGTTTTTAAATTTGTAAAGGAGAATGATTATTGGAAAAAAATAAATATTGGGTATGGTTGTCGTTAATAAAGGATTTAGGAAGTAGGAAAAAACAAAAACTATTGGAGATTTATAAAACTCCTGAAAATATTTATAAATTAAATAAAAAAGAATTAATAAGTGTAAAAGGAATAGGAGAAAAAATAGCAGATAATATATTAAACGAAAGTATAAGAAAAAATATTGAAAAACATGTTCTATATATGGAGAAAAATAAAATAGATATTATTTCAATAAATGATAGAGAATATCCGCAAATATTAAAGGAGATATATGATCCGCCAATAAGTTTATATATAAAAGGAAACAAAGATATTCTAAACAATCCATCTATTGCAATAATTGGATGTAGAGAAGCATCAGATTATGGGAAAAAGACAGCTAGGTATTTTTCATATAACTTAGCAAATAAAAATATTAATATTATTAGTGGATTGGCAAAAGGTGTGGATAGTTATGCACATATAGGAACGTTATCCACAGTTGGAAAAACTATAGCAGTTGTAGGAAATGGGTTAGATAGTGTATATCCAGTAGAAAATAAAGAGTTGTTGTATAGAATATTAAAAAAAGGTGGAGCCATTATATCTGAATATCCACTTGGAACTAGACCAGAAAAAATGAATTTTCCGGCACGAAATAGAATTATTAGTGGAATGAGTAAAGGCATTATTGTAATTGAAGCTAAGAAAAAAAGTGGCACATTAATAACTGTTGATTTTGCATTAGAGCAGGGAAGAGATGTTTATGTTATACCAGGAAATATTAATTCTGTTAATTCTGCTGGAACAAATGAGCTAATAAAACAGGGAGCAAAATTAGTGACTACTTATGATGAAATAGAAATTTAAAAATATAGATAAAAAATGTTATAGCATTTTATTGCACAAAATTTATTAAAAAATCTATATAAAACACTTGAAATCATTGATAAAACATGGTACAATAAGAAACGTATTAATCACATAAAGAGAGCCTAAAAGGTAGTGCCTAAGAAATAATAGAAGTTTTAGGTCCTAGAGGGTGAAGAACTTTATGGAAGAAAAACAAAAAGGGAGGAATTTAAAATGGCAGTAGTTGCAATGAAACAATTACTAGAAGCTGGTGTTCACTTTGGACATCAAACAAGAAGATGGGATCCAAAAATGGCTGAATATATATTTCAAGCTAGAAATGGAATTCATATCATCGATTTACAAAAGACATCAAAAAAATTAGATGAAGCTTATGCTTTCGTTAAAGAACAAGCAGAAGAAGGAAAAACAGTATTATTTGTAGGAACAAAGAAACAAGCACAAGAATGTATGAAAGAAGCTGCTTTAAAATGTGGAATGTTCTATGTTGATCAAAGATGGTTAGGTGGAATGTTAACAAACTTTGGTACAATTCAAAAAAGAATTCAAAGATTAAAAGATTTAGAAGCAATGGAACAAGATGGTACATTTGATGTGTTACCTAAAAAAGAAGTAATTCTATTGAAAAAAGAAATGGAAAAATTAGAAAGAAATCTTGGTGGAATAAAAGAAATGAACGAATTACCAGGAGTTATCTTTTTAGTAGATCCTAAAAAAGAAAGAATTGCTATATTAGAAGCTAAAAAATTAGGAATTCCAGTTGTAGGATTAGTAGATACAAACTGCAATCCAGAAGAAGTAGATTATGCAATTCCAGGAAATGACGATGCTATAAGAGCTGTAAAATTAATTGCAGACGTAATGGCAAATGCAGTTATTGAAGGAAAACAAGGTGAAAGCTTTGAACCAGAAATGGAAGAACAACCAGCTGATGAAGAAGCTACAACAATTGAAGAAGTAGTAGCAAATGAAGAAGAAAAAGTAGAAGAATAATTCTAAAAGTAAAAGAAGAGTGGAGCTTTTCTGCTCTATTCTTCTTTATTATTTACTATATTAATTTTGAAGGTATAGTATCAGATTAATATAGAAAAAATAAACATAGATATTTGTAATATTTTAAAATGTTATAAAATAAGAGTGTTTTTAATAAATAAAGGAGGAAATAAAAAATGGTTACAGCTAGTCAAGTAAAAGATTTAAGAGAAAAAACAGGTGCAGGAATGATGGACTGCAAAAAAGTTTTAACAGAAACAGATGGAGACATGGAGAAAGCAATTGAATTATTACGTGAAAGAGGAATTGCAAAAGCTGCTAAAAAATCAGGAAGAGTTGCAGCTGAAGGTTTAGTAGAAGCTTTTATTTCAGAAGATGGAAAAATAGGAGCTATTGTAGAAGTTAATTCAGAAACAGACTTCGTTGGAAAAAATGAAGAATTTAAAACTTTTGTTATGAATATAGCAAAACAAGTAGTAGAAAAAGACCCAAAAGATGTAGAAGAATTATTAGCTCAAGAATCAATTGAAGTACCAGGAAAAACCGTTAAAGAAGTATTAGTTGACAAAATTGCTACAATTGGTGAAAATATGAACATTAGAAGATTTGCAAGATTTGAATCTGAAGGCTTAGTAGAAAAATATATTCATGGAGATGGAAAAATAGCAGTTTTAGTAAACATGAAAAAAGGAAATAGTGAAGTTGCAAAAGATATTTGTATGCAAATTGCAGCTGCTAGACCAGAATTTTTAAATGAAGCTTCTGTACCAGCTGAAAGAGTTGAAAAAGAAAAAGAAATTTTAAAAGCTCAAACAATGAATGAAGGAAAACCAGAAGCAATTGCTGAAAAAATAGTACAAGGAAGAATTGGAAAATTCTTTAGTGAAATTTGTTTAGTAGATCAAGATTTTGTTAAAGATCCAAATATGAAAGTATCTCAATTATTAAAAGAAAAAGATGCAGAAGTAGTAGAATTTGCAAGATTTGAAAAAGGTGAAGGAATTGAGAAAAAAGAAGAAAACTTTGCTGAAGAAGTAATGAATCAATTAAAATAAGAAAATTTATGGAGACACGAATTGAAGTGTCTCTTTTTTATATATTAAGAAAGTTATTTTATAAATTTTTGCACACGAACAAATACGGAAATAAATTTCACAAAATCTCAAAAAACTACTGTATTTTTTCAAAATATATGGTAGAATGATTCTATCAAAAATAAATTAAGGAGAGTGGAAAAATTGTCAGAACTCAAATATAAAAGAGTACTATTAAAATTAAGTGGAGAAGTACTAGCAGGAAAACAAAAAACAGGAGTAGATGTAGAAACAGTAGGAAAAATATGTGATAAAATAAAAGAAATTGTAGAAATGGGAGTACAAGTAGCAATTGTTGTAGGAGGAGGAAACTTCTGGAGAGGAAGAAATGGACATCAAATGGAAAGAACAACAGCTGACTATATGGGAATGCTAGCAACAGCAATGAATGGATTAGCACTTCAAGACGCATTAGAAGCAAGAGGAATATATTCAAGAGTACAAACAGCTATAGAAATGAGAGAAATAGCAGAACCATTTATACAAAGAAAAGCAGAAAAACACTTAGGAAAAGGAAGAGTTGTAATATTTGCATGTGGTACAGGACATCCATATTTTACAACAGATACAGCAGCAGTACTTAGAGCAACAGAAATAAAAGCAGATATAATATTATTAGGAAAGTCAATAGATGCAGTATATTCAGCAGACCCTAAGTTAGATCCAACAGCAGAAAAATACGAAGAAATATCTTATATGGAAGTATTAGAAAAAGACTTAAAAGTAATGGACTCAACAGCAACAGCAATGTGTAGAGATAACCATATGCCATTATTAGTATTTGGAATTGAAGATCCAGAAAACATAGTAAGAGCAGTAAAAGGTGAAAAAATTGGAACAATAGTAAAATGAAACACAGGGGACAGGTGAAAAGTGTCTCAAACAAAAATCATAATATGTTGAAAAGAAAAATGAGACAGACGAGGGGTGTCCCCAGTGTCTCAAAAAGGAGAGAGGTAAAATGGATTATAAAAGTTTAGATGATAAAATGGAAAAGTCAATTAGTGTTTATAGTGAAAAATTATCAGAGGTTAGAGCTGGAAGAGCTAATCCAGCAATTTTGAATAAGGTAAAAATAGATTATTATGGAACTCCTACACCTATTAATCAGGTTGCAGGTGTGTCTGTACCTGAAGCTAGGTTGATTGTTATTCAACCTTGGGATGCTAGTGTTTTAAAAGATATTGAAAAAGCAATTTTGGCATCTGATATTGGAATTAATCCAAATAATGATGGAAAAGTAATAAGACTAGCTTTTCCTGAATTAAATGAAGAGAGAAGAAAAGAATTAGTAAAAGATATAAGAAAAATGGCTGAAGAGGCTAAAGTAGCAATAAGATCTATTAGAAGAGAAGGTATTGATATAGCAAAAGCAGAGCAAAAAGAAGGAACAATAACAGAAGATGAGTTAAAACAAGCAGAAAATGAAATTCAGAAAATGACTGATAAAAAAATAGATGAGATAGATAAAATACTAGAGGGAAAAGAAAAAGAAATTATGTCAGTATAAATAGCTAAGGAGCGGTTTATGGATTTTAAAGTACAATTAAAAAAATATCAAGAACAAGTAAATAATGAATTGGAAAAATATTCAGGAAAAAAAGATGTACCAGAAAAAATATTAAATAATTCTATGGAATATAGTCTTATGGCAGGTGGAAAAAGATTAAGACCTATTTTAGTAATTGCAACATATGAGATATTTGGAAAAAATATTAATAAATGTATTCCATATGCAGTTGCTATTGAGATGGTACATAATTTTTCGTTGATTCATGATGATTTGCCAGGAATTGATAATGACGATTTTAGGCATGGAAAGCCTACTAACCATAAGAAATTTAATGAGGCAACTGCAATTCTTGCAGGAGATGGATTGTTAAATCAAGCATATATTGTAATTAGTGAAGATTTAATAAAGTCAGAAAGTGAAGAATTAAAAAATAAATTAAAAGTTTTTAATGAATTTTCCACTGCGGTAGATAGAATGATTGCAGGGGAATATATAGATACAGAATATGAGGGAAAGCAAATAACTGATGAGTATTTGGAATATATTCATAAAAACAAAACAGGAGCACTTTTAAAATTATGTGTTAGGATGGGAGCAATTTTAGCTAATGCTAATGAAAAGGATTTAGAAAAATTGACTAAGTATGCGGAAAAAATAGGATTAGCATTTCAAATAAAAGATGATATTTTATCTGAAGAAGGAAATGAAGAGATTTTAGGCAAACCAGTTGGTAATGACAAAGAATTAGAAAAATGTACATATGTTTCAAAATATGGACTTCAAGGGGCAAAAAAAATTCTAGAAGAAATAACAAAAGAAGCAATAGAGGAATTAAAAGAATATGGAGATAGAGCTGAATTTTTAAGAGAATTAGCTTTATATATAAAAGATAGAAATAAATAGGGGATTTAAAATAATACTTAATTTGATTATATAATAAATTAATTAAGAACTATGATAAAAAATCCTTAAAGGAGAACAGAAAATGAAGTTTGATAAAGAAACAATGCCAAAGCATATTGCTATTATTATGGATGGTAATAGAAGATGGGCAAGAGCAAAAGGAAAGCCAGTTAGTTTTGGACATAAAGAAGGAGCAAAAACATTAGAAAAAATCGTAAGATATGCTAATAAAATAGGATTAGAATATATTACAGTATATGCATTTTCAACAGAAAATTGGAAAAGAGCTGAAGATGAAGTAAAAGCACTTATGATGCTATTGCAAAATTATTTAGATGAATATTCTAAAAGAGCAGATACTGAAAATATTAGGGTAAAAATATTAGGAGATATAACAGCCTTGTCTGAAGGAATGCAGAAAAGCATAAAAAGGTGTATGGAAAGAACTAAAGATAATACTGGAGTAACTTTTAATATTGCATTAAATTATGGAGGAAGAGACGAATTAATAAAAGCAATAAAGCAAATATCTGCAAAAGTAAAAAATCAAGAAATAGATATAGAAGAAATATCAGAAAAATTAGTATCTGATAATTTATATACTAAAGGACAGCCAGATCCAGATTTATTGATTAGAACTAGTGGAGAGTTGCGCTTAAGTAATTTCTTACCATGGCAACTTGTTTATTCTGAATTCTTATTTTTAGATAAAAATTGGCCAGACTTTGAGGAAGAAGATTTAGATAAAGCAATTATAGAATACCAAAAAAGAACCAGAAAATTTGGAGCAAATTAAAACAAAATAATAAATATTTATAAGAAGAAAGGAAAAGAGATGGATATAAAAAGATTGACTTCAGGATTATTAGGATTTCCATTAGTATTATTAGTGTTACTAATTGGAGACAAAATAGTAGTAGATATAGCATTATCAATTATAGCATTACTTGCTATGAGTGAATATTTTAATGCTATAGCAAAGGTATCAAAACCAGTAAGATGGTTAGGCTATTTAAGTTGTTTTAGTATAGCTTTTATTCATGTAGTACCAAAAGAATATTTAAATATGATAGTAACATTAGGAGTTCCAACTATTTTAATAGTACTTTTTGCCCAAGTAGTTGCTACAGAAATGAGAACAACATTTAAGGATATAGCGTACACATTTATTGGAATATTTTATGTTGTATTTTTTATTATGTTTGTGGCATTTATTGATGGAATGCCAAATGGAAAAATTTTAATTTGGTATGTAATTTTAGCAGCATGGGGAACAGATATATTTGCTTATTTAATAGGAAAACATTTTGGAAAGCATAAATTTAGTAAAGTAAGTCCTAAGAAATCAATTGAAGGATGTATTGGTGGAACAGTAGGAGCTGTTATATTAATGCTTATTTATACTTATGTTGCAAATACTTATTGGGGAATGAATTATTCATATTTATTTATAACAGGAATAGGAATTATATTAAGTTTAGTTGGGCAAATTGGAGATTTTGCGGCATCTAGTATAAAAAGATTTGTTGATATTAAAGATTATAGTAATTTAATACCAGGACATGGAGGAATGTTAGATAGAATAGATAGTTTAATATTCTTAGCACCATTTGCATATGCATTATTTACGTTGTTATAAAAAGGAGGAACACATTGATATCTTTTATTTTATCAGCAATAAAAATAATATTTTTATTAGGATTTTTGATATTTATTCATGAGTTAGGACATTTTACTGTAGCAAAATTATGTAAAGTAAAAGTAAACGAATTTGCTATTGGTTTTGGACCAGCTATATGGAAAAAACAAGGAAAACAAACCAAATACGCATTAAGATTAATTCCATTAGGTGGATTTGTTAGTATGGAAGGAGAAGAAGAAAGGTCAGAAGAAAGTGGTTCTTTTTCTAAAGCAAGTATTCCAAAAAGAATAGCTATAGTTGCAGCAGGAGCAATTGTAAATATAATATTTGCTATTATAGTTTATTTTTTATTAATTGCCAATTCAGGAACATATATAACAAATGAAATTGTTTCAACTACAGAAGGATATCCGGCCCAACAAATAGGATTACAGTCTGGAGATAAAATTATTGAGGCAAACAATAAAAAAATTGATAATTTATATGATTTAAATAAAGCAATACAAGAAAATACAGAATCTATCAATTTAAAAATTGATAGAGAAGGAACTATACTAGAATATAATATAGTTCCAAAGCAAATAGCAGAACAACAAGGAGAAAGATGGTACTTAGGTGTTAATTTAAAAAGAGCAGAGGACACGATTGGTAATAGATGTTTAAATGCAGCAATGTCAACGAAAGAATTCGTTTTTTCTATTGTTGATAATTTAAAACAGTTATTTACAGGAAATGTTGGAATAGACCAAATGATGGGACCAGTTGGAATATCAGAAGTTGTATCTAAAACTAATGGTATTAAAGAATTTTTATATATGATGTCATTAATATCTATTTCTTTAGGAGTAACAAACTTGTTACCAATTCCAGCATTAGATGGAGGAAAAATATTAATTTTAATAATTGAAGCAATAAGAAGAAAACCATTAAAAGAGCAAACAGAAATAAATATACAATTATTAGGATTTTCGATTTTAATAGTGTTGTCATTATATGTTACATATAATGATATAATACGAATATTTTAATAAAAAACATTTGACAAATAAAAATATTTAATAGATAATAGAAATATCGAATTACATTAAGAAAAAAGCTTTAAAATACGAAGGAGGAAAAACAAAAAATGTACTTATTTAATAGAATTACGGTAAATCCACAATTACCAAAAAGAATTGAAAAATTATCAGAAATAGCCAACAATTTATGGTGGTCTTGGAATACAGAATTTTTAAGATTATTTCAAAGAATAGATGGAGACCTATGGGAAGAATCAAATAAAAATCCTGTTAAATTTTTAAAACATGTTTCTCAAGAAAGATTAGAAGCGGTAACAAAAGACATAGGATTTTTAAAAGAATATGATAAAGTAGTATTAAATTTTGACGGATATATGAACAGTAAAAACACATGGTTTTCTAAAAAATATCCAGAAGAAAAAAATGATTTAATTGCTTATTTTTCAGCAGAATATGGAATTGACGAGACAATTCCAATTTACTCTGGAGGATTAGGAATATTATCTGGTGATCATTTAAAATCAGCAAGTGACCTTGGAATTCCACTTGTTGCAGTAGGACTATTATATAAAAATGGATATTTTAATCAAAAAATTAATGGAAACGGAGACCAAGAAACAGAATATAATAACATTGATTTATATGATTTACCAATTAATCCAGTAAAAGATGATAAGGGAGAGGATTTAACAATATATGTTAAATTTCCAAAAAGAAGATTATATTTAAAAGTTTGGCAAATAAATGTAGGAAGAGTAAAATTATATTTATTAGATTCTGATATTGATAAAAATAATGAAGAAGATAGAGATGTTACATTAAGACTATATGGTGGAGATCAAGAAATGAGAATTCGCCAAGAAATAGTACTTGGAATGGCTGGAGTTAATTTATTAAAAAATTATCTTCATTTAGAGCCAACTGTATATCATATGAATGAAGGGCATTCAGCATTTTTAAATTTAGAAATTATAAAAAATATAATAAAAGAGAAACAAGTTTCTTTTGAAGTTGCTAAAGATATAGCAAGCTCAAAAACAGTATTCACAACACATACACCAGTTCCAGCTGGAAATGATATATTCCCAATCCAATTAGTTGAAAAGTATTTTAAAGATTTTTGGCCAAGATTAGGATTATCAAGAGAAGAATTTTTAATGTTAGGAATGAAGCCAGGAAAAGACTTAGCAAAAGGATTTAACATGGGAATTTTAGCGTTAAAAATTGCAGGAAAGAAAAATGGAGTAAGCAAACTACATGGAGCAGTTTCAAGAGAATTATTTGGAGAAGTATGGCCTGAAATAGCAGCAAATGAATCACCAATAGGATATGTTACAAATGGTATTCACACATGTTCATGGCTTGCACCTAAAATGAAAGAATTATATAATAAATATTTGATTCCATATTGGCAAGACAATATGCATCAAGATCAAGTATGGGAAAAAATAAAAAATATACCAGACGAAAAATTATGGAATGTACACAACGAAAGAAAAATAAAATTATTAAAATTAGTAAAAATCAGTACAACAGAAAGATTAAGAAGATCTGGATATAGCTATGAAGAGATTAATGAAATTGTATCAAAATTAAATCCAGATGCTTTAACTATTGGATTTGCAAGAAGATTTGCAACATATAAAAGAGCAACCTTAATTTTTAAAGATTTAGAAAGAATTACACAAATATTAAATAATAGTGAAAAACCAGTCCAATTAATTTTTGCAGGAAAAGCACATCCTGCTGATAAAGAAGGACAAGATTTAATAAGATATATACATCAAGTATCTATGATGCCACAATTTAAAGGAAAAATTTTCTTACTTGAAAACTATAATATAGCAATGTCTAGATACTTAATTAGTGGTGTGGATGTATGGTTAAACAATCCAAGAAGACCAATGGAAGCATCAGGAACAAGTGGTCAAAAAGCATCAGTAAATGGAGTTATAAACTTCAGTGTTTTAGATGGATGGTGGGCTGAAGGATATACTCAAAACAATGGATGGACAATAGGAACAAATGCTGAATATGAATCTTATGAGGCACAAGATCAAGCAGATAGCCAAAGTATGTATAGAACATTAGAAGAAAAAATAATACCAACTTATTATGATAAAGATAGAAATGGAATGTCTAAAAAATGGGTTGAAATAATGAAAAATTCTATTATAACAACAGGTGGAAAATATAGTACAGCAAGAATGTTGGTTGATTATACAAATAATTTATATATGCCACTTTGCAAGTTAACTAAAAAATATTATGAAGATGTTGATAATGTAGCAGCATATAACTCTTGGAAAAAAGATTTATATAAAAATTGGAAAGACATAAAAATAACACAAGTAAACAATTTAGATAATATTACAATAGATGCAGGAAATAATATTGAAGTAGCATGTGAGGTAGAACTTCCTAATATTGATGTAGAAAACATAACAGTAGAAGCATACTATGGAAAAATATTAGAAAATGGAGTTGTAGAAAATGTTAGTATTATTCCAATGACTTTATCAGATTCAGATGAGGAAGATAAAAAATATTATTTTACAGCTAAAATTGAATTAACAACAGGTGGAAATTATGGATATACATTTAGAGTTATGCCAAAACATGAGATGTTACTAGAACCAGCAAATTTAAATTTGGTAAAATGGATTACTAAATAATAAATTCAAAAAAATAGAAGTCTTACAAATAAGCTTTATAAAGCTTTTTGTAAGACTTTAACGCTTTTAGTAAGTTATAAAAGTGCACTTAAAACTAAAATGCCCAAATTATCATTATATATTTCATTAAACTGAGTAATTGGTAATGGATTTTCTCCGATACCAGATTCTATAGTATATCCAGGTTTATTGTATTTTTGAATAAACCAATCTTTAAAACCAGCAAAGCTTGAATTATATGGCGTTTCTGCGAGTAAGTATCCACTAGATTCTGCTAATTTTTGTCCTATTTCAAAACTATTTGATGGATTATAATTTTGAAACTGCCAATAAATTTCTTTTCCTTGAGTATGGTAAGCTAAAACTAAACTGAAATTATGCATTAATGTAAAATTATAAATTGCTAGAGACTCTGGTTCAGTCAATGGCCCATACCCAACAAAATCACGAGGTGCAGGTCCGAGTAAATCCCTGAGAATATTTTATTTCTTTTGCTTGTTCCCAACCAGCAGGAAATTGTAAATTTAAATCCACACCTGTGGATTTAAAAATATACCAACCAAGAAATTAATTTAATAAAATGCAGTAATCATCTATATTACAGAGTATTTCAATTTAATTGAAATATTCTGTTTTTTTAGTGGATTTTTACGGCTAGAATTGGAGTAGTATATGAAAGAAAATCAAGAAAAGGTTGGATATTATTCTGTAATTCCTGCAACTGTTTTATATAATAAAGAATTAAAAGCAAATGAAAAACTACTATATGCAATAATAACATCCCTTGCTTGTAAAGAAGGTTATTGTTTTGCATCTAATAAATATTTAGCAGAAAAATTAGATGTAAATCCTAAAACGATTTCAAGTTGGATTTCTGATTTAAAGAATAAAAATTTTATAGTTGTTGAACTAATTAGAAATGAAAATAATCAAATAATTCAAAGAAAAATTTATGTAGATGATGTACCGTATCCATTAAATAATGGATACCACTATCAATCAAAAAATGGACAGGCTATCCATCAAAAAGTGGAAGATAATAATATAAGAAATAATATTAAATCTAATAAAAATACATATTCAAATTATACAAATCAAAGAGAATATTCGGATGAATTTTTAAACAGTTTATATGCAAATTTATAAAGAAAGGACAGGTGAATTTTATGAAAAAATATAAAATTTTGAATCAATTTTTTTCTCCCAGCGGGCTAAAAAGGTATTAGGAGATTTTCTCCTAAACGGCAATTTGTGGTCCACAGGACCAAGCCGGCGAATATTGGGCATTAAAAAATGCCACAAAATTCGGAGCAAAAATCTTTGCTGTAAAATATCAAATATAGCTTTGCTAATATTGATATTTTTATAGTGTAGAAATTAAGTATGAATAAAAAGATAAAGGTGTGAGTGATTATGGAATTAAATCCAGATAATAGAACAGAAATGATAAAGTCAAGAGTATCAGAAGAAGAAAAAATTTTAATAAAAGCAAAGGCAGAATATTATGGATATAAACAATTATCTAAATATATAAGAGATTCTGCGATTTATGAAAAGGTAACTAATGTTGACTTAATAGGGAAAAATGAAATTTTAAAAGCATATTCAGATAATACACAGATATTAAAAGAAATGCATAAAAGTATAAAACATATTGCAATATTTGCTAAACAAATTGATAAATATGAAAGGGAAGATCTAAAATTTAAAATGCTTGAAATTTTAAAGAATCAAAAAGAAATGATAAAGTTAATTGACAAAAAATTAGATTTGGATGTATGGCAAGAAGTAAATCATAGAAAAAAGTGTGAGTAAATAGCAAAATATTTGACAAATTCTAAAAAAACGAATATAATGTTATTACAAAGTATATAATATATAACAGATATTACAAAATAATAACAAAAGGAGGTAAAACTCATGAATATTTGTAAATTAGTTTTAGAATATATTGAACAATATCCAGAAGATGAGCCAATATTTATTGAAGATATAAAAAAATATGTTATACAACAATGCGAAAAAGATAACAAACAAGAAAGTGTATTAAAAAATATAAATGTTATTTTAAATAGACTAAAAAATGAAGGTATTATAAAAGCAGAATATAAAGGAGTATATTATAAACCAATTATTAGTATGTTCGGCGAAGTTCCATTAAATACAAATAAATTAAGAAAATTAAAATATTTGGAAGATAAAGATGGAAATATAAAAGGTTATATAGTAGGTGCAAAATTATTTAATAAATTAGGGCTAACAACATTAGTTCCAAATGTAACAGATATAGTAACAAATGAATGTAAATATCATAAACAATATGATGAAAGATTAAGAACTTATATAACAAAACCAAAAATAGAAATAACAAATGAAAATTATAGATATTTGCAGTTTATAGACATTTTAGATAATAAAGATAATATTCATATTGAAGCCCAAAATGCAGATGAAATTTTATATAGAATTATACAAGAATGCAAATTAGATTTTGAAAAAATTATAAAATATGCTAGAGAAACAAATAATAGAAAAGTATTAGATAAATTATTTGTACTAGCAAGATAGGAGATATAATGTTACTACATTTAAATAAATTTGAATTTGAAAACTTTATAGAAATTATTAAAGAAAGAGAAGATATAGATAAGGATATAATAGAGAAAGACTATTATGTATGTTTAATTCTTAAAGAATTATCCAAAAGACAAGATTATTTAAAATCCTATTTTAAAGGTGGTACAGCAGTATATAAAATTTTAGATACAATGAATCGTTTTTCAGAAGATATTGATCTAACTGTAAAAGTTTTACCAGAAGAATCTAATACAAGAAACAAGAAGAGATTAAAAGAATCAGCTTTAGGTTATGAAATAGAAGGCTTAGAACTAATAAAAGATGAGTGTATAGACAATAAAGGCAGTGTTACAGGAGTTTATCAATATACATCAGTATATGAAGATAGTGAAATACCTTTGCAAAGAGCAGGAAAAATACAAGTAGAATCGACTTCTTTTACTGTAAGCGAGCCAACCGAAAAATATTACATAGAGCCTTTAATATATAAATTAGCAAATAATAAAGAAAAGAAAATTTTGGAAGAGCAATTTGATGTTACAAAAATAGAAATTGAAATAATAAAATTAGAGAGAATGTTTATAGATAAAATATTTGCAGTAGAGTTTTATTATATAAGAAATATGTATACGGATACAGCAAAGCATTTATATGATATATCAGTACTATTTAACAACGATAGAATTCAGAAGTTATTAAATGATAAGGATGAATTAAATAAACTGATAGATTATAAAAGACAAGAAGAAAAAGTACGAATTGGTGGTATAGATGAAAAAACAGCAATCAAAGATTTTAGTTATTTTAAATTGGAGTTTAGTGACTCACTAATAAGAGAATTTGAAAATATGCAGAATAAATATGTTTTAAATGATAAATATAAATTTTCTATTGATCAAGTTAAAGAGATTTTAAATAAGATACATAGACAAATGTAAAGGATACAATTCACTCCTGGATTGCAAAAAAGTTTCAAATAGGTCTTGACAAACTAAAAAAATGAGTATAGAATAGGGCTACAAAATACAAATTGTGTTAGAAAAACTATGTATAAACATTGTTAGCAAAAAGTTAAGTAATAATGTGGTAAAAGAGCATACCACATAGATAATCTAATTATAAGAAAGTGAAAGCAAAAAGTTGCATAAATACGAAAATGAAACTATATGTATAAAAGCATATAGTTTTTTTGATATGCAAAGTAAATAATTGTAATATAATTGATAAAAATTTATTTTTATGCTAATATAGAGAAAAATGTAGGAGAAAATTATGAAAATAGGAATAACATTTAGTATATTAGCATTTGTAGCATTAATAGTAAGTATTTGTATAAAGGAACGAAAAAAGTCTTTGGTGGTTCAATCATTAAATTGCTTACTTGAGGCAGTTTATGATTTTATAATATTAGCCTATACAGGTGCAATTTTAAGTATAATTAATTTTATAAGGACTTTTTTATTTATAAATAAAGAAAAATTTAGCAAAACACTTTATTTAATAATACTATTTTTGTTTGAAAGTATTATTATAGTTAATTGTATTTTAACGTGGGGAGGACTAATTTCACTATTACCAACAATAGGTTCGCTTATTAGAACTTATTGTCTATGGCAATCAAATATGAAACTAGTTAGAATATCTGGAATTACAACAGGAATATTATATGGATCATATTACATTTATTATAATAGTTGGTTTATGGTATTAGGAGATTTAATATTATTGATTATAGGAATATATGCAGTATGGAAAAATGATATAAAAAATAATTCAAAGTTAAATAAATAGGAGAATAATTTATGAACAGATTTATTAATTATGCACATAGAGGTGCATCAGATTATGCACCTGAAAATACTATGAGCGCTTTTAGAAAAGCGATAGAATTAAAAGCTAATGGAATTGAGTTAGATTTACAAAAAACTAAAGATGGGAAAATAGTTATATTTCATGATGATTTTATAGATAAAAAGTCAAATGGTATAGGGACGATAAGTGATTATACTTATAATGAATTGTTAAAATTTGATTTTGGAAGTTGGTTTGATTTAAAATACAAAGATGAAAAAATTGTACTTTTTGAAGAGTTTGCAAAGAAATTTTTATCTGAAGACTTAACATTTGCAATAGAGCTAAAGACTATAGGAATAGAAAAACAAACATTAGAAATAATTGATAAATATAGTAAAAGTAAAGAAAATATTTATATTACATCTTTTATATTTGAAGCATTAGAAAATGTTAGAAAATTTGATAAAGATATAAAAATATCTTGGCTTATTGATGAAGAAATTAATCAAAATAATATTGATAAATTATTATCAATAAAAGGAAGTCAAATTTGCCCAAAAGCTGATAAAGTATCAAATAGTAGTATAGAGCTTGCCAATAGAAACAGGTTAGGTGTTAGATTATGGGGAATTCGTGATGAAGAAATAATGCAAAAAGTATATAAGTTAAATATAGAGGGAATGACTGTTAACTTCCCAGATAAATTAAAAGTATTAATAGAAGGAGAATAAGGCATGAAGTTTTATGTTGTTAGACATGGTCAAACTGATTGGAATGCTAAAGGTAGAATTCAAGGAAAAACAGATATTGAATTAAATGAAATTGGAATAGAACAGGCAAGACAATTAAAAGCATTAATAAAAGATTATAATATTGATTTAATCATAAGTTCACCATTAAAAAGAGCAAGAAAAACAGCTGAAATTATTAATGAAACAGTAAAGTGTAACATTATATTTGAAGATTCATTAAAAGAACGTGGATATGGAATTTTTGAAGGCATGATAAGAAAAGAAATAAATGATGAATTAATAAATTCAGATATACTAAATAATTATTATATAAATAAGGAATATAAAGAGATTGAAACAATACAAAGTTTATGTAGTAGAGTATGGAAATTACTTGATAACTTAAAACCAAAATATAAAGATAACAATATTCTTTTAGTAACTCATGGTGGAACAATAAGAGCAATTAATGGATACTTTAATGGAATTAATGAAAAAGGAATAATAGATAATCCAGGACTAAAGAATTGTGAGATAAAGTTTTATGAGTGCTAAAAAAATAAATATAACAGTAGTAAATAAAATTAAAAGTAAATAGCTAAATAAAGATCTAATATGTGAAAACCTATATTAGGTCTTTTTTTCTTATAAAAGTAAAAATTTTTCAAAAATAGCTTCGCTTTTGGGATAAAAACTGGGCTTATATATAGAAATACTAAACAGTACATTGACAAATACACTTGAAATCAAGTGTCATAACAAGCCATTTTCTTTAATATTCTGTATTAGAAAGAATTACAAATTAAATTTTTACGAAAGGAGCTAATGTCGATGTGAATAAAGATAAAAAAGAAACAAAAATAGATAAATTAGAATTTAATACATATTGTATTTTTACAGAAGAAAAACAGGAGGCAAAAGAAACAATAGGATTAATTTTTAAAGATTATATAGAAAATTTAAAATTAAAAACAAAGTAATTATTCTAAAGTATTTGCAAAATTATTTTAAGCACGTTACAATTTATGTGTAGATGATTACGGATAGGAGGTTAAATGCTAAACTTGAAATACCAAAACTTCAAAGTACGGAATATATATAAGACTATCTAGAGAAGATGGCGACAAACAAGAAAGCGAAAGTATCGGTAATCAAAGAAATATTTTGCAAAGATATGTAAAGGAGAACAACTTAATATTAATCAAAGAATATGTTGATGATGGTATATCTGGGACTACATTTGACAGACCTGGATTTAATGAAATGTTACAGGACATCGAGAATAAAACTATTAATATGGTAGTAACTAAAGACTTATCTAGACTCGGAAGAGATTATATTAAAACAGGACATTACATAGAAAATTACTTTCCACAGAACAATATCAGGTATGTTGCAATAACAGATGGAATAGATACTTATATTGATAGCACCAATAACGATATAACGCCTTTTAAAGCAATAATGAACGATTATTATGCTAAGGATATATCAAAGAAAATTAGAAGTGTTTATAAGGAAAAACAAAAGAATGGCGAATATCTATGTAGTATTCCAGCATATCGGATATAAAAGACATCCTAGTATTAAAAATAAGCTAATTATTGATGAACAAGTAAAGGATATTGTAGAAAAGATATTTGATATGTATGCAAATGGACAAGGGAGTGTAGAAATAGTAAATTTCTTAAATACTAATAAGTACTTATCTCCAACAGGGTATAGAAAAACAGGTATTATACAAGATGAGAATAAAACAAACTATGATTGGAATGAAGTTACTCTATGCAATATGTTAAAAAATGAAGTTTATATTGGAAATACAGTTCAAAACAAAAAGTCAGTAGTATCTTACAAAGTACATAAAATAAGAACAGTAGAAAAAGAAAATCAAATAATAGTAAATAATACACATGAACCTATTGTCGACAAAGATACGTTTGAGAAAGTACAATGTATTCTAAAAAAAAGAGGAACAAATACAAAACTTAAATATGATTATTTATTACGAGGATTACTTTACTGTTATCATTGCAAAAGAAAACTGCAAATAGTGCTTAAGAAAAATTCAAGAAGAAATGCACAATCACATTCATATATAATATGTGCAGATTATAAAAAAAGAGGTTGTTATCCATTAAGCATCAATTACGAAAAATTTGAAAAGCATATTATTTATGTCGCAAAAAAGATTTGTAGTATATATGCCGACAAAGAAGTGTTTTATTCTATTTATGAAAAATATCAAAACAAGACACTTGATATACGAGAAGGATATAGAAAAAAAGTAGATCAAATTGATAAAGCTATATTTGACATAAACAATAACCTAGACAAAATGTATATGGATAAATTACAAGGGATAATTCTTGAAGAAGATTACATTAGGGTATCACAAAAATTTATATTTGACAGAACAAATTTAATAAAACAAAAAGAAGAATTAGAACAAAAACTAATAGGAACAGAAGAAAAAATTAATACGAAATATAAAACAAAAGAAGAAAAAGAATTAGATGAATTAATAGAAAATTTTTTTAAATTAGAGAAAATAGATAAAATGTATTTATACAGATTAATTAACAAAATTGAGATTGACAAAGACAAAAATGCATATATATTTTTTAACTTTTCAAAACTAAATTCTATTAATGAAAACTTAGATGAATTTATCAAAGTTGAAGAATTAATAAATAAGTAAAATTAAAAAAACAAAGTTGTATGAAGCTCTTTAAAAACTCAATAGATACAAAATGAAAGAATAAAATTTGATTCTTTATATAAGATATGGTAAAATGATAATAGAACTATTTTTGAAAAAGCCTATACAATTAAGGAGGATGCATTTATGATTAAAAAATTTTTTAAGGCTTTGGTAAATGGAGTACGGAATTGTGATTGTCTTAGATGTCTTGGTATAGTATTTCTAATGTTTGGCTGGTCGCCAATACTTGCTGAACTAATTTTGAAGATATTTAAAGTTAATGTCAGCCAAGGAGAGGAGATAGCAATTGTAATCTGTGCTGCTTGTGTAGGAGCAGTGATTTATGCATTTGTTTGGCATTGTGTAGAGGCAATGAAGTATCAGGAAAAACATAAGTGCGATTTCAGTGAGGCATGGATAGCTACTGATGACATGGGAGATGAAGAATGATTCCGAATTCTAGAGAGTGTCTATTCTAAGACACTCTCTTCTTTTCAGGAAAAAATAATTGTTTGGAAGTAAGTAGAATTTATTATAGTAGTAAAAAATTGATAAAATAATATAAAAATAAAAGTTCTTAAAATTGTGCAAGTAAAGAGTTGCAAGGCTTTGCAAATTGGTTGGTAGTTTTTTAAATCCACACCACGAATATTTGCTTTCCAACCACTTACAAAAGGAACAGTTGGATAATTATTAGCAATTTGCTTAGCAGAAAGATAAGGAATAGAAGTTGAAGATAAATTACCAGTGACTAAGTCAACTCCATCAGGATTAATCATAGGTGCAATATATATAGAAACATTATTATAAATATATCTTGCATTATAATTATAAATACTAGAATTTAGAGCATAAGCCTTACATAAGTTTTCTAGGAATTTCATAACCAAAACAGAAGTAATCCATTCATTTGCATGAATTGCAGCACTATAAAAAACTTTTTTTGTACCATTTCCAAAACGTATACAAGGTATAGACTTATTTAAGTAGCTATATCCAATGTTAAATATTTCTAAAAATGGGTAAATAGAGGCAAGAGAATTAATGTTAGAAGTCAAAATTGAGTATGTATAATTAATATTAGTAGGAACAATATCATCAAAATAATTAATAATACGGTTTTGACAATTAGAAGTGTCTTTATTTTTTAAAAAATCTTTCATAATATTATCAAACCTTTCCAAGATAAAATAAATAATCATTACATTATATGAAATAATTATTATTTTGATATTAAAATAAAAGATATAAAGAATTAGGTAAAAAAATTAATCTTTTTTGTTGAAAATTTAAAAAAAAAGAAGTATGATAAGTATGAAAAGTATAACAAATACAACCTAAGAAGGAGGAAAAAGTAAAATGAAAAAAGATAAATATGTAGGAATATGTAAGGTTGGAGAAAAGGGGCAAATAGTAATTCCAAAGGATGCAAGAGATATGTTTAATATCAAACCAGGAGATTCAATTATTGTATTATGTGACAAAGAAAAAGGAATTGCACTTGTAAAATCTGATGTAATTGAAAATATAGGTGATGATATTTTAGAAGAAAAAAATGGAAAATAAAAGATTAGATTATTTAGATAATATCAGATGGATAACAGTTGTATTAGTAATTATTTATCATATTATATATTTGTTTAATAATAGTGGAGTAATATCAAATATAGGAGTTAAGGGAATTCAAATAATGGATACATTTTTAATATTTGTATATCCGTGGTTTATGTGTTTATTATTTATTGTATCAGGGATTTCCTGTAACTATTCATTAAGAAAAAGAAACAATAAAGAATTTATAAAAGATCGTGCAAAAAGAATACTATTACCATCAGTTTTAGGAATATTTATATATGGTTGGATTTCAGGATTTATTACTGCACAATATACAGATATGTTTGCTGGAAATGGAAATAATATACCAGGATTTATTAAATATTTTATATATAGTCTTATGGGAATAGGACCTTTATGGTTTTGCCATGTATTATTTATAGGTTCATTATTAATTGTTTTAATAAGAAAAATAGATAAAAAAGAGAAAATAAACAATTTATGCAAAAAAATAAATTTGCCAATACTATTCATATTGGTTTTACTTGTATGGGGAAGTTAATTTATATTAAATACTCCATTAATTACTGTATATAGATTTGGAATATATTTATTTATGATGCTTCTTGGATACTATGTATTTTCTAATCAAGAATTAATAAAAAAATTGGAAAAAATATCTATTCAATTAAGTTTAATCTCAGTAGTAACTGGTATATGTTATGTATATACATATTATGGACAGAATTATACAGACAATAAAATATTAAATAGTTTCTTTACTAATTTGTATTTGTGGATTATGATATTATCAATAATGGGGATAGGAAGCAAATTTCTAAATTTTAAAAATAAATTTACAGTTTATATGACAAAGAATAATTTTAACATATATATTCTTCATTATGTTGTTGTACTACTATTAGGATATGTAACTGTAACATTTTTAAATTTACCTTTTATTTTAAATTATATAGTTATTTTAATAGGAACAATAATAGTATTACCTATTTTAATTGAGATAGTTAAAAGAATACCTATAATAAGGTTTATGGTATTAGGAATAAGTAAAAATAAATAAATTAATTAATATATATTTTATAAATAATAATAAAACATTTTAGATAATTGGAGGTATGTATGAACATAGGAATAGATATAGATAATGTAATATCAAATTTTAATGAGGTATTATTAAGTGAATATTTAATTCATGATAAAGAGTTAAGAGAAAAAGGGATTATAAATAAAAATGCAGAGTATATTAGAAAAGGTATGTTTGACTGGTCTGAAATAGAAGAAGAAAATTTTTATAAAGAAAACATAGAAAGAATTGCAAGAAAATTAGATCTTATTGAAGGTGCAAAAGAGTATATAAATAAATTACATGAAGATGGAAATACAATTTACATTATTACGGGAAGAGACAATGGTGAATATTTAGAACCATATACTATGACAAAAAAATGGCTTGATAGTCATAACATATATTATGATAATTTGATATTAACAAATGCTTACAATAAGCATGAAAAATCTGAAAAATGTATAGAAAATAATATTGATGTTATAATTGATGATTCAGTTAGTATATGTAGAGACTGTATTAATAATGGTATAACAACACTTTTAATGGATACACCATATAACAAATATGAAAAAAGTATTCCTAAGGTTTATAATTGGAAAGAAATATTCGAATATATAATAGAATATAAAAAAGAAAAATTAAATGTGATTTTAGATACAGATACATATAACGAATGTGATGATCAATTTGCCCTTGCATATATGATTAAAAATCAAGATATATTTAATATTGAAGCGATAACAGTTGCTCCTTATTCTCATAAAAATAGAAATGAAACTGTTATAAGTGGTAGAGAAAAAAGTTATAATGAAATATTAAAAATATGTAATTGGTTAGATTTTAATACAACAAATAAAGTGTTTAAAGGTGCAGAAGATTATATACATAATGGATATGAAGAATATAATGATGCGGTTGATAAAATAATTGAAGTAGCATTAAAAAATAATAAAACTTATATTATGGCAATAGGGGCAATTACCAATATTGCTATTGCTATAAAAAAAGAACCAAGAATAATAGATAAAATAGAAGTTATATGGTTAGGTGGTAATGAATTAGGTTACAAAGATAATTTAGAATATAATTTTAGACAAGATATTGAGGCTATAAAAATAGTTTTTGAATCAAAAATTAAATTAACTATTTTACCTTGTGAAAATGTAGTATCAGCATTAAAAATAAACATAAATACATTAAAAGAAAGAATTGGAAACAAATCAAAACTATGTGATTATTTAATAGATAGATTTTATAATGATGGATATCACGGAATTCAAAAAGAAAGAGTAATATGGGATATATCAGTTATAGCATATATGATAAATAGAAATTGGTTTAAAACTACAGAAGTAAGTTGTCCAGAGATAAAGGATGATACTTCTTATGAAATTACTGAAAATAATCATAAAATAACTTTTGTAACAGAATTAGATAGAGATAAAATATATGAAAATTTACTTGAAAAGTTATAATATAACTTTATTAAAAGTAGAACATTTTAAAATAATTTCTTAAATATTAATAAAGTTAAAAGGAGTGAAAAATGAAAGATAGAGATATTGCTGTAGTTGTAAGTAATGCTAATAAAGATGTAAGTGCAATAGAAACAATAGATGCTATCAGAAATGCGGGATTTACTAATGTGTTTATACAATGGTATAACAGAGATTGGAAGCCAACACAAGAAGAACAATTAGAATACATAAGAAAAAAAGGATTAAATATTATTTTTGCACATCTAGGTTATCAAAACATAAATGATTTATGGTTAGAAAAAGAAGCGGGAGATAAATTGGTAGATAGATATAAAAATGATATTAAAATTTGTAGAAATAATAACATACCAATGGTTATTATGCATCTGACAAGTAAAAGTGAAGCACCTAAATATAATGAAATAGGATTAAAGAGATTACAGGAAATTGTTGATTATGCCCAAAAATTAAATATTAAAGTAGCATTTGAAAATACAAAAATTAAAGGTTATTTGGACTATGTAATAGATAATATAAAAAATAAGAATGTAGGTATATGTTTTGATTCTGGACATTATCATGTGCATTTTAATGATGAGTTAGATTTTCCTAAATTTAAAGATAGAATATTTGCAGTACATTTACATGATAATGATAAAAGTGATGATCTTCACTTAATTCCATTTGATGGAACATTAAATTGGTCTAATGTTGTAAAAAATTTGAAGGAGTGTAATTATAGTGGACCAATTACTTTGGAATTGTGTTATAGATATGAATATTTAAAGATGGGAATTAATGAATTTTATAAAAAAGGTTATGAAGTAGGAAATAAACTAAAAGAAATGTTTGAAATGGATGAGGTGATTTTATGAAAAAAAGACAGAAAGTATATGACTTATATTGGTATTTTGCTTGCGAAAGACAGAATATATTTTTGAAAAAGCTTAATGGAGAATCTGCTCCATGGACTGATGATAAAATTTTACAGGAATATAAATTTTGCAATAGTTATAGGATTAATGATAGAGTTAGCCAATATTTATTAAAAAATGTTATATATAACGGTAAGAATTATTTTGATGAAGATATGCTATTTAGAATATTGTTATTTAAATTATTTAATAAAGAATCTACTTGGGAATTATTATTAAATAATTTTGGAGATATTACTTTAAAGACATTTAATATAAAAGAATACTCTAAAATATTAGAAAAGGCTATTTCAAATGGTATTAAAATATATAATGATGCTTATATAAGTTGTGCAAATAAAGCATTTGGTTATAATAGAAAACATGATAATCATTTGGCATTATTAAATAAGATGTTTAATGAAGATAAAATACAAGATAAAATTATTAAATGCAACACTATGGAAGAAGCATTTAATATTATAAAAAGTTATCCTTTAATTGGTAATTTTATGGCTTATCAATTAGTAACTGATATAAATTATAGTGAAGTTGTAAATTGGAAAGAAGATGAATTTACAGTTGCTGGCCCTGGTTCATTGCGTGGAATAAAGAAATGTTTTATAGATAAAGGTAAAATGACTAATGAAGATATTATAAGATATATGTATGAACATCAAGATGAAGAGTTTAAAAGACTTAATTTAGAATTTAAAAGAATTGGTAATAGACCATTGCAATTAATAGATTGTCAAAATATATTTTGTGAATTAGATAAATATTGTAGAAAAGCATTACCAGATTTAAAATCAAATAGAACTAAAATAAAGAAACATTATGTGCCTAAAAATGAGAAAATTGAATATATTTATCCTCTAAAGTGGAAAATATAAAAAAGGGAAAAAAATACTATTAAAATATAAATTACAATCATTGAATATGAATGAATAATAATTATGGCAATAGATTACGAACTAAGTTTTCTTATTCACAAAAATTCTTAGATGAAGATATTAAAAAAGTAATTTCAAAACTTACTCCAGATGAATCAAAACATGTTAGTAGAGAATTATCAAGATTTGTACGAGATGACTGGGGAAATGTTAAATATAATTTTATGGAGTAAAACATGGATATAATTTGTATGATTTATTTCCAGAAAATAAAAGAAAATTTATAAAAAGAGAATCAAATTTGTATTCTTCAAATGTAAAAAGAAAAAAAGAAAAGAGTAAAATATGTCAGCGATGTTAGTTCAGCAAGTAAAAAAATAGCTGACAATGATAGAAAGATAGCTATAAAAGAAAAAGAACTATATAGTGAAGAAGTAAAATTACAAAAAGAACAAGAAAAGGAACGCAAAAGATTAGAAAATAATAGAACAATGTAAATAAGTAGTATTAATGATAAAAAATGTATGCACACAAAGATGTTGCTTTTGAATTTGGAATGTAGATTAGTCCAAAATTTAATTGCTTTTAATTAATGAATTTGAACGATTAAAGGCTGAAGAACAAAAGCAACTTGGCTGGAATGCGAAATGCATACTGATATAAAGTATCTTAATAACAAATAGAAAGAATTATATAGGAGAAAATAAAATATGGAAAAGTGTAATAAAATTGTAATTTTTGATTGGGGTGGAGTGATTGAAAACAATAATCAATCTTATTATAATATTAGTAAAGCAATTATAGATATTATGAGAAAATATAAATGTAAGTTAACAGATCAAGAGATACTAGAAGTTTGCACCAATGGAAAGAAATTGTTTAATACATTTATTGATGATGATGAACAAACAACTATAGATTGGTTTAATGAGATAAAAGATAAATTAAATATAGATTGTAATTATGATGAATATAAAAATGCATATTATGAATATGGCAAAAAAATACCATATCATAAAGATGTTATTAAATTTGCCCATAGTTTAAGAGATAAATGCTATATTGCCATGTTTTCAAGTTTAGTAAAACTTGATGAAGCAAGAATTAATGAGCAAGTAAATTTATCTTCATTTGATTATATTTTTTTAACATACAAAATGGGATTTAGCAAACCTAATTCAAAGGCTTTTGAATATATAGAAAATACTGTTAAAATTAATCCAGAAAATATTTTATTTATTGATGATACGCAGATAAATATAGATGAAGCAAATAAAAGAAAATGGAAAACATGCAGGGCAGATGGATTTGAATTTGAAAAAATAAAAAGAAGTGTGGAAGAATTTTTAGAAAAAGGAGAAATAAATGAATAAATTAGAAGAAAATAAAAAAGTATATAATGCAATAGATTACGGATTAAATCAAAAAAATAAAGATAATTCAGAAGAGCTACAGTCACTTATAAATTTAGTACATAACAATGGAGGAGGAGTAATATTTATTCCTATAGGAGTTTATATTTTTGATTCTGCAAAAAGTTCATGGAATATGACTAATAATATAACAGCAATTTGTGAAATGAAATCTAATGTATCTTTAATTGGAGAATCTTTAACTGACACAGTTCTAAAAGTTGTCGGTAATACAGAAAAAGGCTCAGCTTTATTTTGCCATAATAGCGAATTTTCAAAGGAGATATTACATTCTTCAAATGCCATAAATTTTACAATTGATATGTCTGAAGCTACTTTAAATCAGTATACACATAGAGGAAAGGCTTTTTATTATAGTGGCATTAAAGATTGTATCTTTAGAGACTTGCGCCTTATTTCTACACCATCTACAGCTCTAGGAATAGATATGTTAGATAATGTAGTTATTGATTCTGTATACATTTATGAAGGAGGAAGATCTTGGAATTATGGTGGCAATGGAGGTGCTGGAATTGGAATAGGTACTGGTTTGTGGGAAAATGAAAATTATATTATTAGAAATTGCATCTGTGTATCATGTGGACATTTTGGAATATTTTTAGAAGATCAGGGAATTTTTCATAATAAAGAAAATTTGCCTGAAGGCCAGATTATTTCTAATAACATAGTTAGAAATTGTAGACATTATGCTATTGGTATCCGTGGAGGAGACACAGTTTTGGTTTCAGCTAATAATATATATAACAATAATGGCGGACTATATGTAGATTATGGGGCTAGAAATATAATATTTAATGGTAATGTTATAAAAAGTTCTAAGGAAGCTGCGTTTTGTATTGGAAATGAAGATAATGATATAAATAAAAATTTTAAAAAATGTAAAAACATAGTATTAACAGGTAATACTTTTATCGAAAATAAGATAAATATACTAAAAAATGCGGAGAGTTTTGAATATATAGAAAAAAATAATATATTTATTGATTAATTATCTGACTACATAAAATAGATGAAAATGTAAAAGAGCGTATTTTAAAATGAGATAAAATAATTTAAGGAGCAACAAATGAAAGAATATTTTTATAGAAGAGAATACAAATATATGTATGCTAGCATATTTTTTTACAACTTTGCATATGCTTTAATCGAAACTTTTGGGACAGTTATGCTATATCAAGCAGGTCTGCCAATATATATGATTTTATTAATATATGGTATGAGGTTTCTTATTACAGGATTGATAACACCATTATTTGTAACAATATCAAATAAGATTGGAGTGGCAAAATGCGTATTAATTTCAAATATATTTAGTATTATAAATTCTTATTTTATGCTAAATAGTGAGAATTTATATTCTAATATAATAATTTTTATAATAGCAATGGGATTAATGGGACTTTCAAATCCATCATCTGACTCACTTTCTAATAAATATGTAGAGAGTAAACATAGAGGAAGATTTAATAGTATATATTTTATAAGTAAAATATTAGGAATAGTTTTGGCTAGTGTTTTAGTAGCGTGGGGAATAATAAGTAATAATAAGGTTGTGTTATTGAGTATAATTACTATTTTCTATATATTACAATATATTGTAATTTTACAAATTGATTATAAACCAGAAAAGAAAACTAATACATTTAAGTCTAGTATTAAATATTTATTACATAGTAAAAGTAAATATAAAATTATATATGCATTAAGGGCAAACCACATAATAGAAAGATTATTTGTTCCACTATATTTATATATAGCTTTAAAAGATTTTAAAGCATTTTCTGTTGTAGTTGTAATATCATTACTATTTCAAATAATTACAGTTACACTAATTGGAAAATATACTGATAAAAATATAAAAAAGGCTAATACCCTAGTATCTTTAATAAGGTTAATTATAACTTCAATTTACCTTTTTGCAAAAAATAAATTTGTAATTTCTGTAAATAAAACAGTCAGTGATAACTTAGAAAAAGTTTACGAAACATCAATACAAACTTCTATACAAAATATGATTAAAGAGTCAAAAGAAGATCATGATTTATTATCTGCGGTAGGTCAAATGAGTTTATGTTTTGCAGAGGTTGTGATATTGGCAATTTTATCTATAATTTCAAAATATATTGGAGAAGACATTTTTTATTTGATATTTTTATTATCAATAATATCTACTGCTGTAATAAATTTTCAAATAATAAAAGAAGAGAAGGATTAAATTATTTTTTTATATAATTATAGATTGCATTTAATCCTTAACATCGTTTAGTACCATGATTTTATCTTAAGGGTCAGTTAAGTTACCGGTTACAGATTACAATGTGATTTTTTTAAAACATTATGTAGTAATTTCTATGTTTTTTTAGAAGTATGGTAATTTTTTGTGACTTATAGTATAATTTACGTATATTTTAAGGAGGCTATTATGAATAATAATTGGAATTTAAAGAAATTGGAAAAACAAGCAAGTGGTAACCAAGAATTTGATGATTATGTATTAAATATATCTGGAATATTGAAATATCAAAATTTAAATGTTTTAGACATTGGCTGTTCTAATGGATTTAAAACCAAAATGCTATTTGATAAATATGATAATATTACACATATTAATGGGATAGATATTGATGATACTGCAATAAATGAGGCAAAAGAAGAATTTAAGAATAATAGCAGATATAATTTTGAATTAAAGAGTATTGATGATTTACACGATGAAAATAAATACGATATTATTAATTTATCTTACGTTTTACAACATTTAGAAAATCCAGAAAAAATTTTGGAAAATTTAAAGAAGAAGTTAACAGATAGAGGAATAATAATAATTAAAGTACCAGATGATAGTTTTAAGTTTTGTTATCCTGATTCTGAGGATTTATTACACAAAATATTTAATTTATATGAAAGTCAAATTATGGTTAATCAAAATATAACAAAAAATACAGATAGATATATTGGAAAAAAAGTATATAGCTATCTTAATAATAATAAGTTTAAAAATATAAAATTGTTCTATTCTGTAAGTGATACTATAGGAAAAACATTAGAACAAAAAATACAAATGTTTGATAGTTCTATAGCATATAGGAGTGCAGACAATAAAAATAATATTCCAGATAAAATTAAAAATGAGATGAATAATTTATTAGATAAATTAAGAAATCAATTTAAAAAAGAGGAATTTTACTATACAATGACTGTTCTTTATTATATTGCTAATAAATAATTAGGGAGAATTTTGTATGAATCTAAAAAGAGTTAGGTATAAACAAAGAGATTTTTCTTTAGATGATATTGATGAATTAAAACAAATAAATTGGAATTTAGAGAAGTATGGATGTGGACCAACATCAATTGCTAATGTTTTAGTAAATTTAGGATTTAAAATTAATCCAATAGATACTGCCAAAAAAATTTTATATGATAGAAATGGAAATTTTGATAATACTTATCTAAGAAATAAAGGTATAAACAGTAATGGAATAATATATTGTTTAGAAAGATTAATTAAAGAAAATAAAATTAATATAAGTTATAAAATAGTAAAAATAGATTTTTCAAGACCAAATGATAAAAAAGAAAAAATCATTTCACTTATGAAAAATGGAAACATGGCAATTATTCATATTGGACCATCTGAAGAAAGTCCATTAAGTTTTTCTAAAAATGGACATTATTTAGTAATAAGTGATATTGATGAAAATGATAATTTTTATGTAATAAACTCAAATAAAATTGGTGATAATCAAATGGGTGTACCATTTGATTATGATACCATTATAAAAAATATGATTGGAAGAAAAGATTCTTTTAATTTTTTGTTTATTAAAAAAGAAAAAACACAACAGATGATAGATGGATAGCACTGTATATCTGTAGGTGATAGTGCTAGTAGAATTGCACAAGCATTATGTGAAAAAGAAATAAATGTAGATATAGACAAAGCAATTACTCTAGGATATTTACATGATATTGGTAAGTATAATGGTGAGTCACATGGAAATGTCATGAGAGGATATGAATATTTAAAAAATAAAGGTTATGATGATGAATACGCTAATATTTGTCTTACTTATTCATATTTAAATAATGATATAGTATGTACTGCTGGAGGAGTTCAAAATCCAAAAGACAATCCATTTTTAACAAATTTTATAAAAAATCATGAATACACAATAGAAGAAAAATTAATAAATTTATGTGACTTGATGTATCCACAAGGAAATAAAGTATTTACAATTGATAAAAGGTTAATTTATATAATGATTAGAAGAGGTGCATATTCTAACACTCAATATCATATTAAAGAAAACATATAAATTAAAAGAATATTTTGATAATCTGTTAGGATATAATTTGTATGACTTGTTTCCAAAAATAAAAGAAAATTTATAAAAGGGATTGGGAACTTCCCATAGTAGAATTTGTGCGGGAGTATAAATTCAGTACTGGCTAGACATAGATTTTATTCCCATATTCAAAAAATAAAAAAAGAGGATTAAATTATTTTGATAATTTTTTCCTCTTTTTCAGTTAGTTTTATATAAAATAAAAACTTACGAACTATAATCAGTCCGTAAGTTGATTTCAGATGGAGCAATCACGGAGCAGGTATGCGAAAAATATATATGCAAAAGTAAAGCTCTTTTTATATAATTCGATTTATTTGATTATACTTTAACATAAAAATCATAGTTTATCAATAAAAATTAGTTTTTTTATATAAAAATAAAATAATCCATCTCCTTCAGTTATACTAGAGGAGATGGACATCAGGCAATTATTTGTTTTCGTTCCAAAAATCGTATTTTTTTTCAAGAGTACGGAATGATCTATCTCTTTTAAAAGCAGTATCAGCAATTACCAAGTTATACAGTTCATTCCAATAATCTTTGAAAACCTTTACAGCTATAGCAAGGTATTCATCTTGTTCTTTTAATCCATAAAAACATTCTGAGAGAATATCAAAGCTAGCAGCGTTAGACTTTAAAAGTGCTTTAAGGGCGGCTTCTAAAATCTCATTGTTAACTTTTGGTACATCTTCTTCAGGATTAAAAGAATAGAAAACACTTTCTTCAGAGTTTTCTACAAGAATACCCAAAAGCTTCCGATTTTGAATAAGAAAACTGTAATTAGTACATGATTTTGTACTAATTATTTTTTGATTTGCCTTTTCCATGGTGTGCCCTCCTAACAATCGTTTTACTAAAATTTCTACTTGCTATTCTTATTATAGAATAGCATAGCTACAAATATTTACAGATGTAATTATATCATAATTCACATGATTTTGCAATAAATTGAACCAATTTATACTATTTACAGTTCACATATCTTTCAAATATTCTTCTAATTCTGATAATTTAATCTTTTTAGTTAAGTTAGAAATATACACATCATTTGAATAATTGAAAACTAAAAAAGTAATATTCTTAATAATCAGTCTATATAGATTAATATATTTAAGATTAATTTTATCTAATTTTCTAGTACTATCATTGATAAAAGTATTAGTAACTTTTGAAAATTCACATATAAATTCAAGTCATTGTTTTAGCCATTCTCCAAATTCTAGTTTTTGTTTTATTATCGTAATTTTTTGCACCAACCTTTCATTATAGACTTAGGATGATTTTTTCACAAAAGAAAAAAATCAACCATTTTACTGATTGATTTTCATATCTATCTGTTCTATAAAAAGTTCGAACAGAAACGTTACTGGAGCCTTAACTATACACGTTTACGAAATTAAGACTATAAGATTTGATTAAATCTCTCTGATAAATCAATTATATCAAAGATTAAGATTATTACAATACTTTTGATAAAATATCCTATATCTATTTAAAAAAATGTCAAAATATGTTATTATTATAATAGTTTTGTATCATTAATATTATGATACTTTTTTTATTGGACATAAAATAAAGGAGGGATAATATGTCAGTAAATACTTATTTAAGTGACTCTGCTTCTAATTTAGTGCTTTCTACAAAAGAAAAAGAAAGCATTACTACTTCTATTAATACGTTAGAAATAAGATTGGAATCATATTTCGGTGCCAATATTGAAGAAAAATTTAAGTTTGGTTCTTATACAAGAGTAACTATTCTCCCAAGAAAAGTTGATGAAGAATCAGATGTTGACTATATGGTTGTATTTGATAATTCTAATAATTATACTCCACAAACTTTTTTAGACAGGTTAAAAAGATTTGCAGAAACAAAATATTCTACATCCGAAATTTATCAATCATCACCAACTATAGTATTAGAATTGAATAATATAAAATTTGAATTAGTACCCGCTTACAAAAACTGGGGAACATATTATATACCAGATGGTAAAGGCGGATGGATGCCGACATATCCTAATGATTTTAATAATACACTTACTGAGACAAATAATAATAATTCATATAAAATAAAGCCATTAGTTAGATTAATTAAACATTGGAATGTAAATGTTAATTATCGCGATTTAACATCATATCGTATAGAGGAATGTATTGCAAATAATATGAAATATTCATATATTACTTGTACTAGCTATACAGATTATGCAAAAAAGGCTTTTAATGAATTAAAAAATTTAACATATGATGCAAGTATCACTAATAGAATAAATCGCGCAATAGAAAGAATTGATAAAGCGTTAGAGTATGAAAATGATGGAATGCCTTATTCTGCTTTATCTGAAATAAAAAAAGTATTTCCAGAGGTATAAGTATGGATGAATATATTAATGATGTTGATAAAGATTTTAGATTATGTATTAAGTTAGAAAAACTATTAAGTATATTTTATTATGTTAGTGTTGTCATATCTTTAATTCTAAGTATTAAATTTAATAATATATTATGTGTTACTCTAATTGTACTACACATTTTATATATAATAGGAGATACCATAAATGATATGATTTTCAAAAATTTTGCGGAGAATGAAAGAAGAAAGACTTTATTATCTAATGCATATGGAAGTGAACTTACTGACAAAAAAACAGTAGGATATTATAACAATAACGAGAAGAATTCAATAAAAAAATTAGGAGTAAATGTATTTGAAAGTACATTCTTTACTAAAAGTAATACGAATATAATGATTAAACAAAATACTATTAAAATAATTATTGATGTTATAATATGGTTGGTAATAATTTTAATAATGAAAGATAAAAATATTGTTTTATGCATTACTCAGAGTATATTTTCATCAGAAATATTAATTAGTTATTTTAAATTGTTATATTTTAACAATAAAGTTAATGGGATATATAATAACCTATTTACACTTTTTGTTACTAACAAGTATTCTAATAAGAACGAGTCACAGTTATTAAAATATGCTTTTGAATATGAATGTTTAAAAAGTTTTGCCCATATGTTATTATCTTCAAGTAACTTTAATAAAAATAATACAAAATGGACAGCAGATTGGGAAACTATTAAAAAGAAAATTAAATAAAGGAGAAAAATAATATGAAACAAGAATTAGTAAGAATAAACTCTATGGATGAAATAGAACAACCAGGGATTTTATATATACCTGATAAAACAACTGATAAGATAGTAATTCATGTACATGGATTAAATGGTAATTTTTATGAAAACAGATTTTTAGATACATTAGCAAAATCGTATACAGATAAAGGATATGCATTTTTAACATTTAATAATCGTGGTAAAGATTTTATTGCAGAATTACTTAAAGGTGATGGTTTTACTGTTATAGGTGGAAGTCTAGAAAGATTTAAAGACTGCATATTAGATATTGAAGGTGTAGTAAGTTGGGTTAAACAAAAAGGTTATAAAGAAATAACTCTTGAAGGACATAGTTATGGATGTAATAAAGTACTATACTATTACAACAAAAAGAAAGAAGATTGTATAAATAAAATAGTTTTATTAGCGCCATGTGATATTCCTTCAGAAGGAAAAAAGTTTTTAAGTGAAGAAGAATATAATAAGGCAAAAGTAGAATCAACAAGATTAGTAAACGAAGGTAAAGAAAATGAATTAATAGATTTTTCTGTTATGGCTAATGGAAAAATTGCAGCAGGAACATATTATAATGATTTTTTACCAGGTGGAGAAAATGATTTTATTAGATACACAGAAGATATAAATGATATGAATGAAGTTCTTAATAGTATAGATATACCTGTATTAGTTGTGTTTGGAGATGCAGATGAATGTGTTCTAACTCAACCTATAGATAAAGTTAAAGTATATTTAAACAATAATATTAAAAATTGTAATATTAAAATTATAAATGGAGCTGATCATTCTTATTGCAACAAGTATGAAGAATTAGGAATTATAATAAGTAAAAATTTTTAAAGGAGAAATATAGTGATGAGTAATTTAGAATTTATGAGTAAATTTAAACCAGAAACAAGATGTATAAAAGAATTTGAACATTGGATTATTTGTATTAGAGGAAAACAAGCAACATTAGGTGATGCTGTTATTCTTTTAAAAAGAGAAACTCCTTCAGTTGCAAATATGCTTCCAGAAGAAGGTGCTGAATTTCCAAAAGTTATCAAATGGTATGAGGATGTTTGTACTAAGAAATTTGGTGCAGTAAAATTCAATTATATTATTATGATGATGAGAGATTATTTTGTTCATTATCATGCGTTTCCTAGATATGACAACGATATAAAATTATTTGATATTGAATGGAAAGATATAGATTGGCCAGGTGCTATTAATTTTAAAGGTGGAGTTGAACTTTCTGAAGAAAAGTTAGACGAAATTAAAAATTATATGAGTGAATAAAGTTAAAAGACAATGCTTAGATCGCATTGTCTTTGTCATTTTCAATTGGTATATATTTTTTAAGTGTAGTATTTTGTAATTTTAAATATTCAATTTTAGTTCCAATTGCTCGTTCATCTTCAAAATATCCAAGATAATGAAATCTATTTTTTACTTTAATTAAGCATTCAATATTTTCTTCTAGTGCTTTAGCAATATTCTCTATAATATACTCATCTTTTTTAGGCTTGGGTTCTTCTTTAACTTCTGGAATTTTAATCTCATATCCTATAATTAAATTTCTAATATATTCAGACTGAGATAAGTTCAATTTTGAAGAATCTCTTTTTAAAATAAATTTTTCGTCATCACTTAAAAATACATTAATTTTATTATTTCTTATTCTCATAATTTAAAATCTCCTTTCTAAACATTAAGGGTATGGGAATTCCCATATACGAATTTGTACGGGAGTATAAATTCAGTGCTTGCCAGACAAAATATGTGAGTACGTACTCACATATTTTCTGTATAAATTAATTCTTTTAATATAATTTCTTCAGCAATGTTTTTATAATTATTCATTAATTTTACCCATTCAAGTTGGTTAATTTCTTTATTTCTTTCAGATAGTTTTTCATCTCTTTTTTTATAACTTTTCATTAACTTATTTAGCAAAGTTTCTGCATCTTTACTTACTGAAATAAGATGATTAGTAAGTTCATCTTTCATTAAAAGTGTAGTGTAAAGTGCTTTTTCATGTGCTTTTAAATAATCAAGTCTTAACATTCCATACTTATTAATTGTTCCTTTTTTATTACCTTTTAGAGTTAGATTTGGTAATTCATAATCACCAGTTTTTATATATTTTAATTCCATAATTTAATCATTTCCTTTCTTATTTGGTTTGTTAGGATTGTAAGTAACAATTCCATATTTTGTTTCAATATCTTCTTTATTTATAATTGATTTTGTTTTTATTTCAGTAGGTGAAACAGGCACCATTCTTATAATTTTTTCGTCTTTTTTAGGTGTAAATTCTCCAATTATTTCACCGGTTTCCTCATTAACTTTTTCATAAAGTTCATACATTTTAGTTTCATAAAATTCATTTAATCTATCTAAATATTCTTGTACTTGTTCATTAGAAATATTAGGGCTACCAATAATAAATTCTTCTTTACCATTTATCTCAACTGGTACTAATACATCTAAAATTCCTTTATCTAAAAATTTCATTAGATTGTTTATATAACTTTTTCTAAAATTAATTTTATCTATATGAAGTTCATTATTTTTATCTTTTATTAGAATAACTGATTCAATAAATTTTGATATAAATTCTTGTTTTTCATCTTTGGTTTTGCTTTTCCAATTTGTTTTTACAACATCATTTAAAGTGTCTAATCTTATCATAGTTTCTCGTTCAATATCTCTATCTGCCATTAACTGCTGTGGTGTAAAAGTTATATTATCTAAGTTTAAAAGTTCTGATTTTCTTTGTTCTAAAATTTCTAACTTTTCTTCAATTAGTTTATAATCTTCTGAAAAATCTTCCATTTCAACAATACCACTCATATATGCTTTTTTAACGCGTTCTTTTTGTTTTATTAACCCATTAATCTCTTTATCAATATCATCAGTTTTCGTTGGTTTATGGTCTGCTAGAATAGGTAAAAAATACTTTTTAACTGCCATATCATATTCAACTAGGTCATAAATAAATTGCATTAAACATTCTTCTATTTTATCTTCACGATAATTTAAATGGCATTTCTCACAATTGTAATACATATACTTTTTCTTCTTACCACCAGAACCTTTACATTTCATTATTCTTCCACAAGTAGGGCATTTAATCTTTTGAAAGAATAAATAAACTCTATCTCTAGTATAAGTTCTTTGATTAACTTCTTTTTGTCTTTGGCATTCTTCCCACATTGCACGTGATATTATTGGCTCAACAACATTCATATAAATAACAGGTTCTTTGTTTTCTTTTTTAGCAATTCTTTTATATTGCTCATAATCTCCCATATAGATTTTGTTATCAATTATCTTTTGAATAGCCGTGTCTTTCCATTTCTTTGGATTTAATAATTTTTCTTCATTAAAGACATTTGATATTTGTTGAAAACTTTTGCCTTCTAAATACATTTTAAATATTCTTTCAATAATAGGTTTTGTTGCTTCATCAACAATAGTTTTTTTGTTGCCATCTTTCTTATATCCTAGTGGGGTAGGACCTGGCAGGTGACTTGACTTAATTGCTCCATTAAGTCCAAATTTAGTTCTTTCCGATACAATTTCAATTTCTAACTGTGATAATACTGTTAACATTCTTACAAAAAATCTTCCATTAGCAGTAGAAGTATTAACATCATCTCTATCACAAACTAAATAGCAATTATATTTTTCTAACTGTGATATAAGTTCTTCTAAATCACGAACTGAACGAGTAACTCTATCTAATTTGTAGGCTACAATATAATTAATTTTTCTGGCCCTCATATCTTGTAACATTTCTTGAAAAGCTGGTCTATGTTCCATATCTTTTGCAGATATTCCTGCATCTTCATAAACTTTAAATACTTCATACTCCTTAAACGCACAGAGTTGTAATAACTTTTCTTTTTGTTCTCCTAAAGAAAATCCTTCTCGTGCCTGATCCTCTGTCGAAACACGAATATAAACTGCAGCAATCTTCCTTTCATTATTCATAATTCTTCCTCCTTTTCTTTTAATGAAAGGCACCAAAAAAGGTGTCACATAACAAGACACCTTAACTAATATATTGATTATTTACACGACAAAATAAACCAATATTGTGGGAGTATATAAACTCTCAATTAATTAATGCCTTGCTATGTACTCTGATAAATCAGCAATAGGGATTTTCTTCTTTAAATTCCCAATATAAAAATGTTTTTGTTCATTGAAGAATAAATATAGTGTATCTCCAATAATTACTTTATGTGGCTCAACATATGCTAAATTTGTATGTTCCACAATTCTTAGGTGACCCTCAATAATCTGGTAGGGTCTATTATTAAATTTGCAAGACCAATTAATTTTACTCCTAAGTTCATCACTCATATTGATTTTCTTTTTAATTATTTTAATCATATCACATCACACCTTTCTTTGCAATAACGCACAAAAAAATCAATCTTTTCAGATTGATTTAATCATTAACGTCACATTGGTGCGACGATTTTATCTTATGGAGCGGGTAGAGGGAATCGAACCCTCGCTATCAGGTCGGAAGCATGACATTCTACCACTAAATTATACCCGCAAAAAATAATAAATGTGAGACAAATAAGGACTGTCCCCAGTGTCTCATTTTTTGGTGGAGATGAGGAGAGTCGAACTCCTGTCCATAATACTTTCCACATAGATTTCTACAAGTTTAGTTTGTTTTTTTTATTCATTACAATTTCTCCAACAAACAGGATAAATTATAATATATCTTTTTAAAATACCTACTACATTAAAAGAAAAAGTAGCTTCGTTTCCCACTAGTTATGACATCCTATTAAAATACGTGGGCATATTAAAATAAGACGTAACTGCAATTAGGCAGCTAATGCTAATTCTTGTTTATCAGCGTTTATTTTTATTTTCCCGTTTTTTAAAGTGGCCAACGAGAATCCACTACTTGCTATCTATACTTCTGGTAGTATGTCGAAACCATTACATCCCCAAGTACCTTTTTATTATACGATATTCTTTAAAAATTATCAATCCTTTTTTATTTTTAATTTTCTTCAATATATCCAATATAAGGTAAGTTTCTATATCTTTCATCATAGTCTAATCCATACCCAACAACAAATTTATTTTCAATTTCAAAACATGTATAATCTATTTTTATAGGTACAGTTCTTCGTTCTTTTTTATCTAAAAGAACACAAATTTTTAAGTTTTTAGGATTTTTTTTACTTAAATAATTGTATAAATAATTTAGAGTTAATCCAGAATCTACAATATCTTCTATAATAATTACATTTTTATTTTCAATATTTTCATGTATATCTAGCTCAAAATTTATTTTACCAGAAGAAGATGTAGAGCCATTTTCATAACTACTTACTTTCATAAAATCTAATATAATAGAATTGTTAGTTATTTTTTTTGATAAGTCTATTGTAAAATAGACAGAGCCTTTTAGAACACAGATTAATATGATTTCTTCATTTTTAAAATCATTCGATATTTCATTTGCTATTTCATTAATTCTTGATTGTAATTTTTCTTCATTAATTAGTACATTTATTTTGTTAAACATATAAATCTCCTTATTATATAAATTTATTTTTATCTAATATAAAGCTTTTATTGGTTAAATAATTTAAAATACCAGAATTAGATTTAAAGTTGAATTTTATTATATAGCTACAAAGCATTTGATATTTCTTTCCGAACTTTTTATTTATATCATTTAGTCCATATTTACCGATCTCCAATAATAGGGTAGCCTAAGTGTGCAAGATGTGCACGAATTTGATGTGTTTTTCCAGTTTCTATTTGAACATCCAAAAGACATGTATTATTGTTTTTCGTTTCTAAAATATTATAAGTAGTAATGATTTTTTGATAACCTTTTTTAAAAGTATCACTTATATAGACTCTTGATTTTTTATTATCTTTAAACAAGTAAGCTTCACATCTTTTATATTTTTGTTTTGGAATACCATATACTAATGCTAAGTAGTGCTTTTCAATTTCGTGATTTTTAAACTTATTTAAAAGAATGTTTAATGATTCTTCATTTTTAGCAAATAAAACTAAACCAGTTGTATTTCTATCTATTCGATGACAAGGCATAGGCTTAAAACCGTTTGGAATATTTTTGATGAACATATGTTGTTAAACTGTTATTACCAGTAACCTCTATATTATAAGGTTTGTTAATTACTAAAATGTTATCATCTTCAAAAAATATATCTATACTAATATTAGAAGTTAATAAATCATCAGAGATATATACTAAAATTTCGTCGTTAATTGAAACGGTAATATTTTCTTTTATTCTTAATCCATTTACTTTAATATCTTTTTTTCTTAAAGTTTTATAAAATAAAGTAGATGTAAGATTAGGAATTTTGTCCTGTAAAAATTTATTTAATTTTTTTTGATCATATTTTTTATCTACAATTAATCTTTTCATATAAGTATTATAAACTGGATAGGATAAAAATGCAAGAAAATAGAAAAAATTGTAATAAGCTTATGTATCAATGAATAAAATAGATATGTGAACTTTGTGTGAAAAATATAAAAATAGTATTGACTTTTTAATAAAATGGGTATAAATTATTAGCAGTCAACAAAGAAGAGTGCTAAAAATATAAGGAGGTAATAAATATGATTAAACCATTAGGAAGTAGAGTATTAATAAAAATGAAAGAAGGCGAAGAAACAACTAAAAGTGGAATTATATTAGCAGGAGCTGCTCAAGAAAAACCACAAATAGCAGAAGTAATAGAAGTAGGACCAGGAGAAGTTATAGACGGAAAAGCAGAAACAATGAATGTAAAAAAAGGAGATAACATCATTGTTAGTGATTATGCAGGAACAAAGGTAAAATATGAAGGAGAAGAATACATAATAGTAAAACAAAATGATATATTAGCAATTGTTTTATAATAAAGTAAAATAAAAAAAGCTATTTATAAAAATAGTTGTAACTTAATAAATGAAAGGAAGGATAAAAAATGGCAAAAGTTATTAAATTTGGAGAAGATGCAAGAAAATCTTTATTGGAAGGTGTAAACAAATTAGCAGACACTGTTAAAGTAACATTAGGACCAAAAGGAAGAAATGTAGTTTTAGATAAAAGTTTTGGAGCACCATTAATAACAAATGATGGTGTAACAATAGCAAAAGAAATAGAATTAGAAGATAAATTCGAAAATATGGGAGCTCGTTTAGTAAAAGAAGTTTCAACAAAGACAAATGATGTTGCAGGAGATGGTACTACAACAGCAACAGTTTTAGCACAAAGTATGATAAAAGAAGGAGTAAGAAATGTAGCAGCAGGTAGTGATCCAATGGCAATAAAAAGAGGTATTGATAAAGCGGTCAATACAGCAGTTGAAGGGTTAAAGGAAATTAGCTCAACAGTTAATGGAAAAGAAGATATTGCAAGAGTAGCAAGTATATCAGCTAATAATGAAGAAATAGGAAATTTAATTGCAGATGCAATGGAAAAAGTTTCTAAAGATGGAGTTATAACGATAGAAGAATCTAAAACATCAAATACAGAATTAAATGTAGTAGAGGGAATGCAATTTGATAAAGGATATTTATCACCATATATGGCAACTGATACAGAGAAAATGGAAGCGGTTTTAGATAATCCATATATATTAATTACAGACAAAAAAATTAGCAATATTCAAGAAATTTTACCATTGCTAGAAAGTTTAATGCAAGAATCAGGAAAATTACTAATTATTTGTGATGATATGGAAGGAGAAGCTTTATCAACATTAATCTTAAATAAATTAAGAGGAGTTCTAAATGTAGTAGCTGTTAAAGCTCCTGGATTTGGAGATAAAAGAAAAGCAATGCTTGAAGATATAGCAGTATTAACAGGAGGAGAAGTAATAACTTCTGATTTAGGATTAGAATTAAAAGATACAACAATTGCACAATTAGGTAAAGCAAAACAAGTTAAAGTACAAAAAGAAAATACAATTATCGTAGATGGAGCAGGAGACAAACAACAAATAGCAGATAGAGTTGGTCAAATAAAAGCACAAATTAATGAAACACAAAGTGATTATGATAAAGAACAATTACAAGAACGTTTAGCAAAGATAGCAGGAGGAGTAGCTGTTATTGGAGTTGGTGCAGCAACAGAAGTTGAAATGAAGGACAAAAAACTAAGAATTGAAGATGCATTATCTGCAACAAAAGCAGCAGTAGAAGAAGGAATTGTTAGTGGTGGAGGAACAGCTCTAATTAATGTAATTCCAAAAGTATCAAAATTAGTAGATACATTAGAAAATGGAGAAAAATTAGGTGCTCAAATTGTATTAAAAGCATTAGAAGAACCAGTAAAACAAATAGCAGTAAATGCAGGATTAGAGCCAGCAGTTATTGTAAATAAAGTAAAAGAATCAGAAGCTGGAATAGGATTTGATGCTGCAAATGAACAATATGTAGATATGAAAAAAGTAGGAATTGTAGACCCTACAAAAGTAACAAGAAGTGCACTTCAAAATGCAGCTTCTATCGCATCAATGGTACTTACAACAGAAAGTTTAGTAACAGATGCACCAGAACCAAAAAATTGTAATTGCGGATCACAAGAAGGTGGAATGCCAGCAGGAATGGATGGAATGTATTAAAAAATGAAGTGAATTATAAAAAAGATAATTATTTTATAAGATAAAATAATTATCTTTTTCTTGATTTTTATAAGAAAAAATATTATAATTATACAGTAAAACAGAGTTATGCCAATATAGCTCAGTTGGTAGAGCAACGGATTCGTAACTCGTAGGTCGGCAGTTCGATTCTGCCTGTTGGCACCATATTATAACAACCTACGAACTTAAAAGTTTGTAGGTTGTTTTTTTGTACATAAAACTAAAATGTTCTCTTTCTGGAAAGGAGGGCATTTTTTATGTTTGAATAAGAGAATGAATTGTAGTTGCTCATAAAATGGCTTTTGCTGACGTTTAGCATCAACCAGAATATATTTGATATTTTATAATTATCTGGAGATTGTTAGAATTGAAGATTTTGATTTAAAGTTAATAAAACAAAAAATTCTACTTAGAGGTTCACATATAGAGGAAAATATGTTATAATAACAACGTTATATTTTAATAAAAAGTAAATATATTAAATAATTCTTAAAAAATAACTTTTATTAAAAGATGAAAGGAGAAAACATGGGATTTTTTGAAAAATTAAAACAAGGAATGAATAAAACTAAAAGTTCATTTGACGAAAAGATAAATAATGTATTTAAAAGCTTTAGAAAAGTAGATGAAGAATTTTTAGATGAATTAGAAGAAGTTCTAATTATGTCAGACATAGGAGTAGAAACATCAGTTAAGATAATTAGCAACTTAAGAAACAGAATAAAAAAAGATAAGATACAAGACGAAGAAGATGTAAAAAAAGCATTAAGAGAAGAAATGAAAAAAATATTAGATGTTACAGACATTAATTTACATTTAAATACAAAGCCATCTGTTATTTTAGTAGTTGGAGTAAATGGAGTAGGAAAAACAACATCTATTGGAAAAATTGCAAATAGATTAGCAAAAGATGGTAAAAAGGTAGTTGTAGCAGCAGCAGATACTTTTAGAGCAGCAGCTGTAGAACAATTAGAAATATGGGCAAACAGAGCAGGAGCTGATATAGTAAAAAGAGAAGAGGGTGTAGATCCAGCTTCTGTAGTATATGAAGCAATAAAAATAACAAAGAAAAAAGATGCAGATGTATTAATTGTAGATACAGCAGGAAGATTGCATAATAAAAAGTATTTAATGGACGAGTTAAATAAAATTCAAAAAGTAATTAACAAAGAAATGCAAGAGGCAGACAAAGAAGTATTATTAGTAATAGATGGGACGACAGGTCAAAATGCGATTTCACAAGTAAAAGCATTTAAAGAAGAGGCAGATTTAACAGGATTGGTTATTACTAAATTAGATGGAACAGCAAAAGGTGGAGTAGCAATTGGAATTGTTGAAGAAAATAAAATCCCAATTAAGTTTATAGGTGTAGGAGAACAAATTGACGATATGGAGATTTTTAATTCAGAAGATTTTGTAAAAGCAATCATTTAATAAAAAAGGATGTTAGAATTTAGGAGGAAAAAAAGTGAAAGAAGAGAGTAAAGAAAACGATAATATTTCAATCCAAAAAGAGAAAGATACAAGCAAAAAAGATATACTAGATTTAAATAAAAAGAAAAAAAATAGAACAAGAATGATTTTAGTATTATTATTTTTACTATTATTTGCAGGAATTAGTTATATTGAATTAAGAGGAAGTTATTTAGAATATTTGGAATTGGGGCAAAATTATACAAATATATTTTATACAAATCTAACTTATAGATATGGAATTATGGCAGTTAATTTTGTTATTTTATATTTTATTTTATATTTTACAAATAGGGGAATAAAAAAAGGATTAAAGCCATTTTTTGAAAAAGAAAAAAAAGAAATTCCGAAATTGCCAAATAAATCTTTAGCTTTAGTAATATCAGCATTAGTTAGTTTTGTAACATCATCAGCATTGATGCAAAAAATTATGCTTATTTCTAATGGTACATCATTTGGAATTCAAGACCCGATATTTGGATTAGATATTGCTTATTATATGTTTCAAAAACCAGTAATTGAAACATTAGCATTATATTTTGTAATTCTTTTTGTAGGATTATCAATTTATATAGCATTATATTATGTAATAGCATTTAATCGTTACTTTGATGGCGTAGATGGAAAAATGCTAAAAGAAAGCTTGTTTATGAAAAAATTAACAAGAAATGCATTATTAATAATAATAGGAATTGCAATTCTTACAGTAATAAATACTCAAAATACAATGTTTGGAAAAATTCTAACTGTTAAAAATGACTTAGAAATAGTAGGAGCAGGGATGACAGAGACAACCATTAAGTTATGGGGATATGTAATATTTGCATTTGTCATTATAATATTTGCATATAGAGCATTAAAATACTTTAAAAAAGGAAATACAGGTAAAGTATTAAAGAATCTTGCAGTAATACCAGGATATTTAGTAGTATTATTTATAGTAATGGTAGTATTTGATTTAGCATTTGTTAGCACAAATGAATTAGATAAAGAAAAAGAATATATAGCAGAAAATATAAAGAATACTAAAAATGCATATAATATTAATATAGAAGAAAAGAATATAGAAAATTCAGGAACCATAACAAGTGAAGAAGTAGAAGAAAATGCTAATGTAATTAATAATATACCAGTTATTAGTAAAGATGCTGTATCAAAAACATTAGAAAATAGTCAAACAGTGACAGGACACTATGTTTATCCTAATATTAGTATTGCAAAATACAATATAAATGGAAAAAATCAGCTAGTATATGTATCACCAAGAGAAATAACAAACTCAGGAAGAACTTATAATAATAAAACATATGAATATACACACGGAATAGGAGAAATATTTACATCAGCAACAGAAAGTTCACAAAATGGAAATATACAATATATTCAAAAAGACATAGTTGGAAAAGATGAAAAAATAAATATTTCTGAACCACGTATGTATTTCGGATTAGAGACAAAAGAGACAATTGCAACAAATACGAAAAACAAAAACGAATATGATTACACTGATGAAAACGGAACAGATCAAGTATATTCTTATAATGGACAAGCTGGATTGCAATTAGGATTTTTAGATAGATTAATATTAGGTATAAAAAAAGGAGATATTAATTTAGCTTTCTCAGGAGAAATAACAAATGAAAGCAAAATTTTAATTAATAGAGATGTAATAACAAGAGCCAAAAAAGCATTACCATATTTAATTTATGATGAAGAACCATATACTGCAGTAACAGATGAAGGAAAGATTGTATGGGTGTTAGATGCTTATACAGTATCATCTAGTTATCCATATTCACAATATACAAGTATAGAACATGATGGAACAAAAGAAAAAATAAACTATATTAGAAACTCTGTTAAAGTAATTATCGATAGTTATGATGGTACAATGTCATATTATATAACAGATAGAAATGATCCAATAGCTATGGCATATAGAAACATTTATCCAAGCTTATTCAAAGAATTAGATGAAAAAATACCAGAAGATATATCAAGTCATTTTGTATATCCAGAATTTTTATATAATGTACAAGCAAAAATTTTAAAAGTATATCATAACGTAAAACCAGATGTATTATATAGAGCTGACGATGTATGGGATATTGCAAAATTTAATAGTACAAAATCAACAAAATCAACAGGAACTTATATGGAACCATACTATACAATGGTAAAAACATCAGATGGAGAACAACTAGGACTAGTTCAAATTTACACACCAGATGAAAAACAAAACATTATATCATATTTAGTAGGAAGCAATAGTAATGGAAACAATGAACTAAAACTATATAAATTTTCAGCAGACAGTAATATTGTGGGACCAATGCAACTTGATAAACAATTAGAAGAGGACGAAGCAATATCAAGTGAACTAAAATCATTAAATGTTACAGGAACAAAATTAACAAAACAAATGATAGCAGTTCCTATTAATAATACAATATTATATGTTGAACCAATATATCAAACAATGTTAAACGAATCAGAAGTACCAGTACTAAAAAAAGTAGTTGTAGCATCAGGAAACAAAGTTGCAATAGGAGACAACTTAACAAAAGCATTAGAAAATTTACTTTCTAAATATGCGGTAGACATAGAAGTAGAAAACACAGATGATGTTGAAGGATTAATAGAAGCAATTATAAAAGCAAACAAAAACCTAACACAATCAAATGAAAATAATGACTGGGAAATGATGGGGAAAGACATAAAGAAAGTTCAAGAATTAATAGATTCTTTAGAAAAAGTAAAAGAAAAAGAAGATAAAAAATGAGACACAGGGGACAGGTCTTAAATGTCTCATAATGAATAAAAAAGAGGAAACAATTCTTTGTTTCCTCTTTTTATAAAATACTATTTGTATAAATATTAGATTACTAATTTATAAAAAACTTTCTTTCCTTTTTTTAAAATAGCATAGCCATCTTTAAAATCATTATCAGATAAACAATAATTTACATCAGTAATTTTGCTATCATTTAGAGAAATTCCACCTTGATTTACTAAAGTTCTTGCTTGACCTTTTGAAGGAGCAATACCAGTTGTTATAATTGCCTCTAAAATAGAGATATTTGTAGATTCGATTTTTACTGTAGGCATATTTTCTAAACTGCCAGTACCATTAAATAAAGCATTAGAAGCTTCTTCTGCTTTTTTTGCTTCATCTTCTCCATGAATTAATTTTGTGATTTCATAAGCTGCTATTTTTTTAGCTTCATTAATATGTTCATCTTTTAGTGAAGTAAGCTCATTAATTTTATCTATAGGCAAAAATGTAAGCATTTTTAAAACATTTTCTACACTTGAATCTTCAATGTTTCTCCAATATTGATAAAATTCATAAGGAGATGTCTTTTTAGAATCTAGCCATAAAGCACCTTTTTCAGTTTTACCCATTTTCTTTCCTTCTTTTGTAGTAAGAAGTTTAAAAGTTAAACCGAAAGAATCATCTTTTCCAATTTTTCTGATTAAGTCAACTCCACCGATTATATTAGACCATTGGTCATTTCCACCTATTTCAAGTTTACATCCATATGTGTTATATAGATGTAAAAAATCATAAGATTGCATTAACATATAACTCATTTCAAAAAATGTTAATCCTGTTTCTAATCTTTGTTTATAACATTCAGCAGCAAGCATTTTATTAACTGAAAATAAACTACCAATTTCACGCATAAAATCAACAAATTTGAAATCTAAAAGCCAATCAGCATTATTTACAATAATGGCAGCATTTTCTCCTTCAAAACTAACAAATTTTTCTATTTGCTTTTTTAAACATTCAACATTATGATTAATATCTTCGCGAGATAGCATTTTTCTCATGTCTGTTTTACCAGAAGGATCACCAATGCTAGCAGTACCACCACCAACTAAGATAATTGGTTTATGACCACATTTTTGCATATGACTTGCAACCATTAGTGAAACAAAATGACCAACATGTAAACTATCAGCAGTAGGATCAATTCCAATGTAGAAAGCAACAGATTCCTTACTAAATAGTTCTTTCATTTCTTTTGGATGAGTCATTTGCTCTATATAGCCTCTTTCTTCTAATATGTTAAAAACATTTTCCATCACGTTCATTCCTTCCATTAATTAGTCTAAATTAATATTGTTTATATTTTTTGTTTTATTTTTTAATGTGTTTTTAAACCCTTTAAATTCTTCATATCCTAAAAATCTGTTTAAGTTTTTTACAGAAATACCAGTTTCACCTGAAATGGTATCAAGTGAATTTTCTAAACCGTTTTCTTGTACATAAGATTTAAAATTTGAAAATTCAAATCCATCTTTAGTACTACATTTAGGGCATACGTTACCTTCTGAAATATAAAAACTACCACATCTACTACATCTATTAAATTCCATAATTTTTCCTCCTATTTTATCTTTTGACAAGTTTTTTTAAAATCCAACACATTGTATCATAAAATTTAATAAAATAAAAGAGCTTTTTAATTATTTTGTAGTTTTATAAACTTTTCATAAAATTCAGGGATATGGTTTTGCAAACGAATAGGTTTTAAAGAAGTATCAGTAAAACAATGTTTAGTTTCACCAGTTAAAACAATGTTACCAGTTTTTTTATTAGTTATAGAATATCCCATTGTTAAGCGAACACCATTAAATTGTTTAACATAAGGTTCTATTAAAATAATGTCATTAAAAGTTACATGATGTTTAAAAGAACAATTTACTCCTAGAACTGGTATCATAATTCCGTTACTCTCAAATGAAGAGTATGGCATTTCAAATTGTTCTAACATTTTACATCTGGCTTCTTCTAAAAATCTGATATAATTTGAATGGTGAACAATTCCCATTTTATCAGTTTCATAATAATTTATTTTTCTTTCAAATATAAAATCCATTTTTATCTTCCTTTCAAGTTATAAGTATATAAAAACAAAAGGCTAATGTCAAATGTTGAAATTAAAAGAAAATTGTGTTAAAATATATCTATTAACATTAGAAAATGTCTGTATGAATATATGGACATAAGGAGGAAGAATTGTGCTGGAAATAAACGCATTCCTTAAAGACAATTTCATAGTTGTCAATGCAGAAAAAAAAGAAAGGAAAGTAATAAATATGACTCGTGAAAAAGTCATAAAAGTGATTGAAAGTACTTTTTTGGATGAAAACATCGATAAAGAATTATACATTCTTTATGGAACGGTGTTGGGAGGTGCCTGCGGAATAATTATCAAAGAAAATAAAATAGAAGTATATATTTCATGTATAGCATATGCTTCTAAAAGACCAGAAATGGTATTAACAGGAAAAAAGAATTGGAAAAAATTATTCTGCTCGAAGATTTTTTAAGAAAAGGAGACTTCGTTTTTTACGGAGTCTTTTTTTAATAAAATAATTAAAAGAAATATAGAAAAAGTTAACAAGCAGTGGTATAATATGAAAAAACAAAATGGAGAAAAAAATGAAAAAAATAAATGGAATAATAATGCAATACTTTGAATGGTATATGGAATGTGAACAAAATTTATGGAATAACATAAAAGAACAAGCAAAAAAATTATCTGAATTAGGAATTACAGCAATATGGTTACCACCAGCATATAAAGGAATAGGTGGAGCAAATGAAGTCGGATATGGAGCATACGATTTATATGATTTAGGTGAATTTGATCAAAAAGGAAGTATAAAAACAAAATACGGTTCAAAAGATGAATATCTAGAATGTATTGAAGTGCTAAAACAAAATGATATAGAAAGCTATGCAGATATAGTATTAAATCATAAAATGGGAGCAGATAAATTACAAACGATACCTGCAACCAAAGTAGATTGGGGAAACCATAATCTTCAAATATCAAACCAAGAGACAGTAAGAGTTGCTACTAAGTTTACTTTTCCAGGAAGAAAACATAAATATTCAGAATTTGAATGGAATTGGACACATTTTGATGGAATTGATTATGATGAAAATTCAAAAGAACATGCAATTTTTAAATTTAAAGATAAAAATTGGAATAATGCTGTAGATGAAGAATTTGGAAACTATGATTATTTAATGGGAGCAGATATAGATTTTACAAACCAAGAAGTTGTTGAAGAATGTACAAAATGGGGAAAATGGTATATAGATATTACGCAAATTGATGGACTTAGACTAGATGCCGTAAAACATATTCCAGCAGATTTTTATAAAAAGTGGATAAAAGACTTAAGAGAGCAAACAAAAAAGGAATTATTTACAGTAGGAGAATATTGGACAGGAGATGTTCAGAAATTACATAGATATATAACCGAAACAGAAGGAGAAATATCTTTATTTGATGTACCTTTGCATTATAAGCTTTCATCAGCATCTAAAGAAGAAAATTATGATTTATCACAACTACTGGATAATACATTAGTAAAAGAAAATTCAAGTAAGGCAGTTACATTTGTAGATAATCATGATACTCAACCAGGACAAGCATTAGAAAGCTTTGTAGAAAGATGGTTTAAACCAGCGGCATATAGTTTGATATTACTTAGAGATGAAGGATATCCATGTGTTTTCTATGGAGACTATTATGGTATTCCACATGATGATATTAAACCTATTGAAGAACTAAAAATTTTAATTAATTTAAGAAAAGAAAAGGCATATGGAGAACAACATGATTATTTTGATCATCAAAATTATATAGGTTGGACAAGAGAAGGCGATGAAGAACATATTAAATCTGGATTAGCAGTTGTGATTTCAAATACAGGAGATGGGGAAAAGAGAATGTATATAGGAACTCAATTTGCGGGAAGTAAGTTTATAGATAGTTTAGAAAATTGTGAAGAAACTATAGAAATAGATGATTATGGATTTGGAAATTTTAAAGTAAAAGGAAAATCAGTATCAGTATGGGTTAAGATATAAAATAAACAAGAATAAAGAAAAGCGACAAAAAACGACAAAAAATGGGACATTTTAGACCTGTCCCTGATGTGTCAAGAAAGGAGAAAAGGATGTCTAAATTTGTTCATTTACATATACATAGTGAGTTTAGTTTGTTGGATGGAGCAAATAGAATCAAAGATTTGCCTAAAAGGGCTAAGGAGTTGGGAATGGATGCTATTGCTCTTACAGATCATGGGGTTATGTATGGTGCAATTGATTTTTATAAAGCATGCAAGGCAGAAGGGGTAAAACCTATTATTGGTTGTGAGGTATATGTAGCACCTCGTTCACGATTGGATAAAGAACCTAATATTGATAATAAATATAATCATCTTATTTTGCTTGCTAAAGATAATGAAGGGTATAAAAATTTAAGTAAGTTAGTTTCTTTAGGGTTTGTTGATGGATATTATTATAAGCCACGTATTGATTTAGAGATTTTAGAGAAATATCATGAAGGTTTAATTTGTTTGAGTGCATGCCTAGCAGGAGCTGTAAATCAAGCTTTATTAAATGGTCAAAATGAGAAGGCAGAAGAAATTGCTTTATGGCATAAGAGAGTTTTTGGAGAGGATTATTATATTGAAATTCAAAATAATGGAATTCAAGAACAAGTTTTAGCTAATCAAAAATTAGTACAATTAGCTAGAAAATTAGATATTCCGCTAGTTGCTACTAATGATGCACATTATTTAAAAAAAGAAGATGCTTATAATCATGAGGTTTTATTGTGTATTCAAACAGGAAAAAGAATGAGTGACATTGATCGTATGAGATTTGACACAGATGAATTATATGTTAAGTCTCCAGAAGAAATGATAGAATATTTTAAAGCGTTTCCAGATGCAATAGAAAATACAGTTAAAATTGCAGAAAAATGTAATGTTGAATTTGAATTTGGACATACTATTTTACCTAATTATGATGTACCAAAGGAATTTCCTACACATTATGATTATTTTAAAAAATTATGTGATGATGGAATAGAAAAAAGATATGGAAAAAATCCATCAAAGGAAATATTAGATAGAGCAGAATATGAGATTAGTGTCATAAAAAAGATGGGATATGTGGATTACTTTTTAATTGTATGGGATTTTATAAATTATGCTAAAACCCATGGAATACCTGTAGGACCAGGACGTGGATCAGGAGCTGGTTCGATTATTGCGTATGCTATTGAGATAACAGATATTGACCCTATGAAATATGGATTACTTTTTGAAAGATTTTTAAATCCGGAAAGAATAAGCATGCCTGATTTTGATGTTGACTTTTGCTATGAACATAGGCAAGACGTAATTGATTATGTATCAAGAAAATATGGACATGACCATGTATCACAGATTATAACTTTTGGAACAATGGCTGCTAAAATGGTTATTAGAGATGTTGCAAGAGTTTTAGATGTACCATATTCAGAGGCTGATAGTTTAGCAAAAATGATACCTAATGAACTACATATTACTATAAAAAAAGCATTAGAACAAAATAAAGAGTTAAAAGAAAGATATGAATCTGATGAATTAGTAAAAAAAGTATTGGATATTGCAATGGGATTAGAAGGAATGCCAAGACAGGCTTCTACTCATGCGTGTGGAATTGTTATAACAAAAGAGCCAGTAGATACATATGTTCCATTATATGTTAGAGATGGACAAATATCTACACAATATATAATGACAACTTTAGAAGAATTAGGACTATTAAAAATGGACTTCTTAGGATTAAGAACATTAACAGTAATTCAAGATACTATTGATTTAGTAAAAGAAAATAGAGGAATAGATGTAGAATTTGATAAAGAAATGGCAGATCCTAAAGTATATAAACTATGGCAAGAAGGAAAATCATGTGGAATTTTTCAGTTTGAATCGCAAGGTATGACAAACTTCATGAAAGAACTAAAACCAGATTGTTTAGAAGACTTAATAGCAGGAGTTTCTTTATATCGTCCAGGACCAATGGACCAAATTCCAAGATATGTAAAAGGAAAATTAAATCCTGGACATAATGAATATACTCATCCAAGATTAGAACCAATATTAAATGTAACATATGGATGTATGGTATATCAAGAGCAGGTTATGCAAATTGTTCGTGATTTAGCAGGATATTCACTTCGGAAGAGCTGATTTAGTAAGACGTGCAATGGGAAAGAAAAAGCTAGATGTTATGGCAAAAGAAAGAGAAATATTTATTAATGGACAAGTAGATGAAAATGGAAATATTATTGTACCAGGGTGTGTAAGAAATGGAATTGATGCAAAATCAGCGAATAAAATATTTGACGAAATGGCAGAATTTGCTAAATATGCTTTTAACAAATCACATGCAGCATGTTATGCAGTAGTAGCCTATAGAACAGCTTATTTAAAAGCATATTATCCAGCTGAGTTTATGGCAGCAACATTAAATAGTTTTTTAGGAAATTTAGATAAAATTCCTCAATATATTGATGAATGTAGAAGTCTTGGAATTGAAATTTTAAAACCAGAAATAAATAAAAGTAATACAAAATTTACTGTTGAAAATGGAAAAATAAGATTTGGACTTCGGAAGTATAAAAAATGTAGGAACAGTTCCTGTTGACAACATTGTAAAAGAGAGAAATACAAATGGTTTATATAAGGGTTTTACAGATTTTTGCGAAAGAATTGCAGATGAATCAGTAAATAAAAAATGTATAGAAAGTTTAATTAAAGCAGGAGCATTTGATGAATTTGAACAAACAAGAAGTACTTTATTGGCTTCTTTTGAAAAAATAGTAGATACTATTCAAAGTGGAAAGAAAAAAGGTCTTGAAGGTCAAGTATCTATGTTTGATTTAGGAACAAAACAAGAACAGGAAAAATTAAATGAAATAAAATATACATTTGAAGAACATGAAGAATTGCCAAATAAAGAAATATTATCATTAGAAAAAGAAATGTTAGGAATTTATATTTCAGGACACCCACTAGAAAAATTAAGAAGTCAGATTGAACAACAAACCAATATTAATACAATGCAAATAAGAAATATAGATGAACAAATGACAACTAATATTGAAGAAAACCAAATACAGCAAGAGACGAAAATAAAATTTAAAGATGGACAAAGTGTAAAATATGCAGGAATTATAACTTCCATAAAGAAAAAGTATACTAAAAACAATAAGATTATGGCATTTGTAACAGTTGAAGATTTGTATGGAACAGCAGAAATAATTGTTTTTGAAAATGCATATATAAAATCCGGAAAGAGTTTAGTAGAAGAAAATATTGTGATAGTAGAAGGACGTTTAAGTATAAGAGAAGATGATACAACTACAATCATAGCAAATGAAATTAAAAATTTTGGAGAACAAAAGCAGAAAGTATTGATATTAGATATTAATGATAGTACAGAAGAACAGAAAAATAAATTAAGAGGAGCTATAAAATATTTTTGTGGAGATAAAAATAATATTAATGTTCAAATTAAAATAGATAAAGAAATAAAACCTTGTGGACAGATTTATTTAACAAAAGATATAATGAAAGTAATTCAAAATATATTAGGAGATAATAGAGTTAAATTAGAGGAAAAATAAAAAGGAACATCATAAGTGTTCCTTTTTTAATTTTTTAAAATATTAAATCCATTCTCCATATTTTTTAATATAAACTTTTTTTGCAAACATAGCAACAAAACAATATAAAATTGGAACTCCAATAATAATTGACATGTAAGGAAGTGGGATAGGCATTAAACCAATAACATTTCCAAGCCATGTAAATGGAACGAGAATTCCTAATATACATAAAGCAATTGATGAAAAATATACCATTTTATGTGCGTTACTTTGAATAAAAGGTATTTTTGCAGTTCTAATAATGTGCATTCCTAAAAGATTTGATACAATACTATAAGTAAACCAAATTGTTTGGAAAAGTGCAGGATCTCTTAATTTAAATACAAACCATAAACATGCAAATACAATTAAATCAAAAGCAGAACTTAAAGGTCCCATAAATAGCATGAAATTTTTTAAACTTTTCAAACTAAATGTTCGAGGCTTTTGTAAATATTCTTCATCAACATTATCAAAAGGCAAAGTCAATTGACCAAAATCATAAAGCAAACCTTCAACTAATAATTGAATAGGAGTTTCAGGTAAAAAAGGTAATGCTACACTAGCAACTATAACAGACAAAACTTCACCAAAATTAAAACTTGTTGCCATTTTGATGTATTTCATTAAATTTCCAAAAGTTCTTCTTCCTTCAGTTACACCATCTAATAGTACATGTAAATCTTTTTCAAGTAAAATGATATCAGCAGATTCTTTTGCAATATCAACTGCAGTATCAACTGAAATTCCAACATCTGAATTTGTAAGAGAAGGAGCATCATTTATACCATCACCCATATATCCAACAACATTACCAGACTCTTTTAAAAGTCTAACAATTCTTGCTTTTTCTATAGGAGAAAGTTTTACAAATATATTGGTCTTTTTTAATAATCTTAAAACACCAGCATCAGCCAAATTTTCAATTTGGTTACCTTGAACTATATTTTTAGAATTAATACCAACTTTTTTACATATACATTCTGTTACTTCAGCGTTGTCACCAGTTAGGACAATAACTCTTATTCCAGCCCTGTTTAATTTTTGAATAGCAGATTTAGCAGATTCCTTTGGAGGATCTAAAAATCCAATAAAACCTAAAAGAATCATATTTTTTTCATCATCAATATTAAACATTGTAGTATCTCTTAAATCATTTTTTTGGCAAACGGCAATAACTCTTAAACCATCTTTATTTAACTTTTTGGCTATTTGTTTTATATTATCTTTAATTTTATTTGTAATAGGTGATAATTGTCCCTTATAATCTACCATATTACATATTTCAAGTATTTCTTCAACAGCGCCTTTAGTTATCATTTGTTTTTTTACACCGTCTGAAACAATAACAGATAAACGTCTACGTGTAAAATCAAAAGGAAGTTCATCTACTAGTTTATATTTCGTAGTGTAATCATTCATATCATTTTGCAAAGCTCTTGCAACAACTGCTTCATCAATATTTCCTCTTAAACCTGTTTGAAAATATGAGTTTAAAAACGCATGTTTTAGAACTCTTATATCTTCGTTACCATTTATATCTAAATACTTTTCAAGCACAATTTTATCTTCTGTTAATGTTCCGGTTTTATCAGTACAAAGAATATTCATAGCACCAAAGTTTTGAATAGAATCTAGTTTTTTAACAATTGTTTTCTTTTTTGACATTTTTACAGCACCTTTAGAAAGACTTGATGATAATATAACAGGTAAAAGTAAAGGTGTAATACATATTGCTATTGCAACAGCAAAAGTAAATGCTGTTACAGGAGCATGTTTCCATGCATTAAGTATAAAAACTATAGGAGTTAATATAAGCATAAATTTTATTAATAATTTACTGATATTTTCGACACCTTTTTGAAAAGAAGATTTAGGCTTTCCTATTGTTATAGTGTGAGCTACTTTACCAAAATAAGTACTATCAGCTGTTTTTATTACAGCACATTTAGCAGAACCACTAATTACATTTGTTCCCATAAAACAAATTGTATCTAAATCAGATATAGAATCTAACTCATCTTCAGTTAATTCAGTATGAGAAAGTTTCCTTACAGCATCAGATTCACCAGTTAAAGAAGATTGTCCTACATATATATCTTTAGATTCTAAAATTCTTAAATCAGCAGGAATCATACTTCCGGCAGATAGAATAACAATATCTCCTAAAGTAATATCTTTTATCGGAATTTCAGTTTCTTTTCCATCTCTTAATACAGTAGTAGTAGTAGCTACTAGTTGTTTTAATTTTTCAGCTGCTTGATTTGAACGAAATTCCTCAAAAAATTCAAGCAAAGTACTAGCTATAACCAAAACCAAAATAACAATAATGTTTGCATAGCTAGGAGTTTCAGGTAAATAAACATCTGTGTAAAATAAAATTGCAACAATTCCGAAGAAGAATACTGTTAAAAGGACTAAATAAACTTTCTAACAAATAATTGTACCATTTTTTTGGTTTAGTTTGTTTTATTTCATTTAGGCCATATTTATTAAGTCTTAGTTCAGCTTCTTGGCTTGAAAGTCCCTGTATATTTATGTGGTATTGTTTTATAAAATCGTCTTTAGGCAGAAGACATTCATTACCATATAATTTTTTTACATTAACTTCCTCTCTTTGATTTTTTGCATTTTGCATTATAAAATCATCTCCATTCTTTTGTATAAAGTTTCTTTAAAATTATACCACTAATTTAAACTAATGAAACAATAAAGTTGAAAAATTTTTAATTTATTAGAATAAATATAGAGAAATAAGACATGATTAAATTTATATTAATCATATCTTAAAACATTCAAACGACTAAATTATAAATAAGAGTAGTTAACATACAAATTAAAACACCACAAACAGTAGGGATAATAAAACTTAGTAAAGTCCATTTTAAACTACCAGTTTCCTTCTTTATAGTAAGCAAAGTAGTAGCACAAGGAAAATGAAGACAAGTGAAAATCATAACATTAATAGCAGTGAGCATAGTCCAACCATTATTAATAAGAATTTGACCAATTTGATAAGTATCGTCTAAATTAACTAAAGAACCATTACCCATATAGCACATTAAAATAATAGGTAAAACAATTTCATTAGCAGGAATTCCTAAAATAAAAGCAGTTAAAATATAACCATCCAATCCCATTAAATTAGCAAGAGGAGTTAAAAAATTAGCAATAATATCTAACAAACTCATATCTTGAAAACCAGTATTTGCAAAAAGCCAAATAACCAAACCAGCAGGAGCGGCTACACTAACAGCTCTACCTAATACAAATAGAGTCCTATCAAAAATTGAACGTATAAAAACTTTACCAAATTGAGGTTTCCTATAAGGAGGAAGTTCTAATACAAATGATGAAGGCATACCTTTCAAAATTGTTTTAGATAATATTTTTGATATTAATAAAGTTAAAAATATTCCTAATAAAATAACAAAAATAACAGCTAAAGTTGATATAAAAGTAGCACCAATACCATTCATTGTGCCTGCAATAAATATGGTAGCAACAGCTATTAAAAAAGGAAATCTACCATTACAAGGGACAAAATTATTAGTAATTATAGCAATTAATCTTTCTCTAGGAGAATTAATAATTCTACATCCAACACAACCAGCAGCATTGCAACCAAATCCCATACACATTGTTATCATTTGTTTTCCTGTACAGCAACATTTTTTGAAAAATCCATCCATATTAAAAGCAATTCTAGGAAGGTAACCAAGATCTTCTAAAATTGTAAATAAGGGAAAAAATATAGCCATAGGTGGTAACATTACAGAAATTACCCAAGTTAAAGTCTGATAAATTCCTAATATTAACATATTAGATATCCAATCAGGAATACCTATCCAATTAACAAATAAAAACAATTTTTCTTGTATCCATTCAAACAAGCTAAATAAAATTTGAGAAGGATAATTTGCACCAACAATAGTAAGCCAAAAAATTAATCCTAGAAATAGAATCATAATAGGAAAGCCTAAATACTTTGAAGTTAATATTTTATCTATTTTTCTGTCTCTAGAAGAATAATTTTCATTTTCAAAAGTACATACTTTTTTACATATTTTTTCCGCTTTATCCATAATACTAGAAACAATAACATCTTTAAAATTTTCATTTAATTTTTTAAAAGCATCGAATTTATTAATATCAATTGAAAAGTTTTCTTGAATAGAATTTAAGATTTTTGGTTCACCATCTAATAATTTTAGTGAAACCCATCTATACAGTTGTTTAGGAAGAGATGTTTCAACTTCTAATATATTTGATATTTCTGAAATAGACTTTTCAATATCTTTAGAATATCTAACTTTTTTAGGATTAGGTTTAATGTTTCCATTACATACTTTTTCTAAAGTTTTAATTAAATTAGTTAAAGTTTTTTTCTTTCTTGCGGTTGTACCGACTACAGGGATACCAAGTTCACTAGATAATTTATCTAAGTCTATTTTTATCTTTTTCTTTTTTGCCTCGTCAAGTAAATTAACACACAATATAACATTATTAGTTATTTCCATTACTTGAAAAACTAAATTTAAATTTCTTTCAAGGCAAGTAGCATCTACTACAATAATAGTACAGTCAGGTTTACCAAAGCAAATATAATCTCTTGCAATTTCTTCTTCTTCAGAAGTAGATAATATTGAATATGTACCAGGAATATCAACTAATAAAAAATTTGTTCCGTTATAAGAAAAATCACCAGTAGCATTAGCAACAGTTTTTCCTGGCCAATTTCCAGTATGTTGATGCATTCCAGTAAGACTATTAAAAATAGTAGATTTTCCAACATTAGGATTACCAGCTAAAGCAACAGTAAAACCATTTTCGTTTTTGAAACATATAAATTTATTCTCAAGTAAACGTGTACCAGTTGAAGATTTTGTAAGACCCATTGTTCACCTCCTAAATTATATAATATAATGTATGAAAGATTTAAAATAGTGTGATAAAAACTATAATAAAATAAGAGACTAATAATAGATGATGTTAAAACTAAAGTTCCTAATTCTATAAATATTAAAGAAATAGGAACTTTTATATAATGCATAAAAATCTTAAAAAATAACTGATATAAGAGAAGTGTCTTCATCTCTAATAGCAATTAAAGTACCTCGTATATCAAAAGCACGTAACCCTTTAGAAGGACTATTTAAAATAGGGGTAATATACGAATTATTAACTAGACCTAAGTCTAAAAGTCTTCTTCTAACACTACCAGTACATTCCATAGATTCTATTTTTCCTTTTTTCATAATAGGCAAATTTGTAAGTAAAATAATATTATTCATTAGTCAAGCCTCCCTAAAAAGTTCTATAATAATATTATATTTTATCGAAAAAACAAATGTTACACTTGACAAATTATTTTAATTATGAAAAAATTACGAAGAAAAGAAACGTAGGGAGGAAATAAACATGGAAAAAATAAGAGGTTTTGAAGTTGCAAAAGGATTTGAAGATAAAGAAATTAATTTGCCAGAAAGAAAAACAAAATATTCAGCAGGATACGATATTGAAGCTGCAGAAGATGTAATTATTCCAAGTTTTAAAAAAGGAATAAATCCAACATTAGTAAAAACAGGAATAAAAGTTTACATGCCAGATGATGAAGTAGTGCTATTATATAATAGAAGCTCAAATCCAAAGAAAAAAGGATTAATCATGGCAAATAGTGTTGGGGTAATAGATAAAGATTATTATGGAAACCCAGATAATGATGGCCATATTATGTTTGCATTCTATAATATAAAAGAAGAAGATATAGAAATAAAAAAAGGAGAAGCAATAGGGCAAGCATTATTCCAAAAATATTTGATAACAGACGATGATAAAGCAGAAGGAAAAAGAATGGGTGGATTTGGTTCAACAAGAAAATAAAAAAAATAAAATAAAAAAAATTTAACCTTAGAGCCCCAACGAAAATAGCTATAATATACATAAAAAAACCAAGGTAAAGGCTTTGACTTTTACCTTTTTTTGTTGTATAATAAATATGGTTAAAAAATCCAATAAAGTTATTTAAAGTAAAATATTTACATAACTTTATTATCTTTTTTTCGCCGAAAAATATAATAAATGCTGAAAGGAGTTGACTTACATGTTTAATGTAGGAGACAAAATTGTATACCCAATGCATGGAGCAGGGGTAATTGATTCAATAGAGGAGAAAAATATTTTAGGGGAGAAACAATCTTATTACATATTAAAAATGCCTGGAGAAGTTAAGGTAATGGTGCCAACTGCAAAAGCAGAAGAAATAGGAGTAAGAAATATTATAGATAAAAGTTCAGCAGATAAAGTTATAGGTGTACTAGAACAAGATGAAACAGTAATGGATAAAAATTGGAACAAAAGATACAGAGATAATATGGATAAAATGAAAAGTGGAGACATATATGAAATTGCTGATGTAGTAAGAAACTTAAGTTTTAAACAAAAAGAAAAAGGTCTTTCTACTGGTGAAAAAAAGATGTTAAATAATGCAAAACAAATATTAGTAAGTGAATTAGTATTAGCAGAACATGCTACTCAAGAAGAAGTAGAGCAATTAGTAGAAAATAAAATAAATACATCATACATGATGTTTAGAGCAGATGATATAGAGCCAGAAAGTGTAGTAAATAAATTCATACCTTTTGATGGTACAGGAACATCAGATTAAAAGTTATATCGTATTAAATAGTAATAATATTACTATTTTAGTACGATATTTTAAATTTTTTAAATAAAACATGGAAAAGTTTTAAAAATGTATTGACAAAATTAATAGTTCATATTATAATAGCAATTGTCGTAAACAGACAGCCAGTTCAAAATAGTATATGCAGATGTGGCGGAACTTGCTGAGGTTGTTCGAACGAAAGTGAGTTACAACGTCAGTATGTGTAGCAAAATATTTGTAAATCAATTTAATATGCAGATGTGGCGGAACTGGTAGACGCACAGGACTTAAAATCCTGCGGTTGAATAAACCGTGCCGGTTCGATTCCGGCCATCTGCACCATAAGAGCATCAAGGAGTTCAGAGAATTAACCTTGATGCTTTTATAATAAAAGTGCTAGATTTTTCTAACAAATTTCTAACAATTTTGGAAAATACTTAATTATTTAGGTATATTAGAGTCCAGATCTAATATATCTTTTTTTATGTCTTTATTTTCGTTATTAGTTTTGGTGCTAAAGCTTAATGCTTTTTCAATAGCTGATGCAGATTTAATTTTTGTACTCGAATCCAAATGTGCATATCTTTCAGTTGTTTTAGAACTAGAATGCCTTAGCCAATCTTGTATTTCTCTTAAAGATATTCCTTTTTTCAAAAGTAATGTTGCACAACTGTGTCTTAAATCGTGAAACCTTATTTTTCTCAAATCATTATTCTCTAAAATTTCTTTAAATTTATGACTTACATAGTCAGGTTTTCTTAAATTGCCCATTTCATCAACACAAACGAAATCTTTAAATTGTTTATTGTAACTTTCTTTAAATATAGACATATAGTATTCTTGCATTTTTCTAGTATATAGTAAAAGTTCTTCAATTTCTTTAAATAAAGGTAATGTTCTATAATTAGATTTGTTTTTTGTCTTTCTTTTAGTAATTGTTTTAGTTTTTGTTTTACTATTTTCATTTTCATCAGTAACTGTTACTACTTTATGGTTTATAGTAATCGTTTTATTTTTAAAATCTATTGCAGACCATCTAATACCTAAAACTTCACTTCTTCGTAATCCATAGAAAGCGGTTAAATACACAATCAATTCCAAAGGTGTGTCTTTTACTACTTTGAATAAATTGTTTAATTCATCTTCATTATAATAGTCAGCAATAAATTGTTCTTGTTGTGGTCGCCCAACTTTTATAGCAGGATTATTTGGTATTAAATCTGTTTGCACTGCATAATCCCATTTCATTTTTCTAATGCCATCTACATAGTAAGTTAATACTGTATAAAAAGTCTTATTCTTAATTGTTAAATATGCTGTTATGTTATACATTAAAATCTCCTTTCTTAATTTTAAACAGTATTTTTATTGAGTTAAAAAAGCGATAACATTTATCTTAGGTATTCTGTATAGTTTTCCTACTTTAATTGCTTTGATAGTACCTTTTCGTACTAATTCGTATGCTGTTTGTTTACCAATATTTCCTAGCATTGATCGTAGTCCAGATACATCAACAACATCAGGATAATCAGCAAACATTTCTTGCGTGTAATTGTCGCTTTGCATTGTGTTCCTCCTTATCTTTCAAAATCAACATTTTGCATATGTTTAGTAGATTATATTTACCATGTCCCATCTACTTAAGGGAATATTATAGATAGTTTTACCTACATAGGAATTTCACCTCTCCGCTATCAGCCGAGCGACTCCTCAACATCACGTTAAGCCAAGCCGAAGTATCATTATATTGTTCTATAATACTGGTGTTATGACACTATTTTCTAGTGTGTTTTTCAATGTGCTTTCCTTGTTTGCAATTTTTATTTGCAAAACTATTGTAATAATGATAACATTATAGTATAATAATTATAGAATGCCAATAACAAATTATAAAAAAATAAAAATTGTTAACATTAAATTGGAGGAAATATTGAAATGAAAGCAAATTTACCAGAAAATAAATTTTTTGATAGTTTTTATATTTGGTTTAACAAAGACAAAAAACAAGAATATTATGCAACACCAATGTATTTTTACCAAAATGATACTAAAATAAATAATGATGAAAGAATTGCAGAAATATTTTATAATAAAAAAGCAAAAGTAGAGAAATCAGAAGAAGGACTTAAATTTCCAGGTAATACGTATTTTCCCTACATCGAGAAATTTGGTATGTTTTTATTAAGATTTTTAAATGCTAATTTAGAAACATTTGAAACAGCTTATGAAACTTTCTTCTTTGCTTATGGTTTTGAATTATTAAAAGAATTAGATGAAGAATATACTTTTGAATTAAAAGGGAAATATAAAGACAATGCCGAATATATAAGTAAAGTTACAAAAATTTACAGCGATTTACAATATCAAATTCAAGAAATACAACAAGAATTAATATTTGCAGTAAACTACATATATAATATCGAAGAAAAAGAAGAATTAAAAGAATATACACCTAGTCAAAGATTTGCAGTTTATTTAATAAAAAGAAAAGGAGAACTTTATACTTATAATAAAAACGACAATATAATTAGAGATAGTTATTCTAATAAATATCTTGAATTTATGGGAGATAGTGAAGAAAAATTACTTAATAGCTTAAAAGATAATAGTATGTTTGTTTCAATGATAGATACACACCAAAGCAACGACTTATCAAGTATATGTTATGCAGTATTAGAGGAATTAGTAAAAACTGCTAATTACCCTATTAAGAAATGTCAAAATTGTGGTATGTATTTTATACCAAGTTCAAGACTAGATGAAATATATTGTGATTATCCAAAAGCAAATGGGAAAACTTGTAGAGCACAAGGAGCTGTACAAGCATACAACGAAAGACTAAAACAAAACAAAGCATTAGCAGAATACAGAAGATTATACCAATTAAAGTCTATGGCTGTTGGTAGAAATAAAGATAATAAACAGATGAAGAAAGATTTTGATAAATGGAAAAAGGATGCTAAAGACAGAGTTAATAAACTAAAACATGGGGTTTTAACAGAAGATGAAGTATATGAATGGTTAGTAAATAATAAGTAGAGGTAGATATATGTTAGATTTTAATAAAATAATATTTGAAAATTATAAATGTTTTAAAGAAGAAACAATAATCGAAAATATAAAACCAATAAATATAGTAATAGGAAAAAATAATATTGGAAAATCTAGTTTATTAGATATAATTGAAATTATTAATAATCCACTAGTTTTTTGGAATAATAGAAATGTAAAAATAAATATTGAAAAAGAATTAACAGACCAAGAGATAAGAAAAGTTTTTCATCCTAATACATCTGGTGGCTGGATAGGGATGAATCATTATGAATATGGTAAAAGGTTTATAGGAAAGAACTTTAGATTTGAACTAATTGTAAATCAAAGTTCCTATAATCAGGAATTGAAAACAATACATACAAAAGAAATTAGTAATTTATCAGATATAAATTCAGAATTTGAAGAAAGATTAAATACATATTGGAAAGATTTATCTACAAGATTAGATTATAGAACAAAAAGTGTAAAAAGAATTTATGCTGAAAGAAACATTGATCCAGAAAAAGAAACAAATTCTATGGAAATTAGTGGGTATGGAAGTGGAATTACAAGTGTTATAAATAACTATCTTAATAAAGCAAAACACAATGAAAATAAAATTAGAAAGCAATTATTAGAAAAATTAAATGAAATAATGGGGATGGATGCACATTTTACAGAAATAACAACACAACAAGTCGAATATGGTAAAGATGATATTAGATGGGAAATATTCTTAAGAGAAGAAAACAAAGGAAGAGTTGCATTATCAAAATCAGGAAGTGGATTAAAAACTATATTAATGGTTTTAGTATATACAATTTTAATTCCTGATATAGAACAAAAAGATTTATCAGATTATATATTTCTTTTCGAAGAATTAGAAAATAATTTACATCCTTCTTTAGAAAGAAGACTATTAAAGTATATAGAGGAAATTTCACAAAAAGACTCAACTATATTTTTAACAACACACTCAAATACCGTTTTAGATAGTTTCCAAAATAATGATAATGTTCAAATGTATCATGTAAAAAAAGAAGCTGATTCAATACAAGTAATAACATTAGATAATATACTTGGAAAAAAAGGATGTCTAGATGATTTAGGCATTAAAGCTAGTGATATATTACAATCTAATGGCATAGTTTGGGTAGAAGGACCATCTGATAGGATTTATATAAATAAATGGATTGAGCTATGGTCTAATGGAAAATATAAAGAAGGAATGAATTATCAATGTGTATTTTATGGAGGAAGATTATTATCAAATACAACATTTGAAGAAGATAATATAGATAATCTTATTAATTTAATGAATGTAAATAAAAATTCTATTATATTAATAGATAGCGACAAGACTTACCAAGCAAAACCAATAAATGATACGAAGAAAAGAATACAGGAAGAATATGAAAGAAATAATCAATTATGTTGGATAACAAAAGGAAAAGAAATAGAAAATTATGTACCAAAACAAATAATCAATATGTTTTATGAAAAAGAGGTTAATGAAGAATTTGAGCAATATCAGACAATAGATACATTTTTAAATAAGTATAAAGTTGGAGAAGGTGAAAAATTTAAAAGATCAAAAATCAAATATGCTCAACAATATGTCGAAAAAATGACTATAGATAATATGAGAGATGTTTTAGATATTGATAACAATATGAAAAAAGTTATTAAAGAAATTGAAAAGTGGAATAAAACATAAAGGAGTGTGATTTTATGCAAAATACAGAAACAAATAGGATTGAAAACAAAGAACAACTGAATGAAGATTTTGAGCAAGAAGTTATTGCCTTTCTTAATTATAAAGAAGGTGGAATAATTTATGTTGGAATAAATAAGAACGGACAAGTTGTTGGTGTGGAAAATACTGATTTAACACAACTACAAATAAAAGACAGAATAAAAAATAATATACAACCTTCAACTTTGGGATTGTTTGATGTATTAGTGGAAACAATAGATGATAAAGAAATAATAAAAGTTGTTATATCAAGTGGAACGGAAAAACCTTATTATTTAAGAAAAAAAGGCAGAACTCCAGAAGGTTGTTATGTTAGAGTTGGTAGTAGCAAAGAGAGAATGACAGAAAGAATGATTGATGATATGTATGCTAGAAGAATTAAGAATACATTAAAAGAAATTGATTCCCCTAGACAAGAGTTAACATTTAATCAATTAAAAATTTATTATGAAGAACATAGTTTAAAATTAAATGATAATTTTTTACAAAATCTTGATTTGCTAACAAGTGAAGGTAAATATAATTATAACGCGTTTTTATTAGCAGATGAAAACAATATTTCAATAAAGCTTGTAAAATATTTAGGCACTAATAAAATGGATTTAGTAGAAAATCAAGAATATGGATATCGTTGCTTAATTACAGCAACACAAAAAATTTTAGATAGGCTTGATACTGAAAATACAGTTTATGCAAAGATAGAATATAAAGGAAGAAAAGAAGTAGAAAAAATTGATAGTAAAGCTCTAAAAGAAGCAGTTATAAATGCTATTGTACATAATGATTATTCTTATGGGAATACCCCTATTATAGAATTATACTCCGACAGAATTGAAATAACATCTTCAGGTGGACTTCCTCAAGAATTATCACAAGAAGAATTTTTAGAAGGTGTTACTGCTCCAAGAAACAAAGAACTTATTAGAGTGTTTAAGGATGTAGATTTAATTGAAAATATAGGTTCTGGAGTTCTAAGAATTTTAGATGCTTATGATAAAAGTTGTTTTAAATTTATGGATCATTTTTTGAGAGTTTCATTTAAATATAAAGAAAACCCATTTGAATATGATACCGAACAAGTAAAACCGAACAAGATAACCGAACAAGATAAACCGAACAAGAAAGAAGATAAAATAAATTTGATTTTAGAATTTTGTAAAGAGCCAAAAAGTGTAAAAGAAATTATGGAATATATTGGACTAAAACATAGACCAACATTTATGTATGACTACTTAAATCCATTATTAGAAAAAGATAAATTACAAATGACAATTCCAGATAAGCCAAAAAGTAGAAATCAAAAATATGTAACAATTTTACAAAAAAAATAATATATGTTATAATTAAAATGTAGTATTTTATAACAAGCATTCGAATTATAAAATATAGGAGGAAAAAATTATGGAAGTTGAAAAAAGATTAAATGAAATGAGCATAAATGAATTAGTGGATGTAATATTGAAAAATCCAGATAGAATGGATGAAGTGTTTAGAGCTACTGGGGATTTGTCAGAGCTTTATGATGCTTTAGAAAGTGAGTTACTTCCTGATAGTATTGTTTTTGATGATGCTGAAATGAATCATAATTTAAAAATTAGAGAAGCCTTAACTACTTTAGAGAAAGATTATTTATACGAAGAACCAGAATATGTAGATTTAGAATTAGAAGGATACGAACTAGGGCTCACATCTGATGATTTGAGAGAGGCAGAAGAAGAACTAGAAGAATTTTATGCAGAACATCCTGAAGCTGATAATAGACCAAATTCACAAATGCCAGAAGGAATGAGTATAGAGGAATATTCAGAAGCAATGGGAGTGCATATTAATGAATTTGGAGAAATTATAAGACCATCTGGACAAGAAAACGCTAAAAGTGATATTTCACCAGAGTTATCAGCTTGGCTTAATGGAGAAAGTACACCATTAAAAAAACGTGAAGAACAATTAGTTGCTTTAGAGGAAGAAGCTAAAACTATTTCTGAAGCAGAAGCTTTAATAGATAAACAAAATGCAAAAGAAGACCAAAGTATAGGAGAGTAAAAATATGAAGGAAAATACACAAGAAAAATCATTAGTTCAAGTTAATAGAAATGGAATTTTTAATAAAATAAAAATGTTTTTTAAAAACTTATTTAGTAAGAATAATGTTATTGATAACAACTGTTATACTATTGAAGATGAGAAAAACAATGAAAATATAAAAAAATCTTTTATGGAATCTATTAGAAATATTGAAGATGAAGAAATAAAATTGTTAAAACTTCAAAAACAATATCGTAATGGAGAAATAAAAGAAGAAGAACTTACAGAAGAACAAGTAAATTCGTTATGTGCTTTATATGATAAGCAAATTGCAAATTTAAGAAAATCAAATCAAATTAGAAAGCAAAAACTTTTAGAATATAGAAGAAAATTGCAAACTGATAATTAAGTTTAATGGAGTGATAGTATAAACTACCACTCCATTTCTTCATATTCAAGTTCTTCCTCATATTCAATCTGCTTTTCTGGATCAAGATAAATATCGTTTTGAACTTGAAAATCTCTAATAAATTCTTCTTCAGAAGATACTGAAAATTTATTGCAAACCCAATGTATAAATTTATCTACTGTTTTTTCAAATGTATTTATAACTTTTCGTAAAAAGCTATTTTCATTTTCTAAATGGTAAATTTCATCTTCATATTTATTTTCAACTTTTCGTATTTCTTCCTTAAGTTTAACAGAATAATCATTTTCCATATTTTCGCACTTTTCTTTTAACTCTCTATTTTCACACATTATAGATTTTCTTTCTTTTTCATATTTTGAAGCTCTTTCTACAGTATTAACTTGACTTTGTAGTGTCAAATAAAGTAAAGAATTTTGTTCTTGTAATTCTTTAATCATTTTATCTCTTGGCTCTACAACTAATTCTTGTATTTTTTCATCTCTATTTCGTACTAGTCTTCCAAAACTTTTAACATCAGGTGTTTCTGGTAATTCTAATTTAATATCTTTAAGTACTGTTTTAGTATTCTCAAAATTTGTAATTTTCTTATAATCTTCAACAGATAAATGTACTCTTTCACTAGGATTTCCTCTTTCTAAATCAAATCCATTTGCAGTTATATAAGAGTGGAAAGCATTTTGTAATTGACTGTAACTATCTTTAGCTTTCCAAAATTCACTACAAGCAATTTTATCTATGTTATTACCTTTCTTATCTGTAGTATGAACTACTGGAATAAAAACTAAATGCATATGTGGAGTTTCCTCGTCCATATGCACTTTTGCAGATAAAATATATTGTTCGCCTAAATTTTTGTATTCGCATACAAATTTGTAAGCAGTTTCAAAATATCTTTTAGTTTCATTTTCTCCAATTGTGTCGAAGAAGGTTTTATCAGATGTAATTATATATTCACAAATAATATTACTAACTGTTTTTATTTGACCTTTTAAATTATATTCTTTTCGTATTCTATCAAATTCTTTTTCATAAGTAAATTGAGTGTCTTTTAATGAATAATTCAAATAGGATTTTTCTTTATCAATATTTTTATTAGAATAGTTTTTATTTCTTCTTTCATTATGGCGATAGATACCTTTTAAATTTTCTCTTTTGTATTTTGCATTTCTAATTATTGCATAACTCATATATAAATTCCTCCATTTCTAGCACAGCTAAATAACACTATGCTGGTTAAAATTTTTCTCTTTTTAAAATTGTGTTGTAAACACACTACAACACTTTTTTACCCTTATCGGAAAAAGTGTCAGTGTGGTAGGGACACCCTACACCCGTTTTACCTAAATATGCTATTAGCAATTTAGGTAAAAAAATAGCAACACAAAAATTGATAACCAATTTTTATATTGCTATTTTTACAAAAGCATAACTGCTTTTGTGCTTTGCTAAAGTCATTACACATTAGCATATAAGCTGTTTAAAAATTCAGGAGAATAATCTCTACCAGAATATCTCATTGAATTTTTATTAGCCTTATTATTTTTATAAGTATAATTATTATTAGTATTGATTGGTCGGAAATTTTCCGATTCGGTAATCGTAGAATCTCCGTTTATATAATCGTAATTTTTACGATTATGTGAAAGTTCTATTTTTTGATGTTGTATTTTTGCAACATATATAAGTTTAGGTTTGCTAAAACCTTGTTTCTTTTCATATATTAAATTAACATCTGATAATTGTTTAAATGCTTTAGTAACAGTTTTATCAGATAGATTTAATTTATCTTGTACTTCTTTTCTAGTAAATATCAAATATACATTTCCATTTTCATCATGCCAATTATTCTTTATAGATAATGATAACCTATCTAATAGAAAACCATATAACAATTTACTATCAGAATTTAATGTATTTTTATATAATAGATTTATGAATAATTCCTGTGGTATTTGATAATATTTATGGTTTAAAGTTTCATTAACTTTATAAAAATTAAAATCTTGCATAAATTTTCCTTTCCTTCGCACGACAATTAATTCTATGGCGAAAAATTAGAACAGGTAATAAACTATGCCTGTTCGTTTTGAATTTTAAATATGCAAAATTTGATTAAAAGTAGGATTTGATGTTTTATGTAAAATGTAGTATAATATAATTACAAATTAATTAGGAGGTGCTGTTATGACAGTAACAAACAAAACATCAGTCGCACTTGAAATCTTAGGTGGAAGCCTTAAACCCAATGAATCGCGGGAATATACTGAAATGATGTTCAATACATTGGACATTCACTCTGAAATTGGAAGCTGTGTTATCACAACTGAATATGGACAGAGAAGTTTCAGAAACTACGGTAAATTGGTAGCAAAAGAAGGCAGAAAAAAGAACGAACATGGAATGAAAAACATTATCGTTTCTTCTATTGACTAATTAGCCCTAAGAAATTGGACACTATGCCAAAAGGTATAGTGTCTATTTCATGTTATACTGCTTAAAATTTTTCTAACAGATTTCTAACAAAACCTCAAAAAGTTGTGTCAGATTTATATGAATTTTTAATCGTTTATGTTACAATAAAAACAAGTAAAAAAGTTTGAAATAATAAGGTTTTGACTACAAAAATAACGGGATTAAAAAGTGTTATTCATCACTAACCATTAAAATGATAGAATAACTTAAAATCCTGCGGTTGAATAAACCGTGCCGGTTCGATTCCGGCCATCTGCACCAATGACGTATCTGTTCGAACTAAAAAAACAGATAAATACAAAAATCAATCAGAAAATAAATCTGGTTGATTTTTTTTGTTGTCTAAAAACAATATTAAAATCATCCAAACAAAAGGATGGTGTATAAATTGAAAATAATTAAACAAGAATTACAATTTGAAGAATGTCTAAAACAGAGACTTGAATTTATATGTGAATTTGCTAAAGTTACCCCTACTTTTATAAATGGTAGCATTAGGAAATTAGAAAAAACTAATCTTACATATATTGAGCCACATAAAGTGATTATTAAAAGTATTACTTTTTTAGTTTTCAATTATTCAAATGATGTGTATATTTCAAACTTATCTAAAAAGATAAAATTATCAGAGTTAGAAGAATATTTGAAAAAAATATAAAAATATTTATTTGACATTTATAAAAAATCTGTGTATAATAAATATAGGAAATGGAGAAACCACAAACGTGGTTTTGCCAAGAAAATGTGTAAACTCACATCTACTCGTCAAAGTACAGATGTGAGCTTTTTTTATTTATGTAGTTGCTTATCAACCCAGTTCTTATATAGAACTGCTATCAAGGCAACGTTTAATGTTAAAGATAACATTAAGGATATTATAAAAAATAGTATTACTTTAACCATAAACATCACCACCCTTCCTACGAAGATTCGTAAAATTGGTGGCAAAAACCACATCTGCTTATTCTCATTTCCTATGTCAGTTAGTATAACATACATTTTACAATAAAGCAATAAAAACAAACAAATATTCGTAAAAACTTTTTTAGAAATTCACTTGATTTTTATAAAATAATTCGGTAATTATATTTATAATTTGAATGACTATTTAGTCATTCGTCAAGAGAGCTAACGAGTTGTAAATATCTACGGCGTTGGCATCAATGACGTATCTGTTCAAACTTTTATGGAACAGACAATACAAATATCATTCTGAAAAGGATGGTATTTTTTTTGTTGCAAAATTGCCATCCGAAAGGAAAGGATGGTGTTTGAAGTGAAAATAACTAAGCAAAAGCTAGAATTTGAGGAATGTCTAAAACAAAGGCTAGAGTTTATATGTGAGTTTTCTAAAGTTACTCCTACTTTTATCAATAGTAGCATTAGAAAAATTGATTTGTATTCCGTAGAAAATGAGAGCCACAGAAATGATATTGTTTAAATGACGAAAAATAAACATATCGGAGTTGCTCTCTTATGGATAATAATATCACAGATAGATTAAAATATAAAGAGTCATTAATAAAATTTTTTAAAAAATATGGAGTAACAAAAGCAGTATATAAATTTGGAGAATGTAAGAGAATAACATATAGATGGCAAAATAGATATGATGGAACGTTAGAAAGTTTAAAAGATAAATCAAGATGTCCGCATGAGTATGAAAAGTTAATAAGTGAATTAGTAGAAAGAAAAGGTTATAGGAAAATTTTTAAAGGCAATTTGGAATGGTAATTAATGAAATTACAAAAATAAAAAAATAGATACATATATTAGAAAAAAATTAAAATATATAATTTGAAAATAGTAAAACAACTGCAGGAGTAAGAAAAAATAAACGATGTTAAGTTTAGTTGACAAACTTCAAGCCAAAATAGGTAGAAAATTTTTTGCTTTTTTGCTAAAATAAAATCAGGAATTTCAAAAAAAAGAATTTCAAAAAAAAGAATTTCAAAAAAAAAGAATTTCAAAAAATATAAAATAAAAGGAGAAAAAAGAAAATGAAATTTAATGAGAAATTAATTAATTTAAGAAAGAAAGCAGGATTATCTCAAGAGGAACTAGGATATAAATTAAATGTTACAAGACAGACAGTATCTAAATGGGAATTAGGTCAAACAACACCAGAAATGGATAAACTAATAGAAATTAGCAAAATATTTAATATAAGTGTTGATGAATTAATAAATGAATCAGAAACAAAAAATGATTCAAATTCAAATCCTATAATTGAAGACCAACCAATAGAAAAAACTAATAATAAAGAAAAAACAGTAAGAACCATAGTAATTGGAGTACTTATTGTTGTAATATTACTAATAGTGATTGGAGTCTTTACAGGAAGTAGTATATTAAATATCTTTAATAAAACAACAAAAACTGAAGAAGGTATTATTGATAAAATTTTTAGCATGTTTGATAAAACAATAGAAAAACAAGAAAATAGCATGAATACAGAAGGAGTAGACAATAATAGTAATATATTTAATGAAGCAAAAAATATAATAGATGGGACGGACAAGAAAATGGAGATAAGTCAGTTTAATGGTCCAATAAAAATATATAATGGAACTCAAATGGGAGTAGGAGTAAAATCAGTTTTAGATACTGTAATTACAAGCAATAAAACAAAAGAAAATAAAATAAAAGTAAAATTTATGGAAATAGAAACAGAAAATGTAGATGAGATTAAAAATTTAAAACAAAATATAGACAAATATACTGATTATGAAGTATCATTTGAATATGATGATGATGGTTTTATAAATGAAGTAATAATTGAAAATGTATAGAAAAGGAGAAATATATGATAATATTAATTATAGTAGCTGTTTTATTAGTAATTATATTAAAATTATATAATGATTTAGTTAAGGCGAGAAATAATGTAAGACAAGCTAAATCAGGTATAGACATATACTTAAATCAAAGATTTGATTTGATTCCAAATCTAGTGGAATGTGTAAAAGGATATTCAAAACATGAAAAAAGCATATTTACAGAAATAGCAAATTTAAGATCGGCATATATGAAACAGCCGAAAAATATAAAAAGTGCTGAAACTTTAAATAATAAAATGAATCAGCTTATAGCTGTAGCAGAGAATTATCCAGAGTTAAAAGCTAGTGAGCAATATTTGAATTTACAAAAAAATTTAACTAAAATAGAGAGTCAATTACAAGCTGCAAGGAGAATATATAATTTAGAAGTTACAAATTACAATACTAAACTAGATGTTGTGCCATCTAATTTAATTGCAAGTTTATTTGGATTTGAACATGCTCAACTATTTGAAATAGAAGATTATAAAAGAGAAAATATAAATATAAAAATCGAGGAATAGATGATGAAAACATTTGATGAAATTTATCAGGAACTAAAAACTGAAGATATGCAGGAAATAAATAAATTATATGAATGTGTTAAAAAGAAAAGCAAGAATCAGAAAAGAATAGCACTAATAATATGTGCAATAGTAGATATATTAATTTTATTTTTAGTTAGTGCAAATTTAAAGTCAGTATTTTTTAGTATGTTTGCAATTATGTTTATTTTTATAATAGATACTGTAATATATGTTATAATAACACTAATATCAGGATTTAGTAAAGAATATAAAGAATTAAATACACAATATAAAAATATAGTAATAAAAAAGATTATAAATAATTTTTACGATAATTTGGAGTATTTCCCATATAAATCAATGCCTGAATATATTTATGAAAATGCAGGTTATGAATATTATGATTGTTATTCGTCAGATGATTATTTTGAGGCTCAAATAAATAATAAATATAGTATTCAAATGGCTGAAGTACTTACCAAGGAAAAAAGAGAGTATGAAGATGCAAATGGAGAAAAAAGAGAAGAGGAAATTATAGAATTTAATGGATTATTTGCTAAAATTATTCTGGATAAAAATATTAATAGTGAATTAAGAATAATGCAAAATGGAAAATTTTTATTAGATAAAAATAAGTTAAATATGGACTCTAGTGAGTTTGAAAAATATTTTGATGTGAAAACAACTAACAAGATTATAGCAATGCAATTATTAACATCAGATGTTATGGAAGAACTAATAAAATTTGAAGATAAAACAAAAATGAAGTACGATATTTATATAAAAAATGATGAATTGTATTTAAGATTTCATTCAGGAGCAATGTTTGAAATAGAAAATCTAAAAAAAGAAATATTAGATAAAGAACTAATAGAAAAATATTTTTATATGTTGAATTTTACATATAATTTATCTAATAAATTAATTAATATAATAAATGATACACAAATATAAATGAAAAAACTTGCCATTATTATTGGTAAGTTTTTTCATTTTTCATAATGGAATAGACAATTAAATTTTCGGATTTTCCTGTTTTTTCATTAATTTTACGATTTCTTAATACAGCATCTTTTTTCATTCCGACATTTTCCAACATTTCACATTTTGTTTCAGTTAATTTTTTATTGCTATCATAAAATTTTGAAATTACAATGTTAAAATCTAATTGATTAAATAGATAGTCTAAGACAGCGTTTAGAGCTTCTTCAATAAGATTAGTGTTAAATTTAGAAAAAGTAATTCCAAATTTTATATCACAACGTTTATCTGGAAGAGAAACTTCTAAAGATCTAATGTAAGCAATTACAGTAGAAGTTGCTTTTTCTTCAACTGCTAAAGCAAGTTCACCAGTTTCATATTCTCTAATAAAAGATGAAACCATAGCAGAAGTTTCATATATGTTTTTATGAATATGATATTCTGAACAATTTTTTAGCTCTTGTATAGTAGCTAAATTTTTATAAACATCTTCTACATCATCCATCTTGAACTTTCTGATTTTTAAATTTTTTGTTTCTAAATCTTTCATTTTTACACCTCCCAAAAAAGTAATATATCATAAAGAAACAAAAAACACCATTTTTTTTATACATTATCCAACATTTAGTATACAAAACTGAAAAATATAAAAGTCAAACAAATAAAAGACTAAAAAACTTATATGAATATTATTATTAATTTTTGGGAAATATTCTTAATAAAGGACTAAAAAGGAGAAAAAATGATTTACACATTAACAATTAATCCAGCTTTGGATTATATAATAGAAATACAAAATTTTAAATTAAGTAATATTAATCGTAGTGAAAAAGAATATATCTTTCCAGGAGGTAAAGGAATTAATGTGTCTATTGTTTTAAAAGAATTAGGCATAGATTCAACAGCGTTAGGATTTATTGGAGGTTTTACAGGAACAGAAATTGAGAATAAGGTACAGAAATATGGGGTAAAGACGGATTTTGTAAATGTAAATGAAGGTATTTCTAGAATTAATGTAAAAATAGAAACAGAGTCAGAAGAAACAGCTATTAATGGAAAAGGACCATATATAAGTTCTAGATATATTGATTTATTATATGAAAAAATAAGGCAAATAAAAAAAGGTGATATTTTAGTTTTGTCAGGAAGTGTGGCTGAAGGAGTTGAAGAAGATATTTATCAAAAAATTTGCCATGAATTACAAAAAAATGAAGTTAAAATAATTGTTGATGCAAGAGGTAATCTTTTATTAAAAACTTTAGAATATAAGCCTTTTTTAATAAAACCAAATCGAGAAGAATTAGAAGAAATTTTTAATACAAAAATTACAAACAAAGAACAAGTAATTCAGCTTGCAAAAGAACTACAAATAAAAGGAGCAAAAAATGTATTAGTATCAATGGGAAGTGAAGGTGCAATATTCTTAAGTGAAAATGGAGAAGTATTTAAAAGAAAAGCATGTGTAGTAAAAGAAAGAATAAATACAGTAGGAGCAGGAGATTCTATGATAGCAGGTTTTATAGCAGGATATAAATTATCTTCAAAATATGAAGAAGCACTAGATATGGGAATAGCAGCGGCAACAGCAACTACTGCATCTATGTTTTTAGGGAAAAAAGAAAAAATATACAATATATATAATGATATAAAAGACACAAAGTAAGTAGGAAAGGAGAATGTATTGATTAGTAAATCAATACAACTTAAATATGAAAATTACAGATTTAATAAAAAAAGAAGCTATAGATTTAAATGTAAAAGCTTCTACAAAAAAAGAAATAATAGAAAAAGCAGTCGAATTGATGTCTAAAAATCAAAATATTACTAATAAAGAAGATTATTTAAAATTAGTTTTAGAAAGAGAAAAAAAAGGTACAACAGGAATAGGCGAAGAAATAGCAATTCCACATGGGAAAGGAGATAGTATTTCTTCGCCAGGAGTTGCAGCAATGGTAATACCAGAAGGAACAGATTTTAATTCATTAGATGGAAAGCCAGTTAAGTTATTATTTTTAATTGCAGCACCAAATACAGAAGATAATGTACATTTAGAAGTGTTAAGCCGTTTGTCTAGTTTATTAATGGATGAGAACTTTAGAAAAGAATTAATAAAAGCAAAATCAAAAGAGGAATTTTTAGAGATTATAGACAATGCAGAAAAAAAGGCACACAACAAAGAAGAGAAAAAGTCAAATTATGAATTATTAGGAATTACAGCTTGTCCAACAGGAATTGCTCATACTTACATGGCTGCTGAAGCTTTAGAAAAGATGGGAGAGGAATTAGGTCATTTTATAAAAGTTGAAACACAAGGACAATCTGGAGCACAAAATATATTAACAGAGGAAGAAATAAAAAATGCAAAAGCTATCATTGTAGCAGCTGATGTTAATGTAGATTTATCTAGATTTAATGGAAAAAAAGTACTTAAAGTAGGCGTATCAGAAGGAATTCATAACCCAAAAAAATTAATAGAAAAAGCATTAAAAGAAAATTCGGAAATACCAATTTATCATAAAAATGAAAATTCTGAAAAAGAAGAGAATTTAGGTGGAAATGTGTATAGACATTTGATGAATGGGGTTACACATATGCTACCATTTGTAGTAGGTGGAGGAATATTAATAGCTATTGCTTTTCTATTAGATGATTATTCTATAAATCCTTCAAATTTTGGAATGAACACACCAATAGCAGCATTTTTCAAAACAATTGGTGGAATAGCTTTTGACTTTATGCTAATTATTTTATCTGGGTACATTGCTATGAGTATTGGAGATAGACCTGGATTAGCAGTAGGAATTGTAGGTGGAGCAATAGCAAAAGCAGGTACAACTTTTTCATCTCTTATGAATTCAGAAGAAGTACTAATTAGTTCAGGATTTTTAGGAGCTTTAATTGCTGGTTTTTTAGGTGGATTTATAATTAAGTTTTTAAAAAGATTATTTAAATTCATACCAAAAAGTTTAGAAGGAATTAGGACAATTTTAATTTATCCAGTGGCTGGAATATTACTAATAGGAATTATTATGCTTTTAATAAATCCATTTGTAGCATCTATAAATACAGGTTTAAATAATTTTCTTTTCTCTATGAGTGGAGTTAATAAAGTTATTTTAGGAGCTATACTAGCAGGCATGATGTCTGTAGATTTAGGAGGACCAGTTAATAAAGCAGCATATACATTTGGAACAGGAATGTTAGCAGAAGGTCATTACGAAATAATGGCAGCAGTTATGATTGGCGGGATGGTAGCCCCTCTTGCAATAGCTATTCTTGCAACATTTTTCCCTAAAAAATTACCAAAAAAAGAAAGACAAGCAGGACTACTAAATTATGTTATGGGATTATCTTTTATTTCAGAGGGAGCTATTCCATTTGCTTCAGCTGACCCAATTCGTGTGTTGCCAGCTTGCGTTATTGGTTCTGCGGTGTCTGGAGCTTTATCAATGGCGTTCAATTGTAGTTTAATGGCTCCACATGGAGGAATTTTTGTATTACCATTAATAGGAAATCCAGGATGGTATACTTTAGCTCTTGTAGTAGGTTCTGTAATAGCAGCAGGAATTATGGCTATATTTAAGAAAAATGTTTGGGAAAATACTGTATAAATAAAAATAAGAAAGGAAAATATAAAAATATGGTAAAAGAAGATGTGATGTTAAACAATAAAACAGGGCTTCATGCAAGACCTGCAACAGAAATTGCAAAAACAGCGATGTCATACAAAAGTGATATAACTTTTCTTGTAAATGATAAAAAAATTAATGCTAAATCTCCATTAATGCTTATGGCAGCAGGAATAAAATCAAAAACAAAAATAGAAATTATATGTAATGGGGAAGATGAAAAAGAAGCATTAGAAAATTTAAAAAACATTATTAAAGAAAATCTTGATTAATATAGATTTCTATAGAAAGAAGGATAAAATATGCTAAAAGGAACAGGAATTTCTGATGGTATAGGATTAGGGAAAGCAATTATTTTTAAAAGTCAAAAGATTAAATTAGAAAAAAATAAAATAAAAGATGTTACATTAGAAAAAGAAAAGTTTTATAAAGCAATTAAAGAGGTTGAAAAAGAAATAGAAGACTTATTAAAAAAAATATCTGGAACAGAAAAAGAAATTATGCAAGCATATCTTTTAATATTACAAGATCCAAATTTGATTCAAAAAACAATTGAAATAATTGAAAAAGAAAAATGGGATGCAGCTTATGCAACAGAAATTGGTTTTAATGAAATAATAAAAGGATTTGAAAAAGTAGATGACACCTATATTTCTGAAAGAAGTAAGGATATAGAAGATATGAAGAAAAAAATCATAGCAAAAATAATAGGAAAAGAAGAAATAAATTTATCTAAATTACCTTCAAATACAATTTTAGTTGCAAAAGAATTATCAACATCTGATATTGCAAAATTAGATTTTAAAAATATAGAAGGAATTATTACAGAAGTAGGTGGGATGAATTCTCATATGGCTATTATGGCAAGGACTCATGAAATTCCTTCAAGTGTAGGAGTTAACAAAATAACACAAAATATAAAACAAAATGATGTTGTTGCTATAAATGGAAAAACAGGTGAAATTTTTGTGAATCCTTCTAAAAAAGAATATAAAAATTTTGAAGAGATAAAAGAAAAGATAAAAAAAGAAAAGGATGAATTAGAAAATTATAAAAATCAAGATTCAATAACAAAAGATGGACATGAAGTTAAAGTTTTAGCTAATATAGGTATGCCAGATGATGTTAAAATTGTAATTCAAAACACAGCAGAAGGAGTAGGATTATTTAGAAGTGAATTTCTTTATATGAACTCAGAAAATTTCCCAACTGAAAATGAACAATTTGAAGCATATAAAAAAGTAGTATTAAAACTTAAGAATAAAGAAGTAATTATTAGAACATTAGATATAGGTGGAGATAAAGATTTAAAATATATGAAATTGCCAAAAGAGGATAATCCATTTTTAGGTTATAGAGCAATTAGGATTTGTTTAGATGACATTAATTTATTTAAAGTACAATTAAGGGCAATTTTAAAAGCAAGTGCTTTTGGAAATATGGCTATTATGATACCAATGATTTCATCATTAGAAGAGTTAAGAAAAACAAAAGAAATAATAAATGAAGTAAAGGAAGAGTTAAGAGAAAAGAAAATTAAATTTGATGAAAATATAAAAATTGGAATTATGATAGAAATACCAGCAGCAGCACTTATTGCAGATGAATTAGCAAAAGAATGTGACTTTTTTAGTATTGGAACAAATGATTTAATTCAATATACAGTAGCTGTTGAAAGAGGAAATAAAAAAATTGCTAATTTATATACACATTTTCATCCAGCTGTAATTCGACTTATAAAAAAAGCAATTGAAGGTGCTCACAAAAACCACATCTTGTGCGGAATGTGTGGAGAAGCGGCAGGAGATGCAACATTTATCCCTTTATTAATAGGCTTAGGATTAGATGAGTTTTCAATGAATGCTAATAAAGTTTTAAATGTAAGAAAATTGATAAGAAAATTAGATTTTAAAGAATGCCAGAAATTGGCTGATGAAGTTTTAAAATTAGCCACTTCTGATGAAGTAGAAAAATTATTAGTAAAATATACAAGAGGTTCAAATTAGAACTTCTTTTTTATATTATAGGAATGTTATTAATGTCAGATTTTATTCTATTATACATTGAAAAAACATTAATATTATGATAAATATAAATAAAAAAGGGAGATCGAAAAAAATGAAAAAAATTATAGTTGCAACTAATAATCAAGGAAAATTAAAAGAAATAAAAGAAATTTTAAATAATTATGAATTACTTAGTCTAAAAGAAGTAGGGTGCAATATAGAAATAGAAGAAGATGCAGACACATTTGAAGGAAACTCATTAAAAAAAGCAAAAGAAATATCAAAAATAACAAATATGCCATGCATCGCAGATGATAGTGGGTTATGTATAGATATTTTTGATGGATGGCCAGGAATATATACAGCAAGATTTTTAGGAGAAAATTCTACTCCAGAACAAAGGAATACAGCTATATTAGAAAAAATGAAAGATTTAAAAGAAGAAGACAGAAAAGCAAGAGTAAGATGTGTAATAACATACTATGATAATGGAGAAATAATTGTAGGAAAAGGAGAAATAGAAGGAAAAATAACTAAAAAACCAAGAGGAGAAAATGGATTTGGATTTGATCCAATATTTGAACTAGAAAATGGAAAAACAATGGCAGAATTAACAAAAGAAGAAAAAAATCTAATAAGTCACCGAAAAAAGGCACTTGAAAATTTGAAAAAACAATTGACAACTAAGTAGAAGTATGGTAAAATTAGGAACTGTAATCCGCTTAGTCAAGGCACCTAAATATTAACAATAAGTTAATTGCCTGAAATTTAAGGATTAGCGAGTATACAAATAAGGGAGGTGCATTTTAAATGTACGCAATAATCGAAAGCTGTGGAAAACAATACAAAGTAGCAGAAGGAGATGTTGTATTTTTTGAAAAATTAGATGCAGAGGAAGGGAAAAAAGTTACTTTTGATAAAGTAATCTTAGTATCTGAAGAAGGAAAAGTACAAGTAGGAAATCCTTATGTAAAAGGTATAAAAGTAGAAGGAAAAGTAGTTTCTCATGGTAAAGCAAAAAAGATCATTGTTTTCAAAATGAAAGCTAAAAAGAACTATAGAAGAAAACAAGGTCATAGACAACCATATACAAAAGTAGAAATTACAGGAATTAAAACAGCTGCTAAAAGAGCAACAGCTAAAAAAGCAGAAACAACAAAAGCTACTGAAAAAGTAGAAGCTTAGTTTTTAATTAAAACATAGATTTTAATAAGGAGAACATAAATAAAACAAAACCGAAAGGAGTTGAGAAACATGGCTCATAAGAAAGGTCAAGGTAGCTCTCATAATGGTAGAGAGAGTGAGTCTAAAAGACTTGGTGTAAAAAGAGCTGATGGACAATTTGTTTTAGCAGGAAATATCCTAGTAAGACAAAGAGGAACAAAAGTACATCCAGGAACTAATGTTGGTAAGGGTAGTGATGATACTTTATATGCATTAGTAGATGGAAATGTAAAATTTGAAAGAAAAGGTAGAGACAAAAAACAAGTTAGTGTTTATCCAGTAGAGGGATAAAGTTAATAAAAAATAATAAAAATGAAAATTGCCAATACGAATTAGAGTAGTATATGGCAATTTTTTTGCGTTTTAACCTAAAACAATTGACTAACAAAGCAAATGTTGATAGAATAAGGAAAGAAAAAGGATGAATTAGGAGGAAAAATGAAAAAGTTATTATTTGCTGCTTATTCATTAGATATTGGAGGAATTGAAAAATCATTAGTTACATTAAGCAATTATCTACAAGAAAAGGAATATGAAGTAACAATTGTATTAGAAAAAAAACAAGGAACATTTTTAAAAGAGTTAAACAAAAATATAAAAGTAATTGAATATAAACCAGATGAAAGTAAAAATATATTGAAAAGAAAAATAAAAAACCTTTGGAACCGATTAAAATTTATAGTCAAGTATAAAAATAAATTTGATTTTTCGGCAAGTTTTGCTACTTATTCTATTTCTTCGTCTTTTATTAGTAGAACTGCTTCAAAAAACACATGTCTATGGGGCCATGCTGATTATCTTACTTTGTTCGATAATTGTGAAACAGAAATGAAAGAGTTTTTTGTGAAAAGAAACTATAATAAATTCAAACATGTGATATTTGTATCAAAAGAAGGAAGAGATAGTTTTATAAAGGTTTTCCCAGAAATGAAAGAAAAGACACTAGTATGCAACAACTTAATTGATGGCGAAAAAATAAAGAAATTAGCAGAAGAAAAAATAGATGAAGAAAAAGATGAGGGATTAACTACTTTTATTAATGTAGGAAGACATGACGAAAAACAAAAAAAACTTACTAGAATTATAGAAGCTACAAAGAGATTAAAAGAAGAAGGATATAAATTTAAGGTATTATTTGTAGGAGATGGACCAGATAATGAATTATACAAAAGAGAAGTAAATAAAAATAGTTTACAAGAAAATATAGTATTTTTAGGAAGAAAGCAGAATCCATATCCTTATTATAAGATTGCAGATTGCGTCATTTTGACTTCTGAATACGAAGGCTATCCGGTAGTATTTTTAGAGAGTTTTATTTTGAATACACCTATTATTACTACAAAAGTATCAGATTATGAACAAGTAGAGGGAAAATATGGGTATGTTACTGATAAAAAAGTAGAAGATATATATGAAAAGATGAAATTATTTATTGAAAAAGGTTTCAAAATAAAAGAAGAATTTGACAGTGAAAGATATAATAAAGAAATTGTAAAAAAGTTGGAAAAAATATTTTGAAAGGAGCGCAAATGCCAAAAATAAGCGTAATTGTCCCAGTATATAATACTGAAAAATATGTAAAAAAGTGTTTGGATTCGTTAATAAATCAAACAGTAAAAGAAGAACTAGAAATTATTATAGTAAATGATGGTTCAACAGATAATTCAGAAGAAATAATAAAGGGATATATGAAAGAGCATGATAAACAAGAAATAATAAAATATTATGCAAAAGGAAATGAAGGAATTGCGAAAACTAGAAATTTCGGGATTGAAAAAGCAACTTCAGAATATATAATGTTTGTTGATTCAGATGATTACATTGATGAACAAACTATAGAAAAATTAAAACCATATATAGAAAAAAATATTGATATAATAAAGTTTAAGCTTCAAAGAATTGATGAAAATAATAATATATTAGAACAAGTAGATGGACCAGTTTTTGAAGAAATAACAGGAGAAGAAGCTTTTAACAAGATGTATTGTGAAGATATATTAATTGATTCACCGTGCGTGTATTTAATGAAAAAAGAATTATTTACCAATAATAATTTCAAATTTCAAAGAACATATCATGAGGATTTTGGACTAATGCCATTTATTATATTAGCAGCCAAAACGGTAGTTTCAACCCCATATTATCTATATCAATATGTGCAATCATCTAACAGTATTACAAGAAATGAAGATTATACAAAAACAATAAAAAAAATAGAAGATCTATTAGGCCATTATGATAATATGTTAAATACTATAAAAAAGATGAACTTAAATAAAGAAACAGAAGAAAATGTGAAAATATTTTTTACAAATGCTATTATTTTAAAATTAGAAGATTTAAATGAAAATGACAAGGACAAGTATATAAAAGAAATCAAAAAAAGAAAAATGTATAGCAATATTAAAGTAAGAAATTTAAAACAATTAATTAAGAAAATTTTACTAAGAATAAATGTTAAATTATATTTAAAGATGAGGTAAAAATATGCCAAAAGTAAGTATTATTGTTCCGGTTTACAATGTAGAAAAATATATAGAAAAATGCTTAACATCACTTGTAAATCAAACATTAGAAGATATTGAAATTATAGTTGTAAATGATGGGAGTAAAGATAATTCAAAAAAAATCATAGAAGAATTCATACAAAGATATCAAAAAAAAATAGTATATTTAGAAAAAGAGAATGGAGGATTATCAGATGCTAGAAACTATGGAATTCCTTATGCTAAAGGAGAATATATAGCATTTTTAGATTCTGATGATTATGTAGAAAAAGATACATATAAAAGAATGTATGAATTAGCCAAAAAAGAAAAAAGTGATATGGTAGAATGTGATTTTTATTGGGAATATCCAAATAAGACTAAGATAGATACAGGCGAAATTTATCATAATAAAAAAGAAATGTTAGAAAAAGTAAGAGTAGTTGCATGGAATAAATTAATAAAAAGAGAAATCTTAGAAAAATCAAAAATAGAATTTCCCAAAGGTTATAGATATGAAGATGTAGAATTTACTTACAAATTGATACCGTATCTAGAGAAAGTATCTTTCTTAAAAGAACCATGTATACATTATATTCAAAGAGAAAATTCAATATCAAATTTACAAAATGCAAGAACAAAAGAAATCTTTGATGTATTGGAACATGTGATTAATTATTATAAAGATAAAAATATTTATGATGAATATGAGCAACAACTAGAATATATTTATGCAAGGTATCTATTATGTAGTTCATTACTTAGAATTGTTAAAATTAAGGACAAAGAAACAAGAAATAACTTGTTGGATGTGACATGGAAAAAATTAAACGCAAAATTTCCAAATTGGAAAGAAAATAAAATTCTGAAGAAGAACAATAATGTCAAAAATTTATATATGAAAACAGTTAATAAAGTCACATACAAAATATATAGTAAAATATTTAGGGGAATTTAAATGAAAAAAATAAAGGTGATTTTTACTAAAAAATATTTTAGTATAGAAAATATACTATGTATATTTATTATATTTTGTCCAATATTAGACATTGTTAGTTTTTGTTTTAGAAATATATTTCAGACAAACTTTTCAACATCTACAATAATACGACCAATAATAATATTTTAGATGCAAGTAGTAATCAAGTGTCTCATATAACAGGAAGTTTATTGGAAATGAAAGAAAAAATAGATAACAATACAATGGAAGACAGTTATATGAATGAAGCACAAAAGCAATCTATTATAGATTTATATGAAGTAGCAAATAAATGGAAAATAAAAAATAATGACCAAAGAATGCAACAATTGATATACAATATAGCATTAATAAAAAATCAAAAAAATCCAATTTATTTATTAATAGGAAACGGATATTTAGCTAATTTTAGAGAATTAGTTTTAGAGATGGAAATACCGGCATTTTTATTTAGTTTTGGTATAATCGGATTTTTATTGTACTTTGTTCCGTTTTTAGTAATAGTTGTTTATGGTATGTATCAAGGCTTTAAGAATATTAAGAAAATAGATGAAGAATATTTAATGATATTAATAGGAAGTGTATTTGTTTTTGTACTGTCATTTTTCGCAGGATATACATTTTTTAATTCATCAAATATGATGATGATAATAGTATTAAATACATTACTGATTAATAAAATTAATCAATTAAAAGAGGAGTAGAAAATGAAAAAAAAGCTTTTATTTGGAATAACAAGTTTAACACTAGGTGGAGCTGAAAGAGTATTAGTAGATTTAGTAAATGCATTATGTGATAAATATGATATTACTATTTTTACTATTTATGCAAAAGGTGAGCTTGAAAAACAATTATCTAGAAAAGTAAAATTAAAATCATTATATAATGTTTCATATTCAGAGCTATCAAGTTTTGAGAAACATTTTAGTATGCCTTTAAAAGTACTATTATTAAAAAAATATATATATAACAAAAAGATAAAAGAAGATTATGATACAGAAATTGCTTTTTTGGAAGGACCAATTACAAGACTTTTTAGCAGTAAAAATACTACTACAAAAAAGATAGCATGGGTACATAATGATGTATCGTTGGTATTTGGAAATGGGATAAAAGCAAAATTAAAAAAGAACATAGATAAAAAGGTATATTCAAAATATGAAACTTTAATTTTTGTAAGTAGAGATAATTTAGAAAAATTTGAGAAAATATATAGTGATTTAAAGTTAATTAATAAAAAGGTTATATATAATTATATAGATAAAGAAAGTATACTAAAAAAAGCTGAAGGAGAGCAAGAAATATCTTTTGCAAAAAATACAATTAATTTTGTTACAGTAGCTAGATTAGTATCCCAAAAGGGAATAGATAGATTAGTAAATGTACATAGTAAACTTATAAAAGAAGGCTTGAATAATAATTTTTATGTAATAGGTGATGGACCAGAAAAAGAAAAAATACAAGAAATGATAAAAGAAAATAAAGTAGAAGCGACATTTCATTTGCTAGGTAAGAAAGAAAATCCATATCCATATATAAAAAATGCAGATTATTTTTGCTTATTATCAAGATTTGAAGGTTATGGAATGGTTTTAGAAGAAGCCAAGATATTGGACAAGCCAATAATTATAACTAATACAGCGGCAAGAGAAGCGGTAGAAGGATATAAAAGCAGTAAAATATTAGGAAACACACAAGAAGAAATATATGAAGGTTTAAAAAAAATTATATTGGATAAAAAAATAGAAAAAAATATTAAGAAATCAACAATGGAATATGACAACAGTAAAATATTAGAAAATGTAATAGAATTAATAGAAAAATAGGGAGAAAGTAGTATGAAAATATCAATACTAACACCAACTTATAATAGAAAAAAATTATTAAAAAGATTATATACTAGCTTATTAGAAAATTCTAAATATGAAGTAGATATTGAATGGCTTATAATGGATGACGGTTCAACAGATAATACAAAGGAAATAGTAAAAGAATTTATAAAAGAAAACAAAATAAAAATAAAATATTATAAGCAAGAAAATCAAGGAAAGATGTCAGCGATAAATAAATTAGTAACAGAAGCAACAGGAGACTTAATAATTGATTGTGATTCAGATGATTATTTTACACACAATGCTTTTGAAATTATTAAAGAAGAATATAACAAGTATAAAAACGAAGAAAATATCTATGGGTTATGTTTCTTAAAATATGACCAAAACAATAATAATATGGGAAATGAATTTAAAAACATAAAAACAACTATGTTTGATTTATATTTTAAAGAAGGAGAAACAGGTGAAAAAGCAATAGTGTTTTTCTCAAATATAAGAAAGAAATATAAACATGAATTAGAACATAATGAACGATTTGTTACAGAAGCTAGAATGTATCATAAAATGGATGAAAAATACAAGATTATTTGTATAAACAAACCTGTTATGATTTGCGAATATCAAGAAGAAGGATATACTAAAAATATTGAAAAACAATTTAAAGAAAATCCGTATGGATATTATGAATATTTTAAAGAAATTCTACAAAGAGATATGAAAGGTGTAAATTTTAAAAAGAGATTATATGTAATAAAGCATTATATATTATTTAGTTATTTGGTTAAAAAGTATAATTCTAAAATTATAAATGGTGTTACCAATAAGATAGTATATTTTTTATTGATAATTCCTGGAATATTAAAAAGTATAAGTTTTAGAAATAAAAAAACATAAAAAAAGATAGACAAAGCAAAATTATAAAAAAGTTTATAGGAGGAAAATATGAAAAAAAATATTAAGATTGGATTAAGTATATTATTAATTTTAATACTAACAATTATACCAGCTACAAGGGTAAATGCAGAGACGAGAAATAACAATCCATTATTAAGAGAAATATTAATAGATGGAAAGGCAGTAGAGCCAGAGTTTGATCAATTTATAACAGATTATGTAATAGGAGTTGAAAAAGAAAACATAGAAATCAAAGCAGAGCCTGATGATCCAAATGCTAGTGTGGAAATTATAGGAAATACAAAATTAAAAGAGGGAAAAAATGAGATTGAAATAAAGGTAACAGCAGAAGATAGAAAAACAACTCAGTCATATTACTTACATATAACTAGAGGAGATGTAAACAAAGCTAATGCTAACTTAAAAGAACTAGAAATTGAAGGAATAACACTGAATCCTACATTTAATAGTAAGGATACCAAGTATTATGTTGAATATGAAGGGATAATAGATAATTTGAATATAAAAGCAATACCAGAAAATGAAAATGCAAAAGTAGAAATAGAAGGAAATGATAATTATGATACTGGATCAGTACATCTTGTTAAAATTAATGTGACAGCTGAAGATAGTATTACTGTAAAAACATATCAAATAATAGCTAGAAAAGCAGGAGAAAATCCTGATGAACAAAATGAGTTAGAAACAATCGAAGCTGAAATGCAACAAAAAGAAGAATTAAAAAAACAAGAAGAACAAAAACATAATAATACAATAGTAATAATAATTATTATATTATTGATTATATGTGTATCAATTTTTATAATTATAAAAAAGAAAAAAGATAAATAATAAATTTATAGCATCTTATTTAGTATAATCAAGAAGGTTCATAATACCTTATGAACCTTCTTGATTTACTCTATAGTAATAAGTTGCAAATTGTAAAGATGGGAAAAAATACAATATAAAATTTAAACTTAATTATTGACTTGATAAATAATAAAATGTTATACTAAAAATGAAAAAATTCGACAAAAAGGAGTGTAGAATTAATGAGCAGAAATATAAGATTATTATTAATAATTTTAGCAATAATTTTGTTAATAGTTATGCTGATTCCAAGCTATTCGGATTCTGCTAATACATATTATCAATATATAAAGTCAGGAATTAATGCATTTCCTGCATCATATCAAGGAAGATTAAAAGAATTAGCTAACAAATATCCAAATTGGAAATTTCAAGCATATTATACAGGAATATCTTGGGACGAGCTAATAGAGAAAGAAAGAGATGAAAAAGTTTATAGAAACAGAGTTACAATAAACGCACCAGAATCTTGGAAACATTGCAAATTCGTTGATGATGGATGGACTTGTGCATCAGATGCAGCAGTAAAATATTATATGGATCCAAGAAATTTTCTAAATGAAACACAAATATTTCAATTTGTAGAAACATCTTATAATGAAAAAGTACAAACATTAAGTGCTATACAAGAATCGGTTAAAGGAACGTTTTTAGATAGAACAATAACTTGCAGAGATTTTAATAACAATATGGTAACAATGTCATATTCAGAAATGATTATAGAAGCTGCTAAAAGAAATAATATAAGTGCATTTTATATAAAAAGTAAAATAATTCAAGAAGTAGGAGTTCATGGAAGTGGTTCCGTAACAGGTACATATCCAGGTTATGAGGGATATTATAATTTTTATAATTATGGAGCATATGATGATGGTGATGACATTGCAAATGGTTTGAGTTATGCTAAAAATAAAAGATGGGATAGCCAATACAAAGCGATTGTTGGCGGAGCAGAATTAATAGGAACATATTACATAAATTCACGGACAAAATACAGCATATTTCAATAAATGGGATGTAGTAGGAACAAGGATTTTAAAGGATGGCGAATCACAAACTGTTAACTCATCAGATATGTTCTGGCATCAATATATGACAAATATTCAAGATCCAAATTCACAATCATATTCATACAAAAAATTGTATGCAAATAGCTTAAATAGTGAAATTACATTCATAATACCAGTATATAACAATATGCCAGATTCAAATCCAATGCCACAAGATATTAAAGTACAAGGAATAAGTATTAATCAAGACACTTTTGTAGTAAATATAAATGAAACAGGAGATGCAATACTAAAAATAACACCAGCAGATGCAACAAATAAAGATGTAGTTTGGTGGGTATCTAATCCAGAAGTAGTGAGAGTATGGAATGGACATTTTAGAGGATTGAAAGAAGGAATAGTAACATTAACTGCAACGACAGTAGATGGTGGTTATTCTGCTAGCTGTAAAGTGATAGTGCGAAATCCAAATAAAAATTATGTACAAAGTATACAAATGGAAAAAGAACAATATGTTTCATATGTTGATGAGGCTTTTGATATTGCTTATACTTGTTATCCACTAGATTCGGCAAATACAGATTTATATTGGATTACAGATAATCCAGAAGTAATAAGAGTGTTTGGCAATAGATATAGAGGATTAAAAGAAGGAACTGCAAAATTAATAGCTGTTACAGATGATGGAAAAGTCAGAGCGGAATCAAAAGTAATAATAAGAGATAAAAACAAGTTATATGTGGATAAAATTAATTTAGATAAAGAAAGTTATATAATAGGAATAGATCAAGCTTTGGATATAGGATTTACATATACACCAACAAATGCAACAAATGCAGAGTTTTATTGGACATCATCAAATGATGAAGTACTAAGAGTATGGGGAAACAGAATTAGAGGACTAAAAGAAGGAACTGCTGAAGTTATAGCAACAACATTAGATGGTACTGTTGAAACTAGAGCAACAGTTGTAGTAAGAAATTCTAATCAATCATATGTAAAAGAAATAAAAACAGAAAAAGAGGAATATACAGCAAAAGTAGATGAAGCAATAGATATACCATTCACATATACACCAACAGATGCAGCAAATGCAGAATTTTATTGGACATCATCAGATGATGAAATACTAAGAGTATGGGGAAATAGATTTAGAACATTAAAACAAGGAACAGCAGAAGTAATAGTAAGAACCTTGGATGGAACATTTGAAAAGAGAATAAAGGTTACAGTAAAAGAAACTACAAATGAGCCAACTGTTAGCTATGTAAAAGAAATAAAAACAGAAAAAGAAGAATATACAGCAAAAGTAGATGAAGCAGTAGATATCTCTTATACATATGCGCCAACAGATGCAGTAAATGCAGAATTTTATTGGACATCATCAGATGATGAAATACTAAGAGTATGGGGGAATAGATTTAGAGCATTAAAACCAGGAACAGCAGAAGTAATAGTAAGAACAATAGATGGAACAGTAGAAAAGAGAATAAAAGTTACAGTAAAAAATAATGGTAACATACAATGTGTTACAAAAATAAACACAGAAAAAGAGGAATACACAGCAAAAGTAGATGAAGCAATAGATATACCATTCACATATACACCAACAGATGCAGTAAATGCAGAATTTTATTGGATATCATCAGATAGTGAAATACTAAGAGTATGGGGAAATAGATTTAGAGCATTAAAACCAGGAACGGCGGAAGTAATAGTAAGAACAATAGATGGAACAGTAGAAAAGAGAATAAAAGTAACAGTAGAATAAGATATCAAAAATAACGACAGGAAGGATATAAAAAGAATGAAAGAGAAAAAGAAAATATTATTATTTGCATATACAAAGGTTAATTTAGGAGATAACTTATTTATATATATGTTACTTAAAAAATATAAAGATATAGATTTTTATATACATATAGTAGAAAAAGAATATGAAGATGTATATAAAGACTTTCAAAATTTACATTATATCTATACAGATAGAAATTTAGAAGTCATAAATATAGAAGAATTTGACGCCTACATATATGTAGGCGGATCTATATTTATGGAATCTGAATATGGAATGCATGAAATGAAAGAATTTAATAAATTTATAAAAAGATGTAAAGAAAAAAACAAAGCATTTTTTTATATGTCATGTAATTTTGGACCATATACAACTCAAGAATATTTAGATTTAGCAAGAGAAAACTTTTCTTTATGTAATCGGAATATGTTTTAGAGATAAAAAGTCATATGAACTTTTTAGTGATATTGATAAAGTTATGTATGCACCAGATATGGCATTTTCTTTTAAGTTTAATAAAGAGCTAAAAAAGGAAAAGAAAAGTATAGGAATTTCAGTAATAAATTTACAAATAAGAGAAGATTTAAAAGAATTAGAAACAGTATACAATGATTTTATAAAGAGAATAATTATTAAATTTGCAAAAAGATGCTATAAAGTATGTTTATTTTCTTTTTCAGAATTCGAAAAAGATGGAGAAGCAATAAATAATATAATAAATTTATTACCAGAACAATATAAAAATGATGTGAAAGTAGTAACATTTAATAAAAATATAGACACATATTTAGAGGAGTATTCTAAAATGGAATACATGGTATGTGGAAGATTCCATTCAATGATATTATCAATACTGTTTAACCAAAAAATATATAATTTAACATATAGTAAAAAGCAGAATAATGTAATAGAAGAATTAAGATTATTTGATAGATATCAAGAAATTAAAGATTTAAAATATGAAACAGTTTTAAGAAAGTATTACTTTAAAAGAGTAAATGCAAGTAAATTAAATAAAATTTCAAAAGAAGCAGAAAATCAATTTTTAAATTTAGATAATTGGATAGCAAACAATTAGACAAGGAGAAGCTATATGCTATTTTCAACAACAACATTTATTTTAATATTTTTACCAATAGTCATATTTATTTATTATGGATTATTAAGAAAAACAAAAATGGCAAAAAATGTATTTTTATTGTTAGCAAGTATTATATTTTATGCATGGGGCGAACCATATTTTGTTATCATTATGCTATTATCAATTATAGTGAATTGGTTATTGGGATTATTGATAAATAAATATAGAAATGAAAAGATAAAGTCTAAAATAATTATAATAACAATGTTAATATTTAATTTAGGAATCTTGGGTATTTTCAAATATTTGGGATTTATTATGGAAAATATTAATAATTTATTTAATATACATATGCCAGTTCCAAATATAATGCTTCCAATAGGAATATCATTTTTCACATTTCAAGCAATATCATATGTAATTGATGTATATAAAAATAATGCCAAAGTTCAGAAAAATTTATTAAATATGGGTTTATATATTTCATTTTTTCCGCAATTAATAGCAGGACCTATTGTAAGATATAAAACGATAGCTGAGCAAATTGAAAATAGAAAAGAAAGTTTTGAAAAATTTTCAGAAGGTGTAAAAAGGTTTATAAAGGGATTAGCAAAAAAGGTGCTATTATCAAATTCGTTGGCAATAGTAGCTGATTTGACATTTAAAATGGTGCCATCAGAGATTTCTGTGGTATTAGCTTGGTTAGGAATTATTAGTTATACATTACAAATTTATTTTGACTTTAGTGGATATTCAGATATGGCTATAGGATTAGCAAAAATGTTTGGATTTGAATTAGAAGAAAACTTTAATTATCCATATATATCAAAATCTATAACAGAATTTTGGAGAAGATGGCACATATCATTAGGAACGTGGTTTAGAGATTATGTATATATTCCATTAGGCGGAAATCGTGTTGGAAAAAAGAGATTAATATTAAACATTTTTATTGTATGGTTTTTAACAGGATTATGGCATGGGGCAAATTGGACATTTATAGTTTGGGGAATATTCTATTTCATTCTATTAATAATAGAGAAGTTTACGAAATTTGATAAAAATAAATCAGAAAATATTATAGTAAATATAATGAAACACTTATATACAATAAGTTTTGTTATGATAGGTTGGGTCATTTTTAGAAGCGACAATTTAGCACAAGCTTTAAATTATATAAAATGTATGTTTGGAATTTTAGGAAATTCATTATGTGATAATCAAGCGATACTATATTTAAAAGAATATGGTTTTTATATTATTTTAGGAATCATATTTAGTATACCATTGAAAGAAAAATTAATTTTAAAATCAACTAATTTTATGATAAAATTAATAAAAATATTAATATTTATATCAATATTTATTATAAGTATGTCTTACATAATAAAAGGAACATATAATCCATTTATATATTTTAATTTTTAAAAGGAAATTTAAACTATGAAAAATATGATAAAAAAATTGAACAAAATAAGTGAAGAGAAAATTATAACAGTAATATTTCTGTTTATAATTTTTTCTATGCTTATCGTAACTTTAATTAAAAATTATGATGAAATACATAAACAAATTTCAGATATTTTGCAAAATAGTGAAAAAACAAAATATGAAAAAATCTTAGAATTAACGAAAACGAGTGATAATATTATTAATGATAATATTATATTAAAGTCTCAATATATAGATATTTATGGTCTAATTCAAAAAACAATTCAAAAAAATTATATACAGGACAGTAATGACAGAACAAGGGATGTTATAAAAACAAATGAGAACATGCTAACATTTATACAGAAAAAAGAAGATATGATAACAAGAGCAAAAAAAATAACAAATTTAAATAGAATATTAGAAGAATACAATATTCCATTAATGTATGTTCAAGCACCATACAAAGTAAGAAAAAGTGAAGATTTGCCAATTGGTATAATAGATTATGCTAATGAAAATGCAGATATATTATTGGAAGAATTAGAAAAACAAGGAGTAAATAACATAGATTTAAGAGAAAAATTCAAAAATAAAGATATCAGAGAAGAATATTTTATTACAGACCATCATTGGAAAATTAGAACAGCCTTTGAAGCAAGCAATTATATTACAGATATATTAAACCAAAAGTATGAATTTAATATAGATGAATTTTATACTAATATAGATAATTATAATTGTATAAAAAAAGAAAATAGCTTTTTAGGCTCAATAGGAAAAAGAGTTGGAAAATATTATGATGGAGTAGATGATTTTGAATATATCTTACCTAATTTTGCAACTAATATGAAAATAACTAAAGGAGATATAGAAGCACAGGGAACATTTGAGGATACAATAATTGTAAAAGATTTGCTAGAAAATGAAGATATACAAACTAATAAATATGCATGTTATTTTGGTGGAGATTATCCAGAAATAAAGATAGAAAATACCAATATTTTGTCAGATAAAAAAATATTAGTAATACAAGATTCATATGGACTAGCATTTTCATCTATGATGACATTAAGAGTAAAAGAATTAAGAACATTAGATCTTAGGCATTTTGAAGGAAAAGAAATAGATTATATCAGAGAATATAATCCGGATATTGTTTTGATAATGTATAATCCTTCAGCATTTTATATTGAAAAAATATTCGATTTTGAATAAATTAGATGTTTTTGACTTTACAATATAACAAGTTATGATATAATATAACAAAAAGATAAAGGCTAATTGAATAAAACAGAGAGGAGTTCATAAATGAAAGAATCAGAGGAAGAATACAGCATAATAATAGATGATGTCTATAAAACATTTAATGTATATTTAGATAAAGCAAATACAATAAAAGAAAAACTACTTTTCTTGTTTTCAAGAAATAGAAAAGAAAAAAGAGAGGTATTAAAAGGAATAAATGCAAAAATAAAAAAAGGAGAGGTAGTAGCTCTAATAGGAACTAATGGAAGTGGAAAATCCACCTTATTAAAGCTAATAACACAAATAATCTATCCTAATAAAGGAAAAATAGAAACAAAAGGCAAATTAACATCATTACTTGAATTAGGTGCAGGATTTCATCCAGACTTTTCAGGTAGAGAAAATATTTATTTCAATGCATCAATATTTGGATTAACTAAAAAAGAAATAGATGAAAGACTAGAAGATATAATAGAGTTTTCTGAATTAAGAGATTTTATAGACAATCCAGTAAGAACATATTCATCTGGAATGTATATGAGATTAGCTTTTTCAGTTGCAATTAATGTGGATGCAGATATATTATTAATTGATGAAATTTTATCAGTTGGTGATGAACATTTCCAAAACAAATGCTTTGAGAAAATGTTGGAATTAAAAAAACAAGGAAAAACTATGGTTTTTGTAACTCATAGCATGGGGTCAGTAAAAAAATTATGTGATAGAACTATTTGGTTAAAAGATGGAAAAATAGAAATGGATGGAATTACAGATGAAGTTGTAGATGAGTATATAAAAGAAACTACATAGAAAGGATGTAACAATGAAAATAAATTACAATTTGTATCCAGGAAGAGAAAGAAAAGAAAAAATTGATTATGAAGAAAAAGATGTAAAAGTTTCAATAATAACACCATATTACAATACTAATAAATACATAGATACAACAGTAAATTCAGTATTAAATCAAACATTTCCATACTTTGAATGGATAATTGTTGATGATGGGTCTACAAATCAAGAGGATATCAAAAAATTAGAGGAAATACAAAAACTAGACAAAAGAATAAAAGTATTTCGCAAAGAAAATGAAGGTCCGGCAGCAGCTAGAGATTTTGGTGCTAGTAAAATAAGTAAAACAAGCGAATATTTATTATTTTTAGATTCAGATGACTTGATAAATGAAACATATATTGAATGTGCATATTGGACATTAGAAACAAATCCAAAAGCTTCTTGGGCTTATGCAGATACAATAAATTTTGATGGAGAAGAATTTACTTGGGTAAAATGGTACAATCCAAGAAAAGTAATGAAAGAAAATATATTGGTAATGACTGCAATGATTAAAAAAGAAGCTTTTTTTACAGTTAATGGTTTTGAAATAAGAGATAAAAATGTCTATGAAGACTGGTGTTTATGGCTAAAAATGATAAAAAGTGGAATGTATCCAGTTAGAATGAACTTTTTTGGGTTTTGGTATAGAAAAAAACCTAAAGAAGAAAGTGAGTTAAAACAATCACATGCAAGTAACAGAGAAAGAGCAATGTCATATGTAGAAAAAATAAAAAATCAAATTGATGTAAGTAAAATAAAAGATGGTGTACAATATCCAAAAGCTGATTATAATTGGGAAGAAATTATAGAAAATAATGAAAATATAGTTATCCCAAAGAAGAATAAAAATAATAAAATAAATATTCTATTAATTATTCCTTGGATGACAGTAGGTCGGAGCAGATAAATTTAATTTAGACCTTATAAAGAGAAGTGATAAAGAAAAATATGAATTCACAGTAATTTCTACATTACCAGAAAAAAATCAATGGAGACAAGAATTTGAAGAATATGCTACGGTATATGATTTAACTACATTTTTGGACAAAAAAAATTGGATTAGTTTCATAAATTACATAATAGAAAAAAATAATATTAATATTATTTTTAACACAAACAGTATATTTGGATATAGTGCTATTCCATATTTAAAAGTCAAATATCCAGAAATACCAATTATTGATTATATTCATATGGAAGAATGGTATAACAGAAATGGAGGTTATTCAAGAGATTCAAGCAGAGTAGCATCTGTTATAGATAAGACATATGTATGTAACGCAAATAGCGAAAAAATATTAATAGATTACTTTAAAAGAAAACCAGAAGATGTTAAGACTATATATATTGGCGTAGATGAAAAAATATATAATCCAGAATTATTTGATAGAGAAAAGATATTAAAAGAAAAAAATATTGATACAAAAGGAAAATATGTAATCAGTTATATATGTAGAATTGCAGAGCAAAAAAGACCATATTTATTATTAAAAATAATTAAAAAATTAAAAGAAACAAGAAATGATTTCTTGTTTATAATTGCAGGAGACGGACCATTATTAGAAAAAATTAAAAAAGAGGCTAAAAAATTAAAAATAGATGAGAATATGGTATTTTTAGGAAATGTAAAAGACACAGAAAAAATATATGCAATTAGTGATATAACAATAAATTGTTCTATAAAAGAAGGATTAGCACTTACAGCATATGAATCATTATCTATGGGAGTACCAGTGGTATCTTGTGATGTTGGAGGACAAAAAGAGCTTATTAATGAAGAAGTTGGAGTAATTGTTCCTTGTATGCAAAAAGAAGAAGATATTTTTGACTATAATTATAAAGATGAAGAAATAAATCCATATGTAGAAGGAATAAACAAGGTATTAAATAATTTAGATTATTACAAAAAAAATGCTAGAAATAGAATTTTAAATGGATTTACAATTGATAACATGGTAGAAAATATGGATAAAGTTTTTGAGGAAATTAATAAAAATCCAAATGTCCAAAAAATCGAGCAAGCTAAAAATATGCAAAACAGTATTGATATTACAAAAGAATTGATAACAAAAAATTGTATAACTGAGCAAGCCGAATATGAATGGTTAGCCCAAAATTTTAATATTGAAAACGTAGATAGAGATTGGAAATTAGAAAAAAAAGCAAATAAAATGCTATATTATGAAAACACATTAGAATATAAGATAAAGCATCCAATCTGTGTAGTTTTGACAAAGCTACATATTTATGATTATATTAAGAAAATACTAAAAAGAGGAGAAGCGTAGATGTTTAAGTTTTTTAAAAATTTATACAATTACAGAGAATTATTAAAAACAAATGTAAAAAAAGAAATAAGAGGAAAATATAAAAATTCTTTTTTAGGAGTATTATGGTCTTTCTTAAATCCATTGCTACAAATAGCTGTATATGCAATAGTATTTCCTTTAATATTAAGAAATACGCAAGAAAATTATGTAATATTTTTATGCTGTGGATTAATACCTTGGACATTTACTTCAACAGCGATATCAAGATCAGCATTTACAATGATTGAAAATGGAAATATATTAAAAAAAGTATATTTCCCAAGAGAAATACTTCCTATATCAATTGTTACAAGTGAAACTGTTAATTTTCTAATATCCACAATTATTATAATAGGATTTGTTATATTTGGAGGATTAGGAATTACAAAATATATTATATTTTATCCAATAGTTTTACTTGCACAATATCTATTATTAATAGCAATATCTTTTATAGTTTCAAGTATATCTGTATATATAAGAGATTTACAACACTTAATAGGAGTAGCATTGCAATTATTATTTTATGCGGCACCTGTAGTATATGCTCCAGAGTCTATACCAGAGAATTTTAAATGGATTTTAAATCTAAATCCAATGACATATATTATTAATGGATATAGAGATATTTTTTATAACCAAATAATGATAGATATAAAGCCATTATTAATTTTAATATTATGTTCAATAGTTGCATGTGTTATAGGGTATTTAATATTTAATAAATTACAAAAAGGATTTGCAGAACAATTATAATATAGAAAAAAGGAGAAAATATGAAAATAAAAGATAAGCTAAAAAAAATACTTTGTGATAAAAATTTATATATTTTTTCAGTAATAACAATACTATTTTTTGGCGAATTTTGTATATTGCAATATGCTCCAGATACATATAGTGTATTTACAAATGATTTAAAACACACAGTATTACACTTTTTATCATGTGGTAGATTTGTAACAGGAGTTGCCAGTTATTTCACGATGGGGATATTAAAATTAGAAAATAATGCAACATATGCATTATCTTATGGTTTGGCAATTATTTGTACAATTATTAGTTTATATAGATTAAATAATTTAATTAAAAAAGATGTTAAAAATGACATTATTTGTATTATAATGTCAACATTAATTATTATAAATCCTTTTTCAATAGAGCTATTTATGTATATAGAAAAAGGAATTATGCTATTATCTGTTTTATTATGTGTATTAGCAGTAGAGCAGGTAGATAAATTTTTTAATGGAAATAAAAAATCCATACTTTGGGCATTAATATTTATGATTATAGCTAATTGCTGTTACCAAGGTACAGTAGGTTTGTTTGTAGCAATATCTTTAATCTATATTATAAAATATTCAAAAAATATAAAAGAATTTATATTAAATAACATTATAGTAGCAATGACATATGGAATTCCAGCGTTAATTAACTTTTTACTAGTAAGATTTATATTTAGTAATGCAAGAGTCAATGGTGAAATTATATTGTCTGAATCTATTCTTAAAATGATAGATGGAACAAAAAATATGATTGTAAATACTTATGATATATTACCAAAATACATATTCATAATAGCAATTATTATTTTATTAGGGATTATCGTTTGTAAAGCAATCAGGAAAAAAAGTAGTAACAAAGAAAAAGCTTTACAAATTGCAGTAGCATTTTATTTAATAGCAGGAACTTTATTTGCAACAGTGGCACCACAAATATTGCAAGATACAAGCTCAATATGGTTCGTTGCAAGAAGTTCATATCCAATGGCTGCTATAATAGGAATATTGACATTGTATTTATTTATGGAATTTGATTTAAGTAATATAGAAAAAAACATTACAATTATATTACTTATAATATTTTTTATAATTCAATTTTCAAATTTTATGATATATACAATACACAATTATATTGGAAATTATATAGATAAAACAATAAGTTTAGAAATAAACAGTATGATACAAGAATATGAAGAAGAAACGGGTAATAAAATAGACAGCATAGCTATTTATAAAGATGCAATTCCACAATATGTGTATCCAGGACTAAAAGCTTCAGGAGATATGAATATTAAAGCTTATTCAGCTGATTGGTGCGTAAGTAGAATATTAAAATTATATACTAATCGAGATTTTAAAGTAATAAACAATGATACAAATAAAAAGGAAGAATTTTCACAAAAAAATTGGGACTATTTTAGTAAAGAACAAGTAATATTTGAAAATAATGTAATGCATTTATGTATATTTTAAAAATAAAATATGAGGAGGAAAAATGAAAGCACTAGTAATTATACCAGCTTATAATGAAGAAGGAGCAATTGTAGAAACTATTAATAATCTAAAGAAAAGCTGTGAAAACGTTGATTATGTTATTATTAATGATTGTTCAAAAGATAGAACATTAGAAATATGCAGAAAAAATAAATTTAACGTAATTAATTTACCAGTAAATTTAGGAATTGGAGGAGCAGTGCAAACAGGATATAAATATGCTTATGAAAATGGATATGATGTAGCGATTCAAATGGATGCGGATGGTCAACATAATCCTAAATATATACCACAGTTAATTACAAAAATAGAAGAAGGAAATGATTTCGTAATAGGTTCTAGATTCCTAGAAAAAGAGGGATTTCAATCTACCTTTATAAGAAGAATGGGAATTAATTTATATTCATGGATTATAAAAGTATTTACTAAAAAAGAAATTAAAGATACCACTTCTGGATATAGAGCTGCAGGTAAAAAAATTATAAAAATGTTCGCTCAAAATTATCCAGTGGATTATCCAGAACCAGAAACCAATGCTTTCATTGCAAAAAATAATTTTAAAATAATAGAAATACCGATGGAAATGAAAGAAAGAGATAGTCGGAGCATCTTCTATTACTCCAATAAAATCAATTTATTATGCTGTTAAAGTAGGACTAGCTGTTATGTTGGCATGCATAGTTAAAAAAGGGGAGGATAAAAATGAATAAAATATTACAATTTATATTAATTGGAGTTACTTTCTTATTTTGTATTTTTATATTAGTAGTTACACAAAAAAAGAAATTATCTTATAAATATACTTTACTATGGTTGCTTTTTGGATTTATTACATTATTATGTGCGGTATTTCCTAGTATCATAGTGGAAATATCAAAAGCAATTCATGTCGCAGAGCCAACAAATGCACTATTTTTAATTTATATATTTTTGATGATAGTTATCATATTTTATATAAGCTTAGCTTTTTCAAAGTTATTTGAAAAAGTGACAACTTTAATACAAGAAAATGCAATATTAGCTGCAAAGGTAGAAAAACTAGAGAAAAAAAATAAGGAGAATCAAAAAGATGAAAAGTGTTAGTATAATTATTTATTTAATATTATCTGTTGGTGGTTTAGTTTTAGTAAAATCTGGTTCTAGTAGTGTAAACATTGCTATACAAGATGGAACTTTTAATTTTGCTATGGGATTAAAGGCAATGCTTGGGTTTATTGCTTATATAGGGAGCTTTTTGATATATACTTTTTATATTATTAAAAATTTTGACTTGAGTTATATATTTCCAATTATTACAGGAATCACGCAAGTGCTAGTTATTATAGCAGGAGTTTTTATATTTAAAGAACAAATTAATGCCTATACTATAGGTGGAATTCTACTTATTATAATGGGGATTGTGCTATTAAATATAAAATAGAAAGAGGAATTAATATGAAAATCAATATAAAAAAAGATTGGAGATTTTTTTGTTCAATAACAGTTGCTATTTTATTGATATTATTAGTAGCAACATATACAGTAACACTAAAAAATAAATTATATACGAAAGGAATGTTACAAGAAGCAACAGGAGTTGTTCAAGAAGTAAATCAGGGAACAGAGATTTTACAGAGCTTTATTGCTATTGATGATAATTTGGGGAAAGTAATACTAGATTTTGAACCTTATAAAGATGAAAGCAATTGTGGTGGAAAAGTAATTGTTGGTATCAAAGATAGTGATGGAAATGTAATAAAAGAGCAAGAAATAACTCGTAATTATATAAGAGAAAAGCCAAAATACACATTAACTTTTAAAAAGCAAAAAAATTCAAAAGATAAAGAATACAGTATATATATAAAATTTGATGATTTAGTAAAAGCAGAGAAATTTTATACGATAAAGATAACAGATAAAAACGAGTTTATAAAAAATAAATTATATATTAATGGAGAAGAACAAAAAAGCACTTCTTTAATCTTCCAAGATTTATATAAAAGTAATGTAAGGACAGCAATTTTTGAAGTTGTTTTAGGAATAATGATAATAGGAATTTATATCATATCTAGTATCATTTATTATAAAAAGAATATAAAAGTAGAAAATCTATTTCTTATGATAGTACCTTTCACTTGTATATTTTTCTTAATTACAATGCCTACTTTTAAAAATCATGATGAATATTATCATTGGTTAAAAGCTTATGAAGTATCAGAGGGATATTTAATGACACCAAATAAAGATGGGGTTCAAGGTTCTCTTATGCCAGAATCTGTAGCTAATGTATGCCCAACAGATTGGACAACAATGACATATGCAGATGTAAAAGAAAAATTAAAACATCCTTTAGAGAAAGAAAAACAGGCAATATTGAATCCAGAGACAGCAGCAGTATATTCATTTGCTCAATATGTGCCACAAGCAGTAGGAATTTTTCTGTCAAGATTGGTAACAGATAATACATATTTAATTACTTATGCTGGAAGAATTATGAATATGATAGTTTCTATATTATTGTTATATTTTGCAATAAAAATAATGCCTTTTGGTAAAAAGTTACTATTAATACCAGCTATGATACCAATTGCAGTAGAAGGATTTACATCATTATCGCCAGATGCAATGACAATTTCTATGTCGTTCTTATATATTGCCTATATATTATACTTAGCATTTGGAAATAAAGAAAAAATAGGAATAAAAGAAAAAATAATATTACTGGTTATGTCAGTAATAATAGCTTTATGTAAGATTGTATATATACCATTAGTAGGATTATTATTAATTATACCAAAAGAAAAATTTAAAACAGAAACTAACAAAAATAAGATACTAAATATCTGTATAATTGCAGTAATATCAGTTGTGATTAATTTAATTTGGCTTGGAATTGCAAGTAGATATTTAGCGAATTTTAGAGAAGGAGATTCAAAAGTACAAGTATTATTAGCCCTTAAAAACCCTATTCAGTATATACAAACTGTTCTATATACAATGAATTTAAATGGAAGTAACTACTTGATGCAATTATTTGGATCAGACCTTGGTTGGGGAGAACTTGTTAAGTTATATGCAGTTGTTCCGTACTCTATATTAGCAATTTACTTGTTCATAGCAGTAACAGATGAAGAAATAAAAAATAAATTTAAAACTTATCAATTAGTATGGATTGCTTTAGTAGTACTTGCTGTAGTGGCATTAGTTTTTACAAGTTTATATGTACAGTGGACGACAGTAGGAAAAGAAAGTATATCAGGAGTACAAGGTAGATATTTCTTACCAATTTTACCACTTGTAATGTTATTGTTAGGAAGTATGATAAAAGTACAAACTTCTTATAGAAAAGAAAATATAAATAAATTTTTAGCGATTTCCACACTTGTATTACAAATTTATACAATATCACAAATTATTGTAGTGCATTTATAAAATTAAGGGGAAAAACAATTATTAACAAAGAAAGACATATCAATATTAGCAATACTTACTCCATGTATAGCTGTAAGTAAACTAGTTTATTTTGCTATTTGCGGATTAGTACTATTAATTCCAAAAGAATGCTTTAAAACGAAAAAAAGAAAGGTTTTATTTGTTAGTATAATTGCTGGAGTAATTACAGCATTATATTTAGAATGGACTTCAGCAACTAAAATTGGAGGAACAGAAATTACAGGAGTTCAAGGAAGATATTTTACGCCAATTGCTTTATTAATGACAGTACTTATACCAATTAAATATATAGAAACAAAACGTAAATTAGATGCAAAATGGATTTATATTATAACGACATTATGTCAAGTACCATCTTTGTTAAATATGTTCATCCATTATATATAGGGGATAAGCAAAATTAGGATAGGGGAATTTTATAATGAAGGAAAAATTAAAAGCAGTAAATATTGTAAAAATGATAATTAACATAATAGCAGTTTTAACTCTTTTACTTATTGTATTTTTGAATGCGAAATATGAAGTTACTATTCGTAGATTTGAAGAACACACAGACATTCAAAATATGGGGTTAAAAAAACTACTAATAGATATGCTAATAGGTATAGGAATTGTAGTACTTACGAATTGGATTAGTCGTTTTAAGATTAATAAAATTGCAAAAAGAATTGTTATAATAGTATTACTTGGAATTTATATAATTTTTCAAGTAGTATGGGTGCAATATTGTATGGTAAATGCAGGAGCAGACTCCGAAATGATATACGGTGCAGCTAGCCGTTTATTTAATCATAAAGAAATAACAGATGCATTAATAGAATACTTTGCATATTATAAACAAAATATAGGACTTGTAGTTATTTTTGAAAAATTAATGTATTTATTCCAAACAGATAATATTAACTTATTTAGATATGCTAATGTTGTAAGTAACGTATTTACAGTACTAGGTCTATATTGGATTTATCATATGATTACTAATGATACAAATAAAAGAAATGAAATATTATTTTATATTTTAGCATTAGGATTTTTGCCAATGAGTTTATTATGTACATGGGTATATGGAGACTTTATAGGATTAGCTTTATCTGTTTGGGCAGTTGCCTTTATAATAAAATATCAACAAAGCAAAAAAACAAGATATTTTATCTTTTCATCCCTTAGTATGGCATTTGCTATTATGTCAAGAAGTAACTCAAATATTTTCATAATAGCAATAGCAATTTATTTGATTTTGACTATAAGTGAAGAAAAAACAAAAAAAGAAAAAATACTAAAATTAGTCCTAGTACCAATATTTATATTAATTGCAATTATGCCTAATAAAATTTTGATGAGCTATGTTTCAAACAAATATCAAATGAATGACAAAAAAGAAAAATCAGTAATTGTATATTTATATATGGGAATGAGCGAAGGGAATATGGCAAATGGATGGTTTAATGACGAAATTGCTGGAATTAACAGAGAAATGAAATTATATCCTAAAGATGATAAAACAATAGAAAATCAAACAAAGGAAAAGTTAAAAAATAGAGTTCAATATTTATTTGAACATTCAAGATATACAATGGAGTTTTATAAAAATAAAATTTTATCTATGTGGGCGGAACCAACAATGGCAAGCGAGATTTACAATACACAAAGAGGTATAGAACCATCAGATAATAAAATGTTTGTGCTATTAATGGAAGGACAAAATTTTGAAATTTTAAAATCATCTCAAAAAATAATTGATGGTATCATCTTTACAGGTGCATTGCTTTGCTGTATCTTAAAAAGAAAGAATATAAGCAATGAAAGACTATTGTTAGCAATAGTTTTTCTAGGAGGATTCAGTTTTCATATATTATGGGAAGCAAAATCAAGATACATCATTCCATATGTGGCAATACTAATACCAATAGCAGTGGTTGGAATGAGTGAATTAAGTGAATGGATAAAAATCAAAATAAGGAAAAATAAAAGAAATAACAAGAAATTATTAAAAGAGGGAGAAAGTAAAAATGAAAAAAATATCTGTAATAATACCAATGTATTATGAGGAAGAAGTTGCACAAGAATGTTATATACGAATGACAAAGATTTTATCAGAATTAAATAACTATGATTATGAGATAATATGTGTAAATGATGGAAGTAAAGACAAAACATTAGAAATATTAGAGGAAATTGCTAATAAAGATCAAAAAGTAAAAGTATTATCATTTTCAAGAAATTTTGGGCATCAATGTGCGGTAACTGCTGGCTTGCAATATGTAACAGGAGATGCAATTGTAATAATAGATGCAGATTTACAAGATCCACCAGAATTAATACCAGATATGCTAAAATTATGGGAAGAAGGATATGAAGTAATATATGGTAAAAGAAAAACTAGAGAAGGAGAATCAAAATTCAAACTTTTAACAGCAAAGATGTTTTATAGTACATTAAACGCACTATCAGATGTTGAAATACCAAAAGATACAGGAGACTTTAGACTAGTTGATAGAAAAGTAGTAGATATTATAAATAGTATGCCAGAACACAATAAGTTTTTAAGAGGGTTATTTAGCTGGGTAGGATTTGAACAAAAGGCATTTGAATATGAAAGAAAAGAAAGATTTGCAGGAAAAACGAAATATCCATTGAGGAAGATGTTAAAATTAGCATCAGATGGAATTATAGGTTTTTCTACAAAACCACTAAAGCTTGTAGGAGGATTAGGAATTTTAGCAATAATAACGTCATTTATAATATTAATATATTCAATATTATCATTTTTATTCAAATGGAATAATTTAACTGCCGGATGGACATCAATGATGGTGACAATAACATTTTTTAGTGGTACAATATTAATATCGTTATGGATGATAGGAGAATATATTGCAAGAATTTATGATGAAAGTAAATCAAGACCACAATATATTATTAATAAAAAGATAAATATAGATTAAAAAGCAAGGAACGAAGAAATGAAAGATATAGAAAAAATAAAAGAAGTGAATTTAAAAAATCTAAATTTAAAAACAATCAAGGGATTATTTTTAGAATATAAAGAAGTAATTAATTATCTTGTGTTTGGATGTTTAACAACTGTTGTTAATTTTGTATGTTATTATCTATTTGCAAAAGTATTAGGAATAGAAGAAGTAATAAGTAGTGGACTATCATGGCTTTTTTCAGTTTTATTTGCTTATATAACAAACAAAATATTTGTATTTGAAAGCAAAACAACTACAATAAAAGAATTTATAATGGAAATTATCTCATTTTTTCTTGCAAGGGTGCTATCAGGAATATTATGTGATGTAGGAACTTTTGCAGTTATGGTAAAAGTAATTGGAATTAATGACGTGGTAGCAAAATTAATAACACAAATAATGGTAGTCATTGTAAATTATGTTTTAAGCAAATGGATTATATTTAAAAATAGATAAAAATAAATTTTATTTGAAAGGAAGCATAAATATGAAAAAAATAAGTGTAATAATACCAGCATACAACGAAGAAGAATCTTTACCAATTTTATACGAAAGAATGAAAAAATTAATGGAAAATATGGAAAATTATGAATTTGAAATACTTTTTGTAAATGATGGAAGCAAAGACAAAACAATTGAAATTATAAAAGATATGAGAGAAAAAGACAATAGAATTAGCTATGTTGACTTTTCAAGAAACTTTGGAAAAGAAATAGCAATGATAGCAGGTCTTGACTATGCAACAGGTGATTGTGTAATATTTATGGATGCAGATTTACAAGATCCACCAGAATTAATTCCAGAACTAGTAAAATATTGGGAAGAAGGGTATGATGATGTATATGCCAAGCGACGTTCAAGAAAAGGAGAAACTTGGCTAAAAAAATTCACATCTAAAATGTACTACAAAGTGTTGCAACATCTAACAAAAGTTGAAATACAACAAGATACAGGAGATTTTAGATTGTTAGACCGAAGATGTGTAAATGCGCTAAAAAAACTTAGAGAATCACAAAGAAATACTAAAAGTATGTTTAGCTGGATTGGTTACAAGAAAAAGGAAGTATTGTATGATAGAGATCCAAGAATAGCAGGAAAAACAAAGTGGAACTATATAAAATTAGTGGATTTAGCTATTGATGGAATTACATCTTTTACTACATCACCACTTAGACTTTCAACATTTATTGCAATACCTACATTTATAGTATTATTTGTTTATTTTGTTTATGTAATTGCAAAATGTTTTGTAGTTCATGAAGCAATTCAGGCATTTCAAGCAATTATATTATTAATTTTATTTTTCTCAGGAATTCAAATATTACTATTTGGAATTGTTGGAGAATATCTAGGTAGAATTTTTAATGAGACAAAAAATAGACCACTATATCTAGTAAATGAATATAATGATGAAAAAGAAATGAATGAAATAAAATAATTAAAACTTAAATAAATTTATTGACAAAAAAATCAAAATATAGTAAATTAAAATTAATACATCTTATATTAGCTATTCTTAATTAAGAAAGGATGATCAGCATGAAATCAAGAGTAGCAAGTAGTGAAATACGGATTAACATTTCTAATAAACAAGAAGTGGAAATCAGTAAAAAGTTGGAAATAACAATTGCAATTCCAAAAAATGTGGGAAGTATACAAAAAGTAGAAGTTTTGATTAATAGATATGGCGAATCTCCAAGCATTATTCAGGAAATGAAAATTACGAAAGAAGATAATGATTTTATAACATATTCTACAAATGTAAAATTTGAGAATTATGGAAATTATTACTTCTTTTTTTCATTAGAAATGAAAGATGAAAATGGAGAAAATAGAAAAAAAGCTATAAAAATTAATAGAAAAACAGGAAAGCCATTTATTATTGATGAATGGCAAGAATCACCATATTGGATTGTACTTGTTATTCAAGACAATTTTGAAGTACCAAATTGGGCAAAAGACAAAATTTACTATCAGATTTTTGTAGATAGATTCTACAAAAGTCAAAATGCAAATCAAAAGCAAATACCAGGCAGGAAATATCGTAATTGGGCAGAAATGCCTGATTGGAGAAAAGATGAGACTGGAAATTATCATAACAATGATTTTTTTGGAGGAAACATCAAAGGAATTGAAGAAAAACTAGAATATCTAAAAAGCTTAAATGTTGGTGTTATATATATGTCGCCAATCTCTGAAAGCGGACTAAGATATGATAGGTATGCTGCTACAAACCATATGCAAATAGATCCAAATGCAGGAACATTTAAAGACTTAAAAAGCCTTAGTAAAAAGGCTCATAAGATGGGAATGTATATTGTTTTGGATGTAGCATTCAATCATTGTAGTGATAAGAATCCAATTTTCCAAGAAGCTATGACAAATCCAAATTCAAAATATCGAGATTGGTTTTACTTTGATGAAAAGGGAAACTATAGATATTGGTATAACGAATTTAAAGATATGCCATTGTTTAACCAGTATAATAAAGAATTTCAGAAGTACATTTATGGAGAAAATGGAGTAGTAGAACTTCTATCTGAATATGTTGATGGATTCAGATTAGATGTAGCAGAAGAACTACAACCGTTTTTCTTAGAAGGAATTCGCAACAAAGCCAACGAAAAATGCAAACACATTATAATTGGCGAGTACTGGAATAAAGTAAATTGCGATATTTTAGGTAGGTCAGTAGATACTATCACTAACTATTCTTTTACAAATGCAGTGTTCAAATATGTAGCATATGGTGAAGATGAACCATTTAAATTGCAAATAGAGGATAGATTGGTATCATATCCTCAAAACACCATTGACACTATGCTAAACTCTTTGGATACACATGATATTGTTCGAGCATTAACAATGTTAAACGGACAATATATGAGAAACGATTATAGAGATATATGGAAAATGGATGAAGATCCTTCTCCATGGCACTATAATACGCCGACAGGAAGAATATTTGACACAGAAGGATTCAGAAGGTTTGAATATGAAAACGATAAGTTAACTGATGAACAATATGAATCTGCAAAAAGAAAGTTAAAAATTTCAGCAATGATAATGTATTTACTTCCAGGATGTCCTTGTATGTTTTATGGAACAGAAGTAGGATTACATGGATATAAAGATCCATTTAATCGTAAGTGTTTTCCATGGGATAATATGGACATGGAATTGTTAGAATTTTTTAAAAAGCTTTTTAAGTTCAGAGCAAACTGTAAATTAGCAGGTAGTAAGTTTGAAGTATTGCACATAGATAAAAACATATTAATGTTTAAAATGTGCAATGAAAAAAATGATGTTTTGGTAGCTGTAAATAGAACAAATCAAGAAATCAACATAAAAATTCCAGAAGAATTTGAAAGTGAAAGTTCAAAAGATGAGTTCAAAATAAATGCTACGAAAGAAAAATTAGGTCCATTTGGTGGAATTGCGATCTTGAAGTAATGTCTAAGGGAGACCAGATTAGTATGGTCTCTCTTTACTTGTATAAAAATAAAATCAAATTACATTTTTTAATTAAAAATTTTTTATAGATAAATATTAAAACTTAAAAAACTATATCTATTGTAAATATTTATAAAATATAGTATAATTAGCAAGTAAAGTAAAGGAGAGAATATAAAATGGATAAAAAAAGAATATTAACAGGAGATAGACCAACAGGAAAATTACATATAGGACATTATTTTGGTTCATTAAAAAAGAGATTAGAAATGCAAGAAAGCGGAAAATATGACCCATATATACTAATAGCAGATGTTCAAGCATTAACAGATAACTTTAATAATCCAGAAAAAGTAAGAAAAAATATAAGAGAAGTAGCAATGGATTACTTATCAGTTGGAATAGACCCAAAAAAAACAACAATTTATATTCAATCAATGATACCAGAAGTTGCTGAACTAACAGTATTCTATTCAAATTTAGTAACAATAGCAAGACTTCAAAGAAACCCAACAGTAAAAACAGAAATTGCACAAAAAAGAGATCTATTCGGAGAAAGTGTAACATATGGATTTTTAGGATATCCAGTTAGTCAAGCAGCAGACATAACGGCATTTGAAGGAGAATTAGTACCAGTAGGAGAAGATCAGTTACCTCTAATAGAGCAATGTAGAGAAATAGTTAGAAAATTTAATAGTATATATGGAGAAGTTTTAAAAGAACCAGAAGCAGTATTATCAAGTGAAAAAAGAATAAAAGGTTTAGATGGAAATGAAAAAATGGGAAAATCATTAGGAAATGCCATATATTTATCAGACAGTGAAGAAGAAATAACTAAAAAAGTAATGAGTGCAGTAACAGATCCTAATAGAATAAAAAAAGATGACTTAGGAAATCCTGATATATGTATGGTTGCATATTATCATAACTTATTTAGCACAAAAGAAGAAGTAAAAACAGTATGTGAAGAATGTAAAGCAGGAAAACGTGGATGTGTAGCTTGTAAAAGACAATTAGCTAAAAACATAATAGAAGAATTAAAACCAATAAGAGAAAAAAGAAAATATTATGAAGAACATCCAGAAGAAGTAGACAAAATTTTAATAGAAGGAACAGAAAAAGCAAGAAAAACAGCAAAACAAACAATGAAAAAAATAAAACAAGCAATGAAATTGAATTACTTTGAATAATGAGACATCAGGGACAGGTCTTAAATGTCTCATTAATTTAGTAGAATAAAGTCGAAAAATGTAATAAATAAAAATCGATATAAAAATGAGACATTTAAGACCTGTCCCTGATGTCTCAAAAGGAGAAAAATATGTTTACAGATTATACAAAGATTATAATTAAGTCAGGTGATGGTGGAAATGGAGCAGCAACTTTTCGTAGAGAAAAATATGTAGCTGCAGGAGGACCTGATGGCGGAGATGGTGGAAATGGCGGAAACGTTTATTTTCAAGTGGATAAAGATAAAAATACTTTGATTGATTTTAGATATAATAGAAAATTTAAAGCTAAAAATGGAGAAAATGGAAGCGGAAGTCATTGTAATGGAAAGTATGGAGAGGATTTGTATATTAAAGTTCCAATCGGTACAGTTGTAAAAGATGTTGAGACAGGTAAAGTTGTTGCCGATTTGTCTAAGCCAGGTCAAACTGAATTAATATTAAAAGGTGGTCGCGGAGGAAGAGGAAATTCTCATTTTGCAACAGCAACAAGACAAGCACCTAGATTTTCAGAAGATGGAGAAAAAGGAGAGGAAAAAGAACTTATATTAGAACTAAAATTGTTAGCAGATGTAGGTTTATTAGGATTCCCTAATGTAGGAAAATCAACATTTTTGTCAGTTGTTACTGACGCTAAACCTAAAATTGCAAATTATCATTTTACAACAATAGTTCCTAATTTAGGAGTAGTAAAAACCAAAAATGGAGATGGATTTGTTATAGCAGATATTCCAGGAATTATTGAAGGGGCAAGTGAAGGTGTAGGACTAGGAATACAGTTTTTAAGACATGTTGAAAGAACTAGATTGTTATTACATTTTTTAGATGTTTCTGGACAAGAAGGAAGAGATCCAGTAAAAGATTTTTATGCAATTAATGAAGAATTGAAAAAATATAGTGAAAAGTTATCAAGTAGAAAACAAATAATAGTAGCAACTAAATTGGATGCTATGCAAGATGATTCAATTTTAAAAGAAGTAGAAAAATTAGCTAAAAAAGAAAAACTAGAATTATACAAAATATCATCAGTAACAAAAGAAGGCGTTCAAGAATTAATAGATTATGTTGATAAAATGTTAAAAACACTTCCAAAAGAGGAATTAGTAGAAATAGAAGATAGAAAAATATATACTTTAGAAGATAAGAAAGATGAATGGGAAATAAAAGAGCAAGATGGAATATTCTATGTTACAGGAAGGGCAGTACAAAGACTAATGGGAAGAGTGAATATTGAAGATAATGAGTCAATGTATTATTTACAAAAGTGTCTAAAGAATATGGGAATAGAAGCAAAATTAAAAGAAATGGGAGTGTGTGAAGGAGATACAGTAATACTAGATGATTGGGAACTTGAGTGGTACGAATGAGACATTTAAGACCTGTCCCCCTTGTCTCAAAAGTTGTTTTATAAAAAGGAGTTGGAAATTTAAATGAATGGAGAAAAAAGAAAAGATTATTTAGAATGGGATGAATATTTTATGGCAATTGCAAAATTGTCTGCTATGAGAAGTAAAGATCCATCTACACAAGTTGGAGCATGTATTGTTAGTAATGACAACAGAATTTTATCAATAGGATATAATGGAGCTCCAAATGGATTTAGTGATGAAAAATTCCCTTGGGGAAGAGATGGAAAAAATCTAGATACAAAATATCCATATGTTTGTCATGCAGAGCTAAATGCAATTTTGAATTATAGAGGAAGTAAAAAAGATTTAGAAGATGCTAGAATTTATGTTGATTTATTTCCATGTAATGAATGTGCGAAGATTATTATTCAATCTGGAATTAAAGAAGTGATTTATTTATCAGATAAATATGCAAATTCAGAAAATAACATTGCCTCTAGAAAATTATTTGATGAATGTGGAGTACAATATAACAAAATTAAATTAAAACAAGAAAGAGACATAAATATTGAATTAAAATAAATATAGCAAAATTGAAATGTATAAAGGTGTAATATATTTTTTTATTAAGTAATATATTACACCTTAAATTATTATTATTAAAAATTAATTAATTGATTAATTAATTACAAGAAAGTTATTTAAGATTTTTTTTCATTATAATTCCATTATTATTGTTGTAATATTTTTTTCTAACACCTAATTTTTCAAATCCAAATTTTTCGTATAAGTGAATTGCCGGTTTGTTTTGTTCATTAACTTCTAAAAAAAGGGTGAATATATTTAAGTCTTTAGCAAGTAAAATTAAATTTTCTAAAAGTAAAGTGCCAATACCTTGGTTTCTATAAGTTTTTTTTATTACAATATTCATAATATCAGCTTGATCAAAAATTTTTTTTAGTCCAGCAAAGCCAATAATTTCATTATTGATTTTTCCTATAATGTAGCTAGAATTCTCATTTTCTACTTCTTCTTTTAATGTTGAAAAACTCCAAAAGTCATCAAAGTCAGAAATAAGAATTTCCTGCAATTCATTTAAATGATTTAAATTCATTTTTTCTATTTTAATTGCCATATAAAATATCCTTTCAAATATAAAATAATAATTATTTTATTTATGTTCTCTTTCTTCCAATTGCCTTTGAGCTTGAGGTTTTTTTAAATATAATGGCAATATTTCTTCTGAATTAATTCCTAGTTTTGATTTTTCAAATCCTGCAATACCTAATGAAATAGAATTTAAAATATTAAACTCATGAGAAAAAAATTCAGCTTCAGAAAAGGTTGATTTAATTTCGTCTTTATAAATTTCAGATCCATTTCCAACAAAATAAATAGAAGAGTTTGCTAACGTATCTTCACAATAACTTTTTAAGATAGCTAAACAAGAATTAACACTTTCTGCTTGAGGTTCTATAAGAATTTCGAAAGTTTCATTTTTCTTTTCGTATAATGCAAAATAGCAATTATTATTTTTACAATCAATAATGCTGCATACTACATCATTGTCTTTTATATTTTCTAAAACATTATATGCTAGAGATGTTAAAGAACTGATTCCAACACATGGAATTGATGAAAAATCACAAAAAGCTTTTGTAGTTGCAATACCAATTCGTAAACCAGTAAAAGAACCTGGACCTATATCACAAGTTATTAACTCTATATCATTTAAACTTAAATTAGTTTGGTTAAAAGCATTTTCAATCATAGGCATTAAATTTTCAGAATGTGTTCGTCCTGTATTAGTATCAAGACTTATAATAGATTTTTTATCTTCTAAAATAGAAACTCCACATACATCACTTGCCGTATCAATACTTAATATTTTCAAAATAAATCCTCCTTTGATTCAATTATTAAAATTCTATTATTTTCATTTTTATCATCTTTTTTAAAAGTAATATGAATATAATCATTAGGTAAAGCATCTTCAATTAATTCTCCCCATTCAATTAAACAGATACCATTTTCAAAATATTCTTCGCCACCTATTTCGTAAAATTCAGAAGAATCGCTTAATCTATATACATCAAAATGATAAATATTAAGATCATTTTTTTTATATTCATTTACTATAGTGAATGTAGGACTAGATATTTCATTTTCTAAACCAAAATAAGACAAAAAACCTTCTGTAAATTTTGTCTTTCCAGATCCTAGTTCACCAGTTAAAACAACAACATCTTTTGGTTTTAATTTTGCTGCTAATTTTTTTGCTAATTGTTTTGTATCAGCTTCATTCTTTGATATAAATTCATATTGCTTCATATTTGCCTCCAATAAATATATTTGACATTAAACATTATAATATAAAAAATAAAAAAATTCAATGAAAAGGGTTGATAAATTAAAGGTATTGTAATATAATCGTAATATATTTGTAACGAAAAAGAAACAAAAAAAGATTGTGAGGAAAAAAGCATGTTTAAAATGGGGTTAGGACAAGATATTGGTATTGATTTAGGAACTGCAACGGTAATTGCCTATGTAAAAGGTAAAGGAATAGTATTAAGAGAACCATCTGTTGTGGCAGTAGACAATAACACAGGAGAAGTATTAGCAGTAGGACAAGAAGCAAGAAGAATGCTTCGGAAGAACACCTGGAAATATAATAGCAACAAGACCTTTAAGAGATGGTGTAATATCAGATTATACAGTAACAGAAAAAATGTTAAAATATTTTATTAATAAAATATGTGGAAAATTTATATTTGCACCAAGAATTATGATATGTATTCCTTCACAAGTAACAGAAGTAGAAAAAAAGGCCGTTATTGATGCAGCATCACAAGCAGGAGCAAGAAAAGTATATTTAATAGAAGAACCAATAGCAGCAGCAATAGGAGCAGGAATAGATATTTCAAAACCATGTGGAAATATGGTAGTAGATATTGGTGGAGGAACAACAGACATAGCAGTTATTTCTTTAGGAGGTTCAGTAGTAAGTACTTCATTAAAAGTTGCTGGAGATAAATTTGATGAATATATTGTAAAATATATAAAGAAAAAATATAACATTATAATAGGAGAAAGAACAGCAGAAGATTTAAAAGTTAATATTGGATGTGTATTTCCAAAAATACAAGATACAGAAATGGAAATACGAGGAAGAGACTTAGGTACAGGATTACCAAGTACATTAAAAGTACGTTCAAGTGAAATGTTAGAAGCATTAATAGAACCTGCAATGATGATTGTAGAAGCTGTTCATTCAGTTTTAGAAAGAACACCACCAGAGTTAGCAGCAGATATTAGTGACAAAGGAATTTATATGACAGGTGGAGGATGCTTAGTAGATGGACTAGACAAATTATTACAAGAAAAAACAGGAATAAATGTTATGATAGCCCAAGATACAGTATCATGTGTAGCATTAGGAACAGGAAAAGCACTAGATAATTTAGATGCTTTAGAAGGAAAAGCAAGAAGATAAAGAAATGTCGCAAGAGACTTACTCATGCGACATTTTATAAATTTATTTCAAGAAAGAGAGAAAAAAATGGAAAATAAAATAGAGCAATCAAAAGAAAAAGTAGCGTTTATTACATTACGGGTGCAAAGTAAATCAATATGAAACAAATGCAATGATTCAAAAATTTATAGAAAATGGATATAAAATAGTAGAAAATCATGAAAAAGCAGATATATATATTATCAATACATGTACAGTAACAAACATGTCAGATAGAAAATCAAGACAGATGCTTAGAAGAGTTAAAGAATTAAATTCAAAATCAATTGTAGTAGCATGTGGATGTTATGCACAAGTGGCGAAAAAAGAATTAGAAAAGATAAAAGAAATAGATTTAATTTTAGGAAATAATGAAAAAGGCGAAATTGTAGAACATGTAGAAGATTATATAAAAAATCAAGAAAAAATAAACATAGAAGATGTAATGCAACAAAGAGAATTTGTTGATTTTGGAAATGTTACATATACAGAAAAAACAAGAGCTGTTATTAAAGTACAAGATGGATGTGATAGATTTTGCTCTTATTGTATTATTCCATATGCACGAGGAAGAGTAAGAAGTAGAAAGCCAGAAAATGTTTTAGCTGAAATTAGAAAAGTTGCAGAAGAAGGAATAAAGGAAGTTGTAATAACAGGAATACATGTAGCATCATATGGAAAAGATTTTAAAACAGAATATAAATTAATTGATTTATTAGAAGAAATAAACAAAATTGAAGGAATTGAAAGAATCAGATTAGGATCAATTGAACCATTACTAATAAATGAAGAGTTTATGAAAAGACTTATAAAACTAGAAAAGGTATGTCATCATTTTCACCTTTCTTTGCAAAGTGGATGTGATGAAACTTTGAAAAGAATGAATAGAAGATATACAACACAACAATTTAGAAATATAGTAGAATGTTTAAGAAAATATTATGAAGATGTTATACTAACAACAGATATAATAGTAGGATTTCCAGGAGAGACAGAAGAAGAATTTAACGAAACATATGAGTTTCTAAAAGAAATTAAATTTTATAAAATGCATATATTTAAATATTCTCCTAGAAAAGGAACAAAAGCAGCACAAATGAAACAACAAATTGATGGAGCAAAAAAAGAAGAAAGAAGCCATAAATTAATAGGGCTATCAGATGAAAATGAAAAAAGTTATAATAAAAAATATGTTGGAAAAACAGTAGAAGTGTTATTCGAAGAAAAGAAAGATAACTATTATAAAGGACATACTAAAAATTATTTGTTAGCATACCTATCAGAAGAAAATGTAAAAGATATAAAAATTGAAAATCAAATAATAAAAGTAAAATGTATAGAAGGCACAAAAGAACACATTTTAGTAGAAATGTAAAATGTAACAAAAATGTAACAATTATGTAATAAAGATTTAATATGAAAAAGCATAAAAATACTTGAATATAATTTAAAAATATAGTATAAATAAATTAACATTATGAAATAAATACAAAGGAGGAATAGAAATGGCAGATTTAGGTCAAGAAACAAAGATAGATGGAGTTTTTGGAGGAGTTGCATTTAATAATCAAGTAGAAAATGCAGTAGAGAATACAGCAGAAAACATTCAAAATGCAGGAACAATAAGAAATAATAATTTACCAGTAAAAGTTGGATTTTGGAATAAGTTTAAAGCTTTTTGGTTACAAGAAATAGACTGGAACAAAGAAATTAAAGTAGAATTAACGCCATATCAACAAAAAGTAGAAGATGAAATAAACGAATTTTTACACCAAGAAGTAACATGGGAAAAAGTTCACGATCTTTTATTTAAAGAAATAAGATTTGGAAAGAAAAAATAATTCGTAAATTTTGTAATATATGTGATTGTAAATTTTTTATGAATTAAAATAAAAGTATAGCGTAATGAAAAAAAGTATGCTATACTTTTTTTGTTATATATTAGGAAAAATAAAAAACAATATAAGCATAAAAAGAAAGGAGGAATAAGGATGTTTTTAGTAAAATAGAAAACATCTAAAAGGGAAAATGGCAAAAAGTAAAACTGTATTTGTTTGTAGTGAATGTGGAAATGAATCAAGTAAATGGCTTGGCAAGTGTCCAGCATGTAATAGTTGGAATAGTTTTTATGAACAAAAAATAGTAGAAACTAAAAACAAAGATATAGTTGATAAAAAAGCAAGTACTCCTCAAAAATTAAATTCTTATGAAGCAAAAGAAACTTTAAGAATACATACTGGTTTTAATGAATTAGATAGAGTCTTAGGAGGAGGGTTAGTAAAAGGTTCTCTAATTTTACTTGGAGGAGAACCAGGAATAGGAAAATCAACACTAATCCTACAAATATGTGATAAAATTAAGGGAGACGGAAAAGTTTTATATGTTTCAGGAGAAGAATCAGCAGAACAAATCAAACTAAGAGCTGATAGGCTAGGAATTAATAATGAAGATATTTTATTTTTAGGAGAAACAGATATAGATATAGTAAACCAAGCAATTATTAATGTTAATCCTAAATTAGTTATTATTGATTCTATTCAAACTATGTATTCAGATGAAATAACAGCAGCAGCCGGAAGTGTTAGTCAAGTAAGAGAAATTACACGGACAAGTTATGAGAGTATGTAAATCGAGAGCAATTACAACTATAATTATAGGGCATGTTACAAAAGAAGGAAATATTGCAGGACCAAGAGTTTTAGAACATATGGTAGATACAGTATTATATTTAGAAGGAGAAAGATACTTTTCATATAGAATATTAAGAGGAGTAAAAAATAGATTTGGTTCAACAAATGAGATCGGAATGTTTGAAATGCAAGAAAAAGGAATGTGCGAAATAACAAATCCATCAGACATATTAATATCTGAGAGAGATGATAATCCAGCTGGTTCGTGTATAGTATCAAGTATAGAAGGAACAAGACCAATTTTAGTAGAAATACAAGCATTAACTTCACAAACAGTATTTGGATATCCAAAAAGAACAGCAAATGGAATTGATTATAATAGATTATCTCTATTAATAGCAGTATTAGAAAAAAAGGCAGGTTTAATGCTTGGCTCACAAGATGTATACTTAAATGTAGTAGGAGGATTAAAAATAAATGAACCATCAATTGATTTAGGAATTATGATGGCTACAGCATCAAGCTTTAAAAATATAGCAATTCCAAAAGATATGATAATAATAGGAGAAGTAGGCTTAACAGGAGAAATTAGAAGAATTAATTTAATAGAAAAAAGATTAAAAGAAGCAGAAAAATTAGGATTTAAAAGTTGCATTATTCCAGAAAGTAATAAAAAAGACTTGAAAGAAAAATATAAATTAGATATAATAGGCGTTAGAAATATTAATGAAGCAATGAAAAAGATTGGAATCAAGTAGAAAATCGCTCAAAAGTGAAGAAGGGAGAAGTTATCATTGAGAAAAGGCAAAGAAGATAATATTACAGAAATTTTAAAATTGATTGCACCAGGAACTCCTATACGAGATGGACTAGAAAATATATTAAGAGCAAGAACAGGAGCATTACTATTAATAACTGATAACAATGAAGTATTAAAAGAAGTTGTTGATGGTGGTTTTACAATTAATGAAGAATATACATCATCTAAATTATATGAACTTGCTAAAATGGATGGAGCAATTGTCTTGAGTGGAGATTTAAAAAGAATATTATATGCCAATGCACAACTAATACCATCTCATGAAATTACAACATTAGAAACAGGGACAAGACATAGAACAGCAGAAAGAACAGCAAAACAAACAGGAGAGTTAGTAATTAGCATATCTCAAAGAAGAAGCATTATAACTATTTTTAAAGGAAATGACAGATATATATTAGAAAACACAGAAGCAGTATTAAATAAAGCAAATCAAGCTATACAAACATTAGAAAAATATAAGAAAGTGTTTGATAATAAATTAAACATATTAAATGAATATGAATTTAATGATATAGTTACACTAGAAAATGTAATTGTAGCTATACAAAGAGCCGAAATGGTTATGAAAATAGTGGAAGAAATACAAAGACAAATATATGAATTAGGCGATGATGGTAGACTAGTAAAAATGCAATTAGAGGAATTAATAGGTGGTCTTGAAAAAGAAGAAGAACTAATAATAAAAGATTACATAGTACCAACAAAGAAAAAAAGAACAGTAGAAAAAATAATAGAAAGCTTAGAAGAATTAAGCTATGAAGATTTATCAAAAGAAACAGTAATTGCTAAATTATTAGGATATGGAAATTTTGATAATTATGATGAAGTCGCTGTTTATACCAAAGGTTATAGGATATTAAATAAAATTCCAAGAATGCCATCAAATATAGTTGAAAACTTAGTAGATTCATTCAAATCTTTTCAACATATTTTAGCAGCAGACATCGAAAGCTTAGATGAAGTAGATGGAATTGGAGAAGTAAGAGCAAGAACAATAAAACAATCATTAAAAAGAATGCAAGAACAATTTATTTTTGATAATTTAATTTAAGAAAGGAAAAAATAAGATGAAAAAAACAAAAAATATAATATGGATAATTGCCTTAATTTTAGTAATAATATTAATAGGAGCAATAGCATTTGGATATTATAAAAATGCAACAAATGAAGTTAAAAATCCTGTTGCAACAATGGAAGTAGAGGGATTTGGCACAGTAAAAATAGAATTGTACCCAGACAAAGCACCACAAACAGTTTCAAATTTTATTACATTAGCTAATAGAGGCTTTTATGATGGTTTAACATTTCATAGAATAGTAAAAGACTTTATGATACAAGGAGGAGATAAGCAAGGAACTGGAAGCGGGTCTGCTACACTTGCAGATTTAAAAGATGATGGAAGCGATACAGAATATTCTATTAAAGGTGAATTTATATCTAATGGGGTAGATAACAAATTAAAATTTGATGAAGGAGTTGTTGGAATGGCAAGAAATGACTATACACAACAATCATCATCATTAAAAGAAGAATCATATAATTCAGGAAGTTCACAATTCTTTATAATGACCAAAAATAATACTTCATTAAATGGATATTATACAGCTTTTGGTAAAGTAATAGAAGGAATGGATGTAGTGCATAACATAGAACAAGTAGAAGTAAAAGCAAGTGAAGATAGCAAAGAAAGTAGTAGTTCACAACAAGAAGTTAGCACACCAGTAAATCCAGTTAAAATTACATCTATTAGAGTAGAAACAAATGGAGTTGACTATGGATTACCAGAGACATTAACACCTTTTAATTATTCTACATGGCTATATAAACAATATGGAATAGATCCAAGTAGTTTAAGTAAAGAACAATAGAATAAAAAGAGTTATAATAAATAAAAAAGGTTTATAATATATAATTAATAAGTTTTAAAAAAAGTGCTAACATAAAATATTAAAAAATTTGTAAAAAGAGTTGACAAATAGGGTGGAAATTGTTTATAATAATAAATGTGCTCGAGGTTTAAAGTGCACGTAAACAATGGTGGATGTAGCGTAGTTGGTTAACGCGCCAGTTTGTGGCACTGGAGACCGTGGGTTCGAGTCCCATCTTCCACCCCATTTAATTTTAAATATTGGGCTGTAGCCAAGCGGTAAGGCACCAGACTTTGACTCTGGCATGCGCTAGTTCGAATCTAGCCAGCCCAGCCATTCATATAAGCGACTTTCAGTTTTCGAAAGTTGTTTATTTTTTTTCCTCATAATTTCTTTTGCTTGTTCTTGGTGTTTTTTACGATTTTCTTCTTTTTGTTAGACTTTTCTTGCTGATAAAGGGAGGACTTAGATAGAATACGGCTAATCTGACTAATAGATAAATTTACTTTTTTACTAATTTCTGATACGGTTAGTTTATCTTTAAAATACAAATTATAGATTAATTCATTTCGCTCTAAATCCATTTTTTTCAGGGTAAATCAGCTCCTAAAATTATAATGCAAAAATTTGCTAACAATTTTTAAATATAGAAAACTTTATATAAAGACTTGAAAAAAGTGTTTATATAATGTATACTAATATTGACAATAAACAACAAACAACAATATTGTCTATTGACAATTTAATTTATATCATATTATTGTCTGCAATGTCAATAACTTTTATTAAAAAAATATAAAAAGTTTTTTAGGGGGAAGAATGGAACAGAAAAATAGAATAGAAGTGTATATAAATGAACATCTTAAAGAAGAACAAATAAAAATGCCTATGTTAGATTTTGAAATGAATGAAGAAGGGGATTATCAATATACTACCAAAGTATATGAACAACCTAATAAAATAGGAAGTATTGTGTTAGACTTTATACAAAAAGATATAAAAGAAATGTCTTATTTTATTTTTAGATTTTATGGATTTCAAACATTATTAACAGAAAAGGAAAGAAAAGAAATATTAGCCATGAATCCAAACGAAATGGAAGAATTAGACAATAAAATGGAAAAGTTATATAGTAAGTACCAAAAAGAATTTAAAAGCTATAAAAGGCAAATAATTAATATTTTGGAATACTGTTTATTTAATGATAAAGAAGAATTAGAAGATTTGAATCCATTAGAAAAATTACATTTATTTATCAATATAAATAAAGTAGAAAAATACCCAATTTTAAAACACAATGAATTTAGCAAAGTGATAAAATTAAATAAATCTACTTTAAAAATGACAGAAAAGGAACTAATACAAACTATAAAAGATAAAGAAAATAACAGATATGGAATTCAAGAGATATATGAAATTGATAATTTTTATAATTTACTATTTTTAGAATTATATTTTATCTTGCAAGGAAAAACATATCTTAAAAAGTGTAAAAATTGTGGCAAATATTTTCTTACAACAAATTCAGCAGTAATATATTGTGATAATGTATTTGCAGATAACAAAACTTGTAGAGAAATAGGGGCAAGTAAAGTATTTACTAAAAATCTAGAAAAAGACGAAGCTTATAATTTATATAGAAAAGTATATAAGAAAAAACAAGCATTAGCTAAGTCAAAAGGTGGAACTTTTGAAATAGAATATAATTTATTTAAAAACCAAGGAAAAGACAAGAAAAATGCTTATAAGCTAAAAGAAATAACAAAAGAAGAATTTATGAAATGGATTAATGAACAATAATAAAATAGAAAATTTAATAAAATATATAAAACGCACAAATTCAAAAGAAGTTTTTGTGCGTTTTATGAATAATCTTCTACTAATTTTTTTAATTCTTCAAAATTGATATCTAAAACAATACATAAACCAATTAATTCAAAATCCTTGACACTTGTTTTAGCTGTTTCAATTTTATAAAGTTCAAAACGATCCAGTTCAATACCAAGTAACTCTAATTTGTGAGATAATTCTGTCTTCGTATAATGTTTTTCTTCTCTATGTTTTTTAATTAAATCACCGATTACATTGCGACAATTATTAAATTTTTTCATGCTAAAAACCTCCAAAAATCAACAAAAATATGCAGATAAAAAATAAAAGTAAAAAAAATTTCAATTTTTATTGATTTTATAACAATTTTTATGCTATACTGTGCATTAAGAACACACGTAAATAAAAATATTCTAATTCGTATTGACATTTAACGTCATATAAAGTTAAAATATAAAAAGAATAGTATTTTTGTAAAATGCTAATAATAAACAAAAGAAAGAGGGAGAAAAAACATGAAACAGAGAAAAATACTAAAAAATAGTAAAGGTATTACATTAATAGCTCTTGTCATTACTATCATTGTCCTTTTAATTTTAGCTGCAATAAGCATTGCGACTTTAACTGGAGAAAACGGAATTTTAACTCAAGCTAATAAAGCCAAAACAGAGACAGATGAAAAAGGAGCATTAGAAGAAGTACAACTAGAGGTAATGGGAAGTTTTGATAATAATGGAAATTATAGTTCTAGTTTGGCAAAAACGAATTTAGAAAATAACCTAAAAGCAACCGTAGCAGATAAAGGCAACGGAAAATTAAAGGTAGAGTATAAAGGTTATACATTTAATGTAGATATAAATGGAGATGTAAAAATAAAATCTAATATAGACTATTCAAAACTAAAAGTTGGAGACTATGTAGATTATCATCCAGATGATGTGGAGACGGCATATGATAAATTTGGAGAAACCTATTCAGGATATGCAAATGGTAATATAGGACAAGATGATAGTTTGGGTTGGAGAATATTAAACATTAATGAAGATGAGGATACGATAGAATTAATTAGTGATAAGCCAACTTCTACTACTGTACGTTTTAAAGGAGCAAGAGGATATAATAATGGAGTAGCACTATTAAATGATTATTGTAAAACCATGTATAGTAATAAATCAAAAGAAGCAGTTGCAAGAAGTTTAAATATAGAAGATATACAAGATAAAATGAGAGTCAATGAAGCAACAGGGAAAAAGGCATATGAAAGTTATTCAAGTGGAACAGGAACCGTTTATAAAACAGGTACTTATCCATATTCAAGTATTAAATGGTATCCATTACAATGGAAACAAGATAATGGAATAGAAGGGGAGAGCAAACCTAAAAATCCAGAAAGCTCAGATATTATATCCTATGCATCTGAAGATAATGCCAAGGCTCAAGAAACATCAGGAGACTTGACAGTAACACAAACATATTGGCATTTGGGTTCAAGTGATATGAGTTCAAATTTTGAATCAGCAGATACAAGAGATATTACAAAAGCAAATAGTATGTATTATGAGTTATTATGTAATAATGGAAGTTCTTATTATTGGTTGGCGTCTCGCTATGTCAATACCAACAGCTCGTCTTTTGCTAATTTTGGCTTGCGCTATGTGCGCCACGGCGGCGTTGACGGTAGCAGTGTGTTCGACTCGAGCTCTGGCGCGCGCAGCAACGACGATTGCGTTCGCCCCGTAGTTTCTCTACCATCTAATGTCATAGACTTAAATACAGATTATGTAAGTGTAGGAAAATGGAACTTAAATAGTTGAAACAAAAAGAAGAGAACTCGTCTAGCGGGCCTCGTGTCCGCCGGACGAGCAATTTTACGGAGAGATTATATGGGAATAATAAATATGATACAAACGATAAAATTAGTTCATAAGTTGGATATTATACTAGTTAAAATAGGAAAATTCTATCAAGTATATGGAAAAGATGCCTATATTATTTCATACTTGTTTGGGTATAAACTAAAAAGAGTAGAAAATGTGATGGTGTGTGGATTTCCATTAAGTAGTGTTAATAAAATAATATCAATATTGGAAGATAAAAAAATAAATTATTTAATAGTAGATAGAAGAAATAACTACGAAGTAGATGAAAGATTGGATAATAAGAATCTAAATAACTATACAAAATACTTTGAAAAAGCTAAAAAATATATCAGCTATAAAACAAGAATTGATAATATAAATAATTTTTTGTTAGAAAATATAGATAAAGAAGATTTTAAAGATATAATAAGAAAAATGGAAGATGTCATAAATGAAAGAGGAGAAATTTCAAGTCATTAATTTTATTAGAAAACTAATATTGGAAATTGATAAAGAATTAAGTAATTTTCCAAAAAAAGATATAGAATTAAAAAATAGAATTAGAAATACTAGTTATAATTTACTTGAATTGTCTTATGAAGCAAATACTACAAGTAATGAAAAAAACAAAGAAGCTTTACTAGAAAAAATAATTGCAAAAATAAAAGTCTTAGATTTTTTATTAAATTTATGCTATGATAAAATGATTATAAATAATAAAAAGTATATTAAATTAGGAGATAGGATAGATGATATAATTAAATATACGACTGGTTGGAAAAAAACGATAAATCAGTAGGGCATAGTTGTATGGTTGGCGTCTCGCTATGTCAATACCAACAACTCATCTTATGCTAATTTTGGCTTGCGCAATGTGAACAACGGCAACGTTAACGGTAACAATATGTTCAACTCGAACTCTAACACGAACAACAACAACAATTACGTTCGCCCCGTAGCTTCTATAAACTGTGGTTATGCAATCATAGATTGTATAAGAGATAATATAGAAACAGACTGTGTCCTTTAGCTAAAAGTTTTAGATTTTTAGCTATAAAGTAAAAATAGATAAATATATTTGTTAGTAGGTATTTTTGTATATTCGAAAGGGAGTATATTTTAGGACTGTTTTTAAGGTAGTAATTCTAGTAGTTACTACCCTTTTTACATAAATTTTGATAGCAGATTATACTATTAACTACACCAGTAAGCTTTATCTCACCTGTCTGATATAAATGAATTCTTTTTTTAATCTTTCTTCTAACATCTCTATATTTAGCATAATTGCCATTGGGTTTTCTTCCTAGAAAGATAAAATTATTGGTACTTTTATAAATTCTAGTTTTTTTATTCAATACTAATTTTTCCTTTTCTAAAAATTTTTTTAATTCTTCTAAGCAGTATTTTAGATACTGTTTGGAGGGGTGGAATAACAAAAAATCGTCTTGATACCTGATTAGATACTTGATTTTCAAGGTTTCTTTTATAAAATGATCCATGTCATTTAAATAAAAGATGGCTAACACTTGACTTGTCATAGCACCGATACTTAATCCATTCTCTTCACTATCAATGATATCAAAAACAATTTTTAAAGCATCTTTATCTTTGATTCGTCTTTCTAGTTTTTTCTTTAAAATATCATGGTCAATGCTTGCAAAAAACTTACTAATATCACACTTTAAAATATAATAGGTTTTATATTTTACTTTACAAATTCTATGGAAATTCATAGCTAATCTAATTCCTTCACTTGTACCTAAGCCTTTTCTACTAGCAACATTTACATCTAAAAGACAAGGTAAAATAGCAGGGTAGAGAATATACCTTGCGACTAAATGATTAATGACTTTATCTTGCATGCTTTGGCTTACAATTCTTCTTTCTTTTGGTTCATAAATAGTAAAAACAGTCTAAAAATCAACGTTTTAAGTATTGTTAAAAAACAATAATAAATAGTATAAAACAAATACTTATAGAGACTTTGACTCTGGCATGCGCTAGTTCGAATCTAGCCATCCCAACCAATAATATTAAGACTTTCAAGAGATTGAAGGTCTTAAATTTTTACTTGAAATATATTAACTTGTTTGCATTTCGACCCGTAGTTTACAGTTAATTAATAAAAATATTATAAAAGAAATAGAAAACTAAAAGTTCTATTTCTTTTTTTATATCAATATAAATATAAAAGAAAAACATAAAAATGAAAAAATATAAAATAAGAGGAGGAATATAAAAATGGAAAGCACAAAAAATATATTTAAAGGAGTAGGAATATCACTTATATTAACAATAATATTATTATTCATATTTTCACTTATATTAGCATATACAAATGTAAATGAAAATACAATAACACCAGTAATTATAGTAATTACAGCGATTAGCATATTGTTTCGGAAGCTCAATTGTAAATAGAAAAATTAGAAAAAATGGAATATTAAATGGAGGAGCAATTGGGGGAATATATTTATTAATTATTTATACAATTTCCAGCATTTTAAATTGGAAATTTAATTTAAATATACAAAGTATTATTATGATACTGGTAGGAACTACTTTTGGAATATTAGGAGGAGTTATAGGAGTTAATATAAAGTAATGAAAAAGGAATTGTCGAATTTTGCGATGAAAAATAAAAATAAATCACAAAAAACAATTGACAATTCCATTTTTTGTAATTATAATCAAAATACATTTTCATATGATCTATAATTTTTATAGAAATTCCTAAAATAGGAATATTTAAATCAATTATTTTTTTATCTAATAAAAAATCCAATTAAAATAAACTAGAAAAAAGGAGGTATGCTTTTGAGAAAAAAATTCTAAAGATTTCCATTATAATAATAATTAGTATTTTTTCATTTTTGATCGGACAAGTTTTCAATAAATATACTACCTTAATGAAAGAAGAAAATGTATCAGAAATAGCTACATGGAATTTTATAATAAACGAAAAAAAGGAGGAAAATCAGTTAATTGATTTAGTATCTACAATAGACAATAAAGCTGTTCTTGATCATAAAATAGCCCCTGGAACAAGACGGCAGTTTTGATATTTTAATAGATGCTACTAATACAGAGGTAGGAATTAAGTATTATATAAAATGTGAAGAAGAAAAAAACAAGCCCCATAATCTTAAGTTTATATATCAGGAAAAAGAATATAATTCATTTAAAGAATTAGAAGAAAAATTGTCAGGAATTATTTATGCTAATAATACTGAAAAAGTAGTAAATTTAAAAATAGAATGGAAATGGGATTATGAAAGTGGTTCAACAATCGAAGAAATCACTAACAATGATATATTAGACACAAAAGATGCACAAACAATTCAAGATTATAAATTTGTAATTAACGTAAGTGGAGAACAAATATAAAAAATAGTTAGCTTATAAAAAAATTATAGAATATGAAAATGAATATATAAACCTTTATACAAAGTGAGGAAAAAGGTTTTTCCTCACTTAAATATAATTGGAGAGTTAAATTGAAAAAAGAAATAATAAAAATAATAGTAGTAGCATTTGTATTAACAATAATACTATCAACAATAAGCTTAGGAAAGTATTTTAATAAAACTAAAATAAATGTAAATTCAGGTGTAGCGATTCCTATTATAAAGTTAGAAGGAGAGCAAAAACTTATTATAAACAACAATCAGGAAAATAAGGTATATAATCTAGCTGTAAAAAATTATGATGAAAATGAACAAATAACACAGGTAGAATTAGAATATTATATTGAAATTATATCTAAAAAAAATGATGATATTAATTTTAAAATATATAAAGAAAAAAAAGAATTAAATATTAATAATAACAAAACAGAGAAATTTCTACTAACAAAGGAAAATAAACAACAAGATAATTACAAGATAGAAATACTATTAAATAAAAAAATATCAGAAGATATATTACAAAATGTAGAAATAAAAGTTTATTCAGAACAAAAAAATAAAGAAGAGGTGAAAGAATGAAAAGAAAAATAGCATTTCTTTTTTGTGTAATTATTATAGTATTTTGTAAAGAAAATTATGCAAAATACATAGTAGAACAAACAATTTTAATAGCAGAAATAAATATAGATACTATTTTTCCAGAAATAGAATTAATAAGTATAACAGAAACACCAGAAAAAGAACAATATAAAGTAAATTTTCAAATAAAGGTAGTTGAAAATAATATAAAAATAAATAAATTTAATAAAGAAAATATAGTTGCTAGAATAGGAGAAAAGAAGATTGAAAATGAAGAATATGAGCTAAATAAGGTATATGAAGGAGAAGAATTTATCTTATATGAAGTAAAACTTAAACGGAATACAATTAAAAGAAAAAGTAAAAATAATAATACCAGAAGGAATAATACAAGATATTTCAAATAATAAAAATAAAGAAAAAATAATACAAAATAATTTCTAAAAATAGTTGATATTTTTTGTGATTTAATATAAAATTTAAAAAGACTAAAAATGGACAAAATAATAAAGTCAATACAAAAATAAAATAACGGAGGAAAAATCATGAAGAAATTAAAAATGTTAACAATTGTATTAGTAGTTATCTTAATTACAATGATAGCTTTTGGAGGAATATATATCCAAAAACAAAATAGAATGGAAAATATAATTAAGAACTATTCATATGCAATGGATTTAAAAGGTGCAAGAAATATCAGATTAAAAGTTAATCAGGAAAATAAAACAGTAATAAAGGATAGCGAAGGAAAAGAAGTTGAAAGTTCTGAAGACTTAACAGATGATAAAATAAAAGAAAAAGGGTATACAAAGGAAGAAATACCATATAATTCACAAGAAAGCCAAAAAGAAGAAAACTATAAAGAATCAAAGAGAATTATAGAAGAAAGATTAAAATCTTTAAAAATAACAGATTACAACATAAAAATAGATGAATCTACTGGAGATATTTTACTAGAAATAGCAGAAAATGATAATACGGATTCTATTGTAAGTAATATAGGAACAGTTGGAAAATTTGAAATTATAGATAGTGAAACTAAAGAAGTTTTAATGGATAATAATGATATAAAACTAGCAAATGTTATGTATGGATCTTCTAATAGTAGTACAACATCTTCAAGCTCTGGAACAACAGTTTATTTAAATATAGAATTTACAAAAGAGGGAGCTAAAAAATTAGAAGATATTAGTAGTAAATATGTAAAAACATCAACAAGTGATAATACAACTGATAATACAGATAGTAGTGATACAACAACTAGTTCAACAGAAAAGAAAATAACAATGAAAATAGATGATGAAGAAATAATGTCTACAAGTTTTGATGAAACATTAAAAACAGGTAAAATACAGTTGTCAATAGGTAAAGCTACAACAGATAGTAAAACATTACAAGGATATGTATCACAAGCTTCTAATATTGCAGTAGTTTTAAATTCAGGAAAAATGCCAATTAAATATGATGTTGATGAAAATCAATATGTATTATCAGATATAACAAATCAAGAATTAGATATAGTAGTTTATATTTTAATAGGAATAGTAGCAATATTAAGTATTATCTTTATTATAAGATATAAGTTATATGGAGCAATTGGAGCTGTATCTTATATAGGATTAATTTCTATTTTCTTAATATTAATTCGTTACGCAAATGTTAATGTATCAATTCAAGGAATACTAGCAATAGCATTAGTATGTATACTTAATTACATATTTATAAATAAATTGATATGTAGAATAAATAAAAAAGACTCAAATAAAGAAACAACGAATCAAAAAATAAAAGAAGTTTATAAGGAATTCTTTGTAAAAATAATACCAATTTGCATAGCTACAATTGTATTCTGTTTTGCAGGATGGGATCCTATTAGTAGTTTTGGAATGATAATGTTCTGGGGAATTGTACTTATTGCAATTTACAATTACATTATAACTAGTACTTTAGTAAAAATACAAGATAACAAATAGGAGGAAATTAGAAGATGAAAAATATAACAAAAAAACAGAAAATGATTTTTATAATTCTTGCAGTAATTATTATAGCAGGAATAGCTGTTATTTCTACAATAGGTTTTAATTTAGAATTGAAAATGCAAGAAACAAAAAAGATTGAATTATATATACAAAAAGATTTTGAAATATCAGATATAAAAAATATAGTAAAAGAAGTAATTCCAGATGAAAGTATAATGATTCAAAAAGTAGAAGTATTTGAAGATTCTGTAAGTATTACAGCAAAAGACATTACAGATGAACAAAAACAATCAATAATTGATAAAGTAAATGAAAAATATGGAACAGAATTAAAAGCGGATAGTACAGAAATTATAAATATTCCTAATATGAAAATAAGAGATTTAGTAAAACCATATGTTACTTCATTTGCAATTTCTACTGTTTTAATATTAGTATATATAGCAATAAGATATAGAAAATTAGGAAGTATAAAAACAATGATTAATTCACTATTAATTATTGTTGTAGGACAAGTTGTATTGTTTAGTCTAATAGCAATAACAAGAATTCCAGTAGGAAGATTAACAATACCTATGGTACTTATTGTATATGTATGTACATTATTAGGAATTACTAACTGTTTAGAGAAAAAACTAAAATTAAAGAAAGAAGAAGAAAAAAAATAATTTTTAAAAGAAGTGGTAAAACAGATATGTCTGCATTCAGTTTACCACTTCTTTTTTGCAAACGTAACTTTTAGAAAATAATTTTTTTACTAAAAAACTATACAAATTTTATGAAGTAATGATATAATAAGAGCCAAAGTAAGAAGATGAAAAAGCAAGGAGGAAAAAATGGGAAATATAGTTTTATTAGATGATTTAACAATAAACAAAATAGCAGCAGGGGAAGTAATTGAAAGACCAGCATCAGTAATAAAAGAAATGATAGAAAATTCAATTGATGCAGGAGCAACTAATATAACAGTAGAAATAAAAAATGGAGGAATATCATATATAAAAATAACAGATGATGGAAAAGGAATAGCCCAAGATGACTTAGAAATAGCATTTGAAAGGCATGCTACAAGCAAAATTAGATCAGCAGATGATTTGGATACAGTAACATCTATGGGGTTTAGAGGAGAAGCATTAGCAAGTATTGCAGCTATTGCGAATGTAGAATTAACATCTAAAACAAAAGAACAAGACATTGGATACAAAATCGTTGTTGAAGCGGGAAATGTTTTAGAAAAAGAAGAAGCAGGGTGTAGAACAGGAACAACCATTATAGTAAGAAATTTATTTTTTAATACACCAGTTAGATATAAATTTTTAAAAAAAGATTATACAGAATCAGGATATATTGAAGATGTTATTACAAGAATAGCTTTAGTAAATCCTAATATTGCAATTAAGTTAATAAATACAGGAAAAACAGTAATACAAACTAATGGAAATGGAGATTTGAAAAGTGTAATATATAGCATATATGGAAAAGATATTTCAAATGGAATAATGGAAGTGTCTTATCAATATGAAGATATAAAAATAACTGGGGTAATCGGAAAGCCTGAAATTGCAAGATCAAACCGTTCAAACCAATTATTTTTTGTGAATAAGAGATATATTAAAGATAAAACGTTAACAGCAGCAACAGAGCAAGCATATAAAGGATTAATACCAATTGGAAAATTTGGATTTGTTGTATTAAATTTAGAAATGAGTCCAGCAAAAGTGGATGTAAATGTTCATCCAGCTAAGTTAGAAGTTAGATTTCAAGAAGAAAATACAGTTTTTCAAGCGATATATCATGCAATTAAAGATACTTTGCTAAAAAGTGAATTAGTGGCAAAAACAGAGAAAACAGAAAAAGATAGTATTGTAGATAGAAGAACTGCTAGTTTTGAAGAAAGATTAAAAAATTTAAGAGAAGCAAAAAAAGAAAATCAAAGTGGAGGACTATTTGCTTTTAGAAAACAAAATGAAAAGCAAATTGAAAAATATACAGATGAAGAAAGCAAAATAAAAACCAATATATTGGAAGATGTATATAATAACCAAAAACTAGAAAATGAACAAACTATACAACAACCAACTTTAGAAAAATTAGAAAACAAAGAGAAAATAACTACAGGAGATCCAGTTGATACTTCAGATGTTTTAGAACAATTAAAAAATTTAAAAGATAAAATGCAAAATGAATTAAAAACAGACAAATTTACTGCAAATAAAGTACAAGATGTTCAAGAAGAATATAAATTAGAAAACAAACAGCAAGATTTTAAACAAGGGGAGAACATAAAAGAAGAAAAATTCGAACCTGTTAAACAAAAGATAGAAAATTTAGATGAAAATACACAAGCTGTTTCACAAAATTTTAATGAAATGTATACAAAAATGTTTGGAACAGCACCAATAATAGAAAATCAAGATGATAAAAAAGAAGAACAAAAAGCTGTAGATATAATAAAAGATAATGTTTCAATGTTTGAAACAGAAGAAGAATTTAAAAAACCAATATATAAATTTATCGGGATTGTATTTAAAACATATATTATATTAGAGATTGAAAATGAAATGTATATATTAGATCAGCATGCTGCACATGAAAGAATTATGTACGAAAAGGTAAAAGAAAATTATTATAGTGACATAGCTAAAGATTCTCAAATGCTATTATTACCAGATGTTGTAACCTTAACACATAAAGAAATGGATGTTGCTAAAGAAAACAAGGAAATGTTTGAACAAGCAGGATTTTATTTTGAAGAATTTGGCGAAAATACTATTAAATTAACAGGAGTGCCAACAGTATGTATTGATTTAGATACAAAAGAGCTGTTTTTAGAAACTTTAGATGAAATAAATACTGTAGCAAGAACAGCTAAACAAGAAAAAGAAGAAAAATTCATAGCAACAGTTGCTTGCAAAGCAGCAGTAAAAGCGAATATGGCTCTTACGAGAGAAGAAGTAGAAAAATTAATGGAACAATTATTGAAATTACCAAATCCATTTACATGTCCACATGGCAGACCAACAGTTATAAAAATGACAAAATATGATATAGAAAGAAAATTTGCAAGAAAGTAGTTGGAAAAAAATGAATTTATTAATTATAATAATAGTAACAGTATTATATGCAGTAATAATTGGATGGACATGGAGCTCTTTAGGAGATATTGAAAGAAAAAAGAAAATATTAATAACAGGAATTGGAATATTGTTAGTATATTTAATAACTTTATTGTTATTTAATATTTCTAAAAATCAAATACAGTATCCAGATATTTCTGCAGAAAAATATGTAAAAAATATTCTAGTAATTATTTTTACAGGTATAAACTCAATTGCCATATTGCCATACGCAGCTAAAATGTACAATAAAATATATGAGGGAACAATAGAATCACAAGAAATTAAGAAAAAACTAGTGTTTATTATAATACTAATAATATTAGGAATATTTTTAGAATGTGGATATATGAAAGATATTCAACAAGGAATATTAAATATAGCTAAAAAGTAACAACAGTAAAAAATACAGAAATAATTTTAAACAAATAGGGAGGAAAGAATGCAAAAAGATAAAGTAATAGTTATATGTGGACCAACTGCATCTGGAAAAACAGCATTATCAATTGAATTGGCAAAACAAATTAACGGAGAAATTGTTTCTTGCGATTCTATGCAAATTTATAAAGATATGAATATTGGAACAGCAAAACCTACTGAAGAAGAACAGAAAGGCATTAAACATTACTTAATTGATTTTGTCTCACCTGATGAAAGATATAGTGTAGCAGACTATAAACAAGATGCTAAAAAAGCTATAAAAGAAATATTAAAAAAAGGAAAAGTCCCTATAGTAGTTGGTGGTACAGGATTATATATTGATAGCTTAATTTATGAAATAGAATATCCTAATATAGAGTTTGATGAAAAATATAGAAAAAAATTAGAAAATATAGCTGAAGAACAGGGATTAAAAGTATTATATGAAAAAGCAAAAGAAATTGATCCAGAAGCAATAAAAAAAATAAGTGAAAACGACAAAAAAAGAATATTAAGAATACTAGAAATTTATCATGCTACAGGAAAAAACAAAACAGAACAAGAAAAAGAATCAAGAAAAAATGAAGTAGAGTATGAATATAAAATTTATGCTTTAAAATGGGACAGGCAAGAGCTATATGAAAGAATTAATAAAAGAGTCGATATAATGATTGAACAAGGATTAATTGACGAAGTAAAAGAAATTTATCAAAAGTATCAAAGTTTTCCAACTGCGATGCAAGGATTAGGGTATAAAGAAGTAGTCGAATATCTTGAAGGAAAAATAAGTAAAGATGATATGATAGAAAAAATAAAACAAGAAACACGTAGATATGCGAAAAGACAATTGACATGGTTTAGAAAAAATAAACAAACTATATGGCTAGATGCACAAGATAAAATACAAAATAATATAAAAATTATTTTGGAGGGATAGATTTGAAAGAACAAGATAAAACGATAAAAGAAAAAGAGACTGAAAAAGTAAACGATAAAAAAATAAATAAAAAGAAAATAATTTTATATATTGTTGGTTTGGCAATTGTAATTTATTTGCTTTATACTATTTATTTATTAATTAAAGAACCAACCAATATAGTTACAGTAGAAGAGGGAAAATTATATCAAGAAGAAACAGATATTGGTTATGTGATTAGAGATGAAAAAGTTGTAAAAGGTGAAAATTACAAAAATGGGATGGAGCAAATCATAGCAGAAGGAGAAAGAGCTTCAAATAATGAAAATATATTTAGATATTATAGTGCAAATGAAGAATCGTTAAAACAAAAGATATCTGAGCTGGATGCAAAAATTCAAGAAGTGATGCTAAACGACAAGAGTTTATTAACAGCAGATATAAAACTTTTAGAAAATCAAATAGATGAAAAACTAGAAGATATTAGTAAAATTACAGATGTAACAAAATTAACTGAATATAAAAAAGAAATAGATAATCTTATAACTAAAAAAGCTAAGATGGCAGGAGAATCAAGTCCAAAAGGTTCTTATTTAAGACAATTAATAGAAGAAAGAAAAAATTATGAAAATCAATTAAATTCAGGTGCTGAATATGTAAAGGCTCCTATGAGTGGAATTGTATCATATAGAGTAGATGGATTAGAAGAAACATTGACACCAGACAATTTTAGTGCATTAAGTAAAGAATATCTTGAAAGTTTGAATTTGAAAACAGGAAAAATAGTAGCGACAAATGAAGAGTGTGGAAAGGTAATTAATAATTTTGTTTGCTATATAGCAACTATAACTTCTTCTGAAGAAGCAAAACAAGCAAAAGTAGGAGATGAAATAAAAGTAAGATTATCAAATAACGTTGAAGTATCGGCAGAAATTTCTAATATTGTAAAAGAAGATGAAGATATTCTTATTATATTAAAATTAAATAAACAAGTAGAAGAATTAATTAATTATAGAAAAATAACATTTAATTTAATTTGGTGGGATGCTTCAGGATTGAAAATTCCAAACCAAGCAATTGTACAAGAAAATGATTTAAATTATGTAATAAGAAATAGAGCTGGTTATTTAAGCAAAATATTAGTAAAGGTAAAAAAACAAGGAGAAAAATATTCTATAGTTGAAGCTTATAAAACTGAAGAATTAAAAGAATTAGGCTTTACAGAAAAAGAAATTAATTCATATAGAAAAATATCTTTATATGACGAAATATTAATTAATCCTAATTTAGATAAAACAAAAGAATTAAATTAATATTTTTTAGCTAATAAAACCAATAGAAATATTACAAAAATGTTACAAAAATATTAAAATTTAATAACATTCTTAAAAAACATTGACAATATGACAAAAAAAGTAGATACTTAGTACATAAAACAAAGGAAGTAATTTAGGAGGTTTTTTTATGTCAGGAGCATTAATGAACAAAGTATGGGATTTGTTTGGAATGGATTCAGCAGAACCAGAAGGTTATGAAGAAGAAAATGTATATGATTATGATGATGAAGAGGAAGAAGTAGAAGATAAAAAATTATTCGGAAGAAAAAACAATAATAAAGTTGTAAATATGCCACAAACACAAACAAATGCTATTAAAATGGTAATATCACAACCAACTACTTTTGAACAATCAGATGAAATTTGTGCGTTTCTAAAAGAAAAGAAATCTGTTATTGTTAATTTAGAATATGTTAATAAAGATGTAGCAAGAAGAATTGTTGATTTTATTAGTGGAGGAGTGTATGCATTAGATGGATATATTCAAAAAGTATCAAATTCTATCTTTTTAGTAGCACCATCTAACTATGAAATCACAAATGAAATGGCAAGGGAAGAAATGAAAAGCAAACTTTCTGTTTCATGGCTAAAAAATAATGGAGTAAACTAATTGAATATCAACAAGGGGGAAGAAAAATGATAACACCACTCGATATAGAAAATAAAAAGTTTTCAAAGCAAATGATGAATGGATATAGTGTTGAAGAAGTAGATGATTTTTTAGATGATTTAACAGTTGATTACACAAAAAACTATAAAGAAGCGACAGAATTAAAAGCTAAGGTTGCAGAATTAACTAAAAGTTTAGAACATTACAAAAACATAGAATCAACTTTACAAAACACTTTAGTCATGGCGCAGAAAACTGCAGATGATGTAAAAAACATAGCAAAACAACAAGCAGATCAAATAGTAAACCAAGCAAAAGGAACAGCTCAAAAACAAGCAAATGAATTAGATAATGAAATTATTGTAAAGAAAAAAGAATTAGAAGACGTAAAAAAACAATTTGATATATATAAAGCTAAGATGGAGTCATTGTTAATATCTCAATTAGAATTAATAAAAGATATCAATAAAGAAGATGCATAAAATTTAAAATTACTAAAGAGGACTATCTGTATAGATAGTCTTTTTGTGTCTATAAATAAATAAAAGTAAAGAAAAATATTACAAAAAGACAACAATATTACAGAACTGTTAAATATATGTTACATTTCTATTAATACTATTGACCATTAGAGGAAAAAAGAATAAAATATTACTATCATCGAAAGATATGAAAACTCACAAGAAGGGTGAAATATGAGAATAATAGGTGGAAAAGCTAGAGGAACAAAATTATATACATTAGAAGGAGAAAACACAAGACCAACATTAGATAGAGTAAAAGAATCGTTATTTAATATAATTCAAACAGAAATACCTAATAGCATATTCTTAGACTTATTTTCTGGAAGTGGAGCCATAGGTTTAGAAGCTGTCAGTAGAGGTGCTAAAAAGGCTATTTTGTGTGATAAATCAAAAGATGCTATAAAAATAATTGAGAAGAACATAAAAAAAACTCACTTAGAAGAGAAAATAGAATATTATCAATTACCATTTGAAATATTATTAAACAACCAAATAAAAGATTTAATTGACATTGTATATATTGATCCGCCATATAAAACAGATTATGCTTATGAATCATTAAAAATACTAATAGATAATAAAATGCTAAAAAAAGATTCATATATAATTATAGAAACAGATGATGAAAAGAGAATTATAGAACAAATTAAAAGTTTAAAAGTGAACATAGTTGACCAAAGAAAATATGGTCGAGCATATCTTATATTTTTGAGAGAACAGTAAGATAAATTAGAAAGGGGTAAAACCATGGAAATATTTACATTATTAGAAACATTAGAGGATTTATTAGAAAATAGCAGAAGTCTGCCATTTTCTTCAAAGGGATTAGTCGATAAAGAAGAAATGTTAGATTTAATAAAAGAAATAAGAATAAAACTTCCTGATGAATTAAAACAAGCTAAATGGGTAAAAGAGGAGAGACAAAGAATATTGGTTGAAGCCCAAAAAGAAGCAGATGGAATTGTAAAAGAAGCAGAAAATAGAATTATAGCTATGATAGATGAACATGAAATTACAAGAAAAGCATATGACCAAAAAACAGAAATTATTGAAACAGCAAATGAAATGTCAAGAGAAATATCTAAAGGAACAAAAGAATATGCAGATAGCTTATTAGCTAATACAGAAGATGTTTTAAATGAAACATTAAACAAATTAGGAACTAACATGACAGAAGCATTAAATTTAATGCAAATATCATTAGAAGATACAATTAAAACAATTCAAAATAGTAGAAAAGAATTGAAATAGAAAAAACAAAAGTCAGATGCCAGAAGTCAAAAAACTAAGACTTTTGAATCTGGCTTTTATTAATAAAATAAAGAAGAAAAGAAAACAACGATTCAAACAAATAGTTATACTTTGGAAGGATGATAAAAATGGCCAAAAAAAAGAGAAGATATAAAAAGAAAAAGAAAGCAACTTCAAACTTAGACATAGCAGTAATAACACTAATTGTACTTAGTGTACTTTTAGCTGTTTTAATTTATACTAAATCAGGAGTAATAGGTGCCAAATTAAATGAAATATTCGGAGGAGTATTGGGAATTATGCAATATGTACTTCCGATAGGAACTTTTGCTGTTGCTATAAAACTAGCCTCAGAGGGAAGAGAAGGAATAGCACCAAAATTAATACAATATGGAATTGCTATTATTAGCCTTTCAATTGTGTTTAGTGTATTTCAAATTTCATCAGGAGAATTACAATCTTCAAAAGAACTATCAGAATTAGTAAAAGATGCTTATTATTTTGGTTCTCAGGGCAAAGGAGGAGGAGCTGTAGGAGCTGTTGCTGCTGTACCACTCGCTAAACTTTTAGGAGATGTAGGAGCAGTTATATTTTGTATAGGAACAGCAGTTATATTATTAGTATTTACATTTGGAATCAATTTATCAGATATAATTAATCTAATGCTTGATAGAATAGAAGAGAAAAAAGAAGAAAGATTTGAAAGAAGAGAGCAACTAGCAAAAGAAAGCAAAAAAGAAGAACAAGAAGAGACTCCGGGACAACGAAGAAAGAGACTAAGAGAAGAAAGAAAAATAAAATCACAACTTGAAAAAATAGACGAAAAAGCACCTATGGACAATCAAATAAAAATAAATTTCGGAGGAAGAATTGTTGATGGAACAGATGAAAAAAAGGGATTAAAGAAGTATGATCATACTGGTGAAAATTTAGAACCTTTGACAAAACAAAGTAAGAAACAAAAACAAATTAGTCAACAATTAGAACCAGATGTTATAGATGCAAATCTTTTTAAAGATGTAGAAGAACAAAAAGAAGAAAAGAAAAAAGCAGTATTACAATTAGAACATGCTCAAATAGTAGAAGATGAACATTATGAATATCCACCAGTAGAACTTCTAAGTAAACCAAGTAAAAAAACTTTAAAAGGAGGAGCTAAAGCGTTAACAGATACTGCAACAAGACTACAAAAAACATTATATAGTTTTGGAGTATCAGCAAAGGTTGAAAATGTATCAGTAGGACCAGCGATTACAAGATATGAATTAAAACCAGCAGAAGGAGTAAGAGTTAGCAAAATAGCTAATTTAGCAGATGACATAGCGTTAAATTTAGCAGCAGAAACAATAAGAATTGAAGCACCAATCCCAGGAAAACAAGCAGTGGGAATAGAGGTACCAAATAAGGAAAAAGAAGTAGTACATTTTAGAGAAATATTAGATAGTGATGAATTTAAAGGAAATAAATCAAAATTAACAGTAGGACTAGGAAAAGATGTAGCAGGAAATGTACAATTAGCAGATATTGCTAAAATGCCACATGTATTAATTGCAGGTTCTACAGGTTCAGGAAAGAGTGTATGTATAAACACAATAATAACAAGCATAATTTATAACGCTAAACCAAGTGAAGTGAAATTTGTTATGGTTGATCCAAAAGTAGTTGAATTGTCAGTATATAATGGAATACCACATTTATTAATACCAGTTGTAACAGATCCTAGAAAAGCAGCAGGAGCATTAGCATGGGCAGTACAAGAAATGGATGACAGATACAATAAATTTGCAAGCAAAGGTGTTAGAGATTTAAAAGGATATAATAAAGCAATCGAAAAAGAAAATGAAGCTGGAAAATTACCACAGATAGTAATAATAATTGATGAGCTTGCAGATTTAATGATGGTAGCAAAGAATGATGTAGAAGATGCAATTTGCCGTTTAGCACAAAAAGCAAGAGCAGCGGGAATGCATTTGGTAATTGCAACGCAAAGACCATCTGTTGATGTAATAACAGGATTAATTAAAGCAAATGTACCATCAAGAATAGCATTTGCAGTATCTTCACAAGTAGACTCAAGAACAATATTAGATAGTGTGGGAGCAGAAAAATTGCTTGGAAAAGGAGACATGTTATTTTTCCCTGCAGGAGCACCAAAGCCATCAAGAGTTCAAGGTGCTTTTGTATCAGATGATGAGGTGGAAAAAATAGTAGACTTTATCAAATCAAATGGTACAGCAACATACAGTGAAGATATCTTAGAAAGTATTGAAAATGGAAATAAAACAGATAAAGAAATAGCACAAGAACAAGCAGAAGATGACGACACAGATCCATTTTTAATGGATGCAATTCAAACTGTAGTTGAAACAGGACAAGCATCAACATCTTTTATACAAAGAAGATTTAAAGTTGGTTATGCAAGAGCAGGAAGAATTATAGACCAAATGGAAGAAAGAGGGGTTATTTCTGGATACCAAGGAAGTAAACCAAGAGAAGTTCTTATGACAAAAGAAAGATGGGAAGAACTAAAAATGGGAACATCAGAAGAAAATAAAAATTAATATAAAATAGGATAGAAAGGAGAAAAAATTTGCAAAAGAAAAATGACAATTTTTTAGAAAAGATAGTAAAAAAAGATTATAACAATGAATTAGAAGCAATATTAGAAAAAAAATACTTTAATGAAGATGTAAAAAGTATTCTCCTTAATATATTATACAAAATAGAAACAGCATACAAAGATTACAAAAAAGTAAAACAAGATACAGAAACAAAAGATGAGTATATTGAAAAAATTATAGACATAATAAAAAATGAATGTGAAGAAATAAAACTAGTAAAGCCATATTCAGAAGAAAGCAAAATAATAGGGAATAAGACATTTTTAGTAGAAAAAAATAAGAAAAGAATTATATGCTACAATGTAGAAAGAAAATTATTATATTGCATATCAAAAATAAGTAAGCAAGAAGAAATAGTAAAAAATAATTATTTTCTGGTTAATAAAACATTATCTAATTTAATTAATACAGGAAATAACATTAATACGGTAGAACCATTAAGAGATTTTAATGGATATTCATGGACAACAATTCCAAGAGAAATAGAAAGTATAGAACATAACTTAATTTACCAAAATTTAATTATTTTAGTTGGAAATAAATTTTTAAACAATTGGATTTATAACAAGGAATTTGTTATGGATTATATGGAACTATTTAGAGAAAAAATGGAAGAAATTTATTCGAAAAAAGTTGCAAAAGATATAATTGAAAATTTAGAAAAAATATCTATTTTGCTAGAAGTAAAATTTGATGCAAAAAGTAAGAAAGAATTTTTAACGATAAAAAGTGAAATAGAGAAAAAAATAGGTGAATTAGAAGACAATAAAAAATTTGTAGAGAGCATAACATTAAAAAAGAAAAGGTTAACAAATGAAATAAAGAAAATAGACGAAACAATAAATGATAAAAATATGATACAAGAAGAATATAATAATAGAAATGAAAAATTGCCATTAAAAGAGAAAATCTTTAGTATAAGAATTTTATCGAAAATAATGACAGAAGAAAGAGAAGAGAAGATAGAAGAATTAGAAAAACTAAATGAATTATTAAATCCTCAAAAATTTGTTAAGCATAAACAAGAATTAGAAAAAAAAGAAAAGGTTTTAAAAATATTAGAAAGCAAAAATATTCAAAGTGATATTGAAAAACTAAAATTAAAATTACAAAAAATATTTTTACAATGTGTAGAAAATAAAATAGAAAAAGCACGGAAGTAAGCAAGAAATTATAAAGATAATATATCAATTCAGGTATTATTCGATGTTACCATATAATCATGAAAAAACGATATATGAAACAGAAGAATTATCAGAACAATTAAAAAGAACAACAAAAAAATTATTATTAAAAGCACATAAATTAAAAGCAATTGAAAAATTTTCGAAAAATGAAGATATAAATTATGAATTATTAAAAAATCTATTCAGAGTAAGAAGTATTAATTTAGAAGAAATTTCTGTTAAAGTTTTGAAAGAAAAAGATAAATTTTTTGTACAAATATTTGACGAAAATAGTTTAGAGGAAAAATATGAATTAAAAAATAGTCAAAATATTAGTAAAAGAGATTTAGAAGTTAGATTAAATAAAAAGGTGAAAATTTTTTGCTAATAATAAATAAAAACAAATTAAAATATATATGTAATTTATTAAAATGGAAAGGATGAAAGTAAAGTATGAAAATAACTTTTTTAGGAGCAACAAAAACTGTTACAGGTTCAAACTTTTTAGTTGAAGCGGCAGGAAAGAGATTTTTAGTGGATTGTGGAATGTGGCAAGGAAATGCAGAATTAGAAATGCAGAATGCAGAAGAATTTGAATTTGATCCAAATCAAATTGATTTTATGCTATTAACACATGCACATATTGACCACTCAGGAAGAATTCCAAAATTATATAATGAAGGATTTAGAAATAAAATATATGCACATAAAGCAACATGTGATTTATGTACTTTAATGTTACCAGACAGCGGACATATTCAAGAAATGGAAATTGAATGGAAAAATAAAAAAAGAAAAAGAAAAGGAGAAAAAGAAGTACCACCACTATATACAGCAGAAGAAGCAGCAAGATGTTTAGAAATATTTGAACCAATACAATATGATGAAATTATTGAAATAACACCAGAAATTCATGTTAGATTTAATGATGCTGGACATATGTTAGGGTCTAGTATAATAGAATTATGGGTAAAAGAAGATGGAAAAGAAACAAAAACAGTATTTACAGGGGACTTAGGAAATAATGATATTCCACTATTAGATTCTCCAACAATGATTGAAGATACAGATTATTTAGTAATGGAATCAACATATGGAAGTAGATTACACTTAAGAAATGATGAAAAAGCAGAAATGTTTTTAAATATAGTTTCAGAAACATTGGACAATGGAGGAACAGTTGTAATACCATCTTTTGCAGTAGGAAGAACACAAGAAATTTTATATGAACTTAATAAATTAAAAGATATTATAAAAGACGAAGAATTTAAAAGAAAATATAGAACTTTAATGAGGTCAGATGTATATGTAGATAGTCCTTTAGCAATATCTGCAACAGAAGTATTTAAAGAAAATATGAATTTATTTGAACCAGAAGTAAAAGCAGAAATCATGAAGGGTGATAATCCATTAGAATTTCCAGGGTTAAAATTCACAAGAACAGCAGATGAATCTAAAGCATTAAACGAAGATTTACACCCAAGTATTATAATATCTGCAAGCGGAATGTGTGAAGTAGGAAGAATAAAACATCATCTAAAACACAATTTATGGAATCCAAAATCAACAATTCTTTTTGTTGGATATCAAGCACCAGGTACATTAGGATATAACATTGTTAATGGAGCAAAAAAAGTAAAAATATTTGGAGAAGAAATTGCTGTAAATGCTAGAGTGGAATATATTGAAGGGTATTCAGGACATGCAGATCAAGAAGGATTAATGAATTTCATTTATTCATTTATTAGCAAACCAAAACATATCTTTTTGGTACATGGAGAAGCAGAATCACAAGAAATATTTAAGGAAAAAGTTGAAAGTGAAACAGGAATACCAGTTACAATTCCAGAATTTGGTGAGACATATGATGTTAAAGAACAAATTGAAATGACACATAAAATAGAAAGAAAAGTTTCAAAAACAATAAAATCTGAAATTATAGAGAGACTAGAAAAATTGAAATCAGAAATGAATGATATGGATCAATATGTAAGACAGGATGTTAATAATGAAAATTTAAGAGATGAAGACATTTTTAGAATTAATGAGAAAATTAAAGATTTAGAAAAACAAATTTTAAATGTTATTGAAGGGTAATGGTAAAAGAAAAAATGGAAAACAAATATTTAAATGAAGCAATAATAGGAAATAAAAACATGATAGCAACTTTTACAAGTAAAGGAGAGTTGCAAAGACTATATTTTCCAAGTAAAGATAATAAACAATATATAAACTTTTTTCATACAGGAGTGAAAATTAATAACTCAGATTTAATATATTTACAAAATGATATAAATAATGTATATAAGCAATATTATGATACAGACACAAATGTATTAAATACAGAAATAACGAACACGTATTTTAACTTAAAAATAGTACAAACAGATTTTATAATGATAAAAGAAAATGTATTAGTAAAGAAATATATTTTTTTAAATGATGGAAAAATAGACTTAGACACAAAATTTTATATACATTCTGAATTATTATCAGATCAAAATAATCAAGTAGGATGCAAAATAGTTGATGGAGGAATGATGCAATATGCACATGATTTTTCAGTATCAACATTTGCAAAAGAACATAAGCTTTGCTCACATCAAATCAATGGTAGCAAAGAAACAATAAAAAGAGGAGAAATACAAGACAAAGATTATATTGGAATGTCAAAAGATTCTAGTATTAGTTATGATTTAGGAATTATAAAACCACAAGAAAAGAAAATTTTAGAAATTTGTATATTAATTGATGAAAATAGAAATTTATCAGATATGGAAGATGAAATTGATAGAGTAACAAAAATAGATTTAGATAAAGAATATACAAGTACAAAATCATATTGGAGAAAATATGTTAAAGCACATAATTCATTAGGATTAAAAGAAGCTAAAAACAGTTATGAAGAAAGAATTTTGGAGATTTACAAAAGAAGTATATTATTATTTCCACTTTTAGCTAATCAGGAAACAGGTGGAATAATTGCATCTCCTGAAATTGATGAAAATTTCACAAAATGTGGAAGATATGCATATTGCTGGCCAAGAGATGCTGTGTTTATAACAAAAGCGATGGACATTTTAAATATGGAAAAAGAAACAGAAAAATTCTATAAAGTATTTTGCAAAAAAACACAAAGCAAAAATGGAATGTGGGAACAAAGATTTTACACAGATGGAAAATTAGCTCCTTGTTGGGGATATCAAATAGATGAAACGGCTAGTGTAGTATATGGAGTTTATGAACATTATAAATACACAAAATCTGAGAAATTTTTAAAAGATAATCTAAAAATGTGTGAAAAGGCAATAGATTTTTTAAAGAAATATTTAAAAGACTGGTTAAACATCGAAGGAACAGAAGAAAGAGATAAAGATAAAGTGCAGGAAGAGATAGAAAATAGTGTAAATAGACAAGGACACAAATATCATATTAGCTATGATTTATGGGAAATGAATGAAGGAATTCATTTATATTCATTAGCAAGTATCTATTCAGCATTTGATAGTATATTAAATATATATAAAGCACTTGGAAAAAATGTATCTGAGTTTGAAAATAATAGATTAAAAGAAGAAAAAATACAAAAGAATAAAAGAACAATTGAAAATTTACAAACACAATTAAAAAAATATATTAATGAAAATTTATATGATGAAGAAAAGAAGTCTTATGTAAGAAATACAGAAGATAGAAAAATGGATATAAGTATATTAGGAGCTATTACTCCATTTAATATGTTTAAACCAAAAGAAAAGAAAATTAGAAATACAGTAGAAAGAATAAATATGTCATTAAGAACATATACAGGTGGATATCAAAGATTTGAACAAGATAATTATATGAATGGAAATCCATGGCCAATTGCAAATCTTTGGATGACATTATATTATTTAGAAACAGGAGAAAAGAAAAAAGCAAAAGAAACATTTGATTTTGTAGTTAAAACGGCGGGAAAGCATTATTTGCTAGGAGAGCAAGTTGATAATTCAACTTTAAAACCTAATTGGGTTATTGGATTAGGTTGGTCACATGCAATGTTTATTATAGTATTAGAAAAATTATATAAAAATAATTTGAAATAACACTTGAAAAGTACTTTTTTTTGGTATAGAATTGAATTGCCATAGAAATATTGGCAATAATATAAAAAAGCAAATTAGAGAGTGCTTTAAATCAAAAGGAGGAAAAAATATGTCAGTAAAAGTAGCCATTAATGGTTTTGGACGTATAGGACGTCTAGCATTTAGACAAATGTTTGGAGCAGAAGGATATGAGGTTGTTGCAATAAACGATTTAACAAGTCCTAAAATGTTAGCTCATTTATTAAAATATGATTCAGCTCAAGGAAGATATGAAAAAGCTGATACAGTTGTTGCAGGAGAAGATTCTATAACTGTAGATGGAAAAACTATAAAAATATATGCAGAAAAAGATGCAGCAAATTTACCATGGGGAGAAATAGGTGTAGATGTAGTATTAGAATGTACAGGATTCTATACATCTAAAGATAAAGCTCAAGCTCATATAGATGCAGGAGCAAAAAAAGTTGTTATATCAGCACCAGCTGGAAATGACTTACCAACAATTGTTTATGGAGTAAATGAAAAAGTATTAAGCCCAGAAGATAAAATTATATCAGCAGCATCTTGTACAACAAACTGCTTAGCTCCAATGGCAAAAGCATTAAATGATTATGCTCCTATTCAATCAGGAATAATGACAACAGTTCATGCTTATACAGGAGATCAAATGCTTTTAGATGGACCACATAGAAAAGGAAACTTAAGAAGAGCAAGAGCAGCAGCTGTAAATATTGTACCAAATTCAACAGGTGCAGCAAAAGCAATAGGATTAGTAATACCAGAATTAAATGGAAAATTAATAGGTTCTGCACAAAGAGTTCCAGTTCCAACAGGATCAACAACTATATTAGTAGCTGTTGTAAAAGGAAATGATATCACTGAAGAAGCTATAAACAAAGCAATGAAAGCACAATCAAGTGAATCATTTGGATATACAGATGAAGAATTAGTTTCTTCAGACGTAATAGGAATGAGATATGGTTCTTTATTTGATAGCACACAAACAATGGTAACAAAAATAGAAGAAGGATTATACCAAGTTCAAGTTGTTTCATGGTATGATAATGAAAATTCTTACACAAGCCAAATGGTAAGAACAATAAAATATTTTGCAGAATTAGGATAAGATTTTTTGTTAATAAAAAAATATATAAATTAAAAAGAATACTTGTAAGAGTATTCTTTTTTGTATATAATAAAGAAGTAAAAAACAAAGGAGGAATTTATGAAAAGTAAAGAAAGAGGTGTAACTTTAATTGCATTAGTAGTTACAATTGTGGTGTTATTAATATTGGCATCAATAGGAATAGGTGCAATTACTAGTGATAATGGAGTTATAAAACAAAGTAATGAAACTAAACAAAGAGCAGAAAGAGAAAGCATAATTGAAAAAATAGAAGCGGATTTATATACTGAAAAAACAAAGACAGAAAAAACACCTTCAAAGAACGATTTAAAAGAACTTATAAAAGAAAAAGATTTTGGAACAGTTAATGAAGATGATAGTTTTACTAGTAAAATTGGAAATTATAAAATAGAATTTGAAGAAATAGAAGGTTGGGAATAGTAAAAGATTTTATGCCAATATTAGACTAAAATAATACATATGTTTATATAACAAATTAGAGAAAAAACATTACTATAATCAAAGAACAGGTGAATTTTTATATGGTGAATAATATTAAAATAAAATAAGAAAGAACACTTGAAAAGTGTTCTTTTTTGATATAAAATAGAAATGTCTTAATAAAATAGTAAAAACAGGTAAATACTAGGAAAAGACAAATAAAAGGAGGAATTATAAAATGAGTAAAAAAACAATAAAAGACATCGATTTAAAAGGTAAAAAAGTATTAGTTCGTTGTGACTTTAATGTGCCAATGGACGAAGAAAGGAATATTACAGATAATACAAGAATAGTAGCAGCATTACCAACAATAAAATATTTATTAGAAAATAACTGTGCAATTATATTATGCTCTCACTTAGGAAGACCAAAGGGAGAATTTAAGCCAGAATTTTCATTAGAACCAGTATCAAAAGAACTATCAAAATTATTAGACAAAGAAGTAATAATGGCAAAAGACGTAATAGGAGAAGATGCAAAACAAAAAGCTGAAAACTTAAAACCAGGTCAAATAATGTTATTAGAAAATGTAAGATTTCATAGAGAAGAAACAGATAATAACCCAGAATTTGCAAAACAATTAGCAAGCATGGCAGAAATATATGTAAATGATGCTTTTGGAGCAGCACATAGAGCACATGCTTCAACAGCAGGAGTAGCAGAATATTTGCCAGCTGTATCAGGATTCTTAATTGAAAAAGAACTTAAATTTTTAGGAAAAGCATTAAACAATCCAGAAAGACCATTTGTAGCAATATTAGGTGGAGCTAAAGTATCAGATAAAATAGGAGTAATAGACAGTTTACTTGAAAAAGTAGACACATTAATAATTGGTGGAGGAATGGCATATACATTCTTTAAAGCACAAGGATATGAAGTAGGAAATTCATTATGCGAATTAGACAAACTAGATTTAGCAAGAGAAGCTATGGAAAAAGCAAAAAATAAAGGAGTAAAATTAATACTTCCAGTAGACACAAAAGTAGGAAAAGAATTCAAACCAGATACAGAAAGCAAAACAGTAGCGTGGACAGAAATTCCAGCAGACTGGGAAGGATTTGACATTGGAGAAAAAACAATTGAAATCTTCTCAGAAGAAATAAGAAAAGCAAAAACAGTAGTATGGAATGGACCAGTAGGATTATTTGAATTCGATCAATTCGCAATAGGAACAAATGCAATAGCAAAAGTATTATCTGAAATAGATGCAACAACAATAATTGGAGGAGGAGACTCAGCAGCAGCAGTTAAAAAAGCAGGATTGCAAGACAAAATGACACACATATCAACAGGAGGAGGAGCATCACTAGAATTCTTAGAAGGAAAAAAATTACCAGGAATTGAATGTCTACTAGACAAATAGGACACAGGGCACAGGGGACAGGTCTTTAGTGTCCCATATATTTGTCGAAAATATAGAGTATTTAAATTATATAGGAGGTATTTATGTATGAGAAAGAAAATAATAGCAGGAAACTGGAAAATGAATATGCTTCCAAATGAAGCAATGAAATTTATAGAGGATTTAGCACCACTTGTTAAAGAAACAGAAAACGAAGTTATATTATGTGTACCATACACAGACTTATTCTATGCATTATTAACAGTACAAGGAACAAACATAAAAATAGGAGCTCAAAATATGCATTTTGAAGAAAAAGGAGCCTATACAGGAGAAGTTTCAGGAAAAATGTTAAAATCAATTAATGTAGAATACGTAATAATAGGACATTCTGAAAGAAGGCAATATTTTAATGAGACAGATGAAACAGTAAATAAAAAAATAAAAGCAGCATTTGAAAATGGATTAAAACCAATCGTATGTGTAGGTGAAACATTAGAAGAAAGAGAAGCAGGAAAAACAGTAGAAAAAATAACTAAACAAACAGAGCTAGCATTAGAAGGTTTAACGAAAGAACAAGTAGAAAATACAATAATTGCATATGAGCCAATTTGGGCTATAGGAACAGGAAAAACAGCAACTAGTGAAGATGCTAACAACTCAATTAAAGAAATTAGAAACAAAATTGCTGAAATCTATGGACAAGAGGTAGCAAATGGAGTTATAATACAGTATGGCGGAAGTGTAAAGAGCACAAATGCAAAAGAATTATTTTCTATGTCAGATATTGATGGAGGCTTAGTTGGAGGAGCCAGTCTTAAGGCAGAAGAATTTAGTAAAATTGTAAATTATAATAAATAGCAAATGATTTAAAAAAGAAAAGGATGGTAATAAATGAAAGATAAATTAACAATGCTAATGATATTAGATGGATTTGGAGACAATCCAAACAAAGATGGAAATGCAATAAAATTAGCCAAAACACCTAATATTGATAAACTAATGAAAAAATATTCAAATGTTGATATTAATACAAGTGGATTAGCAGTAGGATTACCAGAAGGACAAATGGGAAACTCAGAAGTAGGGCATACAAATATTGGAGCAGGAAGAATAGTTTACCAAGAGTTAACAAGAATTACAAAATCAATTGAAGAAGGAGACTTCTTCTCAAATCCTGAATTTATAGCAGCCATAGAAAATTGCAAAAAAAACAATTCAAAATTACACATATTAGGTCTAGTATCAGATGGTGGAGTTCATAGCCATATTCGTCATTTATATGGATTATTAGAAATGGCAAAAAGAAGAGATTTTGAAGATGTTTATATTCACTGTTTCTTAGATGGAAGAGATACACCACCAGCATCAGCTGAAAGTTATATATTAAAATTACAAGAAAAAATGAATGAAAAACAAATAGGGAAAATAGCTAGTATTTCAGGAAGATTCTATGCTATGGACAGAGATAAAAGATGGCAAAGAGTACAAAAATGCTATGATGCTCTAGTAAATGGACAAGGAAATAAAGCAGGAAGTGTAGTAAAAGCTATTGAAGATTCTTATCAAAAAGAAGTATTTGATGAATTTGTTGAACCAACAGTAATTTGTAACGGAGAAGAACCAATTGCTACTATTGGAAAAAATGATTCTGTTATTTTCTTTAATTTTAGACCAGATAGAGCAAGAGAAATAACAAGAACTTTAGTAGATCCAGAATTCAATGAATTTGAAACTAAGAAAGACTTAAATTTATATTATGTATGTTTCACAAGTTATGATGAAACAATGCCAAATGTACACATTGCATTCAAAAAAGAACCATTAAAGAACACATTTGGAGAATATATCAGTGAAAAAGGATATACACAACTTAGAATTGCAGAAACAGAAAAATATGCACATGTTACATTCTTCTTTAATGGAGGAGAAGAAAAACAATATAAAGGGGAAGATAGAATTTTAGTTCCATCTCCAAAAGTTGAAACATATGATTTAAAGCCAGAAATGAGTGCTTATGAAGTTACAGACAAAGTGTTAGAAGCCATAAAATCAGACAAATATGATGCTATAATATTAAATTATGCAAATACAGACATGGTAGGACATACAGGAAGCTTAGTAGCAGCGATAAAAGCTGTAGAAGCTGTTGATGAGTGTGTAGGAAAAGTTGTAAAATTAGTAGAAGAAAAAGATGGAAATATGTTAATAACAGCTGACCATGGAAATGCAGAACAAATGGTAGACTATAAAACAGGAGAGCCACATACGGCACATACAACAAATCCAGTACCATTAATTTTAGTAACAAGTAATAAAAATTTAAAATTAAAATCAGGTGGAAAATTAGCAGATTTGGCACCAACTATGTTAGATTTAATGAACCTTGAAAAGCCAGAAGAAATGACAGGAATCAGTTTATTAGATAAGGAATAAAATGATATGTTAAACCATACAAAAAAGATAAAAGAAATATATGAAGTGATTCAAAAAATGATATTTTATATGATTCCAGAAAAGTGGGATAAACTATATTTATATAGTTCAGTTATTGATATGCCAGAAGGAAAAAAGACAGGAGAATTATACTTTTATTATATTCCTAAAGGCATATTAAGAAAGAAACCAGTTAATGTATATGAAATTCCAAGTAAATTTAATATTGATGAAGAAGAATACTTAAAATTAGTAAAAGCACTATATCAGAAAATACAGCAATTAAGAGAAGAATTTAGAAAATCGGAAACAGGAGGTATATGGTCCAATATAACTATTACAATTGAAAATTTAAAATTTAAAGTAGAATATAATTATGAAGATTTAAAAAATCATTATTTTAATAGTTATGAAAGACATATAATATGGAGATATAAGTATTTAGGAGTAGGCCCAGAACAAGTTGGAAAAAAAGATAAGGATATATTAAATAGATATTTGTTAGGAGCAAAGACATTATCAAGACAAGAAAACTATGAAGCTGGAATATATATAAAAGATATAGAAAATGTAGTTGCATATAATACAACAAAAGAGTATGAAGAAAATGAAAAAAAAGAATATGCTACAGAGAAAGATACAAAAAGAAATCAAATATTATTATCAGAAGATGAAATAAGAAAAATGAATGAAAAAAAGGGTAGAAAATAAGTATTCTGCCCTATGTAAATTTTTTAGTTATTAAATTTAGGATAAATCCTAAAATATATAAACAAAAGTAGAAAAAAACTAAGAATTGAAAGGAGCAATTAAAATGATTTATTCAAAAGAATTAGAAAATATGAGCTGTGTAGCAAAAGGAGTAGACCATGGACCAGCACCAATTCCAGAAGAAGGAAAATGGGTAAAAGCTAAAGAAATAAAAGATATTTCAGGATTAACACATGGTATTGGATGGTGTGCACCACAACAAGGAGCATGTAAATTAACTTTAAATGTAAAAGATGGAATTATTCAAGAAGCATTAATCGAAACAGTAGGATGTTCAGGAATGACACATTCAGCAGCAATGGCAGGAGAAATTTTAACAGGAAAAACAATTTTAGAAGCATTAAATACAGATTTAGTATGTGATGCAATTAATACAGCTATGAGAGAATTATTCCTACAAATAGTATATGGAAGAACACAAACAGCATTTTCTGAAGGAGGACTTCCAGTAGGGGCAGGATTAGAAGATTTAGGAAAAGGACATACAAGCCAAGTTGGAACTATTTATTCTAGTTCATTAAAAGGACCAAGATACTTAAATTTAGCAGAAGGTTACATAGTAGAATTAGGATTAGATAAAAATGATCAAATTATTGGTTATAAATATGTTCATTTAGGAAAAATGATGGATAACATCAAAAAAGGAATTGATCCTAAAGAGGCAATAGAAAAAGCTTCAGGTACATATGGAAGATTTGATGAAGCAGTTAAAACTATTGACCCTAGAGAAGCGTAAAAATCGATTAAAATCGTCAATCAGTACATTTTTATAAAAATGTACAGTCACACTAATTTTAATCAATTTTAAAAATGTGTAAAAAATGAAAATACGAGAAAATATAAAACCATATTTAGAGGAGGAATAAAAATGGCAGTAACATTTGAAAGTTATGAAAGAAGAATAGATCAAATAAAACCAGTAATGGAAAAATACGGAATCAAAGATTTTGAAGATGCATTAAAAATATGTACAGACAAAGGATTTAATCCATATGAAATAGTAAAAGGAGTACAACCAATATGCTTTGAAAATGCAGCTTGGGCATATACATTAGGAGCTGCAATTGCAATAAAAAAAGGATGCACAAAAGCAGCAGATGCAGCAAAAGCAATTGGAGAAGGATTACAAGCATTTTGTATTCCAGGTTCTGTTGCAGATGATAGAAAAGTAGGATTAGGACATGGAAATTTAGCATCAATGCTATTATCAGAAGATACAAAATGTTTTGCATTCTTAGCAGGACATGAAAGTTTTGCAGCAGCTGAAGGTGCAATTGGAATTGCAAAATCAGCAAATAAAGTAAGAAAAGAACCATTAAGAGTTATATTAAATGGATTAGGAAAAGATGCAGCACAAGTAATATCAAGAATTAATGGATTTACATATGTAAAAACAGATTTTGATTTCTTTACAGGAAAAGTAAATGTAGTAGAAGAAATAGCTTATTCAGATGGAGAAAGAGCAAAAGTTAGATGTTATGGAGCAAATGACGTTAGAGAAGGTGTAGCAATTATGTGGATGGAAGATGTTGATGTATCTATTACAGGAAACTCAACAAATCCAACAAGATTCCAACATCCAGTAGCAGGAACATATAAAAAAGAAAGATTAGCAGAAGGTAAAAAATACTTCTCAGTTGCATCAGGTGGAGGAACAGGAAGAACTTTACACCCAGACAATATGGCAGCTGGACCAGCTTCTTATGGTATGACAGATACAATGGGAAGAATGCACTCAGATGCACAATTTGCAGGAAGTTCTTCAGTACCAGCACACGTTGAAATGATGGGATTGATCGGAATGGGAAATAACCCTATGGTTGGTGCTTCAGTAGCAGTTGCTGTTGCAGTAGAAGAAGCTATGAAATAAAAGCATGTAAAAAATAAAAAGTAGGATTTTCCTACTTTTTATTTTTATGTATTAAAAATTATTTTTTTGTATCTTTCTTATCAGTTACAATTTCTTTCATAGCTCCTAGAGAACTTAAAGCACTTGTTGCTTCAAAAGGAATAAATACTTTATTTGCATCACCTTTAGCAACTTCTTCCAAAGCTTCTAAAGATTTTAATTGAACTAATTTGTCATTAGGGTCAGCCTTTTTCATAGCATCATAAACCATTTGAATTTCTTTAGCTTTTGCTTCAGCAACTTCTTTAATAGCTTGTGCTTCACCGACAGCTCTTCTGATTCTAGATTCTTTATCAGCTTCAGCTTCTAGAATTGCAGCTTGTTTTTTACCTTCAGCTATAGTAATAGCAGATTGTCTTTGAGCTTCAGATTCTAGAATCATAGCTCTTTTATTTCTTTCTGCATTCATTTCTTTTTCCATTGCGTCTCTAATATCAGCAGGAGGGTTAATGTCTTTTATTTCAACCCTATCAATCTTACAACCCCATCTATCAGTTGCTTCATCTAGTACAATTCTTAATTTATTGTTAATACCATCTCTAGAACTAAATGTTTCATCTAGATTCATTTTACCAATTATATCACGAATTGTTGTAATAGCTAAGTATTCAATACCTTTCTTTAAACTTTGAATTTCATAAACTGCTTTAGCTGGATCTGTTATTTGATAGAAAACAACAGTATCTATTGTAATTGTAACATTATCTTTTGTAATAACTCCTTGAGGTGGAACATCCATTGTTTGTTGTTTTAAACTTACTACACTTCTAACATGATCCAAAAATGGAACAATAATAGTAAGTCCGGCATCAGCAACTTTATAAAATTTACCTAACCTTTCAATGATATAGACCTCAGATTGTTTAACAATTTTAATAGACATAGCTGCTATTATTAAAATAATAATAAGTAATACTAATAAAAACCACATAATCATTTTCCTCCTTTATATATAATAATAAAAATAAATTACACATTAGAAACTATTTGTATTGGAGCAACAATAGCTTTTACTCCTTTTATTTCTAAAACTTTAACTTTTGTACCCATTGGTATAACTGAAGAAGAATCTTCACAAGTGGCAGACCAAATTTCTCCATCTATTTTTATTTGACCAGTAGAATTAACAGAATTAATTTCTGTTGTTACAATTCCAATTTTTCCAATAATTGAGTAGAAATTTGTGCTAATAGGATTTTGTACCTGCCCGAATTTTTTTACAAAAGGCTTTGTGACAAAAATTAATATAGTAGAAGATATAACAAATACAGTTGTTTGAATAACTATATTATCTGTAAAGAGACTTGTAATCATCGCAAATAATGAGCCAATTGATAGCCAAAATATTAAAAAGCCTACTGTCATGATTTCGATTATTAGAAAGACTCCTGCTAAAATTAACCATATGTACCACATAAAAATTAAATCCTCCTTAATTACCAACTATTACTATTATAACATATTTATAGAAAAAAGAAAATATGTTAACGTAATTTTAATTGAATTTATGTTGTTTAATGATTTATCTAGATTAATTCAAAAAACTTTAAAATATAAGCTGAGGAATGTAAGAAAAAGCTTATATTTAAAAGTCTTTTAATAAAAATCAATAAAAAATTAAATATATTATAAGGTATAAAAAAATTAAAAATTGTACATACATATAATAAAAGAAAAGAGGTATAAGATTTATGGACAAGGAATCAGAAGAAAAAAAACAAGAAAGTGAGCTTTTAAGTGAAGTAGGAGAAGACACAACAAAATATGGAGAATTCATATCATCATATTTTGCATGGGTATCATTACCACAACAAAAAGGGAGAGTAAATGAATTAGAAGAAATGACAAAAAAAGAAGAAAAAAATAGATAAAGTTAGAAAAAATAAAATAAACAGAGAAAAAACAATAAAAAGAAGCTTTAAAGGTCAAAGAAAGTCAAAAAACATATTTGCAAAATAACAAATATGGAGTATACTTGTAATGTAAGTCAAAGAAAGTCAAAGTCAAAAGACAAAATAAGAAATGACAAAAAACGACAAAACATGGGACATTTAAGACCTGTCCCCAATGTGTCAAGAAAGGAAAAAATTATGAGAATGTCAGATATAATAGAAGATTTTATAAAAGAGTTATTAGAGGAACAAGATGAAGCAATTGAGATTCAAAGAAATGAGTTAGCAGAACATTTTAATTGTGTACCTTCACAAATTAATTATGTTATTTCAACAAGATTTAAACCATCACAAGGTTATTATGTGGAAAGTAAAAGAGGCGGAGGCGGCCATATTACAATTAAAAAAGTAAATAATAGCAAAGAAGATTATATTATGCATATTATAAATAATGTAGGTAAAGAGTTAACAGCTAATGAAGTTGATATATTGATTAGTGACTTTCTGTCTTATGATATTATCAATAAAAAAGAAGCAAGACTTTTAAAGGTAGCAACTAGCGATAATGTATTACAGTTACAAAAAGATTTAAAAGATAAAGTAAGAGCAAGGATTTTTAAAAATATGCTACTAAATTTAGAATAAGGAGGAATTTATTATGTTGTGTGATAATTGTGGAAAAAGAGAGGCAAATGTAAGATATTCAGAAAATATAAACGGAAGAAGAAAAGAATTAAATTTATGTGAAGAATGTAGTAAAAAATTAGGAATTGGACAAATGGATTTTAGTATGCCAATTGATTTTTCAAGTTTTTTAGGAGGATTTATGGATGGATTTGAAACACCTGAATTAATTCCTATGATAAACCAATTAAAAGCTTTTGAATGTGATAGTTGTGGATATACTTTTGATGATATAGTTAATACAGGAAAATTGGGATGCCAGAATTGTTATGATGTTTTTGAAGATAGATTAGATCCAATAATAAGAAGAATACAAGGTTCTAATCATCATGTAGGTAGAATAGGAAAAATAGTAGACAATAAAATAAATGACAGAGTAGAAAAAAAGGAACATAAAGTTGAAGAAAATAAGAAAAATAAAGAACAATCTAAAATGGATACATTACAAGAAGAGTTGAAAAAAGCAATTAAAGAAGAGAGATATGAAGATGCAGCTAAAATAAGAGACGAAATTAAAAAGCTTGAAAAATAGAAGGGGTGAGTTTTATGAATTGGTACTTACAAAGTAGTGAAGATTGTGATGTCGTAAAAAGTTCTAGAATTAGGTTGGCAAGAAATTTAAATGGTTTTAAATTCAATTTAGAAAATAAAAGTGAAATAGAGCAACTTGAAAATAAGATAAAAGACAATTTGTATTCAATTGGATATGGATTAAAATATTTAAAATTAAAAGATATGGATGATATTACTAAAATGAGTTTAGTGGAAAAGAATTTAATAAGTCCAGAGTTTGCATTAAATAAAAGTGAAACAGGAAGTATCTTAATAAATGATGAAGAAAATATTTGTATTATGATAGGAGGAAAAGACCATATTAATATACAAGTATTTAATTGTGGCTTAGATCTAGAAAATACATTAAATTTAGCTATAGAAATAGATAAAAAAATAGAAGATTTATTAGGATATGCAATAAATAAAAAATATGGATATTTAACAAGTTCATTAGGAGATATTGGAACAGGATTGAAAGCGTCAGTAATGGTACATTTACCAGCATTGGCAAAAACAAAAAATATCAGAAAAGTATTAGAGGCGATTAGTTCTTTTGGAATGAATATTAGAGGCATGTATGGAGAAAATAATCAAGTTCAAGGAGATATTTATCAAATATCTAATAAACAAACATTAGGAATAACTGAACAAGAAATAGTTCAAAATGTAAAAGTAATTGTTCAAAAAATAATAGAACAAGAAAGACAAGCAAGAAAATTATTAGCAAAAGACGAATTAGATTTAGAAGATATAATCTATAGAAGTTATGGAATTCTAACAAATTGCAGGAAAATATCTTATGAAGAAGCTAGAAATTTATTGTCTAATATTAAATTAGGAACAGATTTAGGAATTTTAAGAGAATTAACAGATTTAAAAGTACAAAAATTATATCTATATATAAAGCCAGCTAATTTGCAAAAGTATTTAGGAGAACAATATGAAGCAATTGAGAGAGACATAAAAAGAGCTGAAGTTATTAAGCAAATTATAACTGAAAAATAATTAAATAAATTTGAAAGGAGTGATAAGTATGACATATAAATTTACAAATAGAGCCAAAAAGGCAATTGAGTTTGCTAATGAGTTAGCATTAGAGTTAGGTCATAATTATATAGGAACAGAACATATTTTATATGGTTTAGTAAAAGAAGGAAGCGGAGTTGCTTCTAAAGTGCTAGAAAATCAAGCTATTACAGCAGATATGATTATTGATAAAATAGTTGAATTAGTAGGACACGAAGAACCGATAGATGGAACATTAGGATTTACACCAAGGACTAAAAGAGTAATTGAAAACGCTTTTATTGAAGCTAGAAAATTAGGATATAACTATATAGGAACAGAGCATCTTTTAATAGGAATTCTAAGAGAAGGAGATAGCATTGCTGCTAGAATATTATTAGAATTAGATACGAATATTCCAAAACTTTATAGTGAAATAATAAAAGTAATAAATGAAGGAGAAGATTTTGCGAAAGAAGATAAAAATAGAAAATCTGACAACAAAGTTGGAAGCTATAATTCAACTCCAACATTAAATCAATTTGGAGAAGATTTAACCAAAAAAGCAAAAGAGGGAAAATTAGATCCAGTAATAGGAAGAAAAGAAGAAATAGAAAGAGTTGTACAAATTTTATCAAGAAGAACTAAAAATAATCCATGTTTAATAGGAGAACCAGGAGTTGGTAAAACAGCAGCAGTAGAAGGATTAGCACAAAAAATAGCAACAGGAGATGTTCCAGAAATATTAAAAGATAAAAGAGTAGTAACAATGGATATTTCAGGAATGGTAGCTGGAAGTAAATATAGAGGAGACTTTGAAGAAAGAATTAAAAAAGCATTAGATGAAGTAAAAAAAGCTGGAGATGTTATTTTATTTATTGATGAAATACACACAATAGTAGGAGCAGGTGCAGCAGAAGGAGCAATTGATGCGGCAAATATTTTAAAACCATTACTTGCAAGAGGAGAAATTCAATTAATAGGTGCTACAACACTAAATGAATATAGAAAATATATAGAAAAAGACGCGGCATTAGAAAGAAGATTTAGCCCAGTAACAGTAAATGAACCAAGTGAAAAAGATACAATAAAAATACTAAAAGGAATTAGAGATAAGTATGAGGCACATCATGGAGTAAAAATAACAGATGAAGCAATTGAAGCAGCTGTAAAAATGTCTATAAGATATATTAATGATAGATTTTTACCAGATAAAGCAATTGACTTAATAGATGAAGCGGCATCTCGTGCAAAACTAAAATCTTATACAGAGCCAGATGTTTTAAAACAACTAGAAGAGAAAATAGAAGAAGTAGAAAAAGATAAAGAAGAAGCTGTTCGAATTCAAAAATTTGAAAAAGCAGCAAGCCTAAGAGATAAACAGAAAGAATTAAAAGAAAAATATGAAAAAGAGCAGAAAAAGTGGAAAAATAAAAACAACAAAGAAGTGACTAATATAACAGAAGAAAATATAGCAGAAGTAATTGCAAATTGGACAGGAATCCCAGCTAAAAAAATAACGGAGGATGAAAATATTAGATTAAAAAATCTAGAAAAAAATCTACATGAAAGAGTAATCGGTCAAGATGAAGCTGTAGAAGCAGTAGCAAAAGCAATAAGAAGAGGAAGAGTGGGGCTAAAAGATCCAAAACGTCCAATAGGTTCGTTCTTATTTTTAGGACCAACAGGAGTAGGAAAAACAGAATTATCGAAGGCATTGGCTGAAAGTTTATTTGGTGATGAAAATGCAATGATAAGAGTAGATATGTCAGAATATATGGAACCACATTCTGTTTCAAAATTAATAGGTTCGCCTCCAGGTTATGTTGGATTTGATGAAGGAGGACAATTAACAGAAAAGATAAGAAGAAAACCATATTCAGTTATTCTTTTTGATGAAATTGAAAAAGCACACCCAGATGTTATGAATATGTTACTTCAAATACTTGAGGATGGTAGATTAACAGATTCACAAGGAAGAACAGTAAATTTTAAAAATACAGTAATTATTATGACTTCAAATATTGGTGCTAGACTTATTACAGATAAAAAGATGTTAGGATTTAGCAAAAATGAAATTAATGAAGAAGAAAATAAAAAAGAATACGAGGAAACAAAAAAAGAAGTAATGGAAGCATTGAAAAAAGAACTTAGACCAGAATTTATTAATCGTATTGATGAGATTATTGTGTTCCATAAATTGACAGATACAGAAATTAGTCAAATTATTGATATTATGCTAAAAGAAGTAACAAAAAGATTAGAAGCTCAAAAAATAAAAATAGAGTTAGAACCAGAGGTAAAAGAATTAATTGCAAGCAAAGGTATTGATAAAAATTTCGGAGCAAGACCTTTAAGAAGAACAATTCAAAGTGTTTTAGAAGATAAGCTTGCAGAGAAAATTTTAGATGGTAATTTGAAGAAAAATAAATTGTCTAAAATTGGTGTGAAAGATGAAAAAGTAGTTGTATTATAAAAATATAAATTCACTATAAAAAGTTAAAACAAGAAGAGCTAATTATTTAGTGCTTCTTGTTCTTTTGCATAAAATATAGTTTACAAAATAATTAAAAAATGATATATTAAAGACTACATAAAATAGCAAAGGTGATAATATGATAGAAAAAATAAATTCAGCCAAGGATGTTAAAAAATTAAACATAGAAGAACAAAAACAATTAGCAGAAGAAATTAGAAAATATATATTAGAAATTGTATCAAAAAATGGAGGACATTTAGCTTCAAATCTTGGAGTAGTAGAATTAACAATAGCCTTACATACAGTTTTTGATTTGCCAAAAGACAAAATAGTATGGGATGTTGGACATCAAACTTATGTACATAAAATTATAACAGGAAGAAGAGAGCAATTAAATACTTTAAGACAATTGAATGGAATAGCAGGATTTCCAAAAACAAATGAATCTGAAACAGATTGTTTTAACACAGGACATAGTAGTACTTCTATATCAGCAGCATTAGGGATGGCTAGAGCAAGAGATATAAAAGGTGAAAAAAATAATGTAATAGCAGTTATAGGAGATGGTGCTTTAACAGGAGGAATGGCCTTAGAGGCATTAAATGATGCAGGTTCTAGTCAAACAAGGTTAACAGTTATATTAAATGATAATGAAATGAGCATTTCAAAGAACATTGGTGGAGTAAATATGCTTTTAAGTAAATTGAGAACTAAAAAAACGTATACAAAATCCAATGTGTCTATGAAAAATATTATTAATAAAGTGCCAATTATAGGACAACCTTTTGTAAAAATAGTACAAAGACTAAAAAGAAGTATTAAACAATTAATTATTCCAAAAATGTTTTTTGAAGATATTGGATTTCGCTATTTAGGACCAGTTGATGGACATAATATAGAAGAATTAGAAAGAATGTTAAATATTAGTAAACAATTAGAAGGGCCTGTTTTAATTCACGTGTTAACTAAAAAAGGAAAAGGATATAAAATAGCAGAAGAAAATCCAGATAAATTTCATGCAACAGGACCTTTTGAAATAGAGACAGGAAAGCCTAAAAAAGAAAAATCAAAAGATTATTCAAAAGTATTTGGAGATAAGTTGGTAGAATTAGCAAAGAAAAATGACAAAATAGTTGCTATTACAGCATCAATGAAAGATGGTACAGGATTAACAAAATTTGCTAAAGAATTTCCAGATAGATTTTTTGATATTGGAATTGCAGAACAGCACGCATTAGGTTTAGCAGCAGGAATGGCAAAAGAGGGAGTTATACCAGTAGTTCCTATATATTCATCTTTTTATCAAAGAGCATATGATCAAGTTATTCACGATATTGCTATTCAGAATTTGCCAGTTATTATGTGTGTAGATAGAGCTGGTGTAGTAGGAGCAGACCGGAGAAACACATCAAGGTCTTCTAGATATGGCGTTTTTTAGATTAATTCCTAATTTAACAATTATGGCACCAAAAGATTTTAAGGAATTAGAAGATATGATGGAATTTGCAGTAAACGTAGGAAAGCCAGTAGTAATTAGATATCCAAGAGGCGGAGAAGGAAAGGAAAAATTTAACCAACATAAAAAGATAGAATATCAAAAAGCAGAAATTCTAAAAGAAGGAAAAGATGTATCAATTTTTGCAATAGGAAAAACAGTAGAAAGAGCAGTTCGATTATCACAAATGTTAGAAAAAGAAGGTATTGTTTCAGAAGTTATAAATACTAGATTTTTAAAGCCATTTGACAAAGGAAGTGCTATAAAATCTATAGAAAAAACAAAAAATGTAATAACTATAGAAGATGGAACAACTATAAATGGATTATCAACAACAATTAAAGAATTAATTGTAAATGAACACTTAAAGAATATAAATATAAATACATATGCATATCCAGATAAATTTATTCAACATGGGACAGTAGAAGAATTAGAAAAAATATATCATCAAGATGCAGAAAGTATTTATAAAGATATAATGACAATAGTTGACAAAAAGCGACAGGAAAATGAGACAATATAGACCTGTCCCCAATGTCTCAAGAAAGGAAAAAATATGAATAAACAAGAGGTTTTAAAAGATTATAAAAAACAAGAAGATAAGTTGTGCTTGTCTCAGGTGTTAGATAAAATAGAGTTTTGTGAATCGAGAGAAAAATTGGAATATACAGATTTTTTAGATATGTATCAGGTTGCACTAGTAGAGAATTTTCTAAGAAGAATTAATTTTAAAAATTATCAATTTTTTGGTGGGTATGAGGATAGCGAAAGAAAAATTTTAATTGTATATCCAGATAAATATAATGATAGTATGATAGAGAAGAATTATAGTAAAATGCTAAAAATTTTAAGAATAGAGTTACCAGAAGAAGAATTTGGAAAATATTCTCATAGAAATTATTTAGGTGGTATTGTTAAATTAGGTTTAAAAAGAGAAAAAGTAGGAGATATTTTAGTTTCTAATCAAGGTGCAGATATTGTTGTGGTTAGTGATTTTGCAGAAGTTTTAAAGAAAGAACTTCCTTCTCTTACTAGATTTGAAAATAGTAAAATTGAGATTAAAGAAATTTCAGATATTATTAAAAAAGAAGTTAAAATAGAAGAAGTAAGTATTATAGTACCATCTTTAAGATTAGATAATATTGTTTCAGATTTAGTTAAAACTTCTAGAAGTAAAGCTAAACAAATAATAGAACAAGAAAGAGTTTTTGTTAATGGACAAAATGAAACAAAGATGGCAAAACAGGTGAAAATAGGAGATATTATAACAATAAGAGGAAAAGGTAGATTTATAGTTAAAGAACAAACAGGAACTACAAGAAGCGGAAGAGCAGTGCTAAAAATAGAAAAGTATGTCTAACTTGATTATTATGTAAAATTCTGATATAATATAATTAATCAATCTTAGGAGGGATAATAATATGTTACTAAGAACAACGATAGAGCGGAATCCAATAATTCCAATACTGAAAATTACAAAAACTTGTATTGCCAATCCAAGTCTTACCAATTCCATCAAGCAATCAGCTTTACTATCAGAAATAACCAAGATGATAGAATTGGCAGAAAGGTTTGGAGGAAGGTTATTAAATTCAGAAGAATATCCTAATTTAGAAAAAAATGAAGAAATTGGGGTATTGGTACAGCTAATTTTTCAGAATAATATAGAATTGGAAAAATTTGAACTGAAGTTAGCCTTTAGCAACACTAAATAGGAGCCAAATGGCTCCTATTTTAGTTCTACAACTGTAACGCCCATTTCACCTTCTCCATAAGTTCCCATTCTATAAGATTTAACATGGGGATTAGTTTTTAAAAAGTTATGAATTCCAGTTTTTAATTTTCCGGTACCTTTACCATGGACAATTCGTACTGTCTGAAGTTTAGCTAAACAACAATCATCTAAAAATTTATCAACCACAAAGACAGCTTCTTCAACATTTAAACCAATTACATTTATTTCTGATTTTACTGTTTTTGATTTTGAAATACTAGTATAGCCAGAAGTTTGGATTTGTTTATCTGATTTTTTAGTTTTATCGACATGTGCTTTTTCTATGTTATTTATATGTACATTCATTTTTATAATACCAACTTTAACTTGTACTTCATTTGATTTTGAAATATGAGATACAATAATACCATTTTGACCAAGAGTTTTCACAAAAACTTCTGTATTAGGTTTTAAATCTTCAACATTTAATTTTTCTACTGAATTTGAAGAAAAATTAACAGTATCCTTAGTTAAAGAAGAATTCTTTATTTTAGTGTTTAATTTATTCCTTAGATTTTCTAAATCTTTAATATTTACATTTGAATTTTTTATTTCATTCATTTGCTTTATAATAGAATTTGCATCTTCTTTAGCATTTAGAAATATATCTCTTGCTTTTATCTTTGCGTTATCAATTAATTCTTTTTCTTTTTGTTTTAATTCTATATTATCTTTTTTTAGATTATTTTCAAGAATAGATATATTTTGAAGTTTTAAATCAATTTCTTTACGTTCTTTTTCAATAATACTTTTGTTATCATATATATTTTTTAATAATTCTTCAATATTAATTTGATCTTTTGACATTAGAGATTTTGCATTATTTATTATTTCAGAATTAAGTCCTAAACTTTTACTAATTTCAAAAGCATTACTTTTTCCTGGTATACCAACTAATAATTTATATGTAGGCATTAAAGTTTTTATATCAAATTCTACAGAAGCATTCTCAAATCTATTTGTTACTAAAGCATAATTTTTTAATTCTTGATAATGAGTTGTTGCTATTGTTAGAATATCTTTTTGATTAAAATAATCTAAAATACTTATAGCAAGATTAGCACCTTCAATTGGATCTGTACCTGAACCTAATTCATCAACTAAGATTAAAGAGTTTGTACTTGAATCTTTTATAATTTCAACAATATTTGTCATATGAGATGAAAAAGTACTTAGAGATTCACTAATACTTTGATTATCACCAATATCAGCAAAAATTTTATCAAAAACATAGATTGATGAATTTTCATCTGCTGGAATATTAAGGCCACTGCAAGCCATTGCACATAATAAGCCAACTGTTTTTAAAGTAACTGTTTTTCCACCAGTATTAGGACCAGTTATAACTAAAGTAGAAAAGTCATTTCCTAAATTAATAGAAATGGGAACAACTTTATTAAAGTCAATTAAAGGATGGCGTGCATTTATAAGATTAATTTCTTTTTTTAGATTTATTTTAGGAGTTATACCTTTGATTTCGCGAGAATATTTTGCTTTAGCAAAAATAAAATCTAAATTACCTATTAAATTAATATCCTTTTTTATTTCTTCAATATATGGAAAAAATAGAGAAGATAATTTCATCAATATTTTTTCTATTTCAATTTCTTCATCAATTTTTAATTTGCTAAGATTATTATTTAATTCGAATATTGAAATAGGTTCAATAAACACCGTTGAACCAGCATTAGATATATCATGAACAAATCCTTTTATTTCTGAACGATACTCATCTTTAACAGGTATTACAAAACGATTATTTCTCATTGTTATAATATTTTCTTGAATATATTTTGAATATTTAGAAGAATGTATAAAATTATTTAAGGTATCTCTAATATTTTGTTCAGTATTTCTAATATTTTTTCTAATTAATTTTAACGTAGAAGACGCTTTATCATCTATAGTATTTTCGTCAATAATAGCAGTCTCAATAGCTGTTACAATGTCTTTATTAGTATAAAGTTCGTAAAATAAAGGTGATAAAGAAGGATATTCAGAACTATCTAAAAAATCTTTTGAGAAGTATTCTTTTAATTCCTGAGAAAGTTTAAATATATTTTTTAGATTTATTAAAGATTTGCAAGAAAGGGTATTATTAACTTCAAGATTTTTTAGTTCTATTTCCACATTTGATATTTCATAAAATCCAGGCATAGAATTTCTATATGATAAATTTACAGCATCAAAAGTTTCTTTTAACATATTTTTTACATCTGATTTGTTATTATTGGGCATTAAACTATCTACAAGTTTTTTTCCAACATATGTTACACAATGTTTTTTTAAGATTTCTAATATTTTATTAAATTCTAATTTTTCTAAGTTTGTATTCATTTTAAAATCTCCTAACTTATTGATAGCAATATTATATAAAGAAAAAATAAATAAGTCAATTTTGTGTTTTTGCAATAATAGATAAAAAGATAGAAAATTTAATTGCGAAATTTGTTTTTTCATATAACATTTTGATAGATATATAAATAAAAATAGCAAAAAATAAAAAAATAATATAAAAATAAATGAGATATTTTATATTATTTTTTTATTTTATAATGCATATCATCTGTAAAACCAAGTAGCCAAATAGGAGAAACGTCAAATAATTCTGAAATTTTAACTAACATAGAAAGTTCAATTTTTTTAACTTTACCGCTAGCATATTTAGAAATTGTACCTTTTGACTTTAACCCAAGTTCTTTTGCGATTTGCTCATAAGTCATATTAGAATTATTTAAAAGAAACGTAAAACGTTCTGGAAAAAGATAATCCAAAATAAAAACCTCCTATTTAAAATATTGCTACAAGTATAACATTTTATATTAAATTTGTAAATAACTAAAATATTAAAATAATATGACAAAAGTATCACTAAAAATGATATTTTTAATGATAAACTTCCAAATATTGTATAAAAAGATTGACAAAAAAAGAAAAATAATGTATTATGTTTCCAAAAAAGAAACAAAAAGGAGATAATATGGAACCTAAAATAATAGGAGAAAGGATAAAAAATCTTATTAAAGAGAAGAAGGTAACAAAAGAATATGTGGCCAAAAGAATAGGAATAACTAATAAAAAGTTGGAGAATAAGTTAGAAGGAAAAGAAGAATTTTATATTAGTGAAATAATAGAATTAACAAAAATATTTAATTTAAATATAGAAGAATGTGCAAAAATTTTTTTTGATGAAGATAAATTAAGCTCAAAAACTAAGATGTAATTATTCATGTATACGAAAGAGTGAAATAATAAAAATTATTAATAATGTAGTAAATAAAAAACTAAAGAATGAAATAAAATTAATGGAGGTAAAAGAAATGAATACAGATTTTAGAAAACAACTATCTCAAAAGAAAAAGCCATTAGAATACATTGATGTAGATAAAAGAGAGGATTTTCCACCTGTACCAAATGGAATGCGATATATTCACTTTTATGGTGGAACAAAAAATTATAGAGCATATATAGCACCAGAAGATATTTCTAGAGCAGATTTTATGGAACAATATCCTGAATATGTTCCAGAACATAATAAACCTGTTTATGAAAATAATGGAATAATTGTTAGAGCGGATCCAAAATATCCATGTCCAGGGTTTTATATATTTGGTTTAAACAAAACTTATAGAGCGTTTGATTTGTTAGATGATACTACATTTCTTAGATATTCATTTATTCTGAAAAAGACAAAAGAAGGAATGAGAAAGGAATTAGGAATAAATTATGCTCACCTTCTTTCAAACGAAAAATCAGATCCTTTTGTTAATGTTCACTTTTGGTTGGTTCCTGTAGAAGGAACTACTTCTCCGGATTTATTGGATTTTAATGTAAAAGAATATTTGAGTAGTTTTAAACCAGAAGAACAGTTAGACAAGATATTATTATATAATAAAAAATTGAAGGAGTATTTAAAAAGAATAGATTTAGTAAAACAAGACAATGAATTAACTGCAAAATTAATAGGTATGAAAAATAAATGTTATTCAAAGGTAGAAAATGATGAAGCAGAAAGGTAATATTAGAGGTGATAAAATATGCATTTAAATATTTTTGCAAGCCAAAGTTGTTTTTTGCATTGCAAGGGATGTTATAGTTATTCTAGAGAAGAAAAGAAGGGAAAACAAGTACCTACTGATAAATTAGTTGAATTTTTAGATTTTGCATATAATGAAGGAACTAGAAAAGTTACACTTTGCGGTGGAGATCCATTAACACGTGAAGATATTATCACATTACTTGAAAGAATAAAAAAAATTGGGTTTGATATTTCATTAGATACAGTGGGTAGTCCTATTATTAAAGATATTATATGTGATAAAGGAAGATTAGTAAAGAAAATAGATGCTAAAAAGATAGCAAATAATGTTGATATGATAGGTATACCTATTGATGGTTCGACAAATGAGGTATTTAGGAATTTTAGACAAACGAGAGCGGATATAGTTAATGAACAACTAGATATATGTGAAGAATTACATAAGGCAGGAGCAAATATTTGTATTAATACAGTTGCCCATAAAGGTAATTTAGAAGATGCTAAAGAATTAGCAAAATTAATAAAAGGATTAGATTACATATATAAATGGCAGGTTTTTCAGTATCAACCTTTAGGAAAATATGGATTAATGAATAGAAAAAATTTTGAAATTACCGATAAAGAATTTTTAGAATTTCAAGATTCAGTTTTAGATATATTTAATAAAGGAGACAGAAATGTACAGTTTAAAAGTTATCTTGATAGAAAGAATGCTTATATGTTAATTGATAATTCCGGAAATGCATGGATACCTTCAAGTGAATTAATGTCATTATCAAAATTTTCTTATAGTTTAGATGGAAATAAAATAATAGGGAATATTAATAATATGGAAGATTGGCCTGTAATTTGTTCATATTTAGATAAAGATTTTAATCAAGATAATATGAAAAAAGGAGAAAAAAGAAAAGGTTTTATAAAAAATATTTCGGATGATGGTAAATATAGAAATTTACAATATTTTGGAAATTCCAATAATACTATAGAACATAAACAGTTATATAAAAATGATTATTCAAAATGTGAAAAAATAAGGTAATTATGAAACTTTTTAATAAATATGTTATAACATAAAAAAATTTATTTTTATGATATTATTTAATTATAAATATAAAAATAAAAGTAATAAGGAGAAAATAAATATGATATTTTATAGTAGTGAAGAGGGATTTATAAAACCTCGAGGTATTAAAAACAATAATGGGATACGAGATACTAGTATTAAATTGCCACATATAGCTGTTGGAGTTTTTTCTGAATATTTATTAAAAGATATTGCAAGTAAATTTGAATGCAAAAAAGTAGGAGAATTAACTGAAAAGCGTCCAGTTTATGAACTAAAATATAAGAATGCTAAAATAACATTATTTATGGCTGGAATTAGTGGACCTTGGATAAGTGCAGATATAGAAGAATTAAATATTAATGGTGTTGATACATTTATTATTTTTGGAAATTGTGGAGTCTTAGATAAAGATATTGAAGATTGTTCAATAATTATTCCAGATAAAGCTTATAGGGATGAAGGTACAAGTTATCATTATTTACCTGACTCAGAATATATTAAGTTAGATGAAACATATAAAAATTTATTTAAAGATATATTAAAAGAATATAACTTTAATTATAATGAAGGTGCTACATGGACAATAGATGCATTTTATAGAGAGACTAAAGAAAAAATAGAAAGATATCAGAAAAAGGGTGTAATTTGTGTTGAAATGGAAGGAGCCTCAATAGGTGCAGTTTGCCAATATAAAAAGTTAAATTATTTTACTTTTTATTATGCAGGTGACAATTTAGATTCAGTTGAATGGGAAGAAAGAAGTATAAACCAATTAGCAAATTTTAACAAAAAAACCAAAGTACCAATACTTGCTTTAGAATTGGCTTATAAAATAGAAAATAATAAACAAAAAAATAATTTATAAAAGGAATATTAATATGATAAGTTATGAAAATAAAGAAATAGAAATTAAAGGATGTCCTGGATGTGCTTATGCTAAACACCAATTTGACTTACCATGTGGAATTGCTTATGAAAATGAAAGATTTATATTGTCACAAGATTGGGAAGTACCAATTTTAGGATTCTTTATAGTTTCTCCTAAGAAACACATTGAAAAATTAGAAGAGTTAACAAAGAATGAAAGAGATGAAATGTTTGATATAGTTGATAAAACAATTAAAATATTAAGAGAAAATAATATTTGTGATAGATTTGATATTATTTTTGAAGAAAGGGAAAATAAACATTCACATGTTTGGATAATTCCAAGATATGCATGGATGAATGAAATTTGTGATAGAATTATAAAAAATATTGGGACTATACTTGATTATGCTAAGAAAAATTTTAGAACTAGAGATGTCTATGAACAGATTAGCCAAATAACAAAAATTGTAAAAAAGAATTTTGCGAGTAAAAAATATAATTAGAAAAATATTAACAAATTATAATGATACCTTATATATAATTTTGAATAGAAAAATTATATATAAGGTATTTTTGCATAAATATCCGTTTAAAAAATATAAAAAGTTAATAAAAATAAATATGTTTTGCAAATTTTAACTAAAACCAATTTTATAATAAAATATTATTGAAAAATATTTTTATTATAAGTATAATAGTAAAAACTGAAAAATAACAAATATTTAGAATGTAGATAAGTTAAATATGAAGGGAGAGTTCTATGAAAAATATTATCTTGGGAGCAGAAGGAATTGTAATACATGGAAATAAAATTGTATTAGGAATGCAAAAACAAAAGAGGTGGTATTTTTTAGAAAATGGAGAAAAGGCAGCTATTATAAAAACATTAGGGGGAACAGTAGAAAAAGTAGATGAAAATAATACAAGAAAAACATTAATTAGAGAAATTTTAGAAGAAGTAAAGGGAATTAATAATAAAGATATCAATGTGAGTAAACAGCCTGTTTTTACAAAAGAAATAGAAATTAGAGAATTAAATCCATATGAACAAAATTCTACATTAAAAATGAGAGCAGACTTTTATACAGTAGAAATTGCAAAAGATATTAATTTAAAACCAAATGATTTACCAGCATTAATAGAAATACCAAAGGAAAAATTTTATGATATAAAGTTGGCAAGCAACTTAAGTATGAAATATATTAAAGATTATATAATAAAAAATGAAGAAGAAATAAGTATTCCAGAAAATTATGCTATAATGGCACCAAAAGAAGTTAAAAACTTTTTAGTATAAAAAGATAAGAAATAGTAAAAAACAAAAATATAAGATAAATTAAATCAATAAAAATACTTGAAAAAACATAAATGTTAAGGTAAAATAAAAACATAATAAAAAATGATAATAAAAATAATAGTATCAAAATATAAAAATAAATTAAAAGGCAAAATCTAGAAAGAGAGGTGAAACCATGATAAAAGCTTATGCAAAATCAGATATAGGAAAAGTAAGAGAAATAAATCAAGATTCTTATTATATATCTGATTCATTGGATGAAGTACAATTATATATGCTTGCTGATGGTATGGGTGGATGCCAAGGAGGAGAAATAGCAAGCAAATTAGCTATACAATCTGCTAAAAATTATATCGAAAATAACTTTAAAGAAATTGAAAAAGATAGAGATAGTATTATTCAATTAGTAGGCAGTAGCATGGAATATGCTAATATGATAGTGTATGAAAAGTCAAAAGAAAATAAAGAATTAGAAGGAATGGGTACTACATTAGAAATTTGTTTAATATATAATAATAAAGTGTTTATAGGACATGTAGGAGACAGTAGAATTTACAGAATTAGAAAAGAATTTATGAGAAAACTAACACAAGACCACAGTTATGTGCAAAAATTAGTAAAAGATGGAACTATAACAGCAGAAGAAGCGGTACATCATCCACAAAAAAATATGCTAATGAAAGCATTAGGATGTAATGCTTTTGTAGAACCAGATGTCATGGTAAAAGGTTTTTTAAAAGAAGATATTTTAATAATAAATTCAGATGGTCTAACCAATTTAGTACCACAAGAAGAAATATTTAAACAAGCTAAAAAGGATATAGAACAAGCACCAAAAGAACTTGTAAAAATAGCAAACGAAAACGGTGGATATGATAATATAACAGTAATTATAGTAAAAAATATATAACAATCTACATATTAACGATATTTAAGGAGAGATAAATATGAATTTAGAAGGGAAGCTATTAGGAAATCGATATGAAATTATCGAGAAAATTGGAAATGGAGGAATGGCTACTGTATATAAAGCAACAGATAAAGTTTTAAAAAGAAATGTTGCAGTAAAAATATTAAGAGATGAATTTACAACAGATGATGAATTTATAAAAAGATTTGAAGTAGAAGCTCAATCAGCAGCAAGATTAACACATCCTAATATTGTGTCAATTTATGATGTTGGAGTAGATGGAAACCTTTATTACATAGTAATGGAATTGATACAAGGTAAAACTTTAAAAGAAATTATTGTAAAAGAAAAAGGTCCACTTCCTTGGAAATGGTCAATTAATGTATCAATTCAAATTGCATCAGCTTTAGAAATGGCACATAGAAATAATATAATTCATAGAGATATAAAACCACATAATATTATTATAACAGAAGATGGAGTTGCAAAAGTAACAGATTTTGGAATTGCAAAAGCAGTGTCAAATTCTACAATTACAGCATTTGGGACAACAATAGGATCTGTGCATTATTTTTCACCTGAACATGCAAGGGGTGGTTTTACAGATGCAAAGTCAGATTTATATTCATTAGGAGTTGTAATGTATGAAATGGTAACAGGAAGAGTTCCTTTTGATGCAGATACACCAGTGTCAGTTGCTTTAAAACATATGCAAGAAGAACCGGTAGAACCAATTGAATTAAATCCGAATTTGCCAATAGCTGTTAATAAAATTATTATGAGAGCATTACAAAAAGATACTACACTAAGATATCAAACAGCTTCAGAAATGTTAGTTGATTTGAAAAAATCTTTAAAAGATCCAGAAGGAGATTTTGTTGAAGAATTAGAGTATGACCCTACTGCAAAAACTCAAGTTATTGATACAAATGCATATAGAGATAATAAACAAACTAAAAATTCAAGTGGTAAAAAAGACGGAAAATTTAAAACTTTTGTAAAGACACATAAAGGATTAAGCATATTTATAGGGTTATTATTATTGTTTGTTTTAAGTTTAGGAGGAACAATGTTAGTATTAAATCTAACTAATCCACCAGAGATTGCAATGCCAAATGTAGTTGGTTTATCTAAGGAAGAAGCACAAAAAGAAATTGAAAATGTAAAACTGAAATTTGAAATAGAAAAAGAAGAATATAATAAAGATGTGCCAGAAGGATTTATTATCTCACAAGATCCAACTTATATGGAAAAGTTTAATAAAGTAAAACAGGGAAGTACAGTTAAAGTAGTTGTTAGTAAAGGAGAAGAAAAGACTACAGTTCCAAAAGTAGTGGGAATGGAAAAAGATAAAGCAGTAAAAGCATTAGAAGATGCTAAATTAAAAGTAGAAATAGTTGAAGAATCAAGCAAAAAAGTTCAAGAAGGATATGTAATATCTCAAGAAACAAGTCCAGATACAGAGGCTTTTGCAGGAGATACAATAAAAATACATGTAAGTACAGGTGTAGAAAAAGCTACAGTTCCAGATGTTATAGGAAAATCTCAAGCAGATGCTAAGAAAACATTGGAAGCTCAAGGATTTGTAGTAGCTGTAACAACATCTGAAGATAGTTCAAAGGAAAATGGAATAGTATTAAAACAAAGTTTAGATTCAGGAAAAACTGTAGAAAAAGGAAGTACTGTTACTATAACAGTAAATAGTTATGAGGCTTCAAAAACTATGTCAGTAAATATAAATGTAAAAGCAATAACAGGAGGATATAGTGAAGAAACTTCTAATTCAAATACAACAGAAAATAAGACAGTTAAAACTGTAAGTATTACATTAAAATCAGGAAATAATACTTTATATTCAGATTCAGGAGTAGATAAGAATACAACAAGTAAATCTACAACAATAAGTGGAAAAGGTTCAATGGATTTAACATTGACTATTACAGATTCTAATGGAGGAAGTTGGACTAGAACAAAATCAGTAAACTTTAGTACTGATTCATCAGTAAATTTTAATTAATGAGATTTAAAAGTTGAAGATAATAAGTTTAGTTCTTCAACTTTTAATTGATTAATATAACAATTATAAAGCTTATTTAATGGAGGAATAATGCAAGGATTAATAGTAGAAAATATATCAAATATGTATAAAGTAAAGGCAGAAGATAAAATTTATGAATCAACAGCAAGAGGAAAGTTTAAAAAGGAAGATATAACTCCAGTTGTTGGAGATATGGTAGAATTAGAAATAATAGATGAAACAAACAGGAAAGCTGTTATTAAAGAAATAAAAAATAGAACTGTATATATAAAAAGACCAAAGCTGGCTAATATAACTCAAATTATCTTTGTTATTTCTAGTAAAGATCCTAAACCTGATTTATTAATGTTAGATAAACAATTAGCATTTTCAGAATTTTTAGGCATTAATGCTATAATCGTTTTAAATAAAATAGATTTAGATGATGAAAAACAATTTGAGAAAATAGAAAAAATATACAAAAAAATTGGATACAAAGTAATTGAAACAGAAGCAAAGAAACAAAAAGGAATAGAAAAATTACAAGAACAGTTAAAAAATAATATAAGTGCTTTTTCCGGAAATTCTGGAGTAGGGAAGTCTACATTAATAAATGGGATTTTTAAAAGAGATATTACACAAGAAGGAGAGATTAGTAAAAGAAATAGAAGAGGAAAAAATACAACAACAGCAATTAAATTATATGAAATAAATGAAAATACATATATAGCAGATACGCCAGGATTTTCAACATTTGATATATCAGAGATACCAAGTCAAGAGTTAGAAAATTATTTTGTAGAGTTTGAAAGAGAAAAAGAAAAATGTGAATTTATAGGTTGTACACATATTAAAGAAAAAAATTGTGGAGTAAAACAGGCTATAGAAGAGGGAAAAATATCTAAAGAGAGGTATAATAGATTTTGCAAAATTTATGAAGAATTAAAACAAAAGGAGGAACGAAAGAAATGGTAGAAATATCAACATCAATTCTTTCTGTAAAAAAAGGGGAAGAATCATCTACTTTTTTTGAATTAGAGGCAGGAAAAACAGACTATTTTCATATTGACGTTATGGATGGAAAGTTTGTAGAAAAGAATACGTATAAAAAGATGCTAGAATATGCATCATATATTAAAAGAATTTCAAATTTGCCATTAGATGTACATTTAATGGTTGAAAATGTAAAAGAGGCAATTAATGACTTTTTATCAGTAGAACCTAATATTATAACATTTCACTTAGAAGCTTGTAAAAGTAAGGAGGAAGTGTTTGAAATAATAAAATATATAAAAGAAAATAATTGTAAAGTAGGAATTTCTATAAAGCCAGATACAAAGATAGAAGAAATCTATGAATTTTTGCCATATATTCATATGTGCCTTGTTATGACTGTAGAGCCAGGAAAAGGAGGACAGACTTTGATTAAGGACACATTAAAAAAAATAGAAGAGTTAAAAAGATATATAGAAAATAATAATATAGAAATTGATATAGAAGCAGATGGAGGAATTAATCTAGCAACTGCTCCGGATGTAAAAAAAGCAGGAGCTAATATATTAGTTTCTGGAACAGCAATATTAATGGCAAATGATTTTAAAGTTATTATTGATGAATTAAAAAAGTAATAAAAAAGAAGCTAAATATTAAAAGGTTTATTTAATATTTAGCTTCTTTTTTATTTGTTAATATTTTTTATTTTTCAATTTTATCTGTTTTCTTTGTTTTCTTTGTTTTCTTTGTTTTTTCTCTAACTGGAATAATATTTGTTACAATAATTCCTAAACCAATTAAAGAAGTAATTATATTTATAGCGGAACCAACGTAAGGGATTAAACCAATTGCCCATAAAACAATTGAAGATAAAATTAACATACCGAAAATTCCAATTGTTTTTTCAATTTTAAACTTTTGACATATAAAGCGATTTATTGTTATTACAAAAATACTAGAACTTATAGCTAGTAGTAGTAACAATAAAGATAAACCAAGTAAAGCTATTTTAGAAGTAATTCCTAAAATAAGTAAAATAACAAATGCTACTGCAATTACTATTGGAGTTAGCAAACCATAACCTATTACAGATAATAATTTCTTTGAAATTATGTTAGTAGTATTAGATAAAAATTTAGGTGTAATCCATAAACATAATAACCAAATAATAATAGCTGTAGAAACAAATCCTCCAAGAGATATCATATAATCTTTTATATTTAAAGAAGATTTTTCAGTAGATTTTGAATAATTTGCAGAACCTGAAACAGATCCTTCTGGTATAGAAAATTCGTTAGGAGCTGAATAGTTTAAATCTCCATTAATAATACCTTGAGAAGTAACTTGTTGTTCTTCAGAATTTTGTTCAGATGGTTGTGCAAAATTAATTTGGTTAGCTCCTACAAAAGCATTTCTTCCGATAGTCCCGTTAATATTAAGTATATTTGTTCCTACATGTATATCTCTGTAAACATATCCATTAATAGAAACTGTTTGTGCAGTTGTATATAAATCATATACAACACCTGAAATATTTACATTTTGAGCACATGTAAATAAATTACTGAAAATATAACCTTGTTCTCCGACGTTAACAGTTCCAGCTAAAATAAATGCATCTCCACCAATTTGTGAATTAATAGTAACACTATTAGCAAAAACGAAAAGGTTTCCATCAATAATGTCATTAACGACAACGTCGTTACCAGTTAAATAGACATCTCCTTTTTTGAAATTATTTTCATAAGATGCTATTGCACTAGTTTCTCCAGAACTAGAGGTAGTTTCTAAATCCTGCTCGTTAGAAGTAACTGTAGCAGAATCTTCTGAAATTGCAGATGCATTTTCAGTCTCATTTTCGGCTCTTACAGTAGATAATGTAAGAGTTGAAATCATTACAAATAATAAAGCAATGATTTTAAATTTTCTTTTTAACATTAAAATCCCTCCTAAAAAATTTATATAATTTAATATATGTAAAAAATATATATCTTTATTAAGATTTTGTCAAGAGAATAATGAAACAGGGGGGACAGGTCTTAAATGTCTCATATATCCGGCCGGATATATGA